>WNGQ01000014.1_pt1 | contig 166177 bp, 145 predicted proteins | sample 5407661 | NCBI WGS metagenome assembly WNGQ01 (sample SAMN13153382, study PRJNA577476) | soil metagenome | isolation source: 60 cm soil or saprolite under Garry oak tree replicate 2 | place: USA:California | collected 2016-06-15 | reverse complement strand
CCAGCACAAACTGTTGTCTGCGTTCGGTTGTTTCGTTCAGACGATCCAGGACAGCAAGCAACACCTCATCTTTACTCGCAAAGTAGGTATAGATCGTGCCGTCTGCTATCCCTGCCACCCGCGCAATCTCTTTGATCGTAGCCCGGTGAAAACCTTTCTCAGAAAAAACGGTGATCGCCGCATCCAGAATCTGAGTGCGACGTGCGGCAACAAGCATGGTCTGAATGGGATCAGGTGTCTTGTCCATAGCTGCATGCTCCCTTTGGAATACCTGGCCGTCATGAGCGCCTGAGAAAGCTCTTACGTATGTTTTTCAATCGTTCTTTTCATAGCATCAAGAGTGTTTTGAGCGTCTCGTGCAATTTTCCTTTTTGCGATGAGAGTGAATAATTTTGCCTTGAGAGACTTCGTTGAATAATAATGACTGAATTCTATTTTTGTCTCATGCTCAGCAAGAGGCGTCAATCTCGTTTCAACAAGATAGTCAGGGAGCATGTTTGTAATCCCCATGGTATCTTCGGGTAAAGCCGTGACGATCCTTTCCATGGGAACCACTTCGAGATCTTTCTCCACACACGTATTTTTCCCATCTTTGAGGTAGCACCGATAGGCGACCCCATTCCCTCTCTGATTTTTCCCTGAAATGAGGTCTACCCTCTTGACCCTTGGATGGTAAACAGCTATATTCGTCAAGTCTTGATTAAATTCCCAGACGACCTGGAGAGGTGCATGAATCACCACCTCTTGCCTTGACTGAAAAGGAGGAAATTCCATGTTCTGTTCCTTTCTCAAGAGAGATGCCACGGACAGGCGCGTTGATAGCCAGATCCTTCAGAGGCAGAGGCTCTCTTGTCTTGCGTTGTTGTGCTCGAATAGATAATCACATGATTGAATGTTCATTCATTACAATGATAGCCAATTCAAGTAGATGTGTCAAGTCTGGGGGATGAGGTGGGGATTCATCATCGCTGGGAGCTACCTGTTGTGGCAACCTGAGAAAACCAGGGGCGGCATTGCACACTTTCATTTTGCTGACGCTTGATTTTGAAAAGAAGCCCTCTCTACGTGAATTCTTGACCGATGCTCTAGCCCCGGTCTATCTGGCGCTGTGTCAGCAGTATGCCACTTTGTTTTGTACCGGGGAACAGCCTGATAAGTTCCATCCCCCCATATTTGTAACTCCCCTTTCAGAACGCTGGCACCGCGTCGCTATTCAACAAGCAGCGGGCATAGCCCAATCCTGGCGCACTAATCGGGGTAATGCCTATCAAGATTATCTCGATGAATTAGCGGAGTATCACGAACGACAAGCAGAAGGCACCCTGGATGAACGGGCCGAAGAACCGAGGTGGCACGAGTGAGACGTTCCCATGCTACACCAGACCTGCATCCAGGCCAATGCCAATGTGGTCGTGCTCGAACCTTCGCAAGACTCCACCTTTGACTACTGGTTAAAGGTCAGCACCCTCGAATTGCGCAAGGTGCTGCTTGTTCCAGTGAGATTAGCCGGCTATCATCGCGAGGCACTGGATGGCAAGACCATCAATAGCAGTGTGACCCTCAATCAGCGTGATGATGGTTGGTGGTTGACCCTCAGTTATGATGAGGTCATCGCTGTGCAGACCGAACCGGCGGCTCCGGTCGTGGGGATTGATGTGGGTATTGCCAACTTTGTGACCACGAGCACGGGCAAGCACTACGGCACCTTTCATGGCAAGCTCCAAGAGCGACAGAAGCGCGATCGGGAAAAGCGCCGCCGTAAGGCGAAGCTTCGCAAGTGTCTCGAAAAGAAGGGGGTCCAAAGGCTTCCTTCCAGCAGCAGTAAGAGCGGGCAACGCTTAGTCCGGCATGTGCGTCAAGAAATCAATCGGGCGGTCAACCAGTGCTTTCAGGAACACCATGGCTATCAGCTTGCTTATGAACGCCTCTCGGTTGCCACGATGAAGCACAAGGCCAGAGCCATGAATGCCTACATGCGTGCTTCTAATCTCGCACACATCCCAGAGCAGATTAGCTGGAATGCTGCCAAACGGGGCGTACAGGCAACCAGAGTGAAAAGCGCCTATTCTTCTCAGGAATGCAGTGTGTGTCATTATCCAGATCGAGCCAACCGACCGGACCAGCAGACGTTTTGCTGCCTGGTATGTGGTTTCCAGGCCAATGCCGATCTGAATGCTGCGACGAATATTGCGCGACGGGTAGGAGATGCCGCCTTAGGGGCATGCAAGGATAGGAAAGAAGTCAAAGCGTTGCTGCTAGAGCGACATCAGGAATGGAAGCAACAAAACGGTTGCCCGTAGTCCAACCGCCCGCCTAGTTTGTTCGTCGACGGGCGTAGGTGAAGGTTAGAGGTTTGGGCAGATGTCCTATTTGTCCAGATTTTTAGCAACTATTGTATAGTTCAATCCAGGTGTCGGTAGCGATAGAGTATGTTCCGGGTGATTCCGAACAATTCCAGGTGGAAGAAGGCATTAGCAGTACTTCGTTAATGACAACGAGGAAAAGCATTATAACGAGAGCTACCACCACGAAATGCCGCACATCGCCACCTTCTTCTCTGTTTTTTTGTTTCTTCGCTCAAGCGAATCAGACACGAAGAGCCCACAAGTACCGGGGAACTAGAGGGCGCTCTTAGTAAAGGTACTTATATTCTACCCCGCGATTACGTGCGCGGCCTTTCTGGACAATACGGCGTACCGCTTCTATACTACTTTCGCCGAGGGTGAAGGCAATAATTGAGCCGATGATAATACCACAGATACCGCCGATTGCAATTCCTTCGAGAAACACTCGGTTTCGAAAAAATGTCATCGTTGTCACCTTTTCCGTATGTTGGATTGAATTATTGCAGGTACACCACCGTCTTAGCTTCATTCCAGAGGCGTTCCAGCCGGTAGTATTCCCGTTCCCTGGCTCCAAAGATATGTACGATGACATCACCAAAGTCCAGCAGAACCCAGCCAGTCTCGGCAACACCTTCCCGATGAAGCACATTAGCTCCCTGTTTCCTTAATTCTTCGTCAATTGCATCTGCTATGGCTTGAATCTGTCGTGGGTTGTTTCCACTACAGATTACAAAGTAATCAGCAAAGGCAGTTACGTCCCGGATATCCAACAGGATGATATCCGAAGCTTTTTTATCAGATGCGATATCCACCGTAGCTTTGGCTAACTGGGCTGGATCTAGCAGAACTTCCTCCACAAATGCTTCCTATCTTATCTTCATTACATTTCTTGCTAAGTGTAGCTTGCATATAGCAACTCACGTTGTTGTACTTGCATTATAGCACGGGTGAACGAGCGTTGTTAAGTGGACATATTGTCCAGGAAAACCACGCGCCGCTGGCAGATTACTCAACTATAGCTATCATTTTACCAACTCTGTCAAGCCTAACCACGCCTCCCTGGTAGTATGACGTTCGATGCTGCTGTTATCTAAAATTTCTGAACGCAGTTCGCCTAGCGTTCCCCAACCTTCAGCTTCGACGTCATATTTATGAATGGTTTCCTCGTTACGTTGTCTCACCGATACGAACGTGTCATCAGGGAGTTCGACGTACTTTTCGACGACGGCGCGCAGGATTTCACGCGCAACATCTTCAACAAAACGAGGGTTGCTGTGTGCTTTGTTGACGATATAGAGTTCGTCAGGCCGCTTGAGCAGGGCATAGTTTTCAGAACTCATGGCACTTTCGACAAGGTTGATCAGGTCCTTTGCCTCCACGTTTTGGTCTGTACCAATCAGCAGTGTTGCCCGTCCTCGCTGATTGTGTGTGGCCAATGGTGTCACATCTAACATTTTCGCGATCACATCCTCGGGAAAGCCTTCTTCTTGTAAACGCGAACGCGCGAAAGAGCGGACCATATCTTGAGCACAAGGGCAAGCAACCATTCCTTCAACCTCGACGCCAACCATGCGCCGACTGCCCTGCCTTGTCGCAACTGCCTGTGCTATCAAGCCGTAGACTTCCTGAGTACGGCGGCCAGAAACAGGGGTCCACTTTTGAAGCGGAAGTGCCGTGCGAATGTATACTTCTGCACGAGCTACTTTTTGTCTCTCAACAATTGTTTTCGCCATCTGTTCCGCCAGTACCTCAATTTGTGGCCAGCTACTTGTCGCAAATTGTTCAATGACCTCTTCCAGGGCATCGCTAAAGCGCGACATATGGGCTCCTGCCTGGGTAGGGTCGAGGGCAGCATACAGGTCAAAAGTTGCATCGAACCACTGTTGATCATCCATATGCCCAATCAATATCGCTTTTCTTATGCCAACTACACCAGTGCGACCGAGGTGAACGTGCACCGCTGGTTGACCGCTCTGGATATCGCGATCTAGAGGGATATGTAAATTTGTAGCTACCTTTTTGATCTCATCTTGTGAGACTGCATCCAGAAGTTCTTGTGCTGTTTTTCCGCTGACGGGATCAACTACCTCTGGAGCGATTTCCGCCAGGGGAGCCAGGACAAAAGCTCGCTTTGACATTCGCTCGTGAGGCACAATCAAATTGTCCTGTATAATTTGGAGATCGTCGTAAAAAATGATATCGATATCGATCGGGCGCGGACCATTGCGAAACGTTGGCTGGCGACCAAGAGTTACCTCAATATCTTTGGTATGTTTTAAGAATTCTTGCGCAGAAAGCCTGGTCTTGCCACTGCAAACCATATTCAAAAAGCGTGGTTGGTTTTTATATCCAACCGGCTCCGTTTCGTAGATAGATGATACAGCTGTAATTTCCATATAATCTCTTAATTGCTGCAATGCGGCGGCAAGATTACCACGGCGATCTCCCAGGTTGGAACCTAACGCCAGGTAGATTGTATGGTTGGTAGGCGCGTTGCCGTTCAAAGGAAACATCGGTGAGACAGTAGTATCTAAACTCATGTATAATAAACCTCTCTTACAAACAAGAACTTTCTCATTGTATGTGATAACAAGGGAGCGGTCGGATTCGTTCCATACCATGTAATACGATTTGGGGTATACACTCGACATGACGCATGAGCTGAGGTAAGGGAGGCAACTACTTTTCACCCTTGCCCATCTTTGAGGGCAAAAAAGCCGGGTCCTGGGAAACGCCGGACCCGTGTTTAAGGTTTTGCTCTATTGTTGTAGTTGCCGGTTGTATCCTTTACTGGCTAACGAGGCGTCCAGTATCTCTCTAAATGTACTGTCTGTACGGGGCGAATGCCGTGTGTATATTCCTCCATCACTCTTCGCATATTGGCCCTATTGCCAAAATTCAATTCTACTTGAGAGGTGTAAAGACTTGAAGCCTCGATGCGAATAGGCAGCATTTCAGACATTTCGACAAACGCTGGTTCAAATGTGCCGCCTAATTCGTTTAGGCGCTCTTCAAGCGCTCCCTCTTCCAGGATATAAGGAAAATCTTCGTAGAGTTTGACATTTGCTCCGCGTTGAATCAGGCGATCCGCCGCGGAACAAACAATTTGATGGTCGATATGGCGGCCGATGCCCAGGGGAGCGTACCAGACAGTATCGGGTAGCCGTTCGTGCAGCGCCACCAGGTTCTGAGCCAGTTGTTTATCGATCTCTATGTCAGCAGGGTGAACCTCACCGCCCATCAGGAGTTCTCTCCGTGGATAGTATGCTGGATTACCGCGATAGATGGCATCGAGGTAGTCGAGCCAAAGATAATTGGCCTGGATATAATCCAGCGCGCTAGCATCTTCTTTTCGCCGGTTTGCCACCATGCTTGCCGCATCTAGATTGGCTCCACCCATCTTTTTATGGATCTCAAAAGCATAGGGGCTGAGTTCCAGTCCTGACGATGGTATGCCGCCGAAAACGGTGATCACTAGCGGGCGTAATGCATTGTTCACCTGCACTGCTAGCGAGCCGCCGCAGGAGTAGACAATATCGTCGAAGTGCGGTGAGAGGAAAATATGCCGAGAACTTTTTGTAATATCTTCAAAGCTTGTGAGTTGCAATGGTTCGCTCCTTATATAAATATACTTACATTGAAAGGAATGGTTTGCCTTGTTACCGCAAGTTTCAGCCTCAGTATACACGAAAATGGCAGTAGCAAGAAAGGGTATACCCAATAATCTATGAGCAAAAAAGTAAGTCGATAGTGCAGGTTGCTATGGTAGACAGACTCCCTCATTAGCGCAATCTAGTAGACCATCTTTAGCGAGGCCCTCGACTAGTTTTTGTATCCATGGCATATCAGTATAGGTGAATGCTGGTTTGATTTGTGCCCCGAGGTCGGCGAGAGACACGCGTTGTCCACTGGGTACTGTACGTAGGTGGTCGATGATACGCCCACGAAAATAGCGGTTAGTGCTCTTGAAAGGCTGCACCTGGTAATCCGCCTTCTTCTCCGCGACTTTCCGTAATTGGCGGAGCACGGTTCCTGATGGAAATAGGCTGTACTGACTCATCTCTGTAAAGGCGCGGCAGCTTTCTTGCAACGGGCAATACGTGCACTGCGGATTGCTGCTGGTACAAGTGGTAGCGCCTAGATCCATGAGCGCCTGGTTCCAGCTATAGGCTTCACCGTTGGGCAAAATCTGTTCCGCAAACGTCAACATGTTCGCATCGCTGAGTTTTTGCTCCGGGAATTCCAGACCAAGAAATATGCGATGAAGCACGCGCCGTATATTCGTATCGACGATGGCCACCTGTTTACGATAGGCGAAGCAGGCAATAGCTCCAGCAGTATAGCGACCGACGCCTTTCAACTGAAGTAATCCATCAATGGTATCAGGGATATGGCCGTCGTATTCCGCGAGAACCTGGCGTGCAATCGATTGAAGGTTCACGGCGCGCCTGTTATACCCGAGTGGTACCCAGACAGAGATAACATCAGCAGTGGAAGCCTGGGCCAGGTCAGCCAGGGTGGGAAACGTGTTGAGAAATTGCTCATACTTAGGCAATACACGATCTACCTGTGTTTGTTGGAGCATAATCTCTGAAACCAGAATAGCATAGGGATCATTTGTTGCACGCCAGGGTAAGTCGCGCTGCTCAGTACTATACCAGCGTAGTAAGGAACAATGAACCTGAGCAACTAGTTCAGGTTCGAGTTGAAAAGGAAAAGATGAAATCAGAGAACGTTTGTTCATGTAACTTCACTCAGATCGAGACGTGGCGCGCTGTGAAGTTACATCGCCATTCACATTTTGCTGGTTAACTTCTGGCTGAGCCTCGTTACGTTTACGAGCCATGAGAGAAAAAATGGTATCGCCACCTTCTTGCCAGCACTTTGCGTCAGGCGCTGGTAAATTCTCGCAAAGAATCCAGTCGTCAGCATCTTTGAGGACATGGCCCTTAATGCATTTCGCATACATTACGTTATCATTAAGATCGGGATCATCAGGTTTGACTCTAGGCGATGCAATCTTCGGAATGAAAAACTTACACCAGGGCACGGTTCTGTACCTTCCTTGTTCTCATTTGTTGACCCAAGCCAAGGGTCTTATCCCACCTGCTTCACTACTCGCATAGTTGATTGGCGAGGACAAATTCATTATAGCGCATCGTGTAACTTTTAACTAGTGGCTTGTTTCCTTCGCTGCGGGTCTTGTAGCTAAGTAGAAAGACGCTTGAGATAGCAAAGATAGAAGTAAGAACGGTGAACATCCCGCTCGCCTTCTATTTGTAGCAGGCTAGTCTTCTCAGGCTCTCCGGTTAATAGCGCAGCGCAACCACCAGGTGCCGGTCTTGCATGCGATAATCAGATAGAGCCATGCCCAGGGTTGATCGAGGATGCCATAGCTGGCGGTCATTGCCATGAAGAAAAAGGTGGCAATAGCGGAGATCTGCAACAAACGCCAATTGCGCCACTGCCATCGGAAGCTCCATATTCGAGCCCCGCGGTAATGCCACATCACCATCCCCGTACTCGTTATCAAGACCGTGGTCCCTATGATGCCGAGAGCACCCAGGCAAAGTGAAAGAATGGTAGTAGCCATGCGGTTCGCCCTTTGTGTGTACCCGCGAATCTACTCCTAGTATTAGGATACTTTCTTGCATTATATCATGAAGAGAGAAATTTGGCAGACAGGCATAATCCTCGAGTAAGTGGTGCCAGTATGCCAGAAGTACATGATCGGCAATGCATACGGAGAGATGGGCTAAATGGTGTATAATGGCCTCAATACTAGGCACACATATACTATTAAGGAGGCCTGCCCTGAATATTATGATTGTGAAAGGTTGTGGAGTGTGTTAGCTGAAGAACTAGTTGTGCTTGATGCTGATTCTCCTCTGTGGAGTGCAGCCAGGCCGCTGTTGGAGGCTGCTTTAAGGCTTGAACATCGGGAAGATGACTATTCCTGGCATGGTTGGAATAAACAGCAAATCAACGAGTTTCTCGCAGGTTTACCGCAGAGATGCAGTTTGGTGGTAGGAGTATGGGAAACATCTCTAGCAGAAGACGATGTAATTGAGCACGAAGTGCTGTTGCTGGGCGTTGTCTGCGAAGTTGTAGCAGGCGAAGTATGTTCTATACGCACTTATGAAGCTCTGACTGCGTACGGTCTTGGACCCGTGAGTTCCCTGGAGCCAGGCATTGACGACGCCATAGAGATAATACGCATAGCGAGAACTCAGGTAGCACCCGTTGCCTGGGCTCTCTTTTCTGATAAAGCTACATGGGATGAGTGGCTTTTTGCCAGTTCTGATCAGGGAGATGTGGTCAATAAAGGAGATATCCTGACCGCGTTTGCCCGGCAGGGACGTTGTGTCATTATGGGAAACCAGACCGTTCACCACCACCAAAAGGAAGAGAGGTAACAGTATGAAACTTTTTCTCTCAACCGACTTTGAAGGAACGAGTGGTATTGTAGCCTGGGAACAGATCATTGAGGGCAATGCAGAATATGAGCAGGGCCGTAAATTGCTTACCAATGAAGTGAATGCTGTCATTACGGGGGCGCAAGCAGCTGGAGCGACGGAATTTGTGGTCAACGATTCACATCATAATATGCGGAATCTGCATCCACAAGACCTTGCTGGGCAGGCCACATTGATTACTGGCAAGCATAAGCCCCTCTATATGATGGAAGGGCTTGATGCTAGCTTTGATGGTGTGTGTTTCGTCAGCTATCATGGCTCGATTGGCGCGCAACAGGCTATTCTCTCTCATACATATAATCCAGGCGCTGTGTGGGAGGTGCGTATCAATAGCGAAATAGTGGGTGAGTCGGGTATCAATGCGCTCGTAGCCGCCCATTATGGTGTGCCAATCATTTTTGTCAGCGGCGATGAGGTAACTACACACGAGGCACAACTGGTTGCCCCTGCAGCAGAAAAGGTAGTTGTCAAGCAGTCTCTTGGACGATTTGCCGCGGCTCACATACACCCCTCGCTTGCCTGTGAACTGCTGCGCGATGGAGCCGGTCGGGCGGTGGTCAATAGAGACAAGATGCGCCCTCCGGAGTTTACGCTGCCGGTTTCCCTGGAGATCACCTTTCTCGTGGCTGATATGGCGGAGATGGCACAATGGGTGCGTGGTGTTGAACGAGTGGCACCACGCACGGTGAAGCTTGCCAGCGATAACAATAATCTGCTTGATCTTTACCGTATGTTCGTCACGGTTATTACGTTGACGAGGACGCTCGTTGACCGCTAATTCATTGATTAAGAGCGTTTTAGCTTGCGCATTGTCTAAAACGCTCTTAATCAATGAGCTACATTCAGGCAATAGTATGATCGGAAGATGTGTGTGTGTCTTCTTCAACGCTGGTGCGACCACTCCGAGAGCGTTCGATATGATCAACCGTATCGGTTAGTACGCCGAGTCGATGTTCGAGATTCTGCGCTTGCTGGTGCAATGAACGGATCTCACTGGCTAGCTCGTGGAACTGCCCATTGAGGTGAGAAAGCCCTTTTTCCCCTTCGAATGTAGTAAGTGAATCCTCTTCTGCTACAGAGCGACGAATGGCTGGTTCTTCTGCATCTGCAGGTCTCAGTTTGACGGTTTGATTTCTATTTGTGGGTAGGGCTGGCAAGTGCTCCTGGTTTCTGCGCGTCGTCTCGGCCTTTTGTTCGCTGAGGCTGAGCAACACAGCGCCAACAATAGCCAGTACACCGACGACCAGCAGGCCTCCAATTATCAATAAATTCACTCCATGCTCCTTTCGATGCGAATCTGGTGGTGCGCGGGCCGAGAGAGATGTGGCGCCGCGCCAGGCTAAACTCACTAGTGAATGTGTACAGTGGCTGTAACACTCATACCGGGTAGTAATTGTTTACCACCATTGCCGTCAAGGGTAATAATCACAGGAATGCGCTGTCCAACTTTGGTAAAGTTGCTACTCGTAGGGTCCTGGTTGGGCAAAAGTGAGAATTGGCCAGCCGTTGCCTTGACGATTTGTTGGACATGCCCGGTGAAATTCGTGTCGCTATAGGCATCAACCTTGATATCGACACTTTGACCAACTTGAATGTTGTTTATAGCGCTCTCGTCGACATAGGCAGTCACGGTTATCGTATTGAGATTCGTCACTGTAGCGATAGGTAGACCGGGAGCAACGCCCTGGCCCTGTACTGTTGGCACCTGAATAATAGTGCCGTTCATGGGGCTGGTAATATCGACTGAAGTCGGGCTGCCAGTTTTGCCACTAGCACTTGCAGTGGGTGCACCGGTAATAGTGCCAATGGTTTGGCCCGCGGTAACCGTGTCACCCAGTTTTACGTCGAGGGTTGTTAACGTTCCCGCCGCGGGAGCACTGACGTTGATGATCTGGGAGGTTAACTGGGCATCATCGGTGCGGTAAAAGGTGTAGTTGTCGTATATCCAGTAAGCAATTCCTGCGCCAATGGCCGCGAGGGCAAGGAAAATCAGGACAGGGACTAAAATCAAACGACGCATGGTCATCATCTCCTTCAATTCTTAAATTATGTTGCTTTGTAGAGGCTCTCCAGGCGTCTCTACAGGAATAATTCCGAACGGTAATTGGTTTTCCTGGTTATTCCGCCATAGCAAATGTCGGCGTCGACGATTCTTCCTCTTCAGCGGGAACAGCAGTGGCAGCTGGTGCCGCCTCAGGGATAGTAGCCGGCTTCTTACGTGAGCCGCGCACAAACAAGACCGAGATAATGGCGAGGCCAATGATCACGACGGTCAGCAAAAAGGCATCTTGTATGGCGAGGACAAAACTTTGTCTTTGTATAAGGCGGGAGACAAGCAACAAAGCTGCGGCCTGTGCCGCGGCTGGATTCGCGCCACGAGCTACGAACAGCGCCTGTAAACGAGGTAGCATCTGCCCAAGTACAGAGCTTGCCGTCACCTGTTCGGCAAGTCGGGCGTAATGTACTTTGGTCTCTGACTGTACAAGAGTTGCCAGGACCGCAATACCGAGCGAGCTTGAAACAGAGCGCATGACGGTGTTCATTGATGAAGCCTGGCCCAACTGACGGGGCCTTACCTCCGATAATCCGAAGACAGTTAATGGCTGCACGGTAAGGCCAAGTGCAATGCCGCGCAGCACGAGCATAGCCTGTAGCCACCAGTAGGGAGAATAAAGTGTGATGAACGAGAGTTCCCACGTGGCTACCCCCAGGATGAGCAAGCCTGGTATCATCACGGCTCGTACTCCAATACGGTCTACCAGGCGACCGCCTATGATGACGCTCACCATTGAGGCGAGCGCCTGAGGGAGAAGAACGAGGCCTGACTCAAAAGCGCTTAGGCCGCGCAGGTTTTGCAGGTAGATCGGAAAGAGGAATAAGCCTCCGAACAGACTGAAAACCACAAACAAGCCCGCGATAATGCTGGTGGTAAAAGGGCCGTTGGCAAAGAGGCGCAGGTCAAGTAGAGGTTGGCGGCCCCGATTGACGAGGGTAAGCTCAACAGCGACAAAGATGGCCAGGGAAAGTAGCCCTCCGGTAAGGCAACCGATGACTGTTGTGGAACCCCAGCCATCTGTGCTGGCGGAAGAGAGGGCATAGAGAACAAGCCCCAGGCCAATCGCAACAAAGATGAAACCGAAGAAGTCGAACGTCGTGCCGCTCTGTGGCCTGGCCTCGTGCAAGAAGATAGAGGCCAGGATAAAGGCGACGATGCCGATGGGAACATTGATGTAGAAGATCAACTGCCAACCCGCGAACGTCACGAGGTAGCCACCTAGCGTCGGGCCGAGAGCCGGTGCGAGAAGGGCAGGAATGCCGAAGAAACCCATCGCTGCACCACGTTCTTGCGGTGGAAACTCGCGGAAGAGCAGCGTAATAGAGAGTGGGAACAACGCTGCTCCCCCTATTCCTTGCAAAATGCGAAAGAAGATGAGGACCGGAAGGCTCCATGCCAGGCCACATAGCGCCGAGCCAGCAGTGAACAGGACAAGGGAGATGAGGTAAAAGCGCTTGATCCCCAACCTGTCAGAGAAAAATGCCGACGTTGGGGTGACTACTCCCAGGGTCAAAATGTAGGCTGTGAGCACCCATTGGACGCTATGAATGTCCGCCCCAAATGCGATTTGCAGTCTTGGAATTGCGATGTTGACGATGGTCTGATCCAGTATGCTCATAAACACCGCAATGATCACGACCATGGCCACGATCCATTTGTATTCCAGTCTTCTGCGTGGCTGGAGAGCTCGTGCATTGACTTGCATGCGGAGAGACTCCTTCTTAATTGACAAAAAACGAGTAGTGTAAAGAAAACCACACCAGCAAGGCAAAACTCTCAGGAAACTGCTGTTTCGTCTCTGGGTGAACGGTCGCGTTGCACCATTCCGTACAAAAGCAAAGTTACCAATTGATCAATGGTTTCCTCTCGTGAGAGGTTTGCAAACGGCAAGAGGTCGTTCAAGCCACGCCCGATGGCGCGCATCGCAAAGAGCATGGCGATTACTTGTAGGAACAGGTTTGCATCGATATTTTTACAGAAGTAGCCATCTTCTTGCCGTTTTTGGATATATTCTGTGATACGTTTGCGTCCCCTGACGATTTTATCTGCGAGAACGCGCGCCGCATGCGGATGGGTGTAAATCAGTAAAATAGCCAGACGCGCAAAGTCCCCCTGTGAGGCAAACCCGTCATAAAAACCCTCGGCCAGGCGACGTAAGATCATCTCATCATCTAGCTGTACACCATTTTGCAAATCCAGTTCAATCTGATCGACGACTGGACGCAAGATGGAGTGTGGGCCGAAGTGCTGAATAATAGCTGAAACCAAATCATCTTTACTATGAAAATGCCAGCACAGGGCTCCTCGTGTCACCCCTGCTTCAGTGGCTATATCTTCCAGAGTGGCTGCTGAGACGCCAGAGCGCGAAAATATGCGCACTGCCGCTTCGAGAATTGCCAGGTGAGCATCACGAGTTGGAGCCTGGTCCAGGAGGCCTTGATTGATTAGCTCCGCTCGTAGTTCTTCTTTCCCTCCTGCAAAATGATAATAGAAGGCAGGACGCGAAAGTTCTGCCGTTTTGATGATATCTTCGATAGTAATATCATCGAATGGACGCTCTTCAGTAAGTATTTTTGTCGCCTGGATCAGGCGTTCCCTGCCAGTGCATTTCCCTTTGTAGGAGTACTGTTCAGCCATCTATCTTCACAATCAGGTGTGTTTGTACTATGCAGTAAAAGCTACTATACCATACAGTAGACATGCCAAGTATAGTAAAGAAATGTGGAAAATGTCAAGAGGGAGTTTTTCGGTGGTGCAATTTGAAGCTCAGTTATTCGATCAAGTGCGGCATGATGAACTATATGTACTATAATAGGAGATGCTACTTGACGGAACATCGAGTATAGGATACCGTTGTACTTATAGCTTTTGTTCTTACGTATGCTCTTTTTACCGGACTTAGGAGAGGTTACGTGGCGCTACAATGTACATTTTGTGGGACCGCATTAAAGGACGATGCCCGTTATTGCAATCATTGTGGGACACTGGTAGCATCGCATCCCTTCAGTCCTAAGTCAACATCTTCATCGACATCACCTGTCGAACAGGCCAATACCGCCAAGGAACCCTTACGAGAACAGATTGTTCAACAGCCACCTTATCGCTCTCATCGACGGTCAAAGCAAGAAGAACCCCCTTCCTGGTTGAGCCAGCTGGAGGATGGGCTAAATAGTAAAGCACCTTCCGGAGCATTGGGGCCGGGAAAGCGAGAAAAATCACCTGAAAAATGGATGGTCGCTAAACCAGAATATCCTCGTGAAAAGACGACTAATCACGTTACGGAGCCACCTACTAACTCCTGGCCACAGCCGCCAGTTTCTCAAGTTGAGCCCGCAGCTAGGGTCACAGATGACGATCTCGATGATTTACCAACAGGACCGCTTGTAGCTGGTTCTCCAGAGATACACAAGCAGCAGAAGGACGCTGATTCACCTCCTGATAAAAGTCAACATGCTGGTTTTGACGATGTGGAACATGTAGATACCATTCCACTGGTAACGCAGATGAAAACGAAGCCAGCGGATGCACCTTATCCTGAAGAAGAGGCTTTTCAACAGCAAGAAGGGCCGGTGCAGCGCCGATATGATACTCCCAATCGCACGTCATCCCCAAGTTTCACACCACCTCCACCTGGGCACTCTTTCCCCGCCAATCATCCAGTTCAGGAGGCAACGAGTGCCTTCCCTGGTGCACCAACGCAGGAATGGAAACAAACGCCCCCTTCACAGCCGGTCGTATCACCTGTCCGAGATAAGAAACGACGGAAGAGCCGCAAGCCACTGGTAATTACACTGGTTTTGCTGTTCTTGTTGGTCATAGCCGGTGGTATAGGTACATGGATCGTGCTATACCAGCCTTTCTCCGTAGATGGAATTACACAGCCCCAGCAGCGTTTTAGCGATAGCAGGCTTGGTCTCTCATTCCTTTATCCAAGTGGCTGGCAATCACAGGTAGATCAGCGTAAGGCGACCATCCATTTATTCGATAGTAGCCATACAGCGCAAGTAGATATCGTCGTTGGGACGCCACCGGGCGGAGATCTTGGTCAGTATCTGCAGCAGAAAGCAAACCAGCTTGGCCTCACGGGGATAAAAAGTGGTACGACACGTTCGTTTGCGGGCGCGGTGTGGCAACAAATTCAGGGAAACGTGCAACAAAGTGGGGCGAGCTATACCGAGACCTTACTAGCAACAACTCATAAAAACAGCATCTTTACTATTATGCTATTAGCCCCCCAGGCAACGTATGCCCAGGAGCAACAAATAGCATTCTCCGGGATCTATGCATCATTTCAGTTTATTTGATGGACAATAAAAGCGCGTAGTGTGGTATACTATGCGAATTGTGAGTCGCGCAAGTCAGAGACGGGGTGTTAGAGACAACTCTATCGATTAAAGTTGGCGCTGTATACTGTCGTGCGTAAACTCAAGGAAACCTGCTGAAAAGTAAAAAGAGAAAGGAGGGCGCAGCAGAGAAACTGGTTGCGCTTACAACATACACGTATGGAAGATATTCGCTTTGAACGGCATTTTCGCACTCCTCACTCGGAGGGCTATTACATCATGCAGGGCAGCAGCGTACAGAGTAATAATCGCCTGGGCACTGTTGATATTCACTTTACGACAACCGCAGTGCATGGGACACTTATTCTAGAACGCGAACTCGAAGAGGCTGACTTGACCAAACTCATTGAGCAAATAGATGAGGACCTCGTACTATCGGCTGATATGCCGCGTGATGATTTTCTTGTCAGTGTCTATGTCGGTAAGGATGTTGGTTTCTATAGCGACGAATATTTTGCTGAAGAGAGCGACAGCAGTACTGGCTTTGACGATGATGAAGAGGAGTAATTCGTCCTCGCACTCTTGATGATGCCCACTAGTCTTCCAGTAGGCCGCGCCGCATCGCATATTTGACAAGTTCGGCGCGGCTATGTAGATTGAGTTTATCCATCACATGGGTACGATGTGTGTCCACCGTTTTAGGACTGATTACCAGGCGTTCAGCGATCTGGTTGTTGGTGTAACCCTCGGCTACTAATTTGAGTATTTCGCGTTCGCGTTCTGTAAGGCTACTGTAACTATCTTTCTCCTCACCGCTGCGTACTCGCTGCAGATAATCTCCCACCATAACGGATTGGGCGGTAGGTGAGAGATAGAATTGTCCGCTGCGTATGACATGTAAAGCAGTAATCAGTTCGGTATCGGCTGCTTCCTTGAGCATGTAACCCGATGCACCGGCTCTTAGCGCCTGGAAGACATATTCCTCATTTTCATGCATCGTGAGTACAAGAACCTTCACCTCTGGTACCAATTTTTTAATTTGTCTCGTCGCTTCAATACCATTCATATCTGGCATAGTTATATCCATGAGAATGATGTCGGGCTGCAAACGTTGAGCTTCATGAAGAGCCTGGCGACCGTCCTGCGCTTCACCGACCACCTCCATATCTGGTTGGGCATTCAGCATCATTTTCAGCCCAGCGCGTAAAATTGTATGATCATCAGCTAGTAAGATATGTATCTTCATCGAAACGAATTCCTGTCTTGCATAGATTGCCAGCGATCAGACGTACCATTAAAGGTTTGAAGCAATTTTTTGCTCGGCTGGTTTTTCCGCTGGCGTCAGGGGTATATGAACTTCGATAGTTGTGCCGTGTCCGGGGCCACTATGAATAGATAATGAACCATCCAGTAAAACTGCGCGCTCGTTCATTCCTGCCAACCCTAATCCCCGTTCTTGATCGGGAGTTTTGAGTAATGTACCTACATCGAAGCCGCAGCCATCATCTTTAATGGTGACATATACGGCGTCTGCATCCTCTTTCATAGTGATGAGCACTTTATGGGCATTGGCGTGGCGAGCAGTGTTAGTGAGAGATTCCTGCACTATTCTATAGAGAGCTGTCTCTACTTCAGCTGGTAGTCGCTCTTTGAAACCGTGCGCAGCAAATTCAACAACGATTGAGCACTTTTGCTGGTATTCTTTCACGTACCAGCGCAGCGCGGGTAATAAGCCTAAATCGTCAAGCGCGCTAGGGCGCAGATCAATACTCAGGTTGCGAATGGCGCGCAAGGTCTGGTGTGCCAGTTTACGTGTATCGGCGATGCGGTCACGAGCTTCTTGCGTAGTGATCGACTCCTCGAGTATTGCCAGGCTGATCAGTAACGAGGTGAGCACCTGGCTCGTCTCATCGTGAAGTTCCCGTGCGATACGCTTGCGTTCTTGTTCCTGTGCGTTGATAATCTGGCTGGCACGTAGCCGCGTTGCATCATCTATCGCTTCAAGCATCATGTTGAATGTCTCAGCAAGTTGATCAGCTTCGGGGTCAACGCCGGTCGTAGGTGCGCGTAAAGATCGTTCACCCGCCTGGACGCGATTCATGACCTTGCCCAGGTCTTGCAAAGGGCGAAAAGCGACCTGCAGTACGACAAAGTTGAGGGCGATACTGACGAGCCAACCCACAACGACGAAGATGATCAGGGAGGTCGGTGTAGCGAGCGCCTGTCGACTGTTGCCGAGATTCGAGGCAAGCCAGGTACCTCCTGTAGCTCCAACGAAGATGATCAAACTATTGGCAAAAAGAACTTTATAGAATACCGGCAAGCTGAGCAGTGGTCTGAAGATCCCAGGTATTCGGGTACTTGTTTGTGTTTCGCTTTTGGAATGGACCATAGTGTATTTTATTTCACAGCTATTTACAGCTGCAAACTCCTTTGTATACAATACATTGTAGCTATACTCTCAGCAGCATGTCAAATGAAGTACATCGTTGGAATGCGTATCATGTCTGGCTATCGCGATGTTCGGAAGCTGAGCATGAAGCTCGAGCTGGAAATCAGGTGTACACTTTAAAAAAATAGGGTGAGCACCTGATGTTCGTAACGATGTGAGCAAGTATTCTATGAACAAGCGTCTTAGGACAGGCTATTTACTCTTCTCAATTGTGTAGAAAGTTCATTACAATGAAGAATGAAGACCGTTCACTCTTGGGACTTAGAAGTAGTGTATCCCTGCCAATGATCGTGCGTGGGGGGGTATCAGCCTTTTCCGTGTGTATGTTATAATCTCTCACAGAGAGTAAGGACTTTTGTGACCAGGCTTCTTTATTTATCCTGTCCTGGTCTGACAACGAGGCATGATCTTTTGAGGAGGCAAAGTGAGCTCTACTAGCAAAAAAAGCTTGCTCGACACGATGACCCAGAAGATGGTCGAGAGTCAAGTTTGGCGTTCAGTGATGCGCCACGGCTATCCCGATACCCCGCTGAACCAGTCTCTGGTTATGATGGGGAATGTATTTCTGCACTTGCACCCCGTGAAAGTCAGCCGCCAGGCGATGAAGATCACCTATACCTGGTGTATGGGTGGTATCTCATTTTTCTTATTCCTGCTGCTGACGCTCACCGGTGTGTTCCTGATGTTCTTTTACATCCCAGAAACCCACGTGGCCTATCAGAATATCAACCAGTTGGATAGCGCTGTCTCATTCGGGCAACTGGTGCGTAATATGCATCGTTGGGCTGCTCACCTGATGGTTGTGTCGGTGGCACTGCATATGATACGCGTCTTCTACCATGGCGCATACAAGCCACCAAGAGAGTTCAACTGGGTGGTCGGCGTCTTCCTTTTCTTTGTCACACTCTTTTTGAGTTTCACTGGCTATCTCTTGCCATGGGACCAGATCGCGATTTGGGCTATTACGGTTGGTACAAACCTGGCGCCATATACACCGATTTTAGGCGATACCGTCTATAAAGTGATGGTTGGAGGCTCCACTGTTGGTCAACCAACATTGATCCGCTTCTATGTGGCTCATGTGATCCTACTTCCACTCGCTGCAGCGTTATTAATGGCAGTTCACTTCTGGCGTATTCGTAAAGATGGTGGTGAGGCTGGCCCGCCGCCTCCCTCTCGTAGAGAAATTGAAAGCAGCGCAGAGCGTTCCACAGTTGGTGCTGCTCGCTAGTGATTGGGATGTCTCTGCCGTTGGGGAGTGTGCCGTACTCCCTACGGTGCTATGAGTGAGGAGATGCCGAAACTATGTCAATTGAACAAGAACCAAGAACGCAAACGCAGGCTTCTGCGACCCAGAGACGTTATCGCACCCTGGCAGTGGTCAGGCAGGAAGCTATCACTCGTGTAGAGAAGCCACTGGAAGATTCAGTCTTCGTATGGCCCCACCTGCTTGTGCGAGAATTTTTCGCCGCGACGATTGTCACGGTGATGGTTACCTTACTGGCGTTGCAGATCAATGCTCCTCTGGAGTTGCCTGCTAACCCAAATGTGACACCAAATCCAGCAAAAGCTCCCTGGTATTTCCTGGGTTTGCAGGAACTACTCCACTACTTCCCCCCAACCACAGGTGGAGTACTCGTTCCCGGCCTGGTGCTTGTCGCTCTTGCTGTGCTGCCGTATATTGATCGCAATCCCAGCCGTGCCTATGCTGACCGCAAAGTTGCCATCATTACCTTCACCATGTTTCTGATATTCTGGGCAGTAGTGACATTAGCCGGCAGTTTCTTCCGCGGCCCTGGCTGGCTATGGGTGTGGCCCTGGGTGAATATGTACTTCAACTTATAGCCGCGGACAAGACTGAGAGGACTACCTTGATTACCGATGATGTAAATAGACCGCAAATTACGCCGCAGCAGTATGAGGTATTGCATGGTGGCGGCGCCGAAGCGGCGGAGATTGCCAAAGAGCGGTTATCGCGGCGGCGTTTCCTGCGGCGGTCGATGCTTGCCGTGTGGGGTCTATCAACGACTGCCGCTGTTGCGGGTTCGTTGTATATGCTTTACCCGAACCTGGCAGGTCAATTTGGTTCTGCTCTCAACGTTGGGAAAAAGGCAGATTTTACGGCTGCCAAGCCGTCCGATTTCAAAATAGGTCAGGCTGGCGTTTTCTACCGGCAAGAAGCCAAGACCTACGTGATGCATTTGGCGAAAGATACGCAGTTTCTACTGAACGGTTCCAATCTATCAGACCAGCTGGATGCAGAATCGGTCGTGAAAGATAGCGACGGTTCGTATTGGATCGCGCTGTACCAGCGCTGCGTTCACCTGGGGTGTACGGTCCCATTCAGGGATAATTGCGTCAGCTTCAAATGCCCCTGTCACGGCTCTCATTATAATGTGACTGGTGAATTCCTGGACGGTCCGGCGCCAAGGAGCCTGGATCGCTTCGCCCTCTCCTTCAATGGAGAAGATGTGGTGGTTGACACAGCAACACTCAACAATAAAGTGCCACATCCTGACCAGACAACGCGTTTGATTGCGCCACCAAGCGTAGCATGCAGTGTATAAGGGCATGCGCATGTGCAATGCCCTTATGTTAAAGGTTGTGTATTTATGATCGATCCAATTCAGACCGCAATAAATTTGCTGGTGATTGTGATAGCTGTAGGTGCCTTGCTCTTCGTCTTCTATTCACGCACCAATGCCGTTGAAAAGACGGGGTATGGGGCACTGATCATGCTCGCTGTTGTCTCTATAATGATCCCGATTTTTTGGATTGTAGAGACGAATAACGAGGCGGTAGCGAAAGCGCAACAACACACCACCTCGGTGCAGAACGGCGCAATGCTCTACGCGCAGTATTGTTATCAGTGTCATGGCACCAAAGGACAGGGGCACACAGGTCCCAAAATCAATGGCAATCCTGCTGTCAGCAATTTGACTGATGCCGACCTGCTGCGCATCATCAGTGCTGGAGTCTATGATACTTCTAATTTAGCGACACCTCTCATGCCCGCCTGGAGCGATCGCTATGGAGGCCCGTTAACTGATGACGACATTCAATATCTCTTTGATCTCATTCGTTCCTCCGACCCGGCCTATCTGCAGAAAAATGGCCTGAGCGGTCCTAATGGCTTTAACCAGATACCGAACTTGATACAGTCGCAGAACCCTACTGCATATCAGACGGCGGTTGCGCAAGAAAGCACTGGACAATTTGGCAATCCAGTTGATATGACCAAGCAGAACAAGGTGACTATCGATATGGGGGCGCCTCCGGCAGGGGCCACTTGTACGCCCGCCTGCTTTGCGCCTCTGAATGTGAAGGTGAAAGTTGGTACCACTATCACCTGGGTGAATAAGAGTACAACGCCACACACCGTCACAGCCATCCAGGGAACCGATGTCAGCAACATTAAGATTGCCAAGAACATCTTCGATTCTGGCATATCTAACGCTATTACGCCAAATGCGACATACAGCTACACGGTAACTGCAGCCGCCTATAACTTTAATCCGAAAACCCATACAGTTGTCTATTACTGTCAGATTCACCCTTCGATGCTGGCTGAACTGACGATAGTTCAATAAATCAAGCTGTCGAAAGGGATTGCTTCCATGCAACAAGCTCAACAACGGGAAATCCCGGAACGCATGTCCTGGGCGCGAGCAATGATTTTCGCGGTTGGTTACTTTTTCATTGCCGCCCTCCTGATAGGGCAAATCCCGGGATATATTTATAACCAGATGACATCAGCGTCACTGCAAGGGCTGGAACTGGGTATGATCGCATTGGCGGCGACCTGCCTGGCTGGCTTTGTTGTCATTCAGGTTATCGTGTTGCTCTTCGATCCAAAGCCGGTAATACCCCCTGTCGTATTCAGCGCTCTAGGCACGGTTTTAACGCTGGGTGGCCTGGTGATTGCGCTCGCCACTGGTATGACAGGGAATCAGTATTTCCCTAACGCCAACTCTTCCTGGTTCCCGTTACTTGGGGGAAAGGTGTTATGGTTTGAACCAGGCGCGATTGATCTCGTCATGGTTGGGCTGGCAGTGTTGTTTGTCGGTGTCGCCATGGTTTTTTACAGCGTGCTCGCTACACGTGAACGCCATAATCCAGATCGCCGTGACCTGGGAACCACACCGGCAATCAGGGGGATGATTATCGCGGCTATCATGATACTCATCCTCTTTATGGTTGGATACACTCTTTTCAACGACAATGGCCTGGCTTATGCCATCAGTCCAGGAAACCCCATCCAGGCACAGTTAATCATCGATGCTATCCTCTACATCTGGCTAGGCGCTGCTATTTTTCTGACCCTTGGCGCTTTTGCGCTACGGCTGCACTACCTGATGCGCCCGGTGCGCAAGCGCACAATGTCACCTTTGTACGCGTTTGGCGCTCTTGGCCTGGCGCAAACTGGAGCGATTCTGCTGCTGGTGTGGCTCCTGCTCTATCCTCTTGTTACCTGGATGCATAGCTGGACGTTTATTGGGCTTGGCGACTACCTGACGCTCTGTGCGAAAAAATCGGCTGTTCCTCAAAGTTGTGCCTTTACGCCGCAGGCCGGCTATATCATCGATGCCGTGATCACCACTAACTTCTTTATCCTGCTCATGGCTGCTGTCTGGGCGTGGAAATCGCATCGTAACCTCGTGGTGATTGGTAGCGTCACTACCGCAGCTGTGCTTGGCCTGGCTACGCTCCTGGTCCATACCAATTCCACTGAGATCCTGACGGCCCTGATGCTGGCTGGCGGTATGCTGGTACTTGCAACGATCTGGACGAGTGTGGCGCGCCGGGAGTTCGCGATAGTTGGTGAAAATAACCTGGGATGCCTTGGTATGTGGCTGGTTTTTGGCACCTGCCTGCTTATCTACGTGGCGTCGTTTGCCTTCTTCTCTATCCCGGTCTTTCCGGGTGACCCAACAGCGCCGAACATACCCTATATCTCTGGTACGATCATCCCTGCACACCCTGCTCCCAATACGCCGCCGACACCTGGTCAGGCAGATGCGGTAGTATTACTCGCGATCATGGGTATTTTGGCCGCGGTCCAATTCTACTTCTTGATGCGGAACCGCTACAAGGTATAGCTGTGCCACATGCTCATTTAAGGTTGACATGGTTACTCTACCAGAATCATGTCAACCGATGTGCTTTTCCCGTGCTATAATACAGTCAATTATGAGCACGGAGTAATTTCTATGCAAGACGAACGCCCTCTCAAAATCCTGATAATTTCTGCCGAAATGGTGCCTTTTGTCAAAGTTGGTGGCCTGGCCGATGTAGTAGGAGCTTTGCCAAAATCCCTCCAGGCTCTGGGTCATGATATTCGCTTAGCTATGCCTCGTTATGGGCAGGTGGACCCGACACGTTTCCATCTCGAAACGATAGTAGACGCTGTTTCAGTCAATATGAGTAATTTTCAAGTGCCTGTCAGCGTACGACGAGGTACGGTTGGAGATGCGATTCCAGTCTATATGATTGACGCGCCCCGCTATTTTGAGCGCGAGAATATCTATGGCTATACAGATGATGGCGAGCGCTTCATCCTGTTCTGTCGCGGTGTTTTGGAGGCATTGCGGTTCCTGGATTGGTCTCCTGATATTATCCACTGCCATGATTGGCATACGGGCATTGTGCCCAATTGGATGCATACTATTTATCACGATGATCCTTTCTATGCTCAGACTGCCACGGTGTATACCATTCACAATCTGGCCTATCAGGGGATTTTCGGCTATCGCATCCTGGAGGTTGCAGGTGTTGCTGCTCATGGATTTCTTTATCCGCAGATCGCGGAATTAGCAAATGTCGTCGATATCATGGGACGGGGTATCCTATTTGCTGATGCCATCACGACGGTCAGTGAACGCTATGCCCAGGAAATTTTGACGCCAACTTTTGGCGAGAAACTGGATCATTTGCTCCGCTCGCGCCGCGAGCGGCTCTTCGGTATCCTCAATGGGCTTGATTATGAAGAAATGAATCCAGCAACTGACCACTACATCCATACCAATTTCGATGCACAATCACTTGATAAACGCCCTGAAAACAAGCGCATGCTGCAAGAACAGGCACATCTACCAGTGAACCCGGAGGTACCTTTACTGGCGATGATCTCGCGGCTCACCGATCAAAAGGGTTTCGATATGCTGGGACAGATTATTCAGCCACTGCTGGCTCAGGGAGTTCAATTTGTAGTACTGGGCATAGGTGATCAGCACTATCATGAGATGTTTCAAAATCTCGCGGCTCGATATCCTGAACAGGTGGCGATTTTTCTTACCTTCAATACAGAAATAGCGCAGCGCATCTATGCGGGCAGCGATATGTTCCTCATGCCTTCACGGTTTGAGCCCTGCGGCCTCGGTCAGCTCATAGCTATGCGCTATGGTAGCGTTCCTATCGTGCGAGCCGTTGGCGGCCTGGCCGATACCGTTCAGGAGTACAACCCGCGCAGTGGTGAAGGCAACGGTTTTGCCTTCACCAATTATGATCCCTGGGAGTTGTTTGCTGCCATTGTACGTGCGCTTGAACTTTACCGTTTCAAAGATATCTGGCGGAAACTTCAACTGCGGGGGATGGCTGCTGATCACTCCTGGCAGGCGTCGGCTATGCGCTATGTTGAAGTTTACAACAATGCTATAGAATTTCATAAAAGCGGAAAGTGAGCGCTTTGTGGTGCACTCTATCTCAAGATACGCGCAGCTGACCACCATATATTGGGCTGAAGGAAGTCCAGCCATTGGAGCTACACGATTTCTGACAATGTTCCAGGAATCCTGTTAGATGAGCTTCCGCCAGGTCTGCCTGGTGGACAATCAATGCCTCAATGGTAGCAGGATTGACGGGTGAACCATATTCTTTGGTATGGTGCGCCAGGATGATGTGGAGCAGATCATCCATTTTCCCTTCTTCAAGTGCAGCTACTTGCTGCGCCTGTTCCTGCACATAGTACATACCCAGGACGATATGTCCAACCATACGACCATGCGGAGTAAACCCGGCGCCAACCTGTCCCTCGAGTTCCTCCAGTTTGCCTATATCATGAAGCAGCGCTCCAGCAAGAACCAGGTCATGATCACATGGATAAAGGCGGGCAGTCAGCTCGGCAATTGTGGTAACGTTTACGGTATGTTCAAGCAGGCCGCCAACAACGGCTCCGTGGTGTCGCACCGCTGCGGGCCATCATAGCACGCGGTCATTGTTCTGATAGTTCGCCGGAAGATGGACAAATACGCATGAGCTTATTTGTCCTCGCTCCTTTGTTTCAGCTACGCCCGTTGACGAAACAACCGACTGGGCGGCAGGATGCACTACAGGCATCCTCTTCAAAAGAAAAGAGAACATCTTCTCACGGGCGACGAGAAGAAACACATGGCTTCTTTCGTTTCACCACAGTGATGTCCTCTTTCCCATGGCGCTTTTTCCATTGTTCATGTCGTTGCATGAGCAACGCTTTGACGGCTTTTCGGTCTCGACATGCGCGTAGCTGTGTATCCCCGACGCGTCGTGAGATATTCACCGATGCGTTGGTGTCGGCATGCGCTTGGTACCCACAAAACTGACAGAAAAACGTTTTCTGATCCGGCCTATTGTTACGATGGGTATAATGGCATGTGCTGCACTCCTGAGAGGAGTACGCGCTTTTGACCGGGGTTGCCGTCACCCCGCGTTTTCGCGCATTCCACGCGATTTGCTTTGGCAGATGGGCCAGATTGGAGGCCCGCAGATAGGCATTCATGGCCTTCGCCCTGAACCGCATCGAAGCCACCGATAACTGTTCATAGGCGAAGTGTGCGTCTGGGTGGTCTTTGTAACAATCATTCACCGCTTTGTTGATCATCTGTCTAGTGTGACGAATCAGCCGCTGCCCGCTCCGACTGCTGGTGGATGGCACCTTTTTCGCGTTCTTTTTCTGCAAGCATGCACGCAATTTGGCCTTTCTGCGGCGTTTTTCCCGATCACTTTTGTGGCGCTCACGCAGCTTGCCGTGCATGCTCCCATAGTGGCGGCCCGTACTGGTGGTGATGAAGTTGGTTATTCCGACATCGATGCCAACTACTGGAGCATCTGGTGCTGTTTGGGGAGCCACGATTTCGTCATAGGAAAGGGTGAGCCACCATGCCCCATCGCGCTTGTTGAGTTGCACACTGCTATTCACCTTTTTGTCTTTCAACGCTTTTTGATGATAAGGCGCTAGCTTCACGGGAACATAGAGGGGTTTGCCCTTGGAGAGGGTACTGATGCGCAACCAGTAGTCATAGGTCGAGTCCTGTGACGGCTCACAGACCACGACATTGGCGTTGGCCTGGATCGCCGTTTCACGCAGGGTTGGCACGTTCCACTCGCGCCACGTTGGCTCTTGGCTTGTGGGAGCAAGCGTCCCCTCGGCCTGCTGCTCTCGGTAGGCGGCGAGCGCCTCTTGATGCTCCTGGTAAGCATTGGCGCGATTTGTGCGCCAACTGCGGGCAATCCCTGCAGCTTGCATGATGGCAACCCGGTGCCAACGCTCGGAGAGAGGCGTCGCATAGAGGGGAGTGCGCAGGTTGTTTGGCGTCTCTTCGATGCAGAACAGCGTGATATAGTGTTGACAGAGGGCTAGATAGATGGGAGCGAGCTCGTCGAGGGCGGCCAGCTTCCCAGGATTGACCTCGACCAGGCGAATATGGGTCACAGCCCGCGTGATGACTTGCGGTTCGCCTGGTCGGGCGCGTTTTTGGCGCCTGGGACGCTTGGGTTTCCTGTTCATGCGGGCCGTTCCTCTCGTTTGTTCTTCCTGGCTTCTTTTTCTGTCATTCTTTCTGACTTGAGAAATGCCGGAAAGGAGAAAAGTCGTCTGGTAATAAAGAGGTCACATTTGACCATATTTGTCCACAGATCTCCACATCTCTTAAAACCAGTTACAATACATTTCTTTCCAGTGGTGCTTTGCATGGCAGTTCGCACAAAGCACTTCGCATTTATCAATCTCACGCTTCAACTTGTCAATGTTCGTCACGTGATAAACGAGATTGCCAACCTCCCTGTACTTATCGCTGCCATCTCTATGATGAAACTGAAGACAGGCAGGATGGGAAACACCACAGAAGTTACATGCTAGCGTACGCTTGTATCTATTGAACCATATTACACCGTCTAATTGGTGAATTCTTCGTATTATCCTTACACGTGCTCGCCACCCTCGTGTATCTCTTAATTGTTGTTGTAACTCGGTGTATTCGAGGATATCAGCGGAATCATCCCTTTCTTGCCAGTGTTCCACCAGGTGACAGTTCGCACAGAGCACATCGCACTTGTTGAGCTCCTGAATAAATTTCTCTAAGTTGCTTGCTTGAAAGACGTAAGTGGCAATATTTATTTTCTTCTCACCCCTGTTTCTGTGGTGAAACTGCAAGCAAGCGGGATCGTTTTCACCACACCTGATACATTTAATGGTGGCCTTATATTGTCTGTACCATGTCTTAATCTCCTCTCGTCTTATGTGCCGCTTCTCTACTAGTCTATCTCTATGGCGCTGGCGCCACGTCCTGTCCCGCGCTCTTTTTTGTGCCATGTACTCTTCATAATTCTCCTCTTGTCTTTTGTGTCGATCCTCAGTTAATCGATCTCTATGGCGCCAGTACTGGGCTCTGTCCCGCTCTCTCTTTCTAGCTTTGCCTTCATCTGTCATGAGCGTATACCTTTCATATTGTTCGCCCTCTATAATTTCCTACATAATACTTCTTAAGTCATGATAAGTCAATGTTTACAATGACTTTTAAATGTATTAACCTGCATTCAAAGTCCTGCATTGACATTGACCGGGCTGGTTGGTATCATTAGCAACAAGAACTGTGCGGGTATCGGCTATGAACAGTGTGAGGAGAGAGAACATGCCCACCCTTAGCGATCTCATTACAGAAGCAGGGCTCAGAAAGAAAGAACTATCAGACAAAAGTGGGGTTGACGTGGCAACTATCATTCGAATAGGCAATGGCAAAGCTACAACCAGGGTTACTGTTGTCAAACTGGTAAGGGTTCTCGAAAAATATTTGGACCGAAGTATAGATATAGATAGTATCGAGGGGCTAAATATCACCAGGTAATGTTGAGGGCCTTACTACCGGCTAGACAGACAGGTGCAAAGCTTCCGAGAAGCCATCGAGGAAAGTGCTCAGCTTTCCGAGGACCAGAGAAGCCGTCCATGCCCCGGCTCGATTTGACTTGCACATCGTAATAGCAGTTCGTTCCTCGGTGAATCACGAAGTCGATCCCTCGATCATCGACTCCCGCCGTATAGACGTCACAACCCCAGAGGGTCAGCTCCATTTTGACAAAGTGTTCGGCATACCGGCCTACCTACAGGTGCGTCAGCCGGCTCCAACTGTATCTTTCCATCAGTGCACATTCCTTCTCTTGAGCATCACTCGCATCTATCCTCTCGCTAGCTGGTAGTCTGTACCCTCAACAGAGCCACTTAACGTTTGGATCTCTCGATCTACTCGACGAGGAATATCTCTGAGTTTTCGCTAACGATTGCCTGCGGTCGGTAGCGTTGACCATGAAGCCGCATGTCGAGTGCCCGAAGACGCATACCTATTCGGGCGTTTTTTAACTGTGGGAAGCGTTCTTGAGGCGCAACAATGCGGACTTCGGCTTCACGCCACCTCACAGTAACCTTCCAATGATAATCCTTGAGTTCAAGTACAAGAATCGTTCCTTCAAAGCCGTAAACAGCATCCGCTAACGCCTGTGAATGGCTGGCATGGTCTGCCTGCCACCTCCAAAATGGCCTGCACCAGGGACGGAACTCACATACCGTACAGACCGTACCGGGAGAGGCAAGGTGTTCTGCACTCAAACCCTCCTGCAGTTTTTGCGCTATCTGGCGAGCTTCATACCCAACCTGCAGGCATATCGCAGGATCGACGGCTACCTTATGCGTCGCTCCGGTAAAGGGATAAACGACCAGGGCCTCCGCAGGCCACTCACCGAATGTATCATGCCAGAGCAATGCGTACAACTGCAGCTGTCTCTCGTAGCGCTCCGGCAGATCAGCGCGTAGGGCCGACTTATAATCTATTAAACGCACGCCCCCATTGGGGAGCCTCTCCGCATAATCTATTCTTCCCATTAGGAGGCCATCCCGCGACTGAACAGGGATTTCTACCACAACGAACTCCCCGCTCACGTTCGTGTTCATGGAAGTCGCGCCCTTGATCGGCATATCCGTGCGCTGCTGTTTGTACCCCAATACGATAGACTCCCCGAGGGAATATTCAGCCACGCGCAGCGCCTCCACGGTTACCGCTTCCAAAGCGCGCTGAACGCGCTCCTCATTACGAGCGAGCATCTGCTCGCGCGGGCGCGTATCCTTTTGCATTTCCTGCAGGGCGAGCTCTTCGCGGAAACGTCTAGCAGCTTCCTCGACAATAATGTCAGGGTTGGATGAACCGATAGGGCGCTCAGTCAGGGATTGCAAAGACCGGTGGAACGCGATCCCGACGCGCGCTGCGTAAGCCGTACGGCGTTCGTAGCCTTTTGAGTACTCGAAGTAGATGCGTAGCGTGCAGGAACGCATGATCTCAATGGCCGTCGGCCCAAAGGGTGCCTCTGGTCGACCCCTTGGCGGCCAGAGGCTGCTCTCGTTTATCAGCCAGTTGAAGGCAGTTGGCGTCACGTTATTCATCATCTCACCACGTAAGGTTGTTCAGCACCCAGAATGGGCGCCGCTCGAGGTCAAAGGTAGTGTGGACTGCGCAAAGCAATCCGTGGGCACTCAAAAATGCCTGCCGCTCGTCGCGGGTCGGGCGCCCCTGGAGTGGGTGGATCACCCAGAGACCCACCTGTACTCCATCGGAATCGCGCAGGACAAGCGGGAAGTGTTGCCTGTCGAGTGTAACCCCAGGCAGTACGCTCCAGCTCGTTCGCGCATATTCTGCCAGCGCTGCGGAACCGTATCCGACCTGGAGAGGATTCAGGGCTGGCAGCTGGTGGCGGAGTACGAATCGCAGCAACGCCGCCCCTAATTCCCGATCGAGAAGCGGATGGAACATCTGGTTCCGGTAATCAAACATGCAATGGTAGCAAGCACCCTGGCACTCTGGATTCGGGCAAGCTTCTCCCAATTCCAACGCTTTACGCAAAATAGCCTCCAGGTTCTGCTCTATTGCCCGTGCGTAGCCGGCCCCTCCGGGAACGTTGTCATAGAGAAAAACTTCACCGTGCAGACGGTGCCCGAGGCCCCTGCGCACTGCTCGCGCGCCTACCTTCAGTTCCCCAGGATCAATTTGTAAGATTATGGCAGCGGCATTCGCAATTAACATACCGAAAGAATACCAGACAGCTTTCCCGGACGGACTTTGGAAGGGAGCATCGAGCGTGTCCGGCAGGTCAACTCCCAGCAGGACAACCTCTGAGAAAAATTGGTGGCCGAGGATGACCTGGTTGTGGAAGTCATTCGTGTTTGGGCACGTATCACCGGCTCGCGGGCCAGCATTTTTCCCCCAAAAAGGTGGGACACTGGCAGGATAGGTATGGCTCCCCATATTATCGGGATCAAGTGCCCGCCCGCAGGCCGGGCAGATGATAAAGCCAGGGAAGTCGGAGTTCGGGCCCTTGTTGCAGATGAAAAGTTCACCCTGGCGTACGCGGACGTACAAGCGCGGCGCAAAGGAGAGTTGGGGTTTCCCTGTGCTGAATGATGTCTGTCCCACAAGGAGCCGGGCAGGAAGCACATAACCGCCCCGCTCGCGCCCCCCTCTCACATATCTTTCGCGCCCGACGTTTGGCAGAGCGCAGTCAACGGTGAAGCCTCGGGGCTGTAGATAGGGGAGCGGAGTGACCTGGAAGCTCCCACATTCTTCACACTGATCAGGCAGGTCACCCGCGTTGCGTACCAGTGTCACCGACTGGCAGTCGGAGCACTCCACCAGCATACCGCTCGGACTGTAGTCCGGATTCGGGTTGAAGCGATCATAGACACCGGCGCTGCGGTAAATGTAGGTATTTGGGAATTCTCCCCGGATCACCTCAGACCCTGGAGCGTACTCTGCCAGCGCGATCTGGAGGTCCCGCTGCATAGCATCGCCTTTGACCAGTTCCGTCTCCCCGTAGGATGGTTGATCCGATGGGATGAAGAGGCTCACAACATCCACTGGGAAGGCGTACTCTGGGAGAAGACCGGCGTTCATCAGGCTATCCAGGACTTTATCCTTATTCTCGCACCTGCTCACCACCGCCTGCACTTCGGTCACAAGCTTGTCGAGCCACACTCCCAGTTTGGGCACAAACACTGGATCAATGATTTGTTTGCAACGCTCCAGAAGAGGAGCGCGGTTTGAGGCAAGGTAGGTGCGCAGTCGTGTGGAATACTGGCCGTTCGTAAAGTCCGCAACCGTTCCCCAGGCTTCGAAAAGATTTGACTGCTGTGCAGACTGTCGCGTTTTTGACGACTGGTAGAAGAAACTCTGCAGGAGCAAAGAGCGCACATGGCGCCGTGCGAAGACCTCCTTCGTCAGGTAGAGAGCGGGCACTCGAGGCGGATGGCTCACGATTTCTGGTGGGTGGGCGAAATAGTACTGGTCGTGGCTCCGGAACTGCGCGAAGGAGAGTACCGTCGCGAGGGAACTCCCGCGTCGCCCGGCGCGACCAGCACGCTGCTGGTAGTTCGCCACAGTAGGGGGAACATTGCGCATCCCCACGCTGAGGAGGCTGCCAATGTCGATTCCCATCTCCATGGTGGTGGTCACAGAGAGAACATCGACACGGTAGTCATCGGCATGCTGGTGGTCATGGAAAAGGTCCTGAAACCAGCGTTCCTCGTCGCGGGCTTCCACGCCCGGGATCTGGGCCGTGTGTTCCACCGCTCTCAATGGATAGGGATCATCGAAGAGCGACCCAGGGAGCGCATGCAAAGCCGAGCGCCGATAGAAGCTGCGGACGGAGGCGGCAGAGAAAGGGCTGGTTGGCTGGCCACACCGGAGACAAACGTTGAAAGGTGCCTCGCTCATAATATACGCGCAGGCATTACAGCGCTGGACAGTGGAACCGATAGGATGGAGGTTGAAAACGTCGATGCGGATGCCATGAGGGACCTTTTCGCCAAATTTTTTCCCAGCCGGTGTCAAAATCTTGAAGCCAATGAGCGCGTCCCACAACGGCCCAGCCAGGTTCTTGACCCACTGGTCCGCCGCAGCCTTGTTGGGAAGGCGCTTCATGGCAACAAGCGCCTGGGAAACGGCGATGACGTAACGCCCCAACTTGCGTGTGGCATTGAGATTGTAGGGAATAGCGTGCCGCCCCTGGTCGGTATCCCGTTTATATCCCCAGATGAGTACATTGCGCTCATATTCGTTCACCATTTTATCTGGCCACTCCCACGGAGCCAATGGCTGAGGGGGGAGGAGAATATTCTCGGTGGCGAGGATGCGAGTCACAGCCTGGAGAAACAGGCCCGTCTCAGGTTCGCTCAGACAGGGGAATGTGCCGAACGTTTCCGGGAGTCCGACACGCCAGTAAGCGAGCCCCAGGGGTTCCAGTGCAAATTCTCTTTTTTGCGAGAGTTCGCGGCGCAGACCCACGTGAAAGGCCGTCTGCGCCCACTTGAAGCAAGCCGAATCTCCCTGCTCCATTTTCCTGAAGTATTCACGTATGAGCCCATTTGTCGGATCGATCCCTCGCTGAATTTGGAGCTGGATCACGCGGGAACGCACCTCTTCGAAAGAGAGCGCCCGGGGGTCGGGATGCCTTCCCGATCCCCGGCACGCGTAGCAGGTCGTTCGCGTGCGTACCTGTTCCTGGCCGATAATATATGCCCCCGTTTGTTCGATGCTCCCTTCCCCCTCACATTCCTGGCAAGCCATCAAAGCCCGGTAGACAAGTTGGCGAAACACATCATTGTGGTGGTCGTCCCGCAGGTCGGCAGCCAGCTGCGCTGCCTCCTGGCGCGAATCGGTGAAAAGGAGCGCTTTGCGCCCGTAATTCGGAGGGGTGCCATGCGTCGCCCGCGGTTGGACGCGAAACCCATCCTCGGCGATGATGGAGAAGGTGCGCGGGCCTTTCGTGCGCAGCGGCTCGATGATCTCGCGGCCACCCTCCCTCATCTCACGGTAATTGCGACAGCGCGGGCACTGGGCCGGGAAGTTTCCACCCTGCGCAATCCCATCCGCGTCTGGTTCAACCGTGTAGACTGGGCGCGCATACACGTCATGTGGGTGTGTCGGTAACGTGGTTCGGGTGGAACGATATTCAACTGATGCATAGGCGTCAGGGATCTCGACGCCAAACACTTCAAACTGGGTAAAGTCGGTCCGCCTCCCGCTCAAATCGTCGCTCCATGGCCAGAGGCTTCCCTGAGCGGAGTCCGGTATTCCGCCCAAATACAGCAGTCCGCACTGCCGGCATGAGAACAGCTCCAGCACACGGGCACCGCACTCGCACCACGGGCGCGGATCCATATACAACTTCCCGACGGGACGTGGCGTGGTTTCCGAAGCTGGGGGAGGCGCTTTCGGGCAGTCCGGGTCCATGCAGGCCCAGATCCCATAGACACCGCGGAAGAAGATGTGCATGCGCACGGAGATGAGCGGCGGCGTATCTGGGAGTGCCGATGCTCTCGCGAAGCTCCCCGCTGCTAAAATACCCGCCGTAGCGCGCTCGCGCTCTCCGGGCGTTCCCAATCCGGGCAAGCACTCTTCGGCAAGTCTATCGAGGAGCGTTGCGCGGCGGGCAGTGCGTTGACGCGTCCACTGGATATCGTGATTCTGCTCCAGCAGGTTATAAAGGGCGACTTGCGGCGGCAGTCGCTTATCAACTGGCTCTGCGACGAGATCAGCGGCCAGTTGTTCGATGGCCAGATCTGGACTGCTCAGAGAAAAGTTCCGATGGAAGCGCTCGAAAGCAAAGAGGGTACGAGAAGATGCCTGGCGTTCGGGCACAACCTGGGCACCCGCACCTACGTGAATCAGGGTAAACCTGCTTTCTGGCTCGCCAAAGAGGTCCGCAACGAACTGGATCAGTTGATCATCTGATCCCGGCGGGACCGAGGCTGTCGTAGCAATCGCACGGAACTGAGGTGACCCGGATGGCAGCCCCAGCCGCTCCTTGAGCCGCCTGACGAGATAGGCCACCTCGGTGCCCTTTGCGCCAGTATAGGTGTGAGCCTCATCGAGCACGAGCGTCAGGCGGGCATCAGGCGTGCTTTCCAGCCACATGCGCGTGCAATCAAACATTCTGGCCTCGATTGGGCGTATGAGCATGTATTCGAGCATGGAGTAGTTCGTCACGAGGACATCTGGAGGCGCTGCCTGCATATCCCAGCGGCACAACATCTCAGGGCTATCCGGGCGGGGCCAGTTTCCGGTGTCGCGCAGGTCTTCCCGCAATTTTTCCCAATCGGCTGTGACCTTTTGAAGGTATGCGTCAAAGCTCTCACGCCTGGATTTATGGCTCCAGTGCCCTGTGGGCAGCGATAATCCCGTGTACATACCGAAATGGATCACGTTCCCATTCCACTGTTGCTTTTGCCACGCTGGCGACCCACCTCGGGCAAGGATGCGGCGCAGGCGTGAGAGCTGATCGTTTACCAGCGCATTCATCGGATAGAGAATGATCCCCCGCATCGCCGCGGGACGCTGTTCATGTCGTCGGTTATTGAGCCACCCCCTGTGAGGATCGAAACGCCCTGGACGTTCCTGATCTGTGGCGGGAGCCCATGATGGGGCTTCTTGCAGCACATCGGCCAGTATCGGGAGCATGAAACTCTCTGTTTTCCCGGAACCTGTTCCAGTGGCTACCAGTAAATCGGGACGATCTCCGACCGACGCTAGCAATGCCTCTTCCTGGTGGGTATACAAAGGGAAGCGGTCAACCAGCACGCCATACTGCATAAGCGAGGTCAGGCCAGCAGGGACTATGTGAGGGTACAGTCTTTCGAGCTCGATCAGCTTATGCGCGGGGGGAAAAGCGGGGGTTGCTTCGATAAAGGGGGCCTGGGCCACCACGCCTCGTTGACGCAGGATGTCGCCGCGCTCGGCGAAAATAGCGGGATGCGCGATCTTGTACGCTGTCTCCAGGTATTCGATCATCGACTCTTTGATGTGCTCAAAAGCTTCGCTTGGTGTCAGCCGCATAAGTGATCCCTCTTTTACGCTGTCCGCTCGATCGTTTTAAATAATCAATCACCTGTGAGTTCGCCCGATTAATTGCTCCCAGATGCTCTCCCTTGTCCACTGCTGGTAATCTGACCGGGTCCGCGCACGCGGAATGAGCCAGCGATTGACGGCGAGTGTACCAATAGTTGCCGTAGAAGGACGCAATACTGCGCCAATCTCGCCCGTCCCACATAGGCACTCTCGCCAATTCGGTACAAGCGGGGCTCCGTATACTTCCCTGCTGATGCCGTGCCTGAGGAGATGGGGGTCGAGCCCAACGCGCCGCACTGCTTCCCTCGCGACCCGCAAACGCCAATTCGGCCCTTGCCCAAATCGATGCCCAGACGCATAAGCGTGCCCTTCTCGGCGCAGGAGTTCGCGCATAAGGAAGAAAAGCGGTTGCGGTATATGAAAATGCCCCCAGCCTGTTGTCTGACCGATGTGCAGAAATTCCAACACACCAGGCAGTTTCAGGCGATTGTAGAGCGACGAACGGCCAAGCGCTGAGGTTACAGTGATCAGGACGAGCTGGGCATGTTTGTACTGCTGGCTGATGATGCCGCTGCGATGGCTGTACTTTGCCGCGAAGGCATCGCATACTTCCTGTGAAGTCATGAGTGCAGCTGTAATTTTCCCACCAAGCAGAGATGAATAGGGAGGAACGGCTCCGACGACATGAGCATCCATGACATGCACGAGCCGTTGCCTACGATCATCCACATCCCACCCAATCCATGAGTCACGCGCTTGTAAATTGAAAACCGGATCTGTGAGCGCGAATATGCCGATGAGCTTGCCATTTGCCCTGTCCCGGACAAGGAAACGCAAACGGCGCCCATACCCGCGGGAGACGGGAACCGACCATAACAGTGTCGCGAGTCGGAATAAATCAGCGTCTTCTGTCTCGGAAATAACGAGCGAGATAGCGGGATCTACCGCCTCGGGTATGACTTCCCTACCCTCAGCAAAGTGCGGTAGGAGTTTGCGGCCGTGACGGAAAAGGAATTGCTGCTCGCCCTCTCTGAACTCTGCCCGTTGGGCCGCATGCCGGGAGCGCACCAGATCTTTTGTGTACGTTTGATCTGGCGCCGGAACAAGCGGGTCAAGACCGATGAGAGCCAGGTGAGCGAGTAATTCGACACGTATGCGCTCATGCAGCTCAGCCAGGCTGCACTCCTCAATAAAACTGTTCCCCGCTGGCTGCGCCTCATCGATCGATATTTGCTTTTGCTGTACGTTCATACACGTAAATCTCAAATCCTTACGTAATTGTCTCCTCGCGCATTCTAGCAGTTCTTCACTCTACTTGTCTAGTGACTCATCCCTGGGTAGAAATCACCCGCACTTGGGAAATTACTCCCGGCCCTTGAAAGTACCGGTAGAGAATTTGGAATCAACACCTACTATTCACTTGGATAGCGCGCGTTGCTCTTGCACAGGTAGCTTTCTCAGGCGGGTTCCACCTTTTTACCCTCTCGCCAATTGCTTAGGTCGGAGGAAGAACGAGGCTTGCGCTACTCCCATCGAAATCTTCGGTTCCAGAAGGCGTGTACCGCAACACATTTTCCACGTAGAGATCAATCAGGTGAAAGTAGTACGGCGATACCGTGTATTGCTGCGAACGCACAAATAGGACGCCCATGGTTGATAGAAACTGCACCTCGTTAAAGTGCGCCTCTCCCTGCATAACCTGGAAACGTCGAATGAGATGAGCGTGTTCCTGTCCCTGCACGTTCATGCCGGTTCGGGACCCCACGAGAAAGGCGTTGGTATCGTCATGCCAGATACCCTGATAAAGCTGCACATCTTGCCCTTTTTCGCTCAAAAACATTCCCAGGTCTTTGTAGATCCTGGCGATGTATCTGCGGTCATATTTCCCCTCCTTTGCCGATTTGCTGTCAAAAATGCGAGCGATACGCTCCAGCCACACACCGCTTGTCAGTTCTAGATAGGAGAGCGTGGGATGGGTCACGGCGATCTCTTCCAACAGCGCATCATACTCTAGCAGATGTTCATAGAAGGTCAGGGAACGGCGTTCAATCTCCGTGGTGGGTTCCCGGCTGCCGTCCAGTAGACCCCGTCGCGATAACTCATCCGACGGTAAAAGCGCCGACCGTTTTTGCTGGATCCTGTCATAAAGTGGAGCTAATCGAAAGTATGCGATAGGATGGGGCATCCACTGTTCCTTATGCCGCTCCTCGATCTTTTGGTAATCGTAGAGGATGCGCTCTTCCAGGTCTTCGATAGCGACGAAAAGGTCGCGGCCCACGACGATATCGAACATCGGCAAGTCCTTGAGAGCGCCATCCCTATCAGTACGCCGCTGCTCAGCGAGCAGTTGCTCGTATTGCTCATCCCAGCAAACGCCCCACCCATCGAGCAGTTGATAAAACGCATCTCTTTGCGCGGGGTCCCGCCAATCGAGGAAGCGCAACCAATCCCCCTCAAACCAGAGCGCCGTTGTAAAGACTTCGCCGCTGAAGCGGGCCCTCCGTATAAAGGCCAACTCTTTTGGGAGAAGCGGCAGAGCGAAAAGCCCAATTCCATGTATGACCGCGCACTTGAGGTAGAGTTCACTCAGCGCCACGCCTAGATTCCGCGCGAGGTCACCATCGTCGGATTGGAGCGGGGGGTAGTCGAGGTAATCTCCACCCTCCAGCGCATCGGGGTCGTTTGTATTGACGTTGAGCGATTGTTTGGGGATTTCTGGATGGGCCGTATAGAGCGCAGGATAGGGATCGCTCTCACCAGAGAGCATTCCGTCCTCATCAAAATCTTCCGCCTTCGCATCTAATAATACCAGTACGCCTCCTTCCGGGGCGTTCCTGACATCATCTAAGGCGACGAAGTGAACACCTGGTGACATACTATTGAAGAGGTCAACATAGTCGGCGAGGAGATGGGCGCGTTGCAGGCGGTTGTCGTAGACGCCGACGACTCCCAGCCGCTGCACAGGTAAGTCTACATGCTTGGGAGGGCTGGCGCGGGTAAAAGTGCGTCCCTTCGCATGGCCGGTTATCCCCAGCCCTTTCAGGTCGGCGAGAAATTGCTGGATGAAATCCAGGACAATTTTCCCTTTGCCGGCATCGGGGTCTCGGGGGTCATGATACTTGACCTGCGCCCGCCTCCCTGGAAATGTGACGATATCGTAGACTGCTGGCTCTTGCTCGGCAACCCCTGATTTGAGATGCATGAAAAAGAACTTGTTCCCGACGGCGCGTTTGCCAAAGAGGGGGCGTGAGGGCTGATATGGCGGTTCGACCCTGCCAAAGCGCCTGGCGTGGGGGACAACGCGAAACTCCTGCGCAGGCACGCCCTCCGTATTGGTTGGGGCCCCTTTCAACTCAACTTCCACGCAATAAAGAAAGTCTCCGCCTCCCGATCGCGCGTACACGTAGCATCTGTCCTGCCCGACGAAGCGACTTGTCTCGTCTCTGTGGAAAAATCTGATCTGCAGCAGCTTGAGGAGGACATGCAGCGGCAGGTCGCTGAAGTGTATGTCCCTCCGAGGGAGGGGGGTATCCTGGAACCAGGGTAAAAGTAGATCCCTGACCGGAGCCTCTCGCGGGTAGAGAATGTAGACGACCCATTTCTTATTCCTCTTCCCATCTAGTTCGTCGTGCTGGAACGATTTGTAGGGGTAGTCGATCTGGTCGCGGATGGTGTTATACACGCGGCCAAAATCAGCACGTATCTTACGGTAACGCAGTTGGTCGGGAATGACATATCGCACGAGCCGGTATCGCGCTTCCAGAATGTCATAACTTTGAGGTTGGTCGATCACCAGCGTGGTTGTGGTGACGGTATGCTGCTTTGGGTGTTCCTGGATAGTCATGCTTGTTTGTTCTCCTCCTCTGGGTGCAGGGCCTTCTTGAGGTCGGCAAGGAACGTGGTGAAGGCGGCTTGGTAGCAATTCGGCGCCTGACGATCGAGCGCGCCTTGCACGACGATAATCTCCGCAGCCTCAAAATCAGAGACCGCCTGGAACGCGCGGTTATAGTAGCCCAGCGGCCGCTCCTGCCCGCTTATCAGATTGATGTACATGAGTTTGCTCTCCGCCCCGGCGTGACGCGTGATGTGATCCAGCTTTACCTGGGCGTGTTTGATGAAATGCGCCTCATTCAGTGACGGATGCCAGAGCGGATCGTCGGCGGGGAGCGGAAAACGATCGAGGGTGAGGTCGTTGTAGTTTTTACAATCGATGAACCAGGGCTTCTTTGCGACGCGCAGGTCAGCCACCTCGAAGAGCGCATCAGGCAGCGCCTCTACTGCAATGCCCTCCTTTGCCAAAAGCGCTGTGACGGCCTCCTCCCCGATCGCACCGGCGAGAATGGCCTGCAGGCAATAAGGCGTGAAGAAATGGAATCCGGGATGATCGAACTGCAGGTCGTATCCTCGGTCGAGAAATTGCTCGCGAATCACGAGGTTGTCCGAGATGACGGAATACACGGCATCCAGATGGGTGATCCTGCTGCCGGGAACGGTTAACCCGAAAGGCAGAACGTCGAGTTCAGTCGTCAGGTTCAACCTCCCCTGCGAGTAGTAGGGGGAGGTGGTCGCGCAATGGTAGCGGCCAACCACTTGCGCATGAAAGTCGTGCCGGAGTACTGCTTGGCGAAGCTCCTCCCAGTCACGTCGGGCTTCGAGGTCCTTCCCCTGGCGGCGTACCGTTTCGAGCCGGGCAACTAACTCGCGGATCGCTTCCCGGCTGCGCTCGTTACTCCCGTGCAGGCGGGTATCCCGTCGGCGGCGGGCCTCGCGTTCGAAGCTCGCTGTCTTGTGCACCACTGCATCCATGAGGGCTTGCAGGTTGGGGGAGGTGAAAGGCGCGCGCTGCTCTCTGATCGACTCATACTCCTCGGCCAGCATCGCCTGGAAACTACGGAAGACCTCTGGGCTGAGCAGCGCTACCTGATGGGGCGTCTTGTCCCATGCGCGTTCCACTCGTCCCAGTGCTTGAATGAAGATGGCAAGCTGGTTGAAGAGGCAGTCCGTCGCCGTCGACCCCTGCTGATATCGTTGGTTCCATTCCCCCGGGCGATTAATGGTACCGAGTATCTGGAGAAAGCGTTCACGAGAAATCAGCCTGGCAAAAAAGAGTTTTGCCTGGTACCAGATGTTCTCCTTATAGCCGGCGAAGACCTCGTCGGGGGATTGCTCCTGCGGATCAGGCTTGGTGAAAAAGTAATAGGGCGCCTCGAGCAAACCGATATGGGTGAAGTCCTGTTCTGGCCCACCTTCCTCGTTCGCGTACTGCAGATTGACCCCGTTGCCGGCGGAGAGGTACTGCGTGACTACTACCACCGGGTCGGATGTCCAGAAAAGCCTGGCAAACGCGTGTTCGGCCTCTTTGCTCTGCCGCACCTGTGTCGCGAGCTCGGCATTAAAGAAGACGACCGTCGCCTTGCGAGCAGCTATGGTGAGAGTGAAAGCAGAAAACCAGGGGGTATTGGGTAGCTGCTCGACTGCATAGATGCCTGCCTCCTCGGCGTGGGAAGCAAAGGTGGTAAAGAGCAGTTTTACCTGGCGAAAGGTGTTTAAAAAGAGCAATTGCCGGGGACGATCCCCTCCGTGTTCAAGCAGCCAGAGCAGGGATGCAAAGAACCGGTGCATGCGTTGGCTGCGATGGCCGCCGACCGTATCTTCCCCAAAATCGTCGTTGTGCACAACAGCTGCCAGGAACTGGTTTAAACGCCCCTGGAAGGCATCAGTAGTACTTAAACTATCGATCAGCGCGACGCTCATGCCGTTGCTGCCCCGCTTTTTCGCCTTCTCTGCGCTCATCTGCTGGATATCTGCGCGGTCCTCATCTGTGATGGGGAGAAGGAGTCCTTGTTTCTCGATCCAGTCGAGGTCGAAATGGTGGAGGCAGCGTGGGAGATCGGCTGTTGCCGAGAGCCCGAAGACGAGGAATTTCTGCGCCAGCGTACGTAAGAGATTTTCGGGGGTCTGCAGCATTTGGTAAAAGCGCACCTCGACCTCCTCATTGTCCGTGCGCTGCTGAAGATCGCTGATGTCAAACAGGTTGTATCCCCCGCTCAGCAGGCTGCCGCGCGGCGAAGTCTGGGGCTGTTGCTGGCCGGGGAGCCGTGGAATGGTGGCCACCTGGTCAAAAAAGTCCGTGTTGCGGAAACACTGGCGCATCATTTCCCAGTAGCGTACCTCGTCCTCGCGCTCCAGTTCTTTGAAAAGCCCAATGATGCGCGTGGTGGCCGACCCGATGGCGTTAAAGAACCAGAGTGCGGGGACCCACCGCGGGTCGGTGCGCCGCGTCTCTAGCTGGAAAGCCCGCGAGGTCTGGTTGACGTAAAGCGGATCTGTACTGATGACGTGCTGGGTGCGAAACACGGCGGGGGTAGTATTGCGCTGGCTTCCTTGGGCGCGTGTTTTTTGCAGGGTGAACTGGTTGATGTCTGGATAATCCAGGCCCTTTTGCTGTATGCCATCGATGATCTCGACGATCTTTTCGATGCGTTTGCGGATGCTGGGATGGAGGGGGAAATCTGCCTTTGGCAGCTTGTGGCGAGCCATCGCGCGGTAGAAGTTTGCTGAAAAATCGAATGGATCGCTGATCTGGGGCGCGCGACAAATTAATCCGACGAGGTCATGCTCGAGGAAGTCAAACTCATCGAGGAAAACGACCGGGCGCTCATCATCGGAGAGGTCGGTGAGGCTGCGCATCTGGGAGCCATCGAAAAAGCCATAGTAGGCTTTATGAAGCGTGGTCAGCATAATGCGGACTTTGGGGCGGAGGCGAAACGGGATGGCAGGGAAAAAGGCCTCAACCACTGGATGGCTCACCAACCAGTTATAGATCTTCCCCAGCTCTTTTGCGTCGCGCGTCACCTGGAGAACCCATCGGACCGCCTGTAGTACGATCCGGGCCTGAGCATCAGCCCGCTCGGCCACCCAGGCCGGTAAAATTCGCCCCTCTGCCGTCATTTCCCTCACCAGCTGGCAGGCGCGACGAATAGTCGCCGCATCCAGACTTTTTAGATGGCTGATCTGCTGGGCGCGTTTGAGGGACGAGGCGAAACGATGGTCTGAAAGCAGGGCTTCGAATTCCGCGCTCTGCGTCAGCAGCACCTGCCGCACGACTTCGAGATCGCGCCGTAAGATGACGTATTCTCCTGAGTTAAAGCGTTCTGCCATTTCTTCAAGCAGTTCTTTGCGGTTCGCCATATAGATGAACTTACGATCAGGATTGTTGCGGACGACCTCTGGGATGCTACTGCTTTTGCCAAGCCCAGTTGGTCCTAGTACGAGTTTGACGCCGTGAGCGTGCGCATCAATCGTGCGCTGATAGTAATCAGGATATCCTGCCATGATGGTCCTTTCTCACTTGAGGCAAAGCCTCAAGTGGACTGATGAGAGGTGGAGCTATTGAGCTCCTGATACCGTTCTGCTAGCTGACGAGCATCAGCGACGATAGCTTCCCGCAGTTTGGAAGGGGAAATGACTTCTACATCTGCTCCCCACTGACGGATCCAGGCAACCATTTCGTTAGGTTCTGACACCTGAAACGTGACACAGCAGGTTCCATCTTGTTGCGCCACCACGCGCTGGCTAGGGTGCCAGAACGCCTCCTGCACGATACGTGCAGCGTCGTCAAAAAAGCGCAACTCTACCTTCTGTGGAGGGGTGTCACGCCAGACAACTCCCCAGGCCTCTGAGAACAAGCGATTAGGGTTGTAAGCGGACGGGATGTCGAACCGGTCATTTGTCAGTTCGGCGGCAACAACGCGATCGAGCTTGAAGGTGCGGATGGCCCTGCGTAATTCATCGAAGCCAATGGTATAGCAACTGTTGGTGGCACCATAGGGTTCGATGCAGTAGGGGTGAAAGCGGCGTTCCGTGATGGAACCGGCTTGATCACAGTAACGCAGATGGACGACACGCCCCTCGGACCAGGCCTGTGTCATCGTTTCCAACACAGCAAGATATTCTTGGCGCAAAGGCAGGGACCGTTGCAGTAAAGCTGCATCCTCAATATAGTTCGAAAATCGAGGCGCGTCATCTCGCACTGCCTCAGCCAACTTTTGCATGACTTTCTCTGCATGAGGATTGCGCTCGCTCTGTTGGCGCGAGAGTAAACGGCACGCTAGATATAACGCCAGCACTTCATCCGGCGTCAATCGCAGCGAGCGCATTGCCTGATGGAAGCTTAATTGGTAACGCCGACCGCGTTTGCGCAGCTCTACCCCTGCTGACGATAGCCGGGCTAAGTCACGCCGGATCGTACTGGCATCGACTTCTAAAGACTCTGCAAGTTCACTAGACGTGAGGCCGGCAGGATGATGGCGTAATAATGCCTCAATCTCCATAAGGCGTGAATCGAGTGCTTGCTCCATGTAATCCTCCTCTGTTTGATCATTGACATAGTTTTATTATATCAGAAGCGTGCAAAAAGTGCAACTTTTGCACGATTTTTAAGAACAAAGTAGACCGATACCCTGGCGCAACCCATTAGCCTCACTGTCAACTTCACCCGAAGTGAGACTAGAATACCCGCAAAAAGTAATCACAGCCAAATAGGTCTCCTGACTATGCTTAAGTTTCACCTTAGAAGGAGGAGGTAACGAGCGGAGCGCACGGGGAACAGAGAGAAGACAACAGGATGCCCGCACAGGTGGGCGATTCATTGCCGTTTTTCTCGAGGCGTAGGAGAAGGGAGGACGTTAGCTGTCCCCTGTCCGTCGCGTTAGGCCATCAGTGGTGAACAAGACGATCGGACCATGCACCACGCGGATCGTCAGTAGAGCATCACGGTCGATCACTAATCGTGTGCTGCGACCCGGGCATTTTTTTGATCGATTTTTGTCCGGAATGGCCAGTATTGACAGCTAACTAGATGCCACTAATAGGTCAGCGTGTTGAAAAATGATAGGCTCAACATTACAGAAAGAGAAAAACCTTTCCTCCTTTCACATCACGAGGCCACAAGCTCTTCATCAAGAGTTGGAAGCTTTGGGGCCATAATCTTGTTACCCGTCCCTTCAGATCCAGGTCGATATCTCCTCCTTCGGTGGTTGAGGAAGCGTCTGAAATTCTGTCCAGTAGCGGTGAGGAGAGCTTCGATATTGACCTTCTGAAGTCTGCACAGACGAAACCCTCGCAGGTAGTGCCAGTGTTTGGCCGAGGCCTCCAAGGGTCCAACCCAGACCTGTCGTTTGCGCATGGCCTTGGTATGGGCAGGTGTCTGCCAATAGGCCTTCACGCGGTCGATTTCCTCCTGAAACCACGAGCGAAGAATGGCCTTGCCGCTGATGCTATCCGTGCATTGAGCCTTGACCGGACAAGCATTACACACCTTCGCCTCTGCACGGTAGGGGACGGCTTGCGCTTCCGTTTTGTTGGTCCAACGCGTTAACTGCTGTCCCTGGGGACAGAGATAGAGATCCCGCTTCTCATCGTAGGAAAACTGCTCTGCGGCGTAAAACGGTGTATCATTGGTGTAATCGCCCGTGGGCAAAGAGGCCTGAATGCCCTCTTGTTCGAGCCCGGCAATATGTAGGAATCGTTCCATACTTGGTATCACCAATGCGTGGACGCAGTTTCCAGCGAAAACGAACCCAACGTTGCAAATCAAGCATCGGCATATTGTCAGTGATCGTCGCAGGGTCACCAATGCTGCTAGGATGATCCGTGATTTTCCTCCTCCCATCAAAGTATGGCTCCTCACCCTAGACCAATCCTGCCTCACAACACCGTTGGACGATGTGTTCAAAGAAGCGCTGAAAAATCAGTAAGCCATACCGTGTTATGTGCCATTTGACCAATTGAAGACGGCTGTGCTTGCCGACAAGAAGTATCTTACAGCTAACTGTGGCGCAGGCTGAGCAGGCCGTTGTACAGGTTGAGCGGCCCGCTGTGGTGGTGCAGGTTGTCAATCAAATGCTGAAAATCCACCTCGAGTTGAGCGATAGAGCAGCGTGTGCCTAATGTAAAGCGGTCGGCAGGAATTGAATCATCATTTTGTACGCGCATCAGTTTTATCTGCACCTGGCCGCGGTACTCTTCAACAACCCCTTCCAACAGAACGATCCTGCCTTCTTGCGGCAGATGCGATTCCAGTCGAGGTGGGTTGAAGTAGCGAGCAATGATCTCACTGCCGCGCTGGTCACGTAACCTGAGATCAAGAAACAATTTGCCGCTATTTGTTTTACGGCTGGTTACTTCTACTGCAAATAACCAGCCAAAGACGGCACTATTGACATTCAGTTCGCCGATGACCAGTATCACAGGAGTCATTTCCTGATTTTGGGGCAGCGTTTGGTTTAGCATGAGTAAGTATTCTCCTTTATAATCGGGCTATTTACTATTCAGATACAGCGCTTGATGAAAAAAGCGGAAATGGACGGATTATTTCCGCTTTTTCATTGCTGGCCGGTATGTATGAATCAGAAGACGAAGCAGCGATACTTGTGGATTGACGTTTGTTCAGCCGATGCTATACTAGTACAGGATTGAGAGAATGTTGTGTCTTAATAAGGTACCGGTTCATGTGAAGCAGGAGCCTATTTATACTGAAGGGGACCATGGCCGAGACGAACAGGACGGAGAGCTGGTCAAACGACGCATGGTTTTATCGGCTATGTATGATGTCCTACCCGTTTATGGTTCCGTCGCATTCTGGAGAGCTATTGAAGCGCAGGGGGGAAGATGTTTTACCACTCGAAGTCCTGGTGCGTTGTGTGAGAACCGCTGTCAGCCGAGGAGATGATAGCGGGCGAAAGCGCATTTTTGAAGTAATCTTTCGTCGTCTCCACGTCACTAATGAGTGCTGGGCTAACACTGTACTCAAAACAATGAACTTGCAGGGCGTGGAGCAAAGTGCCCTTGTCTGTGACCTTTATGCTGATTTATGTGAGTGTATTATGCGCGCGCTCACGGATGCTGGCAGATTGTTCTGGGAAGAACATTTTCAGCACTGCTTGAGTTTTGAACGCAGGCATGTGTTTCGCGCCTTTATGACTCGTGAAGGTCACTGGAACAGTCAGACAGCGACAAAGACTTCGCGTGTGCCTCGCATGTTGGTAAGCAGCCTGGATCAAGCTCTACAGCAGCGAGATAGTGACCTGTGTGAGCTTGTTATTGAAGATGAAGATGCTCAGAAAGCACTGCTCGCTGTTGAGCAGAGTGATCTACCGCTCCTCATTTTGAGTCTCCCAGACAAGCTTAAATCTGTCGTCTTATTGGTCTTCTGGGAAGGAAAGACGGAGAAGGATACTGCCAGGATACTGGGTATCAGTGATCGAACTGTACGTAACAGGCTGCGAGACGCTTTCGAGGTATTGCGGAATGCGCTTGAGCCGGAAAGAGCATAGCTTCATGGATAGAAAACAAGAAGAGATCGTGCAGCGCATTACTGCCCGTTATGTTGAGGAGGTGCGTTCTGGCCATCAACCAGCCATGAGTGATTACCTGGCACGTTATCCACAGTTCGCCGATGAGATCGCTGATTTTATTGCATATTATCATGCCGTCGAAGTGAGTCTACCGCATGAGACAGTTCAGATGCCCATTCTCACCGAGCAATTTCATGCAGCCATAGATACGGCGTGGGAGCGTGTAGCGCAATCTCAGGGTCAAGTCACCGGCAAGGTTACCTCGTTGCTGGCAAGGGCAAGAGAATTACATCTCAGCCTGTCCCAGCTGGCTGACAAACTTGGTGTAAGCGCAGACGTGGTGTTGAAACTTGAACGCCATACTATTGAGGCTTCCTCAATACCAGGTGAGCTAATCACGTTACTGGCGAAGGTACTACAACAGCCCTCGCAGGTGGTTCAGGCATTCTTTGGTATCGCTGTTCAGCAGCGCGTTACCGAGGCGCGAGCTTACTACCGGGTAGACGGACAGGTGCAAAGCTTCCGAGAAGCCATAGAGGAAAGTGCTCAGCTTTCCGAAGACCAGAGACGCAGGTGGTGTGAATTACTAGATCAGGAAGAATTGTAGTTGTGGTTGAAAGAACGCGTGGGGAGGGCACTGTCGGGGGACAGCCCCAAATTTGGGGAGAAGGGCTGTTTCCGACAGTGCCCACGAATGGGGATGCCAGAGAATTCTTTCTCATGCCAGAAAAAACGGAAAGAAGTGGAACGATTCGTATATGCCACAGAAAATAGCGTATCTCGATTGCCATTCTGGAATAAGTGGAGATATGTTTCTCGGCGCGATGCTTGACGCTGGCCTCTCGCTGGACACACTCAAAACATCGCTGGCTTCACTGCCTGTCGTGGGCTATGATCTGGTCGTTGAAAATATTCACGATAAAGGTATCCGCGGTTCACGTTTAACTGTAGTGACGTCTGAACAGGAGCAACCGGCACGTCACCTTTCGGATATATCATCAATTTTGTACGCATCAACCCTGCCTGCCCCTGTGCGCGATACCTCCCTTGCCATCTTCCAGCGCCTGGCGGACGCGGAAGCGAGTGTTCATGGTACATCCATTGAAGAGGTCCACTTTCATGAAGTTGGAGCTATTGATGCTCTGGTAGATATTACCGGCGCGGCAATCGCTGTCGAGTCGCTCGGTATCGTCCAGTTCTATGCTTCTCCGTTACCGCTTACCAGCGGTCACGTCAATACTGCTCATGGATCGCTGCCAGTTCCCGCGCCGGCTACCTTAGAGATTCTGCGGCGTGCGGCCGCGCCATGGAGACCATGCCCTATCGAAGGAGAGCTAGTGACACCAACAGGGGCAGCGATACTGGCAACACTGGCGCGCTTTGAAACGCCAGCGATCGCCATTGATAGGGTAGGCTACGGTTTTGGTCGGAAAAACCTCCCCTGGCCTAACTGCCTGCGCCTTTGCCTTGGACAGGGTCAGAGTTTGCTTGATGCAGGCGAGGATGGACAGGCCGATACGGACTGGGTCACGGTAATAGAGAGCAATATCGATAACATGAGCGGGGAACTGCTGGGTGGCTTGATGGAAACGCTACTTGCCGTCGGTGCATTGGATGTCAGCTATACACCTATACAAATGAAAAAAAATCGGCCTGCCGTTATGATCACCCTGATTTGCCCGGTAGAAGCTGGAGAGAGGCTGGCTCTGATGCTGCTGCGTGAGACCAGCACGCTGGGAGTACGAATACAGCAAATCCAGCGGCGGAAAGCTCAGCGCACACAGGAGCGTATCGAAACACTCATTGGCCCGGTAGTTGTGAAGGTCAAGCGCCTTGGAAATCGTATTATCAGCGCTTTGCCAGAGTATGAGGAATGCATACGTATCTCCAGGGAGCGTAACATGCCCCTGGAGGAGGTGTATGCAGTTGCTCAGCAGGCCATTGCAATGATATTGTAGGGTTTGTTTCGCTGGTTTTCATTGAAGTTCTGAACTTGCGGGAAATACTGATTCGGTTGTTGTTTGTTATAATAATATAGATTGAGAGAAAAAACGATATGAAGTAGATTCAGTACCTTGCTGGAAACCGAGCACATCATGGACTTTAAAGATTGGCGTAAATCGCCCGATAAAACAACGACAGACGCGGAAACTGCCCCTAAAAGAAAGTATTATGGCAAAAAATTCGAGGACTATGTTAGTGAGCAGATTCGCGAGGCCCAGGAACGAGGAGCATTTGACAACCTGCAGGGCATGGGTAAACCATTGAACCTCGATGACAATCACTATGCTGGCGATAAAGCTATGGGCTATAACCTGCTCAAAAGTAATGGCTTTGCGCCAAAAGAGATTGAACTGGCCAAAGAGATACGCACTGAGTTTGAGCGCGTTGAAGCGAAAGTCGCAAAATTGCGTCACCAGGGACGAGCGTTGCGGTCACGCCGCGTTCCACCTTTTGCTAGCGAGAAACGTGCTTTCAACACTATGGTAGAGAAAACAGCGGTTGAATATGAGAAGGTCCTGCAAGAGTTAAATCGCAAAATCCTGACGCTCAATTTGATGGTCCCAAGTGTGATGCATCAACCCATGTTTGATGTTGCGAAACTCCTGCAGGATTTTCGGGACGCGTGTCCCCGCTTCGAGTAAGTGCTTTGAAAGCTGAAATGTAATGAGAGCATGAGGATTGTTGATCTCCGCTCAGATGATGAACCTGTTATTGAGCAAGCGGCAACCTGGTTGCTAGAAGGCTTTGCGGAGCATCATGCGGGGACCTCGTCTGGACTGGGTTTAATGCCTTCTCGCCGCTCATCACCACATCACAATCGATATGGCGTCCTAAAATTAGCCACCATTTGCTTCGGTTGTTTTATTTAGCTCAAAAACGACTTCAACGGGAACATGATCGCTCAATTGAAGTCTGCGAATATCTTGTAGGTAGCAGATACTCTGTGGATACAATGTCTGAGATGCAAAGATATGATCATAACGATACTTTCTCCAACTGCATGCTTCTTCAGATCCACAATTCTCATACCCATGAAAACGGCGATAGACATCGTAGAGTTCATAAACTGCAAGACCCTGAAGGATACGACGTTCGATAGTATCTTTATCTGGCTTGGCAAGCCGATAGATACCGCCTCTCTTCTTATACCCCCACGTAATTATTTCTCCTGTTCTTTTTTCTTCCTGTGGAGTATTGAAGTCACCACAGAGAACACGAGGTCTCACAGAAGGAAAGGAAAGCGCATGATAGATACCTGACAGCAAATCCAGTTTTATTGAAGGGTAGTCAATAACCCCGTCCGACGTTTTCTCCTTATGGTTCGTCGGAGTAATGTAAGCATTGTGAAGGTTTATCTTCCCCCAGGAGCACTGCAAGGCCACAAATAGTGTTCGTCTAGTCCAATGTCTGATAACTTTCTCACGATCCGGCGAGTGTAGCCCTTCCGGCCAGAGGACCTCAGATGGGAGAGTAGGAAGTCGGTCAAGTTCAAACCTACTTGCGATGAGAACACCTGTTGGTGTCGTTTCAAGGCTATCTTGAAACGTATGGGCAATGTGGAGAAGGCCAATTTGAGTAAATGCCATTTCATATCGCGATACAGCCGCGGCCCTCACGTCCTGGAGGGCAACGATGTGGGGATCTCGATGACTCAACGCCTTCACTTGCTCAGGCACATCTTTTACGCGCCCATTCACATTCCAAGAAATAAGTTTGATTATAGTATCACCCTCTTTTCACTTCTCTATAAACCTATTGCGTCTACACATACAATTGCTACCTAGTCCACCAAACGATTGACCGCTGTCAATGATAAAGCACCTGTTGATATTGTTGGATCGACTGGGGGAAAACTGCGACTTGTCGAGACGAAAAATAAACAGTCGAAGAACGTGCATTGGGTTAAGGATTATGAGATATGAAATGTGGAGCCGATGAAGGGACTCGAACCCTTGACCGCTCATTTACGAAACGAGTGCTCTACCAACTGAGCTACATCGGCTAATGGCTTGTCTTTACAATGTGTCAATACACATCTCTGACGTAAGGGATTATAAACCCAAATTATCGCTCATGTCAAGCATTTTTAAGCGCGTCCCCTTGCTCTCCTGTCCTGGTTTGTGGAGTACGAGCCAGATGGTCATGTTACTGTTCCATCCAGCATCAGCTAACAAGCTAACAGGCGATTAGTACTACCTTTGTCGATTATCTTGTTGTTTCTGCTGAGAGAAACGTCTATAAGAGTAGAAAAAGCTGGCTGGTTAGCAAGGAGTTTTGTTGAGATGAGCGAGGAAAGAGCCCACGTATCGCCGTCTGATGAAAAAACTGTGTTGATAGTGGATGATGATCGCGATATTGGTGAAATCCTGCAACAAATTATCGTAGATCAGACGGATTATAAAGTAGTGTGGATTGCCGAGAGCGACCTTGTGCTAGACGCGGCATCCTACATGCGGCCTTCGCTACTCATACTCGATTATATGTTGCCTACCATTGATGGGTTGCATCTCTATGACAGCTTGCAGGCGATTGATAGCATGCGCGGCGTCCCCACTGTGCTCATCAGTGCTAGCCCAAGGCTGCCATTCGACGAGCTGCGTTCGCGGGGTATCTACCTGCTTCATAAACCATTCGAGCTGGATGATTTGCTGGATATTCTTGCTCAATTGTTGTCTTAGCTTGAGCTTATCTCAGTCTCGTCGCAAGTGAGTAATGGGTCACTGGTTCTCTGATGGTTTTCTTAACGGGGCTCTATTGCTCCTGTTGTCTCCACAAAAAAATCATTATTGCCTCCTTGCTTCTTCAACAATTGACATATTGTACCCTAGTATGATACTCTCAAATCGTTACATACCTTTTAATGTAGAGCTGGTGTGCTTTCAGATAGTGGCATAGATAAAGGTATTTACGATTGGAGGGTGTAACTTTGTACCCGGTCTTTGTTTGACCTGGTAATGATGAAAGACCATCCTCACTTGCTTTTGTCTCCGCGTGTATTCCGACCTGGGAAGAAAGGAGTATTTTTCTTTGCTATACTCCAGCCCTGCGTTCACTCTGAGGTTGGAGAATGGCGAAACCTCGTAGCGTATTGGAGAGTATGACTGTCACATTGTTGGAGATCACGAACGAAGACGACAGTTCGGCTGGACATTGTTCCGATGTCCGGTGTAATGGTTCCATCCAGGGGGAGATGGAAGCGTCCATCTACCTGGAGAAGCTGCTTAAAGTAACATTCATAGTGGGTAATTACTTAATCAGATGGAGGTGACCATCAATGACGATGAAGCGCGAAATCACTGTAACAGTGAATGGACAGCAACACCAATCAGAAGTTGAACCGCGCATGTTGCTGGTACATTATTTACGTGAGACGTTGGACCTCACAGGTACGCACATTGGCTGTGACACTTCACAGTGCGGTGCATGTACAGTCCTTCTCGACGGCCAATCAGTGAAAGCTTGTACAGTACTGGCTGTTCAGGCTGATGGCAGTGAGGTAACGACTATCGAAGGCCTGGCTCCAGAGGGAAGTTTGCATCCTATCCAGGAAGGCTTTTGGGAGAAGCATGGTCTGCAATGTGGCTTCTGCACTCCCGGCATGATTATGGCCTCGTATAACCTGCTTAAAAATAATCCCAACCCGACAGAGGCCGAGATCCGTAAGGGTCTCGAGGGAAATATCTGCCGCTGCACTGGCTATCAGAACATTGTACGCGCGGTCCAGTCTGCCGCTGAGCAGATGAGGACAGCTGCAACTGAGCCTGTGGGCGCCGGGGAGTAATCTCAAAGGCCCAAAACTCCAAATTTCCTCCATATTCTGTTTCTCTTGATGAGAAAGGATAGGTACACAAATGGGTATTGCAGCTATGCTTGGATCGCCGATCAAGCGGCGAGAAGACCCTCGATTGATTACCGGTCAGTCGACCTACGTCGATGATATCAAAATTCCTGGCATGCTTCATATGGCGGTAGTACGCAGCCCCTACGGTCATGCTCGCATCAACAGTATTAATGCGGATGCAGCTCGTAAACATCCCGGCGTTGTCGCTGTTTACACCGCGGAAGACCTCAAGGGCGCTGTTGGCAACATTGCCATTGCTGTTCCCCTGGGAAAAATTGCCGAGGGTATGGGTGCTCGCGGTGCGCTGGCTGATGGCAAGGTACGTTTCTATGGTGACCCTGTAGCAGTCGTTATTGCTGAGGATCTCTACACTGCTCGAGATGCTCGCGACCTGGTAGAAGTTGATTATGAACCTCTGCCGGCTGCCATCGATGTTGAGAAAGCGATGCAGCCCGGTGCGCCATTGCTGTACGAAGAGTTCGGCACGAATGTCGCCTTTGGGATGCACCCTCCGACCGAAGAAATTGACAAGGTCTTCGAGCAGACAAAAGCTGATGGTGGGATCATCGTCAAAACTCGCCTGGTCAACCAGCGACTTGCCCCTGCCTCAATGGAGACGCGCGGTGTGGTTGCCGAGTATCGCAAGGCGAGCAAGACCCTAACTGTCTGGAGTTCCTCACAGATACCGCACCTCTTGCGCAACATCCTGTCCGCTTTGGTAGGTCTCCCCCAGCATCAGGTCCGTGTCATTGTGCCCGAAGTGGGGGGTGGATTTGGTTCTAAGCTTAACGTCTACCCTGAAGAAATGATCGCTGCCTTCGCCTCCATGAAAACAGGGCACGCGGTCAAGTGGATTGAAGAGCGCAGTGAAAATCTTGCTGTTACCATCCATGGACGCGACCAGGTCGACTATATCGAAGTCGCGGCTACCAGGGATGGCAAGGTAACCGGTTTGAAGGTTTATGGTATCTCCGACCTCGGCTCGTATTGCCAGCTTTTCACCGACGTAATCATGATTGCCTTTGGTTTCCCGGTATCCTGTGGAGCTTACGACATTCCCGCAATACACCTCAGCGCGGATATCGTCTTGACAAACAAGGCTCCTACTGATGCCTATCGTGGGGCTGGTCGCCCGGAGGCTACCTTTGTCGCCGAGCGAGCCATGGACCTGGTGGCGCGTGAACTTGGTAAGGACCCAACTGAGATACGCAAGATCAACTTCATCAAGCCTGAACAGTTCCCCTACAAATCGGCTGCCGGGGCAGTCTATGACACAGGGGACTATGCGCCTGCTCTGGAAAAAGCTATGGATATCATAGGCTACCAGCAACTTCGCGCTGAGCAGGCCCAGAAGCGAGCCGAGGGGAAGTTGATGGGCATTGGCGTATCCTCCTATATTGAGATTTGTGGCTTTGGCCCGAAAGGGTCCGCGCCAGTCGGCCTCTACGAGAGCGCCCGGGTGCGCGTCGAACAGAGCGGCACCGTGATGGTTTATACTGGTTCATCTCCGCACGGTCAGGGGGAGGAGACTTCGTTTGCTCAGATCGTGGCCGAGGAGTTCACCATCCCGGTTGAAAGCGTCATGGTTCTGCACGGTGACACCGATTCGACGCCCGAGGGACGCGGTACCTATGGGAGCCGCACCACGGCGGTTGGTGGCTCTGCCGTTTATAACGCTGTCCAGAGACTGAAAGAGAAAATGAAGCAGATTGCTGCTCACATGTTGGAAGCCAGCGTCTCCGATGTGACGCTGGAAGATGGCAAGTTCTCGGTGGCGGGTTCACCGCAGAAAGCTGTCTCCTTCGCTGATGTGGCAGCTACGGCAAACCTCTCCAATACACTGGCTCCAGGTATCGAGCCGGGCCTGGAGACGACCGTTTTCTTTGAGCCGGAGGCCTGCGTCTTCCCCTTTGGCACGCATATCTGCGTAGCCGAGGTAGACAAAGAGACCGGCAACGCGGAGATTACGCGCTTCGTGGCGGTTGACGACTGTGGACGTCAGATCAACCCCTTGCTCGTGCAGGGCCAGGTACATGGTGGTATCGCCCAGGGTATTGGCCAGGCAATGGTTGAAGGCGTCGAGTACAGTGAAGATGGTCAGCTCCTGACGGCTACATTGATGGATTATGCAATGCCACTGGCCTCAGAACTGCCGGTTTTCGAGCTTGATCATACCGTTACGTTGACTCCCGTGAATCCACTTGGCGTCAAAGGTGTCGGTGAAGCTGGCACAATTGGTTCAACGCCAGCGGTAGCAGCTGCAGTAGCGGATGCGTTGAACGTCGCGCATGTCGATATGCCCTTTAAGGCAGAGAAGCTGTGGAAGATTATTCACCAACAGTAGTAGGGTGAAAAGGAGAATGTACAATGTCTGTTCCAGCAGCATTTGATTATCATTCCGCGAAATCTGTGGATGAAGCGATTGCCCTTTTGCAGCAGTATGGCGATGACGCCAAGGTGCTGGCGGGTGGGCACAGCCTGCTCCCCTCGATGAAGCTTCGCCTGGCTCAACCTGCACATCTGGTTGATCTTGGCAAGATCAGTGGCCTTTCCTACATTCGTGAGGAGAGTGGAGCTGTCGCCGTTGGTGCAATGACGACCTACACTACCATCGAGCATTCTGATGTCCTGCGTCGCTACTTCGCTCTCCTGCCGGAGGGCGTCGCAATGATTGGTGATCAGCAGGTGCGTAATCGCGGTACCATCGGCGGTAGCATAGCGCACTCTGATCCTGCAGCAGATTTGCCAGGTATCGTGCAAGCGCTCAGGGCTGATATCCTTGTACAGGGCCCGAACGGCGTACGTACCGTTAAGGCCGACGATTTCTTTATGGGGATGTTCGAAACTGCTCTCCAACCGGATGAGATTGTTACCGAGATTCGTTTCGCCATTCCTGCTGCCCGTACCGGCAGCGCATATATGAAGCTAGCGAACAAAGCTTCACATTATGCGGTTACTGGGTGCGCTGCAGTAGTTACACTTGATGGGGATGGCACCTGCTCCTCTGCGAGTGTGGTCATAACCGGCGCGTCAGAGAAAGCGACTCGCGCCAATGCGGTAGAAGCGGCTCTCGTTGGGAAAAAACTTGACGAGGCCACTGTGGCGGCTGCAACAGCACATGCTGCCGATGGTCTCGCACTGTTAGGAGATATTCACGGCTCCAGGGAATATCGCGCTCAAATGTCGGCGGTTATGGCGCGCAGGGCGATCTTGAAGGCGGCGGAGCGAGCGTAGTTCGCAAGCTGATCGTTTGAGACACAACACACTGGGAGCAGGGCAAGTGGTTACTTCGCTTGCCCTGCTCCCAGTGTGTTGTGGTTTAGAGCCTAATGATGATCATGGGGCACAGCTGGCCATCTTTTCAATCTTTGAGAGAGTATCAATGAGCCTGACAGGCCAGCAAATATGACGACCCAGAGCACAAAAAGGCTTGCTTGATTGGCTAAAAACATGGAAGGCAATATATCTGTTAAACGAAAGTTGAACAATTGTAGGTGGAGGATGGTCCTATTATATCCTGTTGGAGAATTGAAGCTATTGAGAGCCGGTGAAAGAGATAATATGTTATAAGTAAGCCCATACAGTGTGGTAGCCGCTACGACGAGACATGCAAATAGGGAGTTGATTTGCTGCAGCGCATAGGCCAGGTAGAATGAATAAAGCGGGAGGAGAACGAAGATTAAACGTGCTGGAGGAGACCAACCGCCTGTCCAGTTATTAATTGACGCAAATAGGAGTATGTAAGGAACGGTCAAGATGAGCATTAAGAGATTATAGCGGGTACAATGGTTTTTTATCGCTAAAAATATACCTGGAAAAAGCAAGATAAAGATGGGAAAATTGATCAGAAAGCCATACTGCTGATCTAAGAAAATGCCTAACATTGCATTGAAAGGAGCCGCGGCAAAGGGGCTGCTGTTGTGGTGGATATCGTTCATTTCGATCGCGCCAGGATTCAATGTTCCCCAAAATGAGTAGGTATATATTTCATATGCTAGGAAGGAAATTGTCACGGGTAAGAGGAGGCAGGCGTAATATTTGAAATGCTTTAGCTGGTTCTGTTCATAGATTCTAAAGAGCAAAGCGAAAAATAAGACCAGCTCAAAATAGGCAAAACGGATGTGCACCCAGGGTAGGATGCTCAAGAGAAGGGAACTTACGATCACTTCGGTAAGCGTACGTTCTTTTTGTAATATTTTCCTGAGTACATAAATGCAAATCAGCGCACCCACGGGTTCTATAAAGGTGAGGTGTGAATACAGATACACGGGCGAAGCGATGGCATAAGCCATGCTGACAACGAAAGCGTATGTAGCGCCAATGTTCATTGTTATTAGTAACTTGTAAATGTTCACAATAATCAATATTGAGAGCAAAGATATAAAAAAAACTGCTCCAAGCCTTCCAAGCACATAGAATGGCAGGAGCCATAAAATGGGCGCTCCAATGCTATGTAACGGCATAAGTTGGCCATGTGCGCCATAGGAGAGGTGGGGATCGATAGTATATGGATAAAAGGCGTGATAATCGCCGTTGCTATAGTCTAACATAACGTTGAGAGAGTGATATTTGAGCAGGGTCTGGCTGATGATCAAGTAGTGCGGTTCATCGCCAGAGGGGGGAGAGGAAAACTGGACATAGATGAAGGATGTAATCAAAAATACGATACTACTGATCAGTATCAGTAAAGGCAAATAGTTTTTCCTGGCAAACTGGCGCATTTTAATTTGTGTCGTACGATCATTTTGTGCTATCACTCTGTGACAAGTATAGTAGTTCATGTCAAGGGGCCGCGCTGATTGAACTTGCTAATACAAGTTATCTGGCCCTTGTTCATGTATGCTACTATGATTGTACTCTGACTCTGTTAATTGCGAGAAGGACAATTTGTATGATGCAAGATATTCGTATAGAGCGCTGGGCGCATACGCTCGTGCATTATTCTTTGTACATTAAAGCGCGCGAAACCGTTGCAATTCACGCGACTCCGCTGGCGGCTCCTCTTGTAGAGGCTGTTTACCGTGAAATTCTTCGTGTGGGCGCTCATCCCTTGCCGCTGATAGACCTGGAAAGCCTTGAAGAGATACTTTTACGTGAAGGCAACGAGCAGCAGCTCACCAAGAAATCGCCTGTGTTGACTGCGGTAGCAGCATACTGTGACGCCCGGCTTTTTATTGCTTCGCGCAGTAACACAAAGGCACTCAGTGGTGTAAAGCCTGAGCAGGTGTCGCAGCGACGATCGGCATTGCGAGATATCTCCGAGGTTGCGCGGAAACGCGAGCAGGCCGGAACATTTCGCTGGTCATCGACGCTATATCCCACCAGTGGGTATGCACAGGATGCGGAAATGTCCCTGCACGATTATGAAGAATTTGTCTTTGATGTGTGTTTTCTCAATGACCCTGACCCTATCGCCCGCTGGAATGAGCTGTCCACACAACAGCAACGCCTGGTAGATTGGCTTGTTGGGAAGAAGGAGGTGCGCATCCAGGGAGATGGGACAGACCTGACGCTCTCTATTGAAAATCGCACGTTTATCAACAGCAATGGGAAGCGCAACTTTCCCAGTGGGGAGTTCTTTACAGGGCCGGTTGAGGATAGTGCCAATGGTGTGATTCAGTTTGACATTCCGGCATCATACGATGGCCGTACGATTGAAGGAGTGCGCCTGGTGTTCCGCGAGGGGAAAGTAGTTGAAGCAAGCGCACGCCAGGGCCAGGCATACCTTGAGCATATGCTGGAGATAGATGCGGGCGCTCGCTACCTTGGTGAGTTTGCCTTTGGCAACAATGCCCGTGTCGATCGGAGCACAAAGAATGTGTTGTTTGATGAGAAGATAGGTGGAACGGTTCATCTTGCTCTGGGCGCGAGCTATCCTGAGACAGGCGGCGTGAATCAATCTGCATTGCATTGGGATATGGTCTGTGATCTGCGTCAAAAAGGTGAAGTGCGGGTGGATGATGTGTTGTTTTTGAAAGAGGGCAAAATTGTAGTGTGAGAAGGTTGAGCATAAAGAAGAGTGACACCCATCCGGCGATGAAGGATGGGCGTCACTCTTCTTTATGCTTCGCCTCATGAAAACTGTCCAACTTGATAACTTCACTATCTATAGCATAGAATATGAGTGTTACACTTCCTTGTGCTGGAAAGCACAAATTCATTTTTTTGGAGGCCCATTTGGAGCAGGAACAACAGTTTTCGAACTTTGATACAATAGAAGATGTGCAGAGGGCAATGTTTGCCCAGAGTTATATCGCCGATCGTAGCCTGGCAACGGCAGTGTTCCTGGCTCTCAAACGACGTAAGCCGCTTTTGTTAGAAGGTGAGCCCGGTGTTGGTAAGACGGAAATAGCTAAAGTGTTGGCCGCTGCCCTCGACACGCAACTGATACGTCTGCAATGTTATGAAGGGATCGATATCAGTACGGCCGTTTATGAATGGAACTATACACGCCAGATGTTGCATATACGGCTGATGGAGGCAGGAGGCATTAACCGTCAGGAAGAACTCACAGAGATATTCGGGCCAGATTTCCTGATGAAGCGTCCTCTACTCCAGGCTATCGATGCGTCAAATGCCAAAACGCCAGTGCTTCTAATTGATGAACTGGATCGTAGTGACGAAGAGTTTGAGGCATATCTCCTTGAATTGCTCTCAGACTTCCAAATCACGATCCCAGAGATAGGTACGGTCAAAGCCAAAGAGCCGCCGGTAGTGATCATCACTTCAAACCGTACACGCGAGATTCATGATGCTTTACGCAGGCGTTGTCTCTACTACTGGATCGATTTTCCCACATTGGAAAAAGAATACTCGATCGTGCTGGCTCGCATGCCAGGCGTACCCGAAAAACTGGCCAAGCAGGTGTGTTACTTTGTGCGCGAGTTGCGCAGTGTCGATCTGTATAAAGCGCCCGGTGTTGCTGAAACCCTGGACTGGATTAGCTCCTTGCTGGCACTCAACCAGCTGGAGCTGGTTGAAGGCCCTGTGCGCGATACATTGGGAGCGTTGCTCAAATATCAGGACGACGTGCTAAAAGTCGGTGGTAATGACCTTTTCAAAGTTGTGCAGAAGGCGCGGGGAGCCTCTTAACCATGAGCGTAGAACCTTTGGAGAATGGGCATTACTTTACTGATAACCCGCTGCGTCCGCTGGAACTGGAGCGCGGTGAGCGCTTACTCTATCGCCTGACTGAATTTGGCCGCATCCTCTGGGAAGTAGGTATCGATGTAGGGCCACGCAAGATGCTTGATCTTGCCGAGACACTGAAATATGTCGATATCACCAATAAAGAGGACTTTTATAACACGCTCAAATGCTCTCTGCTGGCAAAGCACGAGCAAGAAGCGCTCTTTAACCAGATGTTTCTCTATTATTGGTATATGCGGGACCGTCAAAATAATAAGGGTGAGAATCCAAGGGGAGCGGCAAAACGCGACGAGCGGCAAATGCGCCTTCCACCCTCTGAGCGCAAAAGATTGGCCGAGCACTTGAATGCAAACGAGCAGCAGCGCAAAGACTTGCGATCTGAGATGCGCCAGAGTGAACGACCTCGTCGAGCGCATGAGCGTATCGACGAAGACGACGACGACGACAAAGCACAGCCACAGGGAACAGCCTACAGTGCTATTGAGATGCTCAGGAAAAAAGATTTCGAGTCTTTCACGTGGGAAGAGGTGCAAGAAGCCAAAAAGCTGATGGCGGAGATGCGCTGGCACCTGGGGCAGCGTCCAACGCACCGTAAGGCCCCTTCCCGTAAGGGTTCGTATCCCGATATGCGTCGCATCGTGCGTCGAAACCTCAAATACGGCGCTGAAATCCTCGAACTGACCTGGCGTGAAACCAAACAAAAGCCGCGCCCGCTGGTTATTATCTGCGACATCAGTGGCTCGATGAGCCTGTATTCGCGCTTGTTGTTGCATTTCATTCATACCATTTCCAATGGTTTAATGAATGTCGAAGCGTTTGTTTTTGGTACACGCCTGACACGTATCACTCGTCAGCTGAAAAAGCGCGACGTTGATGATGCCGTACGCGATGTTTCCAGGTCTGTACAGGACTGGTCAGGGGGGACACGCATTGGGGATGCGCTGCATTACTTTAATCATTATTGGGCCAGGCGCGTCCTTGGACGGGGCGCTGTGGTCCTGGTGATTAGCGATGGTTGGGACCGCGGTGAAGCAGGTGTGCTCGAGGTCGAGATGGACCGCTTGCAACACAGTTGTCACCGGCTGATCTGGCTTAATCCCCTCCTAGGCTCGCCTGATTACCGGCCATTGACCATCGGCATGAGGACGGCATTACCATATATCGACAATTTTTTGCCGGCCCATAACCTGGATAGCTTGATCAACCTTGGTAATCTTTTGGCGACAATCGATGATAGCCGCCCGGAACGCAGCGCTGCCAAACGGCGTAAGGCCGTTGCTGCATGGACGAAAACAGGCAAGCAGTAGCCATGGCTTTGCACCCTTTTCCTGGCGCGGCAGGCGACGAAGCAAGAGATAGAAATGGAGATTTGCTATGAGAGATGTACTGACTGATATTGAGCGCTGGCGTGAGCGTGGTGAACGCGTGGCTGTCGCTACTGTAGTCTCTATGGCTGGTTCTGCGCCCCGCAGACCAGGCGCTAAACTGGCGGTCAGTGAAACTGGCGAGCTGGCCGGTTCCGTCAGCGGTGGCTGTGTTGAGCCGGCGGTCGTCGAGACAGCCATGGAGGTCATTGAGAATGGGAAGCCGCAGATGCTCGAGTTTGGTATCACCGAAGAAGAGAATATCGAGCAGATAGGCCTGGCATGTGGGGGCACCATTCATGTCTTCGTTGAACGGTTGGACTGGTGAAATGTGTGCGTTAGCATGTTGAGACCTGAATAGCTTTGAAAAGAGAAGACGTCATGAGTAAGCTCTATGAAGAGTTGAGAGATCAGCTAAACCAGGAAAAAGGCGTGGCGATGGCAACCGTGGTTCGTGGAATTGAGCATGTTGGCGCCAAAATCCTCGTCTTTCCTGGTAAGAGAACCGATGGAACACTGGGTAATGCAGCTCTTGATGCCAGGGTCATTGAAGACGCTGACCATGCTATCTGGCATGGTGAAGCAGATACTCATACCTATACTATCGAGGGCTCCACCGGTACGGAAACTTATGATGTTTTTATCGAGGGCTTTCCTCCTCCACCAACACTGATTATTGTAGGCGCCGGCCATATCGCCATTCCACTGACGACCTTTGCCAAGACCCTCAATTACCGTGTCGAGGTTATAGATGCGCGCGCAGCCTTTGCCACACGTGAGCGTTTCCCGCATGCTGACGAACTTATCGTTGAGTGGCCGGATGAGGTATTGGAGAGAATGGATCTGAATCCGTCAACATCAGTAGCTGTCCTCACACATGATCCTAAATTCGATGAACCTACGTTGAAAGTGGTGCTGTCACGGCAGGTAGGATACGTTGGCGCCATTGGCAGCCGCAAAACTGGTGAGGAGCGCAATGAGCGTCTCAAGAAGCAGGGGTTGACGGATGAACAAATTTCCCATATTCACGGCCCAATAGGCCTGAATATTGGAGCTACTTCGCCAGAAGAAATGGCGCTCGCCATTATGGCCGAAATTGTTGCCGCCCGGCATGGCAAAGATAGTACAGCGGCGAGTAGCTGGAAAAAGTGAAAAAGAGAAACTTCATCTGTTCTGATTCGTCATTACTATAAAGAGATATAGCCGCATGTAAGGTATCTTACATCCAAAGGTACGTGGTTCTCTTCTCTTTTCTTCCAAAGGGGAGAGAATTTTGCTACCTCAGAGTTTTTTGGGATAAGTTGTGGGGTATTTCGTTATAATAGTATATCGAATAAATTATAAACTTTATTCACCGGAAAAGGATAATTGATGCGAAACGAACCATATAATAACCAGGACGATCCAACCGATCCGGTTCGACACTCCTCTGCTCCACAACAGGGCCGGCAGGGTGACAAATTGATTCTTGGCAGTTTTCAAGATCCATCTAAGCGATCTGAGCGCAGGCCATATCAATATCCTTACTCTTCCTATCCGCAAGCAGGGCAACAAGCTTCACCAGGGGGAGCTTATACGCCGCCGCAGTATCCCAACACCCCTGGCGCTCAGCGTAATCCTTATCCACAACAAGGGCAAATGCCGCCAGGCACTCCTCAGCAACGACCCCGGCGACGCCGTAAAGGCTGTTTGATAACAAGCCTGGTTGTCCTGCTGCTCGTATGTATTATTGGCGTTCTGACCATTAGCACGGCGCAGCGCGTCCTGGCCTTTGGTTCAGCAATCTCTACACAGTCGCCGCTGAGTACCCAGACGAGCTATATGGGGACCGGTGATCGTGTCAACCTGCTCGTGATGGGCTTTGGTGGTAGTGGTCATGACGGAGCGTACCTTACCGATTCGATGCTGGTAATGAGTCTGTTACCCCAGAGTCACCATACCACTTTGATCTCTGTTCCCCGTGATCTATGGGTGCAGATTCCTCCCGGCTCAGGCCAATATCACAAGATCAACGCGGCGTACGAGTATGGCTCCAATAATAACGCTAAACCGGCGGATGGTGGTAATGCGGCAGCGGCCAAGATCTCCCTGGTGACTGGTCTGGATGTTAAATACTGGTTGACCATTAATTTCCAGGGATTCCGCGAATTCATCGACTCCATCGGTGGTATCGATGTCTACGTGCCCGACTCTTTCACTGCGAATTATCCAGCAAATGATGATCCCAACATTAATCCGAACTGGATTAAGGTGCATTTCTCTAAAGGGATGCAGCATATGAATGGGGAAACGGCGATACGGTATGCTCGTGCCCGCTATGTGTTGGATAATCCAGCGGAGGGTACCGATTTCGCGCGCTCTGCACGTCAACAAATCATGATTAAGGCTGCGCTGTCTAAAGTCAAACAAATGTCCACGTGGCCAAGCCTCTATAATGCGTTAAACGCTCTGCAGCACACCATCTACACCAACATGTCGCTGGCCGATTTGATGCAGTTTGCGCTCAAGATGGATCTCACCAACGCCCACCGTGTAGGTCTGAGCAATCAAAACGTTCTGGCGAGTGGAACTGCGCCAGATGGCGAGTATATCCTGAAACCCGCGAACGGCAACTGGCAGGCTATTGTAGACTACGTAAAGCAGCAGTTGTATAACTAACGGCTCCTCTCTTTACGAGCATAGTAATACTGAAGGCGAGCGGATCACGACATGGCAGAAGAGATGCGAAAATCACCTCGACAAATTGGTGGCATTTACCGCCTGGGGCAAGTGATTACTGCCGGCGCAATGCTTACCACGTATACAGCTTACAATCGCAATACAAACGACGTGGTAGGTCTCCTGGTGATCGAGTTTCCACCTGCGATGGATGCCCAGGCTGTACAGCAGCTGCTCCAACTCCTGGAGAAACGCCGCTCGCTGCATTCTCAAAATGTGATAGGTGTGTATGATTGGGGCATTGATGGAACGCATGCTTACATCGCTACCGACCCGCCCCGTGGCATCACTTTGCGCCACGTACTGAACAACGAGAATATCGATGTACCACGCGCGCTTGACCTCCTGCGACAAATGATACAGGGAGTGAAGGTATTACATGAGCAGGGTATAGGAGGTATAGACCTGCGTCCACAACTCATCACGGTAGACTCATTAACAGTGACTGATCGCGTGCAACTTGACGACGTCGGGTTACGTTCGCTGCTCAATGCACTCGGCTACATCAGTAGTCAGCGAATTGATGATATAGGATTTTTTGATCCGCGCTACTCTCCACCTGAATATATCGTTGGAGGAGGGCCGGTAGGTCCGTGGAGCGATGTCTACCAACTAGGGTTACTACTCTTTGAGATGGTTACTGGCCGTCTACCGTTTGTCGGTAAAAATGCTGCTGAGACGGGTGTGCTGCAAAGCACAGGCGCTGTGCCGCGCATGGCTCAGTACAAGCATGATACGCCGCCAGTGCTCCAGGAAATGTTGGATCGCGCGCTGGCAAAGAATCCTTACGCACGCTTTGCTGATGCCGCAAGTATGCTTGCTGCTTTGGAATCAATTCAGCTTCCTCGTCGTTCTACTTCGGGGGAATGGCGTATGATGGGTGATTCACCGACTGGCCCTGATGTGGGACAGGCGACGCGTGGCGCTGGTACGACGGGCGAAATGCAGCGCATTGAGAACGATATTGCCTTGAGTGCGACGCTCATTGGTAACTCCCCGACCGCTTCCCCGGTGCTGTCTGACCCGGCGCGAACGCTGCCAGAAACCGCGAACGTCTACGCTTACTTGTGTTATGAGAAGAGCGGCGCGGAGACCCAATGTTTCGCCATCACCAGGAAAAATGTCGTTGTTGGTAGAACGGACCCGAAGCGAGGTATCAGCCCCGACATTGATCTTACTGCTATCGATCAGAAAATGACCGTGTCCCGCCAACATGTACGCATTCGTTACGAGGAAACCTTTTTCTATATCGAGGATCTCAAGAGCCGCAACAAGACGCGCCTGGGTGAATTAACGCTTGTACCTCTCAAACCTGAGTTATTGCAGCATGGCGATGTCGTACATTGTGGGAGTGTACGGCTGGTATTCAGGGTTCCGGGTGTGCGAGATACGCCAGTGTATAAGATATAGCACAGAGGTGGAAGCCGGCTCAGATACGCTTCAGCTTGATATGTTTAACTCAGGTTGTCTTTGCGATGGCGAGCAAATCAGCCAGCAGACCCTGACCGGTTTGTAATCTGCCAGCACCAGGACCAATCACAGTCACCTCTTGAAGGGTGTCACTATGGATAGTAATGGCGTTCATAACGCCATCAACGCGGGCCAGCGGGTCACTGAGTGGTAACTCAACGGGAGCTACTTTCGCTTCCAGTATTGCATCCCCAGGATGCGATACTAATGAAGCAACCAGCTTGATGCGCTGGTCGTTCTTGTCTGCCTTCCGCACCTGTTCACTGGTGATAGCTGTGATGCCCTGGCGGTAGACCTCGTCGGGCTTGAGGGTTTGCCCAAATACCAGCGAGGCGAGAATCAGTACTTTTGCCAGTGCATCGTAGCCTTCAACGTCGGCGGTTGGGTCGGCTTCCGCGTACCCCTGAGCCTGGGCCTCAGCCAGGACCTCGCTGTAGTCACGACCGCTGGCCATGGCGCTGAGAATATAGTTGGTGGTGCCATTCAGAATACCACGAATAGCCGAGATATGTGCGCCTGCCATGCCTTCGCGTATCGCGTTGAGCACCGGAGTGCCAGCCATTACCGTCGACTCCATACGCAACTGCACACCCTGCTGTTGCGCCAGCGCGAAGAGTTCCTGGGCTGCCAGTGCCGCGGGTCCCTTGTTGGCCGTAATAACGTGCATTCCCTGCATGAGGGCAGTACGAATATGGCTCATGCCTGGTTCAGCATTGCGCAGGTTAGTCGCCGTTGCCTCCGCGAGCACATCTCCACCCGTTGCCTTGAGACCTTCCAGGCTCGTTGTCCAGTGAGTGATGCCTGGATGTTCGGTAAGAGGGCGTCTTGAAGCTGCCAGCTCCAGCAACATTGGTATATCCAGCCCGGCTTCGCGGTAGATGAAACCATGGCGAGCGTTGGCCACGCTGACGAGCGTTACCTCAAGTTCGAAATCGTGCCGAAGCTCAGCTCGCCGGGCAGCAAGCAATTCGGCAAACCCCTGGCCAACAGTGCCAAAGCCGATAATAGAGAGACGAAGATGTTTCATGGGCATTAAATCCAGGATAATTTCAGACGATCGAGCACACGTTTCACCGGCCCCAACTCTTCGATGCCAAGGCGACGTGCCACACGAATGTAGATGAAGATGCCTGCGAACAACTCTATGGAGAGTTTTATCAGGGCCAGCAGCGAACCTCCCAACCCCAGGGCGTGATCGTGAGTAGTGACGAAAACAAAATCGAGGACAAAGCGAAGAATCAAAAGTCCCGCCCCCATTGCCAGAGATGCCAGCAAGATACGGCCGATAAAGTTAGCCATGAGGCGCAGTTGGAGACCTCCAACGCGTTGATTCAGGATCCAGAGCAGTACAGCCGCTTCGAGCGTGCCGGCAATGGAGGTAGAAAATGCTAAGGCAAACGTTCCCCACTGTAGTCCCCAGATCGCGATATTGATCAGGATAAGGCTCAGGGCAATCTTAAAGATAAACTGGAGTACGCTTACGATGACAGGTGTGAGGCTGTCGCGCAGGGCGTAGAATGCTCGTGTAAGGATTTCGACCGAGGCGAGACCGGCCAGGCCAACAGCAAAGCCTGCGAGAGGAAACGTGGTGAAAACTGCGCTCTGCAGATCGTATCTACCATGTTCGAGGAGCACCTGGACGATTGGCAGTCCTAAGACAATCAACCCCACACTCGAGGGAATCGACATAAACAGGATGCTGCGCAGCGTTTCCTGGATGATACTGCGATAACGATCGAAGCGTTCCTTTGCGACGTTCTCTGCTAAAGTTGGAAAGGCTGCGGTGGAAACTGCCATACCGAAAATACCGAGAGGCAGCAGCAATATCTGGAGCGCTTGATAGTACTGGGTGACCAGGCCACTGGCGGCAACTGCAACGAAGGAAACACCAAGATAAGTGATGAGAAAGCGGTCAACAAAAATGGAGAAGTAGAGCATAGCGGCATTGATAACGCGTGGTACCATCATGCGACCGACTTGAATAACGCCGGGATGTCGCCAGTCAAACGTGAAGGTGTAGCGCATACCAACTTTGACGAGGCCAGGAACCTGGACAGCAACCTGCAAGGCTGCGCCCAGGACGACGCCCCAGGTTGCTGCGTAGGCAGCGGTGATATCGTTGCGCTGCGCGAAGTATGCCAGGAAGACACCGGGCAGAAGTCCAATGATAATGCCTACATTGTAGAGCACACTGCCGATCGCGGGTAAGAGAAAATTCTGACGCGCATTTAATACGGAAGTGACGATGACGCCTCCACCGAGGATAATTGCTTGCAACAGCATGATGCGGGCAAGCGAAATAATCAAGTTGATGTGTGCGGCATAGTCCTGCGGGCTCATAAGTGCCGGTTTCGGGTTGTAGAGTGGTATGATTTGTCCTGCAAAGATGATAGCGATCAGCGCCAGCACCATCATGATAGCAATGGCAAGGTTGAGCGCAGCGCTGGCAACATGCCAGGCGGTCTTTTCATCGTTGTCGCCGACCATGTATTTTGTAAAGACGGGTATAAACGCTGAAGTTAGTGCACCGCCGGCTACGATATTGAAGATAAAATCGGGAATGTAAAACGCTTGTATATACGCGTCGGAAGTGGCGCCTGCACCAAAGACGAAGGCAAAGAGTAACGTGCGCACCAGCCCGAATACGCGGCTGACGACGAAAGCGCCCGTCAAGATAAAGGTGGCCTGGCGGATATGAACCCGCTGGATCATACCGGTATCTTGCGAGGCTTCAGAGGCAGCTTGTAGCGAGTTACTTGGCGTCATCAGTTGACCTGATGGACTACTCTGCCCCATTTGCGTCAAAGAACCTGGTGGAAGAATAGGCGATACCTCTATGGGCGGAGTCGATGCTGGCGAAAATTGTGAGGGCGCTCTTGCTGGTGCACCTGGCTGTGAAGGTGGGTTAGCTCCATTGCCCCAGGATGGCGACATCTGCTCGGGAGTGGCAGGGAAAGGCGCTCTAGCCCCTGGCGATTGGTTCTTCACCCGGAATGGGAAAACACTGGTGGTATCTGGTTTCATGCCTCGCTGTTGACGGCGCATCCTCTCCTCACGCAATTGTTGCAGGCGAGCCTGGCGCAACTGCGGGAGATGTTGAGAGGGTTGGGGCACTTCATAGTACTGGTGCTCCATTCCCTGTCCAAGGCCAAGCGAACTGCCCATATCAGCGATCGGTTGCTGGTAGCGCGGTGGCATTTGCTGAAATGGCTGTCCTCCCTGAGCCTGTGGTGGATACTGAGGGGGGGCTTGTTGTGGTTGCGCCTGGCGTTGAGGATACGCTGGTGGCTGTGGCGCAGCCGGTGGCTGCTGCACCATTGCCTCTGGTTGTTCCTGCTCATATTGCCAGCCATAGTAGCCTTGCTGTCCTGGTGCTCCCTGCTGCGGCTGAGGCGATACTTGTTCTTCGTTTCCCACTATACTCGCTCTATACGTCTAAAATCAATGTATTTCAGGTTATTATTGTTGCTTTTCAATAGATCGAATTTGGAAGCGCGCCGTTTCGTTGTTGCCTGTCAAGCATATCATACTTGGTGTGTTCTGACTAGTATGGGTGGACTTTGGGTTTCGCCTCATTTGACACATCCCCACAAACCCCTATACAATCCTAACAACATTCTATATGAACCGCCTATGCGCAACACAGTGCGGTTCGTAGAAAACACATATCATGTGAGGTAGGAATATATTCGATATGGAACATCTCAACGCGGTCATTCTGGCGGGCGGAAGCGGGACACGGCTGTGGCCACTTAGTACGTCCAGCTTCCCCAAGCAATTTCTGCCACTTCCCAGTGGTCAAAGTATGATACAAGAAACCCTGGCGCGCGTCGCTCCACTTATTTCACCCGAACGAGTCTGGGTAGTCACAGGACGCTCAATGGCTGGATTGGTCCAGGAGCACTTGCCATCTATCCCTGTGAGTCACATCCTGGGTGAACCGGTGGGACGCAATTCAGCGCCTGCTGTTGCCTGGATCGCAGCCCTCATTGCGCAGCATGACCCGCAGGCCATTATGGCCTCATTCCATGCAGACGCGGTAGTTGCCAATGTTGAAGCGCTTCATCAATCGCTGCGACTTGCCTATCAATTGGCCGAGCAAGGCTATCTCGTGACGCTTGGTATTAAACCAACCTCGCCCGAAACGGGCTATGGCTATATTCGTTTTGCTGATCCGGTGGGTGAAGGATATGGACACCAGGCTTTTTTTGCTGAGCGCTTCGTTGAAAAACCAGACTTGTCGACGGCGCAGAGCTACCTGGAAGATGGTCATTACGTGTGGAATAGCGGGATGTTCATCTGGAAAGTAGAGGCGATTCTGGCTGAAATGCGTACCCATCTTCCCGAACTGATGCGAAAAATAGATATCATTGTCAGTGTTATGGGAACGCCGCAGGAAACCTCGACGATCAATGAAATCTGGCCGACTCTGACCTCTATTTCTATCGATAACGGTATCATGGAGAAGACGAAAAACCTTGTCGTTATACCCGCCGATCTTGGCTGGGATGATGTTGGCAACTGGGAGCAATATACCTCGCTCTTTCCTTCGGATGCATATGGAGTGGGCGCTGTTGGTCCCCACGTCAGCCTGGAATGTCAGAATACCTTTGTCTATAACGATACAGCACGCCAGGTCTACACTATTGGGTTGGAAGATATAGTCGTGGTTGAAATGGACGACAAAACCATGATTTGTCACAAGGATCATGTGCAGCGTGTGAAAGAACTGGCGGAGAGTCAGCAGAAAAAAGGCTAACAAGAGCAAGCACGTAGCATATGCGTCCAATAGCCGTGGTATCTTTGCCAGGTGTCACGGTATTTCTGTGTGCTATAATTGTATACAACATTGTTGGTGCTATGTTGTAGAAACGGAGTCTCCTGTATGCTCTCCGAACAACCCGTGCTGGGTACACGCGGCATGGTCGCCTGTGCTCACTACCTCGCCACCCAGGCTGGTCTCTCCATTCTGACACAAGGTGGAAATGCTGTTGACGCTGCCATTGCTGCGAATGCGGCTACGACTGTCGTCTATCCATCGACCTGTTCAGCTGGCGGCGATATCTTTATGCTCATCTGGGAGGCCAAATCGCAGCGACTACACGCGCTGAATGGCAGTGGGCGTGCTCCAAGCCGGATGACACCTGAATATTTCATGTCCCGGGACATGAAAGAGATTCCCGAAAGAGGTCCGCTCTCTGTTAACGTGCCAGGTGCGGTTGATGGCTGGTTTGAGGCTCTGGGACGTTTTGGGACACTTTCAGCGGAGACAGTCTTTGCACCGGCTATTGCCTACGCGGAGGAAGGCATGCCTGTCAGCCCTAAATTGAGTGGCTGGCTACGCCGCGCTGAGCCTGTGCTCAAGGCCTGGGAGAGTACGGCATCGGTCTTCTTCCCAGGGGGGCGACTGCTCCAGCCTGCTACCATTTTACGGCAGCCTGACCTGGCCCGCACCTATCGCACGCTTGCAAAGGAGGGGCGCGACGCCTTCTATCGTGGCCCATTGGGGCGTACGATCGCTGAATATATTCAAAGCTGTGGCGGCGTACTCTCCATGGAAGATATGCAACAACATCGATCGGATTGGGTTGAGCCGCTCACAACGAATTATCGCGGGTATGATATCTACGAGTTTCCGCCGAATTCGCAAGGTATAGCTGCATTGGAAATGCTCAACATCCTTGAAGGGTATGATCTCAGGTCTCTTGGCCACCAGACTGCTGAATACTTGCATGTGATGCTGGAGGCGAAAAAGCTGGCCTTTGCAGACAGGGATCGCTACGTTTCTGACCCTGCATTTGTAGATGTACCGGTTGAGCACCTTTTGAGCAAGACGTATGCTGCGGAACAGCGTGCCAGGATCAACCCCAGGAAGGCAACGCCATACTTTGCTGCAGGACTTGAAAAAGATGGTGATACCATGTATCTTTGCGTGGCGGACAACAAAGGTAATGTCGTCTCTTTAATCCAGAGCCTCTACAATGGTTTTGGGAGCGGCATTATTGGCGGTAATACAGGTGTATTACTCCAAAACCGGGGTTCATACTTCTCCCTTGATCCGCGCCATGTGAATTACTTGCAACCAGGGAAGCGTACGATGCACACGCTCACTCCTGCAATGGTGCTCAAGAATGGGACTCCCTCCCTGGCTCTTGGATCGATGGGAGGAGATGCTCAACCGCAAATACATGTGCAGGTGCTTTCGGCCATCATCGATTTTGGTTTGAATGTTCAGCAAGCCATCTCAGCTCCGCGCTGGCGAAGTGGACCGGTGAGAGCAGCATCGCCACATAAGGGGCAAGAAGTAAGTGGTCAGCGCAGTCTCGATGAACACCTTGAGCGTAAAATAGCAGAAGTGGTCTCGATGGAGCGGCGCTTTCTGAGCGGCGTACCCCTGGAACTTGATTTACTTGGTCATCAAACCATTGTGGAAGGCTTGTGGGAAGATCGAATGGGTCATGCCCAGGCTATTCTCATCAATCCAAATACTCATATTTTTGAGGGAGCTGCCGACCCTCGTTGTGATGGTCTCGCGCTTGGTTGGTAGCAAGTTATTGTGGGCAGAAAAATAGTAGTACGGAAGGATGGAGTGTATGACCACGAAGCCATATCGACATGCAATCCCCCCAGATATTCTAGCGCTTTCGCATGAGCGTGATATGTTACGTAGAAAAGGTCAATATGACCGGGCAGATGCCTTGAAGCGGCAAATTGAGGAGGCTGGCTACGCAATTAAAGATAATCCCCATGGAGCGCATTTAATTATTCTCCCAAGTATCGAAGTCGACGGCAATGTTTTCCGCACCTCGCGCCAGTTGCCTTCGCTGCTTGATGAAGCTGATAGGTGCCTCTTTTCAGTCAATATCCTGGCTCGTGATAGTTTTGAGCAGACGCAACGCTGTATCCAGGGCGTATTGCGTTATGCCGGCAATTACGATATTGAGATCATCCTGGTTGATAACGCCTCGCGGGATGAATTGAGCATCTGGGCGGCGGCGTTACAACATTCCGATCCTCGAGTGCACGTACTGCGCGTCAGCCGCACGATGGGTGAGGCAGAAGCCAGGAACATTGGCCTGAAGCAGAGCCTGGGGCGCTACATCCTGCTACTTGATAGTAGTGTCGAGTTTACCGGCGATGTGTTTACTCCGCTAGCAAAAACATTAGCGAACGATGGGGTCGGTATTACCGGGCTGCATGGTTTACGTACCGATGATCTTCGTCACTTCGAGGAGAGCCAGCGTTTGAATGTTGAGGCGATAGATCTACTCTGCATGGCTTTCAAGAGGAGGCTGCTAAAGAAAGCCGGTTTCTTCGATGAGGGTTATCGCTTTCCATATTATATGGATATTGATTTTAACTTTGCTGTTCGAGATAACGGAGCTGAAATTGTTGTCACACCCAACTTGCCTGTAGCTTGTTATCCAGTTCTGCAGCACGCTGGTCTGTCCGATGCTGAACGGACCAGGTTGACCAAAAGGAACTTCTATCGCTTCCTTGAAAAATGGGGGGATAGGGAAGATTTGTTAGAGGAAGAGTAAGGAGAAAAACATTGCAGACTTTGAAGAAGCGAGACGAGATTCCAGTGGAATTTACGTGGAATCTCGAAAGTATCTTCTCGACAAATGAGGAGTGGGAGCGCGATTTTCAAACCCTTCAACAACGTTTACCAGAATTGGAGGCAGTCGCAGGAACGCTCTCACACAGCGGGCAGGCGCTGCTAACAGTATTGCAGAAGCGTGATGAGCTGTCAAAAGAACTTGAACGCCTCTACGTCTATGCCTCGATGCGCAAAGATGAAGATACCACGAATAGTACCTATCAGGGAATGGCCGATCGCGCTGTGCAATTGTATGTGCGTCTCTCGACGATTGCCGCATACATTGAACCAGAAATACTGGCTCTACCTCAAGATAAACTTGATCGGTTCATCAAAGAGACTCCGGGGTTAGAACTCTACGGGCAACAGTTGCATGACCTGAATCGTAAGCGGGGACATATTCGTTCGGCAGAAATTGAATCTGTACTTGCCGCGGCAGGTGAAATGGCGGAGACTCCCGGCGGTGTCTTCACCATGATTGATAACGCAGATCTAAAGCTTCCCACCATCAAAGATGAGGCGGGCGAAGAGGTAGAACTGACTAAAGGGAATTACCAGCTCTTCATTCGCAGTACGGATCGCCGGGTGCGCAAAGATGCCTTCGAGGGGTTGCATAGCACGTTCTTGAAGCAGCGCAATACCATTGCATCGACGTTGGCAGCGCAGGTGAAGACGGACATCTTTTACACGACCCAGCACAACTATAGTTCGAGCCGGGAGCACGCCCTCGCTCGTTACAATATCCCGGTCAGTGTATATGACAATCTGGTCGAGACGGTAAGTGAGCACATTCCTCTGCTCAACCGCTACCTCAAGTTGCGCAAACGTATCCTGCAACTCGATGAATTGCACATGTACGATCTCTATGTCCCGATTGTTGAGGAGACGCGAGAAGAGATCAGCTATCAACAGGCGAGGGATACTGTTGTAGCGGCGTTGGCTCCTTTAGGTGAGAATTACCTTGATACGCTTAAAAAGGGGTTTACAAAGCGCTGGATCGATGTATATGAGACACCCGGCAAACGAGGTGGGGCATACAGTGGTGGTGCGTACACTACACAGCCGTTTATCCTGATGAATTATCAGAATAACCGCGATAGCATGTTTACGCTTGCTCATGAACTTGGGCACTCCCTGCACTCGTTCTACACGCGCAATTACCAGCCCTACCAGTATGGAGACTATACCATTTTTGTGGCCGAAGTCGCTTCAACGCTGAACGAGGGGCTGTTGACAGAGCACTTGTTAAAGACGACCTCTGATACTGCTTTGCGCCTGGCTATCCTCAATCACTCTTTGGAAGGTTTCCGCGGTACTCTCTTCCGCCAGACGATGTTCGCGGAATTTGAACAACAGATTCATAGCCGGGCGGAAAAGGGTGAGCCGTTAACGGCGGATTCGCTCAGCGCGCTCTATCATGGCCTTAATGAGAAGTACTATGGTGGTGAAACGTTTATCGATGAACTCATCGATATCGAGTGGGCACGTATCCCACACTTCTATAGCAGTTTCTACGTCTATCAATATGCCACGGGTATCTCTGCCGCGTCTGCCCTTGTACAGCAGATATTGCACGAGGGAAAGCCCGCCGTTGAACGCTATCTGAAGTTTCTTAGCAGCGGCTCGTCTGACTATAGTATAGAGTTACTCAAAAAAGCTGGAGTAGATATGACCTCACCGGAACCGATACGCCAGGCGTTGGCGCTGTTCGAGTCGCATCTGGCCCAGATGGAAGAGCTGATGAGGTAGAAAACGGGCAAACTAGACCACTGCCGCTCTCATGGGGCGGCAGTGGTTTTTGTCTTTTTATGTAGCGGTGAAATGTATACGTTTCCTGGACTTTAGGAGTGTTTATAGAGAGGAACTTGTACAGTTTGCCTGTAAAGGGAGAAGTTGTGCGAGTTGGTCCATTTCTGTAAACGTAATGTAGCTCGAAGAGGAGAAATAGACATGGATGAAGAAAAGAGAGATCTTGGTACAAAAGGCAAGTCGGACACCTTAAAAGGAAAGGTCAATCAGGCTGCCGGTAAAGTACAGAAGAAGGTCGGACAAGCTACTGGTGATCCCTCTACAGAGGCGAAGGGCAAAGCCCGAGAGACCACTGGTAAGGCCCGATCGAAGGCAGGAGGGGTTGAGCAGAAGGCAGACAGAAAATTGAAGGGCGAAGATTTGTAACTCTTCCTTCCACCCGTTTTCTACAGTAGAGGGGAGGTGAGCAAGCAATTTACCGCTTGCTCACCTCTACTTGTACTTGATACCTTGTTTAGGGGTTATCCCACTCGCGTCCATCATTCTGAATGAGAGCGTCAGCTTCAGGTGGTCCCCAGGTTCCAGCTTGATAAGGGTGGACCGCGCTCTTAGGCATGTTCTTCCATGCGTTGATAATGCTATCCACAATACGCCAGGATGTCTCGACCTCGTCACGGCGAATGAAGAGCGTGGAATCTCCAACTATGCAATCAGCGATCAGACGTTCATATGCATTAGGCGACTCGATACCAAAGGCCTCCGAATAGGAGAAATTCATATCAACATCATTGAGATGGCGCGCCGCGCCCGGTACTTTAGCGGCGAACTTCAGCGATATGCCCTCATCGGGTTGAATGCGTATCGTCAACCGGTTGGGAACAAGCCCTTTCGTTTCGGCCGGTTTGTAGAGCATATGAGGGACGCGTTTAAACTGGATTGTCACCTCTGTACTGCGTTTGGGCAATGCTTTGCCTGTGCGGATGTAAAAGGGAACTTCCGCCCAGCGCCAGTTCTCGATGAACAATTTGAGAGCCACATACGTCTCAGTTTGTGAAGCAGGGGAGACACCTTTTTCCTCTTTGTAACTCACCTGGGGTTGTCCGTTGATCACCCCGGCGGTATATTGACCGCGTACAGTGCGTTTGGCTACATCTTCCGGTGTCAGGAGAGGGACGGCTCGCAAGACTTTGACTTTTTCATCGCGGATAGCGTCGGCATCAAAAGCGACGGGGGCTTCCATTGTGGTAAGGCAGAGTACCTGCATGATATGATTCTGTACCATGTCGCGGATAGCGCCGGCTTCTTCGTAATATTCGGCGCGCGAACCAATGCCCAGGCTCTCCGCAACGACAATCTGTACGTGGTCAATGTATTTCTGATTCCAGAGAGGCTCGAAGATACCATTGGCGAAGCGGAACGCGAGAAGGTTTTGTACTGTCTCTTTCCCCATATAATGATCGATACGGTATGTCTGTCTTTCATGGAAAACGCGAGCGATTTCGCGGTTGAGCTTCTGGGCAGAGGCCAGGTCGCGCCCAAAGGGCTTTTCGATCACAATGCGTGTCCAGGACTCTTCATCACCATACTGTCCAGCAGCGGGGCGTGCCAGGCCAGCACCACCAAGTTGGAAAATGATTTCTGAGTCAAGGGTGGGCGGCGTGGCAAGATAGTACATGCGGTTCCCCTGGGTACCCTTCTCTCTATCAAGTCTCTCCAATATGTCAGCGAGTTTCTCATAGCCTTCGCGATCATTGAAGTCTGATTGGCAATAATACATTCGTTGGGCAAAGTCATGCTGTGCCTCGCGATCTAGTTTGTCATTGTCAGGCATGTATTTGTTGATTGAATCTAACGCCATGCCACGCCATTGTTCATCATTCATGGGGCGGCGCGCAAAAGCTACCACCGAGAAACCTTCTGGAAGGGGATGATCATGGAGAAGGTGGGCCAGAGTGGGTAACAATTTTCGCTGGGTAAGGTCGCCAGTAGCTCCGAAGATGACAACGGTACACGGTTCCGGCATTTGTCCATCTTGCCAGATTGTATGTTGCTTGAGTGAGCCAGCGGGATGAACTTCTTGTGGCATGTATACTCTCCTCTAGTGAAAAATGTACGATACACTATATGCACAGAGTATAACGCATTCCTGACGGTTTGGCTTCATATCTCTATTTCAGGTTTGCTTCTGATTAGCATCTTTTGGAGGTGCAATGCTAAAGAGTGCACGCGTGGTTGAACGGATGTGTGCGATTAACCCGGCCAAGGCAACAAACAGTAGTGAAGGTACTACGAGGGCAAATCCAAGCGATGGTGTGAAGGGAATGTGTAGCCAGGAAAGAAAAAATAGCTCAAATACGAAGAGCAGTATCACCAGTCCGGTTGCAACGAAGGTAATCGTTGATACGAATTTTACGTGTAACCGGTTTTCCGTCATCTGCTGACGCAGTTCTGTCTGTTGGCGTAAGCTATTTTGCTGGTTTTGCATATTATCGCGCTCAAGCGCAATTTGGAGCCGTTCTTTTACAAGCTCTTGTTCGAGTTGATACGCTTTTTTTTGCGCCTGTCGCATCAAATAGAGTGACTCGGCTGTATGTTTTTCTTCTATTTGCCTCACGTGGAGTTTCACTGTCTTCATGGCGTCGTTCGTCATAACAACCCCATCTTCTGTATGGAGTTCGAGTGTACGTGCCGCTTCGGCAACCATATTTTGAGCCTCTTCCTCTACCGCACTCTGAAATGAGTGGTAGAGTTCCTGGTAGCGTCTTTCTAGCTCGAGGTGATCCTGTATTGTGCGGTTTTGCTCAGACTTTAGCTTGTCCAGCTGGCTCTTATAATATTCTATCTTTTCCTGATGTGCGTTTTGCATAGAGTCGATCTCGTCGATATATTTTGAAATCATCCAGTGCAGGCGTTTGTTTTCTTCACGGAGATGGATGTACTGCCGCCAAACAAATTTTCCATGGGTTTTCTGGCTAGTGATTTGAGGCAGGTTATCGGTCTGTTTCTGTTGCAAGATATGCTGCCGTCGTTCAGATACGTGATCACGATGATTGTAAGGATGGGATATTCTTTCAATGGCTCCAGTATTCTGGGTAGTATCATCCGATAGCATAGTCTGCTCCCTCGCATTGTTCTATCTTGCGGTCAGCAACTGGATACGCGATACATAACAAGTACAGGAGATATTTCCTGTATGTCAGTTAATTCTCTCTCTCGTTGCTATTATGCATAGGAAAATGAAAAGATGCAAGCCTTCTGCTATTTCAAGGGCACGGTGTAGGTGTCCTGAGTGGTTTAACTGTCGGGCAGGGTTTTGGGCTCTGGGTCGGCGATGGTATTGTTGTCGGTGAATAAGTCGCAGTGACTGTTTCCGGAGGATTTACCGTTGGGGACCCGCCAACTGGTGCTGTTGATTTCGTGTTAGGTGTGGAGATCACGAGGGTGAAGAAGGCTGCTCGATCGATTGTCACGTTACATGGTGGCACACCTTGCGGACCCTGAAATGCGATAGTAACCAGTACAATTTTGTTGAGATCGGCGGACTTATTGGCAATTGAAACGGGAAAAATAGCCAGCCCGTCGGAAGTTGTATTTGCTGTGACGTTGACGCTGCCCTCGGCCCAGAGAACCGTCGCTGTCCCTTGAGCAGGAGAGACTCCTTGAGGATTGCCATTCACGTTGTGGACAAATTTCGCATAGACTCCAATAATAGAGGACTTATTCATGCTAGGTGAGGTATTGGTGACCCATGCAGAGCAGGTATATCCGGGTAGTGGTGGTGTTGGCGACCCATCGCCCTGGCCAAGATTGATGGTCACTGTGACATCTGGTTGACCTAAATTAGCATTTGTAGCGCCTCCACCACAGGAGACGATCAGTACACTGAACAGGAGGAGGAGAAGTGTCGCTCCGTATTTGAGATAAAGAGAAGGTGAGGTAGTCGTCTTCCATCTTTTCCATATGTTTTGCCGCATATACCTTGAGTCACCTTTATCTAAGCTAAATAGTGCGGATAGTATAGCACAGGAGCGGCTATAGACGGTATTTTCGGAGGTTTATCTACCATGAAAGTACTATCTCCGGCATGTGTTTAAAGTAAACTGGAGCGGAAATATATCTTGCGTGTTCAACATAAACGAGGCATAGTATCCAACGAGAAGATACCATGCCTCGTTTGCAGGTCGTGATGAAGAACAGTATGTTACTGAACGGTGACGGTCAGGTTCATTCCCGGGTGAACGGTGCAATAGAGGTGAAATGTTCCGGCCGAAGTAAATGGACCGACGGTTCCGCTATCGTTGCCATTGAATGTTTTGTTGACGGTGGGGGCGCCATTTTCTGTGGCTGGCTTTTGTGTGTTGCCTTGCCAACTGCCGTTAACAATGATATGGGTCGATGCGACATCGTCAACGAGGTTGAGCATATCACCTTTATGGATAGTAATCGACGTCTGAATGAAGGTGGATCCGCCCATATGGACGGTGGGATAGCTAGCGGTATTGGCAGTATCTACTATGGCGCATGCGCTCAGTAGCGTGGCCAGTATGCCAAATATTACCAGTCCGCCTACAATTCTTTTATACATTAAGAGTTCCTTTCTAAATTATTCCAGCTTGATGCCAGGTTCTTATATTTTACCTGGTGATCTGGGACAGTTTCCTCTGTGTAGTCAAGGTGTGCCACTTCATATTATAGGACAAATGTGCACTGTTGGGGAGACCTTGCTCTCGACTCATTGCAATAAAGATTAGGAGAGGAAAGTATCCTGCTGTCACTTTAAGAGGAAGATGAACGTGTGATTAAAAGGGGGATATCTTTTCATGAACAGGTGAGGAAGAAACACCTGATAATCTATTATGACAAGGAGGTAACGAAATGCTGTGGTATTGCGCTTTCACCTGGTATCACCATACTAACCGCCAACAGGTGGCTCAACGCATCCTTCAACAACATGAGGCTGGTGCGCATAGCAATCGCACCATTCGCGGTTGGTACAACCTGGCAGGCGGGGGCTCGGGCTTCTTAGTGGTCGATGCATCGACGCCGCAGGAGGTGACGGCTATGCTTCAACCCTACATGGATCTCATGAGCTGGGATGTGCGAGCCATCTACGCGCTTGATTATGATCAGCAGATTCAGGAGATGCGGCAACTCGCGGGCGCTTCTGTTTAACCGGGTGAACATGCTAGAAAAGGCGGGTACGTAGCTCGTACCCGCCTTTTCTTTGCTGCTTATGCCCTTTTAGCAGTCACTGAAGTGACATCCTCCCGTCCCGGAAACGGGACAGGCTTCCCACTCTCACGAGTGTTCCCTTTCTGCTTCTTTGGCGGCAGGCCTCCCTGGTCCCATTCAGGTTTGCTCTTACGTCCGCCTCCACAGACGTCAGTTCCCGCAAGCCCTGCGGTACATGCGGAGTCTCTTACGCCCCGTCTTACTCGGACAAGTGTACGAGATGCTCCTCGTCTTGTCAAGCGTTTTGGTCTCTTCAGGAGTTTTACCCCTGCCTGCAGCAAACAAGCAACGGCACTTCCATCCTGCCCCATAAATGGAGGCGGGTCTTCCCGTGCCGCTTCTGATAATGGCAAGGCGCGGGACGGCTGTCACCCCTGAACAGCCGTCAGGTTATGCCACACTATTCCGCCATCGTCGGCTCGTAATGCATAAACTATGCCATTGGATGCGCCAATGTAAATTGTGGTACCATCCAGAATTGGCGCATTGAACACAGGTCCGGCGATGGAATGATAATCCCAGAGCAGGGAACCATCGCGTGCCCGCAGAGCATAAACGGCGCCATTAGATAAACCGGCGGAAGTGCTAAGGTAGATGATGTCATTGGCAAGCAATGCACCGGTAGGAGATCTGTTGAGCTTAACATGCCAGAGGACCGAGCCGTTACTGCTTTGGAGAGCATAGATATCACCCCCATCTGTCGTATCCTCACCCTTAGCTGCGCTGGCATAGACAACTCCATTCTCTACCGAAAACCAGTTTGCCCAGCTATTCTTGCCATTGTTCATGCTATAGTGCCAGAGGATGGTTCCATCGCTTGCGCGTACTGCATACAGGGAGGATAGACCTTCTTTGAGTGGTACTGCCTGGACAACAGAGGCACTCTGAAACGTATTCCACAGGAGTGCACCAATAGCGGTCGCACCTTGTAGAGGATTCGCGCTGTGAGCGGAGGGAGGCACTAACATTTTTGTCGTGGTGGTATAGAGGATTCCGTTGACCAGTTGCGGTGGCTGGATGAGATTCGCATCTAGCGTCTGCTTCCATATCTGATGCCCATCACTTGCACGGAGTGTGGCTAGCGTACCACCAACTAAGCCGATATAGCCATCCGAGTTGATATAGACAACTCCGTTTGCTACTCTAGGTGTAAATATGAACCCATCTGTCGTGTAGTGCCAAATGGGGGTTCCATTATTGGCTTGTAAGGCATATAATGTGCCCTGCCCGGTAGCTATAGATGAGTTAAAGTAGACGACTCCGTTGACCTCCCGCGGCGATCCAGAGTCAGAAGCTTTCGTAGCGAAGTGCCAAAGCAAGGTTCCATTGTTGCCGTTTAAGGCAGATATACCGTCTTGTGAAGCGACATAGATTACATTATCTGTTGTTGATAGGGATAGGTAACTATAGTGCGGCTACACTCCTTCTAAGCCTTGGAATTCATCCAAAGGTTGTACAGGAATTGTTGGGCCACACACAGATTAGCATAACGAACGATGGATGTCTATTCTCATGTGCTTCCGGGTATGCAACAGGATGCAATGGGTAAGTTGAATGAAGCACTTATGCAGCTTTATAGCGCCGTACATCCACTTGTACGCCTTCCCTCATCGCTGTTTCTGCAATCTCGGAGAGTCGCTTGCCCGTTCCTGCATCCACATATTCCTCGCCACAAGTTGTGCAGATTTGCGCGGGGACATCCCGAATTACAATGGTCGTTTCACCTCTGGTAAGTGTGACCGTTGTGGTCCCTGGTTCAGTCTCTCCATATTGGCAGATGACACACTTCATGAGTGCTTCCTCCTGGTCTTCATAAGATAAGGTCTCGATACTGCACCCGCGCTCTCCCTCTACACGTTTTCCTGTACTATACCATAGTATGGAAGAAGTGGCATAGCGTTGGGGACAGGCCGCATCGTACAGTGGATGTATGGTTAGGGCGTTGCTACACCGTTGCTACAAAAGGGGGAAAGCGAAGAGGAACAAAACACCCCAAGCCGCTTCTATCCTGGCTTGGGATGTTCATAAACATGTCGTGGTAGCGCATACGGGAGTCGAACCCGTGATCTCCGCCTTGAGAGGGCGGCGTCCTTGGCCACTAGACGAATGCGCCTTACTAAGGACTATATCATAACCCGGCTGCCGCTATTTGTCAAGGACGATTTTGTGGCCTTGGGCCTGCTCACATCCTCTCAAGGGCCGATAGAGCGAGACATGTCAACTTCTGTCTCGCCTTATCAGCCATTGCTTGTATAAGTTCGATTGACGCCTGCATCTACTTTTTGCGTAAATCAATCGAAAGCAGTTCACCTTTGTGATAACACTGGAAGGCTATGCGGGTCCAGCCTTCTGGCCAGGTAGGGCTGGTTGTATAGCCGTCATCAGTCAGGCGCAGGCCCGCGAAGCCCAGGATGGCTGCCTGCCAGACGGCCCCACAGCAAGCGTCATGAATGCCTTCAGCTGCATTTCCACGTAAATCTTCCAGGTCAACCAGAGCGCCCTTCATGAAAAGGGTGTAAGCCACATCGACAAGACCCAATTCACAAGCCAGGATTGTATGAAGAGCTGGAGTCAGTGAAGAACCGTAGTCATGGTCAGTAATGGGATAACAATAATCCCAATTGACCCGTTTGGTTTTGAGATCGAATTGTTGATCCAGCACAATGATGAGCATCAACACATCAGCCTGTTTGATGATCTGGTATCGCTGTACCTCCTCTACACCTAGCAGCCCCTGGTATGATTTGGTACGCCCTTTAAATTCCTCTTGATTAAGTGGCGCGAGTTTGAAAAATCCGTCGAACTGTTCGAATAACCCCGTCTTTTTGTCCTGTGGGATGCGCATATGAACAGCTACATCTTGCCAGTGCTGCAGGCGCTGATCGCTCAAATCTAGCTGTTGTACCAGCGCTCTGGCCTTGTCGGAGGCATTGGTTTGCAGCCAGTTGAAAACGTCAAGCGCGGCCTGAATATTCCAGCGCGCCATATAGTTGGTATAGGCGTTGTTATTGACGTGTTCGTGCCATTCATCGGGTCCCATGACGTCATTGATCTCGTAATCGTTGTGCTCCGGATGGCTCTCGGCCCGGCTGGCCCAGAACGTTGCCGTACTGAACAATATCTCCGCGCCGTAATCCCGCATGAACTGGTCATCGCCGGTGGTTTTCCAATACTTCCATACGGCAAGCGAAATGCTAGCAGTGATATGCACTTCGAGCCTTCCATGGAGTACAGGAATTAATTCACCACTTTCGGGGTGAATTATGGCTGGTGGCGTCGCTTCATTCCCATCTAAGGTGCTTTCCCATGGATATTGCGCCCCTTCGTACCCATTGTGTTTCGCCTTTGCCCGCGCTCCTGGCAATAAATGATAGCGATAGAGCAAGAGGTTACGCGCGATCGAGGGGTGAACGTTGGTGAAGTAGGGCAGCATAAAGATTTCAGTGTCCTGGAAAATGTGACCGCGATATCCAAATCCTGTCAAGCCCTTGGCTGCAACACTGTAGCGATCATCATGAGTGGATGCGCTGATACGCAATTGATAGACGCTGTAGCGAATGGCTTGCTGTGCCTTGTCGTCACCTTCGATGAGAATATCTGAAATGCGCCAGTAATCTGACCACGCCTGTATATTCCTGGAAAGTAAATCGTCATATCCACTCTCACGCAACAGTTTTGCATGCTGCTCAATCGCGTTCTGTCCTGGATCACCTGCGTCCCGCGATGTGTACATTACAACAAGCTTTTCTGCTGTCATGGTGGCTCCAGGGACAAGCTTGCCTCGGAGATGAATGCTGGGAGCAATATCTGAGTTGAAAGCCTCTCGCGTGAAACCTTGATCTCGAGTCGTAAAGCTCATTGATTGTACCAACTGTACCAGGCTATGGCGCGTCTGGCTATGCAGCCACAGCAGCTCATCCTCTTGTCCCTGGTCGATGGTTTCCCAGTGCATGAGGTCATAGTTACCCATGGCGGTGTTGAGGGTGGCCCGCAAATCGATATCTATTCCACCGGTAGCGCCCTTTTCTGCTGCACCTGGTTGTTCTTCAGCGGTTACACTATAGCGGATGCACCCGACATGCTCATCTGCCAGGCTGACAAAGCGTTCAATTGAAATCGAAAGGCGGATGCCGCTCGGACTCTCCCAGCGCACATGCCGGCTAATGACCCCCTTTTGCATATCCAGGGTGCGCCGGTATTCAAGCACCTTGCCAAGGTCAAGGCGAAAACGTTCTCCATTAACGAAAAGCTTTATCACGAGCCAATCGGGGACATTAGCAAGTTCCTCTTTGCCTACAGGGATATCATCGAAGACACCATATAGCAGGGTTGCAGGCGTTGCTCTCGGATATCCTTCTTCGAAGGTGCCGCGTGAACAGAAATACCCGTTACCGTTGGTATAGACCGTTTCCTGGGCACGTAGTTTTTTTCTGTTAAAGGTGTCTTCACTTATTTGCCAGAGATTCACGAGCTATCCTTCCTTCATGAACTAGTCGAGTAAATCTTGCAAGTGCTTATTTGCGAGTGTTGGCATAACCTTATCTGCTCTGTGGAAACGCTCTTGTGGGCCAATAGCCAGAGCTTGCATGCCCGCGCTCTTGATGGCTTCGATCCCGGCATCAGCGTCTTCAACTCCCAGGCACTCCGCTACAGGAACATTGACCAGTCCTGCCGCGTAGACGAAAAGATCTGGCGCGGGTTTCCCATTGACGACGCTATTGCCATCAGCTATTCCATCAAGTAAATCTGTAATCTGCAGCAGGTCAAGAACCATGCGACAGTTTTTGCTCCCGGAACCAATGGCGACTTTGATCCCCGCGTCCCTGATATCTTGCAACAATGCTCTCCCCCCAGGTACAAGGTCATTGGGGGACATATGGCTGATCAGTTCATGGTAGTAGTTATTTTTGCGGTCCATCATTTCCTGGATCTGGTCTTCAGAGTATTGTCTCCCTCGAATGATATACATCAATGACTCGCGCCGGCTGACACCACGTAGGTGCTCGTCGTTCTCTTCGTGGGTAAAGGGGATGCCTTCATCATCGGCCAGGTGCTTCCAGGCCTGATAATGATATTCTGATGTGTCAGTAAGAACTCCGTCAAGGTCGAAAATAATTGCACCGGGTTTCTTTAGCATCGTAACCTCCTCTATTTCTCAACAACTATTCTTTAAGAATAGGCATGAGATTAAATTAAATGATTCACCTACTTGAACAACGTGTAAGCATGCCAGAAAGTAGCACCGCGTACGAAATGCGTGAGATCTACGATGATTAACGTTTACGACGCTTCGCGCTTTAGCGCCGGGCCTGCCAGGAATGAAGCGGTGATAGCGACACAACCAAAAAGCACAATCGACCCAAAGGCCAGGGTAAAATTGTGGGTTTGCTCAAAAAGCAAACCAATCAGAGGTGGCCCCAGGAGCACAGTAGGGGTTGAGATCACACTCACCAGCCCCTGTGCCACGCCTTTGCTGACTGTGCGCAATTGCGCAGCTTCGTTGAACACCGAGGTGTAAGGTATCGTGCTACCAATAGCGAGACAAGCCATGCCGATTATGGCGAGTGGCGGATAGTGGAGCGGGATGGCAAGCAGACCTACACCGGCGCATCCCAGTATTGTGCCCAGGCGCAAGAGGGGAATAGCTCCAATGATGTTACGGGCGATCAAAATACCTCCTAATGGCCTGAAGAACATACCGGTCAATAATGCAAGGGAACCGAGTGTGGCTGCCAGGGCCAGTGGTAGGCCGTATTGAAAAGACAGGTATACGGCGATCCATGCAGCGATTGCATTGCCAAGACCGAAGGTTCCCATGTGCGAGAGCCCCAATGTCCATACCGAAGGGGAGCGTACTCCCGCTCTAAGGGTAATGTTTTTGGTCTCTGGTTTCACATGCCCATCGCGCACAAAGAGCCAGGTGATGATCGATAAGATACCCAGAAGGCCCCAGATGAGAAAGGAGCCACGCCAACCAAAGAGAGATAGGAGGTAGGGAGTAACCAGGAGTCCCATTGCTGAGCCAATCTGCACAGATCCGCCATACAGGCCTTGCCCCAGTGATGAATGCCTACCCAGGCTTGCGGCTACTCCAGCTCCCGCTACGAAAGCGGCTCCCGAACCAAGACCGACTATGAAACGACATGCGAGTACCCAGACAATGTTGGGGAAGAGCGGTAGTAATAGGCCTCCAAGCACCAGGATGATGGAAGAGCCAATGAGTACAGGGCGCTGACCATAGCGATCTGCCAGTACGCCCGCCGGGATATACATAACGGCTAGGCCTAAAAATAGGAATGTCGAGAATAGGCCAGCCTGGCCGCTATTGATGTGTATATCGGTAATGAGAGTGGGGATCAACGGACCGAAGTTCGTGTAGTGAACAGCGACGAGTGCCGAGGTCAGGCAACTCGCAAAAATGCGTGCAGGTATACTACTGGGAGGCCTGCTCTGCGCAGGTATTTCAGGTCCGCTTACTGCAAAGATAGAGGAAGATTGTCGGGGCATGCGAAACTTGCTCCTTCGATGAACGTCTTTCTTTTCTAAAACACGGCGCATTGTGCTATAATTCCGAAAACCTGGCAAGAGATACAAGTGAAACAAGTGAAACAAATGAAACAAAAGATAGGGAGATATTGTATAGGAAACGTGCGCGATTAGCGGACGCACTCAGGTGTATCACGGCTAAAACTAAAAAGCTGAGTAATACGTGTAAAGAAGAGATATGGCGATAAATTGACATAATCTTAAGATATGCTAAAGAAATGCCATAATTTCAGAAAGGCAAAGGATTTGCCATGAATTTTCCTGTAGTTGTTGGTTTGCCACAGGTAATCCTGTTTCTACTAGCTGTGCTAGGAATTGGGCTCCTGATATCAACGGCGATGGGGATAAGTGGGCGGCGTTCAGGGAGGTACTGGGGTGATGAAGATGAAGAGGATGCAAGGAAGTTTGGCCGGCACCATAGATATCGCCGCCGCTTGCCAATCGGGCGAGGTATACTTGGCCTCGTTCTCGTGCTTTTGGCACTCTCGCTGCTCTGGTTGACCCTGTTGGTACAAACCTACCTTGGTCTTACAAGTGATATCAAAGTTGCTCGCGTTCATGCCACGCCGGTAGCGAACGCTAATCACCTTATGAGCGTCGAATTAATACTCTATGATCAAAATGGGCATCAGACCTCAGATCAAACTTACCTTGTGAAGGGTGATGACTGGCGGTTAGAGGGAGATATCATCAAATTTCCTACATGGCTAAACATCCTCGGGTTGCATTCTGGTTATAAGTTGACGCGCATGGAAGGGCGCTACGAAGACCCCAACCTTGAGAGGAGTAATCTTCCCACCGTCATCCCGCTCAATGGTGGAGATGATAATTTCTTCAAGACAGTGCAGGAGCAGGCATGGGTATCTCCGGTGGTAGAGGCAGCCTACGGCAGTGGTACCTTTTTGCGGGCCGATGGGAAGACGTATGATGTTCTGGCCTCTCAAACTGGACTTTACGCGAAACCAGTCAAATAGCCAGCTTGTGTCAGAACACATAGTATGCCCGCTTGCAATTCGCCCTGCTGATCAGGCCAGGTGTAGTAATTGCTGTAAAGCCTCAACTGTCCTGACCCAGGCATCTGAGTAGGTGTTGATCAGCACGAAATGATCAGCACCTTTCAACTCTATAAGCGTTACCGGGTCACCTGCAGCTCTTGCCGCCTGAGTATATACCTCGCTCACCTCAAAGGGAACCCTGTCGTCTTCAGTCCCGTGAATCAGTACCTGGGGGATTCCCAGTGGGAGTAGAGCCGCGGGAGAAGCGGCTGCGTAGCGTTCGGGGACATCGTTGAAACTGCCACCGAGTAGCTCCTGAGCTGCACCGCTTCCCAGGTTGAGTCTCCACGCCATTTCCAGGTCGACTACACCGGCGTGGCTGATAGCTCCGGTCAGTGCCAATGGCGCACTGGTGTTCGCCAGAACGCTATCTCGGGCTATACGGGGTCGTGCGGCCAGCCACAATGCCAGGTGTCCTCCGGCCGAGTGACCAAGCGACACGACTCGCTGCAAATCCAGGGAATAGCCGGGGGCAATGGTCTGTAAGTAGTCCGCGGCCATCGCCACATCTAAAAGCGTGGTTGGCCAGCCTCCATTTGTATCGCCCACGCGCCGGTACTCAATGTTCCAGGCAGCGATGCCTCGATTGGCAAGGTCCTCAGCCATGCTTGTCATCAGCGAATAACTAAATGGTGCGCGCCAGAAACCACCGTGAATCAGGATGACGGTGGGGAAAAGGCCCGGACTACCAGGCAGGTGCAGTTCACCGAATTGCACTGCTTCACGTCCATATGCCAGGCGTACGGTTCTACTAAGAGGAGGTTGAGATAGAGCGTTTTCTTCGTCGCCTGGTGAATGCGAACTCGTCGTCATTTTTCCGTTTCCTTTAACAACTCCAGGGAATCGTGGTCACACTGTTGTTTGTCGAGAAAGAGATTGAGCCTGCAAGCGGACAGGCCCTGGGTAAAAAGATAGTGACCGTTTGTTGCTGTCCTGGAGATAGTATACCTTCTGGAGGGCTGAAATTGGTATTGGCACCGCTGCCCGAGGCGGACCATTGCAGGCTGCCCTGATAATTTTGTGATAACAGCAAGGTGGCCGTGCAGGTATAATGGCTCCCTTGTTTCAAACAATCTTGGCTTAACTGGAAACTTGATGGCGTCACGTTCAGCACCGAAAAGGGTATGGGTGTTGGAGTTGCAGTAGGTGAGGATATCGCAGTGGGTGCTGCCTTTGAGACGGGTGTAGGTTCAGGTGTGGGGGTCGATGTTGCAGTTGGTGTCAACATATGAGTTGGAGTTGGCGAAGCAGTAGGTATATGTTTGTGCGAAATAGCAGTGGGGCGGGATTGTGGTGAGTAGGTAGATGGTAATTTAAAGAACAAGAGGCTGGAAGTGATAACTAATAGAACTACTAACAATCCCAGTGCTATGGCCCAGGCAAGTCCCCAGACTCGCTTGTTTCCCGCAGGAGCATGTCTTACAAGATTGCTATGGGACATTGGTGCTACAATGCTGGCGACTTTATCGGTGGTATCTGTGAGTAATGTAGCTCCTGGTCCTGCTGAAGAGTGTGCGACTGGTGTCTCTTGTTGTGGATGTGATCCGCCAGGTTGGAATAAGCTCGATGCTTGTATGTCTGGACCTACTTCATCTGCATGAGATTTCGCTTGGTCATCTTCCTTGTTATCTTCCTCCCGGTGACTTTGGATCATGGGGATGGCGAGAGGCGCAGTTTCCCTTTTTGATAGGAGTTCGCTACCTTTCTGCTCTTCTTGAGGCTCATCGATGCGCTGTGTTTCTGTGTTCCTTTTTTTGGTGACAAGCCATGGAGGCGAAGTTGCCATGTTTGCGGCGTGTCGAGGAGGTATGACACCTCGCGGTTGAACCGATGTGGATGAACTTAATGCTGTAACGAAGTCCTTTGTAGAGGGATAACGATGATCGCTTTTTTTCTGTAAAGCCTTGAGGATTACCTCTTCGCAGGAGAACGGCAACAGTAAATTGTGTTGCGTAGGAGCGATAGCTTGTTCCGCAGTATGTTTTTCCTTGAACCCGGCGTAGTCTGTGTTGATAAAAGGAACCTGTCCGGTCAGAAGTTCGTAGGCAATACACCCCAGAGCATATTGATCGCTTTCCTTATTCATCCGGCCAAGAAATTGTTCAGGCGCCATATATGGAAAGCTACTGCTATTGTGATCATGTTCTGTATCGAAGGTATCTTGTAGGGACACGACACTAAAATCAGTCAGGAGCACATCTCCCGTATCACTAAAGAGAATGTTCTCGGGTTTGAGATTTCCGTGGAGAATATTCATCTGATGAGTATATTGCAGAACTTGTCCTACCATACGAAGGATAGCGAGCGATTCCTGAATGGGGAGTAGCTGGGAAGATTGTGAGTCAAGGAGATTACGCAGGGAGCCTTTTGTAGCATAGGGTGTGACATAGTATGGTACATTCTCGAAGATGCCGGCATCGAGTATGGGAAGAATATGTGCGTGCTTGATCTTTTTCAGAAGCTGGACTTCTTGAAGGAATAATTCGCGTTTCTGTTTGGATACCTGCTCTCTGTGGAAGAGTTTGATGACAAGACTGTGTTGTACACGGAGTGAATGTTCGGCCAGGAAGATGCTACTGGTTGGGCTGCTACTAATTTCAGCACCTATATGGTAGTTACCAATGCGTTTTCCTTGAGAAATGATATACTCGCTTAACACAATAACAGCCTCGTGATGTAATATGGGTGAGGTACATATTTGAGCACCGTTCGCAGTATAACGGTCTTTGTTTGTACATGTCAACGGAATAACGTATATGGCTACTCATATCTACTGTAGGAGGCTCTATGCGCCTACCACCGTACTTCTATTACAGGAGCTCTACTATTATGTCGGACTACCTCGACCTTTACGATTACCGCATTCGTGTCGCCGCTATGTATCGAGAGAGGAACCAGGCAATCCTATCAGGCGCGGATCCCGTCGCTGCCTGGGAGCGTTTCCGTGCGGTCAGGGATGATTTGTTCGCGCATCATCCACAATCTGCCCTGGATGATGCGCAGCGCAGTACATTCCAGGGGTTACCTTACTTTGCATATAACGCAGAAATGCGCTTTATCGTCGATATTGATACGAACGTTGAACCTATCCGTTTAAGTGTAGCAATGAATGGTGATGAATCTATGGCGATGACCACTGTAGGGCGTATGCATTTCGTTGTTGAAGGAGAGGCGGTTTCGCTCTCAATCTATTGGCTCGAAGTATACGGAGGTGGTCTGTTCCTTCCGTTCCGAGATGCGACCTGTCCTGTGGAGAGTTATGGTGGAGGGCGCTACCTCTTTGATACTATTAAAGGGAGCGATTTCCTGACGGCTCCAGGTGAAAGAGATAAGAGCCGTATCATACTCGATTTCAACTACGCCTACAATCCATCGTGTGCCTACAATGACCGCTGGATTTGCCCTCTAGCCCCCATAGAGAACCGCCTTGTGGTGCCAATTCGTGCAGGGGAAAAGAAGCAGCAACTGGCGTTAAGGAGCGCTGCATGAGCATCGTTGCAGGCCGTTCAGTTCATAGTAACTCTACCAATTTCGGTAGGGCGAGCCCTGCTTTTTCGGCGATCGCCACGTCCGCGGACGAGTCTAGGGATGTCGGTTGCAGGTTGATAATAATCAAAGGCACATTGCGGTTCAGAGCCAGGCGCGGCAGCATAGCAGCTGGCATAACCTTGAGGGATGAGCCGACGACTAGAAACAGGTCACATGCCGCGGCCAGTTCTTTGGCACGAGTGAGTTCCGTCTCTGGCACGCGCTGACCGAACAAGATTGTTGCTGCTTTGAGAAAGCCGCCACAGGCAGGGCAAAGTGGATCAACCTCACCTGCATCGATGCGTTCCTGCAGTTCAGTAATGGAGGAGCGTGCACCGCAGATAGTGCAGGCTGCAGCTCGCGAGGTACCATGTAGTTCGATGACGCGCTCCGCGCTGTTGCCTGCATCCTGGTGCAGGCCATCAAAATTCTGCGTGATGACACCGAGCAATAATCCTCTACGTTCTAAATTGGCTAGAGCGCGATGGGCTGCATTGGGGCGCGCCTCTTTTACCCTAGGAGAAAGTTGGCGGCGTGTATGCCAGTAGTGCTGGCGCGCCTCAGGTTTATTGATAAAATCGCGATAGCCAACGGGTGGTTGAAGCTGCCAGATTGAGCCGGGGCTGCGAAAATCGGGAATGCCCGATTCGGTGCTGATGCCGGCACCCGTCAGCGCTACAATTTGCTTTGCCTGTTGCAGCAGTTCCGCTGCATCAAGGAGTTGTTCCTGGAGGGTAAGCGTTGACATGTATAATGATTGTCCGAACTAGGTGAATAGCTATACTTGTCCCTGTACGGTATAAGTATAGCCTGTAAGCGAAGGAGCGTGCAAGGAACAACTTCGGAAGAAACCTGCATTTAATGCGATTAGTTTCCCATGGTATGGAAAACACTTCCTAATTTTTCCGCCCAGGCTACAAGCTGTTCATCAGCCATGAAGTCAGCAATGCATTGTAGGCCAAGCGGCAGACCATTTTCGGCCCTTCCAGCTGGCAGGGTGATTGTGGGTAAGCCCGCATATGACCAGGGTAGATTCATTGCCGGGTTACCCGTCGTATCTATACCTTCAGGTGCTGGACCCGGGGTGGCTGGTGCGACCCATAGATCTATAGCATTTTGCGACATAAGCACCTGGAGCTTGGCACGTACAAGTGCTCGAGCTGTGTGTGCGGTGGCTAATACTTCAGTGTCCACTTGCTGTCCTTCGCGAATCGCTGCTACAGTTCGTGGCCGGTAGAGCGTTTCGTACTCAGCAAACCAGCTGGCATGAACCTGCGCCATCTCCGCGAAAACCAACTGCCTATCGCGCTGATTAATCGTATCAATGTCGCTCATCGCCTTGATCCGCCTCACTGTATAGCCTGCCTGTTCCAGCATAGACAGCTGCTTTTCAAAAGCGGCCAGTCCTTCTGGAGAGGCCTGTGCAAGGTAGGGGCCATCTGGTACTCCTAAAACGGGTAAGGCATGCGTTTTTACAGTCAGCCAGCCTCTGCACAGCAAAGGGGCTACGAGGGCAATACCTGCAACATCCGCGGTAAAAAACCCGATGGTATCGAGCGACGGGGAACAGAACACCATGCCGTCGGTCGAAATACGGCCATAACTTGGTTTGAAGCCAACGACGCCACAAAAGGCCGCGGGACGAATAACAGAACCTACTGTCTGCGTTCCCAGGGCCAGGGGACAGAAACCAGCCGCTACGGCGGCAGCCGAACCACTGCTCGAGCCACCAGGAGTATGAGCAAGGTTGCATGGATTGCGCGTCGGCCCGGGTTCAAACCAGGCAAATTCAGTAGATACAGTCTTTCCAAGGATGATTGCGCCAGCGGTAAGCAATGCGCTCACACTGGCCGCTTCTGGCCCTGCAAACAAATGTGCTGGCAGTTGTGATCCTGCGTGAGTAGGGAAACCATCAACATTGAAGAGGTCTTTGACGCCGAAAGGTATGCCATACAATGTTGGTCGAGTAGAGGGATCGGGAAAACGTTCTTGTAATGCTTTTGCTTCACTAATCAGGCGAGCGCGCCGTCCTGCTTCAGGAAGGAGAGCATGAATGTGTGGTTCATGAGCGTCGATGCGCTTGCACGTGTCCTCAATAAAGGCGAGGAGATCAAGCTGATTTGAACGCAAAGCATGAGCAGTCGCTGTAAGTGGTACTGGCAAAAACAAGCGCGTCATCCCCTTTCTCTTTATTACAGGATATAGTATCATACTCTCCACGACTTTAGAATTGGCTTAGTATCTCTATTGTTGACTTGCCTCTTTTCAAAATGAGTGAGTATGATCAAAGACGTTAGACTGAACCTCTAAAGCCACGCTGCAATAGTGAAGCAAGAGGCTACCTGAGGATCAATGTCTGTTGATAGGGTACTATTGGTGAGTAATATGCCTTCAAACGATGGTCCGGTGGGAACAACGAGATCTAATCATGAAGTGTCCTGGTTGGCTCCTGCAGAAAAGGGAGAGAGCAGCACTAACTCTGCTGATAATGAGCCGCTGTTCAAAAATCCCTTTTCCATTGAAGACTTGCAGGTCTTTGATGACGCGACCATGCAACGAATGCTTGGCTCTAGCGGTTTTGGTCTGACACTCGAAGACGTGGCTTGGAGCCTGCATGGTGCTTCTAAACCATTAGTGAGGCGTGTCAGTCATAATGTCTCTACTGAGCAGAGGGCGCACTTTCAGCAAGAGTTAAAGCGTGCATTGCGACCCGATGAGGTGAAAGCTGCTCGCCAGCGTGTTCTTGATCGCCTTTTCTGGGAGTTGACGTACTGGAAAATGCCAAATTTATACGAAGAGCTGACTGAGGGGGAGCAGCTCCATCCTGGTATTTTTCAGCGATTAGCACCCGATATACGGGGGAAAATAGTGCTTGACGCCGGCGCAGGGAGTGGGCGCGCTTCACTCGAGTGCTTGCGGAAAGGGGCAAAGCTGGTCTATGCGGTAGAACCTTCTCCCGGGTTACTGCATATTTTAGAGCAGAAGATAGGGAGCCAGCCCGCGTGCAGCCGCATCGTGCCATATCAAGGACGCTTCGACCATATTCCTTTAGGAGATGATAGTGTTGATCTGTCACTTTCCTGCTCCGCCTTTACTGCTGAGCCGGAACAGGGTGGAGAACCGGGCCTGGCAGAACTCAAACGTGTGACAAAAGCAGGAGGGAAAATAGTATTCATCTGGCCGCGGAGCGAGGACTATTCCTGGTTAGTGGCACATGGCTTTCACTATGTCTCCTTGCCAATACACCAGGAGATGACGGTACATTTTCGCTCCCTGCAGAGTGCCATCCGTTGTGCGCGTCTTTTTTATGCCCATAACAAAGCCGTTCTTCGCCACCTGTTGAAAACTCGCAAACCAGAGGTTCCCTTCTCGGTGTTAGGTTTTAACCCACCGCGTGATTATTGTTGGATTACTGTGGATAAAGGACAAAATAGCCGTTTTGTCCCTGACTTGTGAAAGGAATTGAACGTATGACCACGAACGTACAATCGGCGGAGCAGAAAAGTTGGGCTGAAACTCCACCCAACAGCCCTCCCATCAGGCATGCAATCGGCGAAATTGTTGAAAATCAAACATGGCTCGATAAGCTGGCTAATCCAATTCAGCAATGGCTGCTACGCTTTTTTGGCCAACCTGGCCAGCCTAACCGCAAAGTGAAAGATATTTTGAATGGTACGTGGCTTGGGCATCCTGTACACCCGGTGTTGACCGATATACCTATCGGGGCGTGGAGCGGGACGATGCTGCTCGACCTGGTCTCGCTCAATGATGATAGCAAGGGGTTGGCGAATGGAGCAGACCTTTCATTAGCGATCGGTTTGCTGGGCGCTACAGGTGCGGCCGTCACCGGTGTAACTGATTGGAGCGACCTGGATGGCACTGACCGGCGTGTTGGCTTCATGCATGGATTGCTCAACGGCAGCATAACGGTGATGTATCTTGTCTCTCTGATATTGAGGCGTACAGGTCAGCGACGTGCAGGTATTGCCTGGTCAACCGCGGGCTACCTGGCATCACTTTTCTCCGCTTACCTAGGTGGAGAGTTGGTTTTTGCCAAGGGTATTGGCGTGAACCATGAAGCGTGGGAAGGCGGCTCGGATGACTTTGTGGCAGTTATGAACGCGCAGGACCTGGTGGAAGGGAAGCTCACGCGTGTTGATGCGTCGGGCATACCGGCTGTTTTGTTGAAGAAGGGTAAGTCAATCTACGCGATTGGCGCTATCTGTACGCACCTGGGTGGTCCCCTGGATGAAGGAGAGGTTCACGACGGCGTTGTACAATGCCCCTGGCATGGTTCATGCTTCCGCATGCAAGATGGAAGTGTCGTCAATGGACCGGCCGTCTATGCTGAGCCGGCCTTTGATGTGCGGGTGCGCGATGGAAAAATTGAACTGCGTCGCCTTGAGCATGCATAAGGTAGTCTTGAAAGAAAGATACTTCTTGTAGGAGCGCAAGGATTGCGCTCCTGATTTTAATGAGCATATATATATTAGGAGAGCGCATAATGATCGACCTGGATGCACCTATCAAAGAAGTAACGGTCTATGCAGACCGCGCCCTTGTTACTCGCCAGGGGAGTATCAACCTGGAAGCGGGCGAGCACGAGCTACGAGTGAATAATCTTCCCCAGTTGTTGCGCGACTCGTTGCGGGCAGCTGGACAGGGACCTCAAGGAACAAGGATTCTCAATGTGGATATTGCCACAGCTTACTACAGCCGTCCGCCAGAAAGCGAACTAGAGACGCTCCAGCATGAATTGGAACTGCTGCAGCAGAATAAACAATTATTGGAGGCACGGCAGGGAGCGCTGAACGATCGCCGCAAGTGGCTTCGCGCGCTGGGTGAGCAATCCAGGGATTTCGCCAAGGGGCTGGCACAGGGCCAGATGAAACCACAAGATTGTGCCGACTTCTTTCGTTTCACTGCCGAACAGGCTTTGCAAGATGCTGAAGCTGCACAGAGCCTGGATGTACAAATGAAACAAGTTCAGGGGGAGATTGATGCGAAATTGCGCGAGCTGGCTCGCAAACAGGGGAGTAGCGACCCTGATCGCCTCGCAGCTCTTATAACGATCGAACTGGCACAGGCGGGAGAGTTTTCACTTGAACTCTCCTACCTGGTAATGGGAGCTTCCTGGCATCCACAATATGATGTGCGCGTGCAGAAGACGGACGAGCAGAAAGAGGGAGAGGTCGAACTGACCTATGTTGGCGTGGTGCAGCAATCTACTAGCGAGCACTGGGAGAATGTTGGCCTTGCTCTCTCTACAGCTCGTCCCAGCCTGGCTGCTGTGCTACCCGAGTTGGAACCCTGGTACTTGAATGTATATACACCTCCCCCTGTGTTGCGTGCACCAGTGTACACCGCGAACGCGCAAGGCACTCCAAAAATGGCTAGAGCTATGATTGCTGGCCAACCGCTTGCTGCATCCGCAGAAATGGCCTTGCCGGAAGCGATGAATGAAATGGATGAGGAGGAGGCGCAGGCTTCGTATTCGGTAGCTGCTAACGTCGCTACCGCGGCTGTCGAGCAGACGGGAACGGCCCTCATATTCCGCGCGGGTCGTTCTGTGGATATTCCTTCAGATAACTCGCCGCACAAGACAACCATAGCGCATAATAACCTGCCCTGTACGTTCGATTATGTGAGCGCGCCTGTGCTGGATGAACACGTTCACCTGCGAGCGACCATCCATAATAGCACTGAAACTATGTTCCTGCGTGGAGACGCCAGTATCTTTCTGAGCGGTGAATACGTAGGCACGACCATGGTGGAGACTACGGCTCCTTCAGAAACATTCAAGGTGTTCCTGGGGATTGACGATGGAATCAAGGTGAAACGGGAGCTCATAGAGCGCAGCGTTGACAAAGGAAGCCTCTTGCAAGGAGGCATCCGCCGTACCACCTACGCTTACCGGCTAACGGTACATAACTATGCTCCTGCAGCTAGAAATGTTGTTATCCGTGATCACCTCCCTGTTTCTCAGCACGAACGCGTCAAGGTAAAGGTACTCAGCGTCCAACCTCCTGCGAAAGAGCGTAGCAAGCTCGAGTTGTTGACCTGGGAGTTTACTATGGCTCGTGATGCTGAACAACAGATCGAGTATCGTTTTACGGTGGAGCAACCGCAGGACGTAAGGCTCATTGGATTGAAATAACAAGAATGGTAGAACGCTTGTAATCGCTGAGCCTTTCCTGGAAATCATTGCATACAAACGAGAACCCCTTGTGATCGATGACATCGAACCTCAATTTGTGCTACACTGCTGATAGTGATGTACGTTTACAGATTGGCCATTGACGCTATACTCTACAAGAGGCACGGTCACGCTGTTCGTTTTCAGCAAGATATTGGAGCTGTATATTTTATGACAGAAACTGTTGACAAAGCAAAACACCATAATACGGTTGGAAAAGCGACACGGCGCCAGGATGGTGCCGACAAAGTAAAGGGTCGCACGCGCTTCGCCGGGGATCTACCGTTAGCCGGTCTTTTGCATGCTCGGCTGGTCCACAGCCCTTATGCACATGCCAGGATAGTCAATATCGATACTTCTGCCGCGTTAGCAGTGCCAGGGGTCAAGGCTGTGTATACTGGAGAGACGCTCTGGATGGCGAAACGTGACAGCAGTTCGCGTTCACAGGCGCCACTGGCGCGACATGAAGCATTGTGGTGTGGACATCCCGTCGCAATAGTTCTTGCTGAGACGGAGGCCGCAGCTGAAGACGGTGCGGCTGCGGTGGATGTCGACTATGACCTTTTACCACCTGTGCTGGATCCAGTAGCGGCAATGAAGCCGGATTCCCCATTGGCACGGACGCGCAAGGAAGGCGAGGTATCTGAGATTGCTGGAGGAGGTGCTCATGCATCTGTCTCAAAAGACGAAGAGGAAGAGGCAGATGAAGATCTTTCGCAGAATGTCAGCGATAAAGCGCACTTCCGCGCAGGTAACATGGAAGAGGGATGGCGCGAGGCCGAGGTAGTGGTGGAGCATACCTATAAAACCAGCTTTGTGCACCAATCGTATATAGAACCCCAGTCAATTACTGTTGCTCCTGGCGCTCCTGGTCAACCGATGACTATCTGGGCCAGTTCACAGGGTATGTTCGCGGTACGCACGGATGTTTCCCAGGCTCTTGACGTGGCAGAGCGGCAGATCCGTGTCGAATCTGTGCCGATCGGCGGGGCCTTTGGAGGGAAATTTGGCCTGATAGAGCCTTTAGCCGCTGCTGCTGCCTCTGCTGCACGCAGGCCGGTACGTCTTGTTTATACTCGCGAGGATGATCTGCTGGCCGGCAATCCAGCGCCCCAGTCGATCATTCGCTTAAAACTAGGGGCGAAGCGCGATGGTACATTGGTGGCGATGGAGGGAAAAGTCATTTTTGATTCAGGGGCTTACGCCGGTTCAGCTGTTTTCCTGGGTGGCTTAATTCTTGGCAGTACCTATCGCTGTCCTAACATTGACTTTCGTTGCTACGAAGTGCTGACCAATAAGGTCAGTGTTGGAGCCTATCGAGCTCCAGGTGCGCCACAGGCAACCTTCGCGCTGGAATCGGCAGTCGATGAATTGTGCCGGGGATTACAGATCGACCCGGTAGCCTTCCGCCAGAAGAATGGTCTGAAGGAGGGGGACCCGACGCTGGATCACCGTCAGTGGCCGCGTATTGGCCTGCTAGAGTGCCTGGAGAAAGTGCAAGAGCACCCGCTGTGGGCGAATCGCCGGCAACAGAAGACTGCCCTTGCAGACCTGGAGGGTTGGAAGATTGGCATTGGCCTGGCTGTGGGAGGCTGGCCAGGTGGCACTGAGCCGACAGCCGCCGCCTGCCGCCTGGAGGCCGATGGTTCGATTACGGTGATTGTTGGCACTGTAGATCTCACCGGTTCTGATACCTCGCTGTCACTCATCGCGGCTGAAGGGCTGGGGATGTCATCTGAGACGGTGAACGTCGTACATGATAATACCGATACCATGCCGTACAGTGGTGGTACCGGCGGGAGTAAGACGACCTATTCGATGGGGCCTGCCGTCCTTGCCGCCGCACAGGATGCCCGCAACCAGATACTGAGCATCGCCTCTGAAATGCTGGAGGCGGCAGTTGGAGACCTGGAGATCGAGGGAGACAAGGTTGTGGTGCGTGGAACGCCCACCAGGAACGTCGAACTGAGCCAAATCGCTGGCGAATCGATGCGTTTCGCCGGTCGGTACGCGCCGGTGTATGGACGTGGACGCGCTGCCGTCAGGCAGAGTTCGCCCATGTACGCGGCTCATCTAGCGAAGGTCGCAGTTGACCCGGAGACGGGCGAGGTGCGCGTGCTTGATTATGTCGCTGTGCAGGATGTTGGTTTTGCCATTAATCCAGCGGAGGTAGAAGGGCAGATCACTGGTGGTGTCACACAGGGTCTTGGCTGGGCGCTTTTTGAAGGTCTTGTTTACGACGAGAACGGCCAGGCACTGACCGGGACCTGGATGGATTACGCCTTGCCCCATATCCAGGATGTGCCGAATATTACACCGGTTCTTGTGGAAATTCCCTCCTCGCTAGGACCATTTGGAGCGAAAGGTGTGGGTGAGCCGCCGGTCGTTCCGGTGGGTGCGGCGATAGCTAATGCCGTCTTTGACGCGGTAGGGGTTCGCATGACGAAGTTACCGATCACGTCGGAACGCTTATTCGAGGCAATACATTAAGACGGAGCGTCTTAAGCACGAGAGGAGGGGAGGGCTGAACTGTGATAGAGTTGGCCCTCCTCTCGTGCTGCACTTGTCGCACTTGTCGCACTTGTCGCAGTTGCAACAGATGTAGCAGGTGTGATCTTTTCATAGGAGGCAAGAGGCCTGTCCTCTAAGTTAGAGTAATTATCCTGGCAAATGTGATATACTTATGACAGGTTTTCCGCATCACTTCAACTTAATATCTTGTGCCCGTAGTTGTTGTTCTAAACACTAATGGCCACTGACTACGTCAAGGATAAACGGGTACGTCCGCGGGCGTAATCTCTGACCTTAGAAAGTGTGAATGTGATGATACCAAACGATTCCTCTTCTCAAATCGAGACCTCGACGAAGCATGAAACCGCGCCGCTTGAGCAGATCGACAACGATGTTACTCCCCCTATTGGCGTAACTCCACCTCAAATACTGGCGCAAGACGCAGCAGCGGGCAGGCGTGGCGCTGCCTGGCGTCTTTTGTACTGGATCATGGAGAACGATCCACGAGCTGTGGTGGCAGTTTCCTCGCTGGATGATGATCGCCTGGCACAGCACCTTCTGGAGTTTATTGCCACGGGTACATGGGCGGGGAAACCTTTCGTGGTCCCTCCGCCGCTGCGCTCTTCCCATGCCAGGAATCGCCTCAGAACGCTCTTTATGCCGGGAGCTGGTATTGACCCGGGGCGCACCGAACGTATCTTATTAAAGGCGATACATGATAAGCGTCCGTTGGTTCGCGAGACAGCCGCCTATACTCTCGGTATTTTTGGCAGCCCTGTTGCCACGTCTGAACTGAAAGAAGCGTTGCGCGATCCCGTGCAATCCGTCAGGTTGCAGGCAGCAAAGGCCCTGGGACGTGTTGGCGATCCAACGGCAGTGCCAGCGCTTATCGGTGCCCTTCGCGGCGCTGATGAGCAGATGGGCAGCCAGATTTTTAACTCCCTGGTGCGACTGGGCCAGCTGGCAGTTCCCGCGCTTGTGGAAGCGAGTAGCAGCAATTCAGCCTGGATACGCTGGCATTGCGTGCGCGCGCTGGGTGGGATTAAAGACAACCGGGCGTTACCTGTGCTGGTCCGCGCGCTCAGCGATACCGATCACTCTGTTGCCTGGATGGGTGCCAAGGGGTTGATACACTTTGGCAAGAAAAGTATCGGGCCTGTGTTGCGGATACTCACTACGACAGAAATGACTCCCTGGTTGGTTGAGACGGCGTCGTTTGTTCTATCAAACCAATCCAACTACAATCCTAAATTGAAGCCCTATCTTGATCCTGTCGTTCAGCAAATGCGCAGCGTTGGCTTTCGCGTTGCTACTCCGCAGAGCGCGCAAAAAGCCCTTTCGCGCCTGATTGCTGATGCTTTGATAGAACCATAGTAAGTGTTGATGTTGTCCATGGTCTCTCTACGAGGACCATGGACGACGCAGGGCGTTGTCTTACGTCGCTTTACGCGAATGCCCCACCATATTTCTACGAAGTTTCCTGTCCGATTCCCCATGCTTAAGGCTAAGCCTGCTGCCTGTCCCTAATCAATTTAGCTCTTCTTAAAGATACTTAAAGGCAAATAAGCCGACACGATCCAGTTGGGTGCATCCACAATTTCGCTGATCTTTAAATCTACCGCAGCGCCACACAGACAATAAGCTTGTTCGCGTGTCATGTGATACTCTGAGGACAGGTGATCGATCATATAGCGTATTGCCTGCTGGGAATCCTTGAAGAGATCAGGGCCATGCGCAGTGGTGACGAAGTAGCCAGCCTCATCGGCAACCGTGAGCTTTTTCCCCGGCGGCGTAATGAAACGCAGTTCGGGGATGTTCGCCCCCTTCTGCAAGGTCAAGGTCAAGGTCACTGTCATCAGCGTTTCAATGCCTGTGCCATTGACCTCGCCGTCGCCTTGTGCAGAGTGGCAGTCGCCACAGGAGAAGAGTGCACCGGGCACCAGGACTGGAAAAAAAGCTTTTGAGCCAGGGGTCAGGTGGCGGATGTCAATATTGCCAGCATTTTCGCGGGGCGGGATAGTTGTAAAGCGTCCTGCCTCACGCGGCGCAACGCCCATCACCCCGCAGAATGGCTCATAGGGAATGTGTATGTCGGGTCTAAATTCGCAGGAGGTTTCACCCAGTTTGTAGTGGTGCAAATATGGCTCTGTAAATTCCTCACCTAGTAAGCCAAAGTTGGGAATGACCGCATTCCAGCCCCATCCCTTATGCTTGATGCTGATGATTTCGACTACCAGGGCATCGCCGGGTTCCGCGCCCTCCACATACACCGGGCCAGTGAGTGGATGAATGAAGGCGAAATCCAGCGTGCTAATCACTTCTGATGTCGAATGAGGTTGGATTTGTTGAGCTGAAGCTTCGAGCGTCTCGAAGACAACTGTATCACCAGGTTGGATGTGTACACGAGGTGGCAGGGTGTTGTCCCAAAAGGCATGAGGTTGAGTGTCGTCGAGGTGGTGTGTAGCCATGAGTTACTCCTTTCAATTCAAAGACACTGTTCAGTATTTTGTAATTGTATGCTGTTTTGTGCTTTAGATCAAATGAGTACTACTTCTTATATTATTGCCTTTCTGCCATGATGTCCCTTCATGTCTGTGGAGGAACCGCAGGCATCAGATGGTACTGCATTTTGAGGGCGAGAATGCGGATCACAGACTCATCAATGCGTTCCTTGGAGAGAGTTTCGTGCTGGATTGCTTGCTTGATCGCCTTAAAATCGGCCCTCAGTTCAGGTACGCCGGAGGCTCCAAGAATCATGTCGTCGCCAGCTTTGATCGCGAGCACTGCTGCCTCAGGGAAGCTCCAGGTCGGATAGATGCCCGCCATGAAGAGCGAATCTGTCAACACTACCCCATCATAGCCCAGTTGCTGGCGCAACACTTTCGTGATGAGCGTGTACGAGAGCTCAGCTGGCATCACCGGATCAATCGCTGGCATTAAGAGATCGGTTGTCATAATCATCCCTGGATGCAGAAAAGGATTTTTCGAATGGATAAAGGCTTTATAGGGAGCAAGTTCTACCGCGTTGATTTCTTCCTTGGAGCGAGTAATGATTGGAAGGGCGAAATGAGCATCCACCTGGGCAGCACCAAGACCAGGAAAGTGCTTGAGGCAAGCGATCTCTCCGGCTTGTTGCATGGCATTGAGGTAGGCACCAGCTAAGGTCGTCACTTGCTGGGTTGTACTGCCAAAGGTGCGCCATACCTGATCTGGCCCGTTAATCACGGCGACGTCCACGTCAGGGGCGATATCCGCGTTGAGCCCAAGAGCCAGCAAGTCATGAGCGGTCTTCGCGCCCTCATGGGTGGCCACATGAGCATCCCCAGTATCAGAAATTTCTGTTGCTCCCGGACGAGGGGGGTAAATATTGCTCAGGCGGTCAGTGGTTCCGCCCTCTTCATCGGTTGAGATAAGAAGAGGAAACGTCGCATGTTTTTGCATTTCGGCAACGTCATGGCGGGTCTGGTCAAAGGTCTCCATCTGCCACTGATAGAGAATAACCCCACCAACATGGAACTGCTCAATGGTCTGTTCGAGGTCGGTGGAGTAGGTCGAATGGCTGTTTTGCACCATGAAGAGTTGCCCGATCTCCTCATCGAGGGTCATGCGCGAGACATACAGGCTTGCCAGTTGCTTGTAGGACATGCGTTTGACCAGGTGGTGGATCTCATCAAGCTGGAAGGAATTGAGCAGTTGCTGGACGAAAGGACCTCTGGTTACATTGAGATGCTTTCCAGATGGGGAGAGTGTTCCGCTTCCATCTCTTTCAAGCAGAAGAGAGACGACCAGCAGGGTCAGCATGAGAAGGAGGATCCCTTTGAGACGAAGTGAGCGAGATTGTGACATAAGCTTCAGGGTTATTGTCATACAAGCTCCTTATATATGTTTTCACCTCTCATTGTACATGGTAATATAGCCCATATCAATTGGGCATATTACTAGTAGTTAATGAGTAGCTATGCATCACAAATTTGTAACCATTCTAATTATTTTAAAGTAATGCATAGATATTTTGTGTAATATGTGCTTTACTGTTAGGGGGAAATATTTCACTTTTCATCAGCGTGGAAGCTACGACTCTTGTAACTGAGCTGTTCATAACACTGAATCATATCGGTTTTTTTCGATTAGACATAAAACTCATCAATCTTTGAAAGAGGCAGCATTGTGGAGAAAACCATTTTTGGTTCCCTAAAGAACAACAGGATGATGAGGTCGAGATGAAGGTTACTCATGATACGCGCACCCAACCTGAAACGGGGATGCAATCCGATGACGATTCTACTGAGGACCGCGATACAGGAGAATCGCAGGACGAAATGAAGATTGTACCTATTTCCACGAAAGATGCACAGGTGTTGCAAAGTCCTCTTTTACCTTTGACGGAGGAGAAAGAAGAAAAGACGGAGAATAGTCCAATAATACCTGTGCCCATAATCTTACCTCAAAGAACGGTTATGCCACGAAAGCGTGCAATTCTCATGGCTGTGTTTTTGCTGATCCTGGTCTTCAATGCGGCAAGGTTGAGTTCAGCCCAATTTATTGGAGCGGAGGGTTGGGCATCTGTATTGGGTAGCCACGTTAGTAGTGGTGATCCCAATCTCCTCAGGAATGTCGCTATTCAACTTCGTAAAAAGCTGACACCAGGTGTAACGGCACAGGCAACACCACACCTCACTCCTCAGGAGTACATTGATGCCCTCGTGCAAAATATGACGCTCGATCAGAAACTCGGCCAGATGATGATTGTCCAGTTTGTTGGACCGGAATATGGACTGGCTATCAGTACGATGATCAGCCAGTATAATGTAGGCGCGGTAATCCTTTTTGGTGTAAATAACAATATCCAGGATAAGACGCAACTCAAAAGCTTGACCAGGCAGATGCAAAGCAATAGTAAGCCCATTCCTTTAGTAGTGGCAATTGACCAGGAAGGAGGAACGGTAGATCGCCTGGTTAACCTTGATGGTCCACGCCCATCCGAGGCAGAGATTGGTGCGACCAATGATCCGAACAAGGCAACGCAGCAAGGTAACCAGGACGCACAGGATCTCTCATCCTATGGTATTAACCTGAATCTGGCTCCGGTGGTCGATGTCACCAATGTCTTCAACCCCCAGCTCTACCTGCGTACCTTCGGTGACAATCCCGCGAAAGTAACGAAAATGGCTGGAGCATACCTGCGGGGTCTGCAACGGAACGGTAAAGTCCTGGGCGCGCTCAAGCATTTTCCAGGTCTGGGAGATGTCGGTGCGGACCCGCATAATAGCGTTCCTTACCTGTATCGCTCGAAGAGCGACTTAGAAGCTATTGACTGGGCACCATATCGTGTATTGATTCGGCAAGGTGATGTCCGGGCGGTCCTGGTAACACATGAAATTGTGACCACGATAGATGGCTCGAAGCCTTCCTCGCTTTCCTACAAAGTGATCACAGGCATTTTGCGCAATGAACTAGGATTTCAAGGTGTGGTTATAACGGATAGCTTGACCATGGAGGGCATTACAGCCTATTACCCAGAGGCACAAGCGGCAGCTTTGGCAATCGAGGCAGGATCTGATCTGCTGATGGGTGCTTTAACGCCGAACGATGTTGCCAATATGATCAGTGGTATTAAGCAAGCCATTAATACGGGAGAGATTGGCCTGCAACGCGTCGATGAATCAGTGCGTCGCATTCTCATGCTCAAGTACCAGATGGGCCTGATTCGTATTCCTACCATCTAAGGGTCTGCCATATTCGAGAGGAAAACCTGCCCAATTTTTGATTGTAACGGTCATTTGCAAAAGATGTCTTACAGTAAAGGAAGTAGCGATGCTTCATACAAGCGTGCCCCTGGTGCTACGCAGTTAGTTTGACTTTGAGCGAGTGGTAGGATAAAACAAAGTAATCACCTATTGGTGATACTTAAAATTTCCTAACACTTTATGCGGCCTACCTTTGTACTGTCATAACTTTGATTATTTACGCAGAATGGTGGAGGTGAACCTTGCCTTGCGCGCGAGAGGGAAATGCTCCGAGACCTGCTGACCGCATACGCGATATCTCCTCCTGGCAAGAGGGAGATATCCGTTCAATGAGTTCGCGACAAAAAAAACGCTACAATAGACGTAAGTCTGCTGTTAAAGCGTATTTTACGACGGATGCAAATCTTGATGAGATAGCATTCCGGCATCACCTTTCAGCAGCGATTCTTTTGAAGTTGGTTGAAAAGTGTTTAATGCAGCATGAGGATGGCATACTGTGGGGTTTTCGTGCTTTGCTCCCTGGTATAAAGGTTATCGATCACGCACCACGGCCTGCTCCAGAAGAGGGAGTAGACCCTGATAAAGAGGGAAGCGAAGCAACGATTGAAGAACTGCCAGTAGCTGACGAAGCGGGAGTGCCTGTGGAGGACGAGCAACCGACGAAAAGCATTGAAGAGGTTTCACTTAAAGTAGAAGCTCATAAAGAGGTGGGTATAGAAGATGAGGGTATTTTAACGCGTGATGTTGAAGTAGAACAAGTGTGGCGACGCGCCCGGGTGACGATGCCTATCCCTGTCGTGGCAGTAGAATCCGATGGGCACAATGTGGCCGCGCTAGCTCCTTTTGCGCTGCCGCCCTCTTCTAAGAAGCAGGTGTATGTTGCTCTTACGAAGAAAGCAGCGCAGCGGCGTTTAATACGTAAATACTGGCGGCGTGAAGCGCAAGCGAAGCAGAAGCAAAGAGGCTTCCAGCTAATGTTGATCCTTGCTGTTCTGGCCGCACTGGTGCTCATGGTACTTGTACCAACTAGTGCCGGACTTGCTGCTTATAGCGCCTATGGCAATATAAGCACTCTAGCCCATGATGGCGCCAATCACCTGCTCAAAGTTAAAAGCCTGCTAGAAGTCTCTAAAACTGACCCGACCGCGGTGCTGAATGCAACCAGGCTACAGCAGTCACAGGTTGAGTTCACGGCGGCAGAAAGCGATTTTACGCAACTCCAGAAACTGGTGAGCCGCCCCGACGTACAATCGGCGATCACGCAATTCGCGCCGCAGTATAGCAATAAACTCGCTATGGCTCAAAGCTTGATCCAGGTCGCCCTGGATGTATCAAACATGGGAAAAGAGCTGTGCGGTGTTGCACTCCTAGGAGCGGATATCGTTCATAGTTCGCCTCTTGCCACCGGCTCAACGAAACCACTGATCAGTACATCGGATGCTTTGGCTATCGAAGGCTCGGTGGTTCATGCCCTCTCCTATATTAGTGATATTCGCTTGCAATTAAGTCGCGTATCCATCAAAGATCTGCCCATCAGCGATGCTCAGAAAGCACAGATTACCTCTGCGTTGCTCTTGTTACCGAAGGCAGAGGAAATGATTACCCAGGGCCAGAGTTTGGTCGGTCCGATTTTCTGGCTCCTTGGAGTGGGGCAACCACGCCGCTTCCTCATCCAGACGATGGATCGAGCTGAGTTGCGTCCTGGCGGCGGTTTTACTGGGCAATACGGCGTACTTCAGATACAAGATGGACGTATGTCTCACGTAAGTTTGACTGATATAACACTCCTTGACTATGCTGGAAATGGTACGGCGATTGGGCGTAAAGCCCCTCGTGACTATAGCTGGATGGACTTTCCCAACTGGGGTGTGCGTGACTCCAATCTCTCTGGCGATTTCCCCACAACTGCTCGTATGACTATGCAGGTGTTTCAGGATGAGGGAGGTGGACCTGTTGATGGTGATATTGCGTTTACACCAACACTGATTGGACATATTATTGATATCACAGGCTCGATAAAAGTGCCAGGCTATAACGAGACCATTACCTCAAAGAACCTGGAAGAGCGATTGCACTACTATCAACAAGATTTTTCGGCCATTGCACGGGAAAAACAGATTAGCGGTAACTACTCGCACTCCGGTCGTAAAGCCTTTACCTCGACCCTGGGTCAATTACTGCTTGACCGTGTGCGCCATCTCCCGGTGAGCAAACTGGTTGAAGTAGTCAAGGTAGCAAGTAGAGATCTTCAGTCACGTGATTTGGAGATGTACTTCACTCATCCTGCTGTTGAAGCATGGTTGGTAGAACATGGCTATAGCGCCTCGATTGATTCCTTCTCGAAGCAGGACGGTTTTATGGTTGTCCAGGGCAACTTCAGTATCAGTAAAGCAAGCCAATACGTGCATACGACTGAACATGACGACGTGAGGCTAGATGCGCAGGGGAATGCGATCCACAACCTGACCATTACGCTCGATTACCAGCAAAAGGGTCCAGTGTATGGCTACGATACATATGCGGATTACATCCGCGTCTATGCGCCCCGGTCGGCTACGCTTATCGGCGGAGATGGTTTCGATTCGAGGCAACCACTCTGTAGTCCGGGGCCGATAGGGAGCAAGTCGTCAACTTCTGGCTGTGGGCAATACAATTCGTATTTCCCAAGCAATGCCCGTTACTGTCCTGATGGTAACTACTCGCTTGGTATCGAGTGGGGAACTGTTCCCTGGAAGATTGACAGTCTTGGTCCTCCAACAGAGCTGACGAGCGATCTTCCTGGGCGTGCCATGTGGGGCGGTCTGACGTGGACGCCGAAGAACTGCATCTCGTATATCACGCTCTCATGGTCAGTGCCGCATGCTGTGCAGAAAGTGAACGGACTATCATCCTACGCCATGCTGATTCAAAAGCAAAGTGGCCTTACTCCCACCATAGAACTCACCATTGATACCAGTGCGGTCAAGGGCCTGAAGTCCTTCAAGTTCACAGGCGACATCACCGCCGACAAGTCCTTCTCGTTGGTGCCGCTGCCACCGAAGAAGAAATAGCCTGACTCCTTTTTGCTGGAGTTACGTTTGAGGTAGATGTGTACCTGGTACCTCACCAATGAGCTGGGCGAGTTGTTGGAACTGGTGATAGGACATGCCCGCAGTTGTGCCACTCCACAGTTTCTGGCCAATGGTTTGCATGGCAGGTTTAACCCTGGCATGGACATCAGCGTCACTGATGACGTCGCCGAGTTTGTCATTCCAGTCCGAGAACATGCCCCCTAACAGACGCGGATCACCTGGCTGCAGATTGAGACCGGGATCGGAGAGACTGAAAATATACGGTTCCCATTGCTCGTACAACATTTGAGTATCTAAATAGTCATGGTAGTAGCCAGCTTTGGGGACGATGTAGAGGAGATCGTCATTGGCGTTGATGATAGAATATCCCTGGTGCACCATATCCACAGGGTTGGCCCAGCCATTATTCCAGTCGTCAATGACAATATCGGTGTTTACCTTCATGTCACCCTGCATCTTTGTCAGACTGCCCCACATTCTGGCAGTCTTCCCTTTGCTCCTCAGGTAAGCATCATAGGTGTTTATAAACTGCCTGTAATGGCCGGTATCGCTTGGAGGGTACTCATCCGCGCCTATATCTACCTGCCTGCTATCAAACCATGGAAGGAACTCGTCCCAGATAGTATTCATGAAGGTGTAGGTGTCGGAGTTATTCAGGTCAAGATACTCTTTTGAGTAATTCCGACTAGCAAGATCTGGGCGGTATTGTGTGAAGGCCAGGGCGTGGCCCGGTGCATCAATTTCTGGCGTAATCGTGACGGCATAGGCCCTGGCAACATCCTCCAATACGCGGATATCCTGCCTGGTATACGAGCCATCTTTTGCCGCCAGGCCAGGGAAGCGGTCGCTGTTGAGGCGGAAGGCGGCATAGGTATGCATCCAATCCGGGCCATCTCCGGCTCCAATGGCATTGTCGTTGAAATGAATGTGAAAATCATTCATCTTATACCACGCCATGAATTTCACGTAGTCTTCCAGAAAACGGATGGAGAAAAACTTGCGCCCGGCATCAAGCATGAAGCCGCGTTCTGCATACTGTGGATAATCTCTTGCGATGCCCCTGGGAATATGCGTTTTCGTGAGGTCCTGGAGTAAAATTTGCAAGGCGGTGCGCGTGCCGTAGAAAACCCCGGTGCGTGTGTGTGCACTGATCACGACCGTGTCTTTCACCTGGAAGAGATAGCCTTCGTTGCCAATACCGGGGTCCCGGTTGTTTAATGTCAGGAAAAAATCGCCCGCCCTCGGGGAAATAGTCGTAACAATAGGAAGTGTATGTCTGGTCGCAGCGAAGAGGTCATCTTGAAAAACCTTCGCGGTATTCTTTATTTGTGCAGTATATGAGGGATCAACGGCAATGCGAGAATCTGAACTCAACGTAAAGAATCCGCTGCTTCCCTGCCACTCGCGCAGACTGGGAATGACCCTGGGTGCCGGATTAGGCACGATGTGAGGAGCCAGTACCATAGCTCCAAATTCAGCAACGATTGCAGAGTCAACCAGGTGTAAAGGGGTTAAATTCGTGAAGATGAAAACTATACCAAGCAGCGCAGTTATATAAAAGGCGGCTATTTTTTTCCTCAAGAACTGTACTCCTTCAAGAAAGCTTCTCAGGACCTGGCTTTATAAGTATTCTGACTCGTTTATCGAGAACGACCTTCTTGCACATATGTCAAAAGATGTCAGAGAAGTTCAGTATATATCTCGTAGAACAAGAGGGGCAATGTCTTCCATGCGAGGTATGACTAAAGGGCTATGCGATGAGAGATGCAATTGGATGTTAGCCTAATACACCTGAGGGGTAGCGAGGTCGTATCTCTTTGCCTTGAGCGAAGCGATCAAGGGCAAAGTGGTGCATATCGGCGGGTTTTTGGCCTGTTAAGATGAACGCGGCCATCCATTGGCCAACGATTGGCGAAAGTTTGAAACCATGGCCACTGAAGCCTACAGCACAGTACAGGCCCGTGTATGGCTCAATTCGATCGAGAATAGGATGATAATCTGGAGAGTCATCGTAAATGCCTGCCCAACCGCCACGCGTGACAGCACGAGCAAGAGCGGGAATGCCGCCTGCTGCCCTGCTGCGGAGATGGGCGATCTCCTCTTCCGAGAGTCCCTGGGAGTAATGATCAGGGTCACTTGCTGCCAGCACATCCTCTGTTGAACCTACGAGCGTTACTCCGCCGAGATCTGGACGAAAATAAATCTGGCGCGTGATATCGAGTCCTACTGCATGAAGGCCCTGGCGGCCGCCGAAATCTTGCGGACGGCGTAGGGAAAGCATAGGATGACGTGTGGGGGTGATTGGTAACGCTATACCGGCGGTTTGAGCGAGGGGTCTACTCCATGCATTGGCGGCTAGGATAACTATGGGGGCAAGTATATCGCCATTTACTGTTCGCACACCTGTCACATTGCCATGTTGCTGTAGAATGTGCGTAACGGTCACGCCTTCACGAATGACTGCTCCATAGTCGCGAGCTCGTTGGGCAAAACAATAGGTTGTGGCCATTGGATCAGCTACCCCGGCATCGGGTTCGTAGCATGCCAGTGCTACCCCCTCACCGTTATACCCTTGTGCCGCCCGGCCTACTTCACTACCATTGAGAAGGTATGTTTTAACGCCTTGCTCTTGCTGCATTTGCACATTCGCCTGTAAGGCTGCTGCCCCCTGCTCGTTTGTCATGACGATCATACCCGTGGTGATAAAGCCACAATCTCCACCGACAAGATCATCGAAGCGTTGGAAGACGGAAAGGCTCTCTTTCGCCATACGAATGGTGAAATCATTGGAGTAGTGCTGCCTCACAATGGCCCCCGAGCGGCCTGTAGTGCCACAGCAAATAGCCTGGCGCTCCAATACTACAACGCGTTCACCTCCCTGTTTTCCCTGCCTGGCGAGATGATAGGCGATGCTGGTGCCCATGACTCCCCCGCCAATAATGAGAATGTCGGCTGTTTCGGTCATATAGATGATCTCCTGAGTATCTGGAATGCATGCTGAGCTTACTCTTGCAGGTTAGAGCCATCGCAGGAAAATGCAAGAGATGTCGTGCCTGATGTAACCCTGGCTTAAATCTCGCGTCAGCCGGAATAATTTCGGGCAGCTGCATGTTGGTAATAGTAGATATCTTACAAAAGTATAGCTTTATAACAAAAGTATAGCTAATCATTCCTTGACAAGCAAAAAATGGGCATGGTAATCTTTTGTTAGCAGCTATATTTATTAAATTGATTGACTTTGTCAAGAATTACATAGACGAAAGGTGAGTGAACATGGGCGAGGCATCTCGTGAGATCATGCGGCAGGCACGTCGCCAGGTGCCAGAGTGGTCGACGCCACAAGTGAACGAGGCCATGGCACATCAGCATGAGGCTGGGCGTGAGAACCAGGAGATCGTTCTTGTAGATGTCCGTGAAAAGCACGAATGGAACGAAGGACATATCCCGGGAGCTATACATGTGCCTCGTGGCTATCTCGAATTGCAGGTAGAAGAGGCGGTTCCAGAAAAAGATAAAACCGTGGTGCTCTACTGCGCTGGTGGTGTACGATCATTAATGGCTGGAGCTACGTTGCAGCAGATGGGTTACAAAAATGTCGTTTCGATGGCGGGTGGTTTTGGCGCGTGGAAGGGGAACGGCTATTCATTTGTACAGCCACGTACCATGAGTGAGGCTCAGGCCAAGCGCTATAGCCGGCATCTTCTCGTCCCTGAAGTGGGTGAGGAAGGGCAGTTCAAACTGCTCGATTCCCGCGTCCTGTTGATCGGCGCCGGTGGTCTGGGTTCTCCCGCGGCCTATTATCTTGCCGCCGCTGGTGTAGGCACGATAGGTATTATTGATGCCGACGTCGTTGATGATAGCAATCTCCAGCGACAAATTTTACATAATACTCAACGCATTGGACAATATAAGGCCGAGTCGGCGCGCGAAACAATAGAGGCCCTCAACCCAGATGTAAAAGTAATCACCCATATTGAGCGCCTCGATGAAAGCAACGTGGCACGTATCATAGCAGATTACGATGTTATTCTTGATGGAACGGACAATTTCCCCACGCGTTATCTCCTCAACGATGCTGCTTTGATTGCCAATAAGCCAGTCGTCCATGGGAGCGTCTTCCGCTTTGAGGGCCAGCTGACCGTCTTCAAGCCATACGAAGGCCCTTGCTATCGCTGTCTCTACCCAGAGCCACCTCCTATGGCGTTAGCGCCAAGTTGCGCTGAGGCTGGGGTACTGGGCGTCCTTCCTGGTATCATTGGCATTTTGCAGGCAACGGAGACAATCAAGTTATTGCTGGGTATCGGTGATCCGCTGGTGGGCCGAATGATGACTTATGACGCTCTCGCCGGTGAGTTTAATGAATTGCGACTCTTCCGCGATCCGAAGTGCGCGGCATGTGGTGAGAATGGGCACCCGGAGAACCTGCCGACCTATGCAGATGTTTGTGCCATCCCCGCCTGATAGCAATTGAGATAACGAAGCTCTATGAAGAGCTTCATGAAGGAGGTATTATGGCAACTGTTCGCCTGGCACCTGTTTTACGATCCTCTGTAGGTGGTTCAAAGCAGGTAAATGCTGAGGGTAGTAATCTTTCTGAAGTACTGGCCGATCTTTATAGTCGTTTTCCTGCCCTAAAGGAGCAGATTCAACCGGAGGAGAGCCTGAGTCGCTTTATTAACGTGTACATCAACGACCAGGATGTCCGCTTTTTACAGGGCCTGGAGACAAGCGTGGGACCGAACGATACGGTGATCCTCCTACCTGCCATGGCTGGTGGCCGTTAAACCTGGAGTATATCTATGCGCTTTAGCAGCATATTGGAAACAATTGGCAACACGCCTCTGGTAGAGCTAAAGAGTTTCAGCCCGCGTCCTGGCGTGCAAATTTTCGCCAAACTGGAGGGGGCCAATCCGTCTGGCAGCATCAAGGACCGCATCGCCAAGAAGATGATCGAAGAGGCGGAGGCAAGCGGGAAACTTACACCTGACACTATCCTGTTAGAGCCTACCAGCGGTAATACGGGTATCGCTCTGGCGATGATCGCCCGTGTTAAGGGATATCGCTTCACAGCGGTGATGCCAGATAATGTAACGCGCGAGCGACATCAGATGCTGGAACTGTATGGCGCGAATATCATTTTCTCTGATGGGAATCAGGGCAGTAATGGGGCAGTGAAGCTGGCTCAGGAACTGGCACAAAGTGATGACCGTTACCTTATGCTGTACCAGTATGGGAACGAAGCCAACCCCCGCGCCCATTATGAAGGGACGGCACAGGAGATCATCGATGATCTCCCCGACCTGGATGTTTTCGTTGCTGGCCTTGGCACCGGTGGTACGGTCACCGGGAGTGCTCGTCGCTTGAAAGAGTATAATTCCAAGATTAAAATAATTGCCGCCGAGCCGTTACAGGGTGAGGGTGTGCAGGGATTGCGAAGTCTCCAGGATGGCTTTGTACCGCCGGTGTTGGACCAATCACTTATTGATGCGAAGATACTGGTGATGAGTGGCGACGCGGTACGCCGGACGCGCCAGCTTAAGGATCAAGAAGGTATCTTCGCAGGCCCTTCCTGTGGAGCCGCGCTTCACGCCGCATTACGCGTGGCGGAGACTTTAGAGCGTGGCAAGATTGTAGTTATCCTCGCTGATGGCGGTTGGAAGTACCTGAGCGAAGATTTATGGACACGCGATCTGGATGAGCTCGAGGAAAATTTAGAGGCGAAAATTTTATGGTAGCCGCTGAAGCGTTTATTGTGCGTATCCCTGGTAATATGTATCAAGAGATGGTTGCACATGTAGCTGCGGCCTATCCCAATGAGGCCTGTGGTCTATTGGCTAGTAAGGACGGCCAGGTAGTCAAAAACTACCCGACCGCCAATGCTGCCGAACACCCCGATGATTTTTCTGAGATTGACCCCGAGGTATTGTTGCATATTTCTTTTGATATCGATGAGTATGATGGTGAAATGTTTTCTTACTATCATTCGCATCCCAAGAGCGAGGCATATCCGTCTCCGCGTGATATTGAATGGGCTAAGCGCAACAAGCTCTACTATATTATTTTCTCTCATCGGCTCTATCCCGAGACGCCATATGCCAGGGTCTTCTCAGTCCAGGACGATGGGACGGTAATCGAGGGGAAGATAGAGGTTTTGTAGCGCAGCGAACTGCGAGGTCATAGACGCTATTCCCCCACTGGCGACGCAAGCGTCCCGACCCACTGCATCGGCCACTCCCGCCCCTACGGGTACGAAGACATCATACAATACCAACCTCTGAAAGTGCGTTAGTCCCCCTTCTTTGATTACAGAAAATTTACTCCCTATTTACGCAGTTAAGTCAGGCAGTTGATGGTGAAGTAGACCGTGACTATTTGTGGGTTACCGACCGATGGTGTGATGGTAACCGTTGCCGTGTAGGTCTGTCCACACGGTATTTTTGTCTTCGTCGCATCCGCGGAGAATGACAGTGTCGCATCGTCGCTGCCCTTTCCAGCAGGATTGACTGTCAACCAGCCGGTAGCTTGCTCCGATGTATATACCGGGGTGCCTGCATTCCAGTCAAGTGTGCCACCTCCGATATTAGTAATCGTTACTGTACACAACGGGTTATGCGCACAGTTTGCTGGCGGTAATGTCACTGAATGCGCGCTGAGTTGCATCGATGGCTGCTCAGTTGATGGCTGCGCGGTTATGGTAATGGTGATAGTCACTGCGGCTGGACTGCCGGAGACGGTGTTGCCTGTAAGCGGATCAACGGCACTGATCGTCACCTTTGCTGAATAAGAGCCAGCTTTTACTCCTACCGGATTGACAGTGAAATCATCGTTTACACCTGGCCCTGCCGCGAGTTTTGTACCAGCACGCGATGAGATTGAGACAAAGGATGGAGCATCAAATGCTGCCGTCCAGTTCAAAGGGGCACCGCCTGAATTTGCGATTCCGATTGATTTTACGCTGGCCTGACCTCCATTTGATAGGTTGAAGGTGAGTGCGCCCGGGCTTACGACAAGTACGGGCGGCTTTTCAGGCACAGTGAGCACGGCGAGTGAAACGCTAACTGACTGCGGGCTGCCGGTAATCTGAGTGCCGCTATTCGAGGCAGCGAGTGAGATTGAGCCAGAATATGTGCCGTGGGCAAGAGCGGATGAGTCAATCGTTACGCTGAATGTCGCGCTGTTGTTGGCAGTGGCGGTCATCGAATGGGACACTACCAGCCAACTCGAACTCGATGCCGTCTTCACGGTTGGGGTGATAGTGACTCCCCCTGGACATGTGCCACTCACGCCGATAGTAAAGCTTTGCGTCGCAGGGTCAGGATTAGCACCCTGATTGGCGTGAAAAGCTAGACTGGATGTTGAAGGAGACTGGAGCGCACAGAGCTCTGCCGTTTGTGGGATATTGACCACAACTTTGATGGATACCTGTACGTTGCCACCATTTGAGGTGATATTTAGCTCCGCAGTCTGTGGGCCCGCGCTGAGATTGGTCGAATCTACCGTGGCTTTGATAGTGCCGGGAAGAGCGTCAGGCTGGATGGTCTGCGCTTTCGTGTCCAGTTTTATCCAGTTTGCGTTGCCTGTATCCGCCTTCCAATTGAGTGCCAGCGTCCCAGAATTACTCACTGCCAACGCCTTGGTGAGCTGCTGACCGGTATCCAGCGTACCAAAATCCAGTGAGGTGGGCGTGACATTGATTTTCGCCACTGGCTGTGGACTCGCTGGAACCACCTCAAGTTTCACGCCAACGAGGGAGTTACCACCATTCGAGGTGATATGTAAGGTAGCAGAGTAATCCCCTGGCTTGAGTTGGCTGGTGTCAGCTGTGGCGTAGATGAATTGCGCTGAACCTCCTGGCTGGATTTTGTCTGAAGCTGGTTGTAACATCAGCCACGATGCACCTCCATTGTTTGCCTGCCAGGTGAGCAGGTGTCCACCACTGTTGCTAATGAAAACTGACATAACAGGCTTACTTCCCTGCTCTACTTTCCCAAAGTCAAGGGCGGTGGGCCTGAACACCAGTTTCGCTATTGGTGCATTGATGGTGAAATGTAATACAGCGCTGCGCGAACTGATATTGTCTTTCGCACGTATCGTATGCGCCCCGAGTCTCCAACTCGTACTCACTGGAATCGTTACATCGAAAATACTGTTGCCGCTTGCTATAATGGTTCTATTGGCAGGAGTGAATTGCCCGGTGAGCGTCGTTGGGAGAGAGGAGGCCATTGAAGGAGTGGCTTGATGGAATGATGAAGAGGCGAACAGCGGTGTTGTGTCATCCAACATCAGTGCGATGCTGCTACCGGGTACAAAGTTATTGCCGTGCAGATGAAGTACTCCTCCTGGAGCTACTGCGGAGCTGCCAGAAATTGAAATTGCGGGGGAGAATCCGAAGAACAGCCCTCCAATGGTACCGACGATGATCAAGCAGATGACGGCCAGGATCAATACTACAACGCCGCACGGGGGACCACCTGGAGAGGGCCTGGTGCCTGTACCACTACTGCGTGGGCCAGTATTGCTGGAAGGGGGCGGTAGTTGTGGGGCTGGTGCTGGAGTCTGAGGGTAAGCAGGAGACCAGGGTCCTGTGACTGGCGGCGGCGTATGAGGGAATGCGGGGGATGCAGCGGGTTGAGCGGCGTCCCAATCATCTCCGTAACCCATGGGAGGGTATGAAGGTTTACTGATTGGAGTTGGCGTGTCATCGGCAAGTACATTTGCACGTGGATAGCCACCCGTATTGCCCTGTAATTTGCTCGCGCTACTGATTACACTGCCACATTGTCCGCAAAATTGAGCATCGAGGGGCAGAATTGAGCCACAATAGATACATCGATCCATATACAGCCTCCAGTTAGAGGATTATTCCGCTCTGGTCTTTAGCGTACCTGATTTTCAAATTCGAGGCTATTACTACTATCACTTTTACAGTGTGATGTAGTGCCCTTTTCCTGATCCTGGCGCTGCTAGATAGACGGTCCACACGCGTAAAATTCGTATATTGTTTGCTCCGCCTTATCGTGAGATGTTTACTGCTGCTCTAAAAACGTCTCCTTCGATCGTCAACCCTTTTCGCTTTCAGTTCAAAACGTGGCAGTGTTCCGGGCTCAACAGCCTCGATGGGAACTCGTAAGTGAAGTGCGATGTGTAGCTCTCTCTGGATGTCTGCTACGAGTGTGGGTGGGCATTCCACTCGTAAGGCGATTTCATCCATAGTACCTTCTCTTCTCTCAGAAGCCGCAATTCTTGCCGGATCACCCGGCAGCAGCCAGGCACCAACCGCCCCTTTTATCCATACTCCGGTACCACAGAAAGCCACGCTCAGAGAGACAGCAGTCGTCGTCTGTTCTGTGCTCATATTTTGCCTGGTAGTGGTAGCTAATCTCTCTCTTGCGTTCTATAGCGCCTTTTTTGCATCAGTAACCATCACTCTCACCCCACAACGGCAGAGCTACAACACGACGCTTCTGCTGCAACTGGTAACAGGAATGCCAACATCCTTGACTCGGGTGCAAGCTAGGCGTTTAGCCCCGCTTACCATCACTCAGCGTACAACCGCCCAGGCAACAGGCAGCTATCACCAAGACCCGACATACGCAATTGGCTATGTCACGTTTTATAACGGCCAGTTTAGCCCGATCACCATACCAGCAGGCACACAACTCAGCACCCAGGAGGGGAAAGCTGTTGTGACTACCCAAACCGCGACCGTACCAGGCATTGATCAGTCAGCAAACCCGCCCGCACTTGGAGAGGCAACCAGACCCGCTCGTGCTGTAACAATGGGAGCAGGGGGGAATATAGACGCATACTCAATAAGTGGGCCATGTTGTGCATCAAGTGTGCTTGTCAAAAATGTCTAGACATTTACCGGAGGACAAGACGAGGAAAACTATGCCATTGTCAGGCAGCGTGATATTGATAGCCAGATTACCCCTCTACGTCAGACAATCGCGCAGAGTATGACAACAACATTGAGGAGCCAGGTAAAGCCAGGAGAGACTCTGGTACCATCTGTATGCGGCCCCACATTTACCCCAGATCATAAAGCTGGTGATGCAGCACAAAGCGTTACTATGACCGCAAGTGAAACCTGTAGCGGGCTCGTCTCTAATCAGGCTACGCTGTATACCTACGTCCATCGTCATGCGCCAGCACACTACATACTCTCAACAGTACCCAAGACGCATATCCTGACAACGATGCTGACACCTACCCCGGCAATCACCGTGGCAGTGAAGGGCACATTTGTCTATCAGTTCAGCAGGGGAGAGCTAGAGCGCATGAAACTGCGTATTGCAGGTTTTGGGAAGCGGCAGGCTTCCCAGGCACTTCACTTCTTCCCCGGAGTTGCAGCAGCGACGATTGACGGTATCTCGACAAAAAGCAGCGTACCAACTGATTCGGCCAGAGTGAGCATTCGTGTTCTGGTCCCAAACCCGTAGAAAGGGCAGTCCATGTCCTGCATGGCAATTCTAAAGTCCACATAGGTATAAATACTTCGGTATAAATACTTCTTGAAAAAATGCCTACAAGCGAGCACAATTCAAGTAACAACGGTGTGAGCTGGCGTTCGACCGCCAATGATGCAAGGGGAGCAATCATGAACGAAAAGAGGATAATCGCAGCAAAAGGTATCGCTGGTGCCATAAACGAGCCTGTATGGACCATCTGGAAAATAGTGCAGGTTTTTGAAGATGCAAGCTTACAGGACATGTCCATTGAGACAGCTCTAGAGCGCTTTCACGAGGTAGTACAAAAGTGCCAAGACATAGAGCGCATGCTCAGTGAGCAGCTTCCTGCGCTAGAGAAGCTCGCGCATAAGCAGGAATAGAAGCATAGGAGTGCACACCAATGGGGCTGGATGCTCAAGGTCACGGGAAGCAACCCCGTGACCTTTTGTCATAGAGAAATGCCCACCGCGGTTGCAACCGCGGTGGGCAGGCCATGCGTGTATCGAGTAGCCCCTAGTGGCTTATGTGTGTACTGTGTGTAAGGGGACCATCGCTGCCATGTGAGAAGGAGGGCACAGTGAGCGTCCAGATGCTTCTCGTTTTTGCTGTCATCGTCGTCTTTGTTGTGCTCTTTGTCCTGGCGTGGGCGTTGGCAGCAGCGAATCGGTGCTCAGAAGAGCGAGACGACTTCACTGACCACGACCAAGATTACTAGAGTTACTCGAAAAGCGTAGATTCGTCATCAAATGTGGAACCACAAATACATTTTTGATGGAAGAGGCATGGAAGATGCAACCTCCGCAGAACAGTTACCCATCTCCGTCTTTCGGTAATCCACAACAGCCTAATAATAATCAGCAACCAATGCCGCCACAACCACCACCACAAAAACCTCTTTTTTTCTCACGTAAGGTAGGGCGTATGCCCCTTTGGTTGCTGGTCTTACTCTTCGTCTTCTTCATGTGTTCCTGTGGAAGCACACAGCAGGCATCATCCTCACCGACTCAGGCACCGACACAGGTGCAACCGACGAACGCGCCTGCAACACCAACTACCGTCCCAACGAAGCAGACAGGTCTTGCTGTGACACACGGCACGCCACATCTCGGCGGGCCACTCTCAGATTTTATTGGAGCATTCGGGCAGCCGAATAGCCACGGCACGCCTGGCGCGAGTTACCATTTCCTGACAGTGAGTAGTGTCGACAGCATCATTGTCGGTACAACGTTTGGCATCGCTAACGTTGACGATGTTGAAGTGAACGCGACAAATGGGAATGCGCAAACAAGTACTGTGGGTTGGATCCCCCAGCGATTGGGCTGCCCATTGATGTCCACCCACAGAAGGGTTGCCGCAGGGGGATATAACGCAGTCGTTTTTGTAGCTCACGAGCTACCACATAGGAGGTATCTGGCTGTTGCGGTGGCGGGAATTGCGATTGTTTGTCGTCATTTGGTGGATAATTCATATCCATAATCCTCCACTATAATATGAAATGACTCCTTTAACTGACTTACAAATTCCAAGGCTACCATAACTTTTTTCATGCATGCAGGTGTCTTTGATGCTGGTTGAGTGAGGCTACACATAGAATGTGAAAGACACACGAATCCTGAGCATTGCAAGCACGAAAAGCGAATTCGCCAACAATATCTTAGTGCAGTTCTACCATGTGAGGTTGCTGCCGAATAATGGATGGATTTCCTGGTCGGTAACAAGCTCTTGTTTGGCCGTAAAAGGTAGAAGGGCCAGGTCTGCTATCCTCTTCAAGGAGAGGTGTTCTGTTCCAGCTAGCTTTTGCTGCTAGAAGGGATTGGTCGGCAGCATGTGTACCAATCCCTGGCGGAGTCGTGCCAGTTGATGCGCTTCGATTAGCGTGCGGGAGGCTGTTTCCAGATATGTCATCGAGCACCAGTTCCTTTCAGGAGGAGAATATAAAAGAAAAAGCGAAACAGCTAATTGAGAGCCTTGTGCATGTAGTAGAAGGCCCAGCATTTACCGTTTCGCTTGACCGATGAAAGAATTGCTAGCGCTGTGTCGGGAAAAGAGAGGGAACTTTCATTGCGAGCATCATGTCGCCAACTATTTTGAGCTTGCCGGTCATATAGGCGTTCATGGCATCTAGTTTACCTTCGGTAATGGCCAGCCAGTCTTTATCACTGACAGTGAAAGTGATATCGGGCTTTTCGACACCGCCTGGAATAATCTTGCCCTCACCGTTGTTGATCTGCAAGGCCCATACACCGGCTTCTTCACCCGTAATATTCCATTGGAGTGTTTTGTTCATCCCTGCTGCTGCCGCAGAATTAAGTACGGTTGGCATTGCTTCAAAGCTCTCGGCAACTGTCATCGTTGATTTCTCCTAAATCTTTCATTTAGATACAGGAAAAGCTCCTGCTAGCACTGGTATAGTATAGCACACGGCTGTAGAGGGGGTAAACCACTTTGCTACAGGTCATCGAGGGAGAGATAGCCTCTAAAGCTCCGGAGTGCTAGGCCAGAGGTGGTACTGGATCTTCAGGGCGATGATGCGTGTCACCGACTCGTTGATACTCGCCATCGAGAGCCCGCCGGCGGCAATGGCCTGCTTGAGAGCCGCGACAGAAGAGCTCAGTTCGGAGGAATCGCGCACACCCAGGATCATGTCGTTGCCTGCCTCAATCGCGAGCACCACGGCCTGGGTCAGGTTCCACTTATTCGCAATACCCAGCATGTAGAGCGCGTCAGTGAGAACTACACCGTTATAGCCAAGCTGATGACGCAGGATATCGGTAACGAAGGGATGCGAGAGTTCCGCGGGCATATTCGGGTCAACCGCCGGCATCAGTACGTCGGTCGTCATAATCATGCCTGGATTCTCCAATTTGTTCTGAGTATGCGCAAAGTATTTGTATGGCGCCAGTTCAGTCGAGTAGAGCTGGTCCAGCGAGCGCTGGACCAGCGGCAGTTCTGAGTGGGCATCCGTGGTGGCGGCACCAAGGCCGGGGAAGTGTTTGAGGCAGCCAATCTCTCCGTCTCCCTGGATGGCACGCAGATATGTCCCGCCCCATTGGATCACCGATTGTGGAGTGTAACCCCAGGTACGCATATACTGGTCTGGCCCCATCACTACCGGCACATCCACATCTGGTGCGAGATCCGTGTTGATTCCCAGCGCTTGCAAGTCGTGAGAGATGCTGTGTCCCAGCTTTGCTGCGTTCTCTATTTTTCCTGTCTGATATGTTTCCAGTGCCCCTGGGCGATGCCCATAAATATTCATAATGCGCTCAACGAAGCCCCCTTCCTCGTCGGTGGAGATCAGCAGCGGCATCCAGGCCTTCTTCTGCATATGCGTAATATCGTTTTTCGTTTGATTAAAGGTTTGCATCTGGGCGCCATACATAATTACGCCGCCCGCATATTGATCGTGGATCATCGTTTCCAGGTCGTTTGAGTAGGTGTAGCCCCAATACTGTACCATGAAGAGCTGGCCAAGTTTCTGATCAAGGGTCATACGCGAGAGATACATTTTGGCCAGGGTCTTATAGTTTATGTAGGTCGAGAGCTGGTGCAGTTTATTCACCTGATCCGGATTGAGAGGCTTCTGGATGAAAGGGCCTGTCATTTCGAATATCTGCGGCGCAGGGGCCGCTAAACCCGTCACCATTTGCCGGATATCGCCTCCGAGGGTTGCGACCAGGAAGGCGAGTAGGAGCAGGACCAGCGCTTTCGTCCATCCAGGGGCTTTGTGTCTCGCGGGACGCTCAGGCAACTGCTCCTGCCCATGGACCGGATTGCCAAATGGCTGCTGTAGAGGCAATGACAACTGCGACTGTTCTGTAGGGATCGACATAAAGACTCCTGTTTACCTGTAGCTTCTCATCTCATATTAATCCCGCGGCAGCGTAGCAGGCATGAGGTGATATTGCATCTTCAAAGCAATGATGCGAGCCGCCGCCTGGTTTACGCGCTGCATAGAGAGCCGGCCATCGTTGAGTGCCTGTTTGAGTGCCTCGATCACGGCCGCTGTGCGGGCGCTGCCCATCGGACTCAAGATCATGTCGTTCCCGGCCTGGATTGCCAGCACTGCTGCTTCGGGCTCACTCCACCGCGCGGAAATGCCACCCATGTAGAGGGCATCGGTGAGAACCACGCCATCGTAGCCAAACTCATTACGCAGGATGTCTGTCATGAATTTGTGCGAGAGTTCCGCTGGCATATTCGGGTCGATGGCGGGCATCAGCACGTCGGTAGACATGATCATACCAGGCCGCATGAGCGGATTGGGCGAGTTTATGAAAGTCTTATATGGCGCGAGTTCGGTCGCGTAGATCTGGTCTCGGGAACGGCCATCGGTTGGCAGAATATCGTGTGCATCGTATGGTGTATCGCCAAGGCCGCCGGGATAGTGTTTCATGCAGGCAATCAGCCCATGGCTCTGCATGGCTTCGATATTGGGACCAGCATATTTGATCACCGAATCGGCCGTGGTGCCAAAGGTGCGATCGGCGGTGTCGAAGCCGGGGACAATCATTACGTCCACGTCAGGAGCCAGGTCGGTATTGAGACCGAGTGTGAGCAGGTCCTGGGCCATTTTCATTCCCTGCTGGCGGTCAAAATTCAGGTTCCCCGACTGGTAGATCTCCCAGGGACCGGGCCGCGATCCATAGATATGCTCCAGGCGATTGACGTACGCGCCGCCCTCTTCATCGACCGAGATCAAAAGGGGGATCTTCGCACGGTGCTGGGCCTGGCCGGTTGTCGCTCTCGCCTGATCGGCGGTCTGCAGGTGAGATTCATACATAATCATCCCGCCAACATGCAACTGGGTAATCATATAGTCGAGGTCATCAGAATAGGCGTTCTGCTCGCTCTCGGTCATAATCAGTTGGCCAAGTTTCTCGGCCAGCGACATACGCGTGACATAGAGGAAGGCGAGCTGCTTGTAGGTCATACGATCACCCAGATTCATGAGAGCATTCACCTGAGATGCGTTATAGGGCGGTTTGATAAAGGAGCCTAATGGTCCTGCGGGCACTGTAAGCCGCTTGCCGGAGGCAAGCGGGCCGGTTGAGCCCAAATGTATTAACAGGCTGGTCAGGACCACGATCGCGGCTAGAGCGACCAGAGCTAGCGAGAGGTAGAGGCAGATCCCGCGGCGTCTCGGTCGCGGCCCATGAAGCGCAGTGCCCCACTCAGACTCCCCCTTGTCTTTCAGTGGCATGACTATTTGGGATCGTTCTGCATCTTTCGGCATAAAACTTTCCTGATAATTATATGTTTTTTTGTTACTATAACAAAATCATTGATCTTATGGCAAGCGAGCGCAATAAATTATGGACCAGTATAGCAGAATAAACTGCGAAGTAACATAGCTCTTCCCCAAGAGCTCAGGGCTGTTGCAAGGACTCCGATAACCGACATCAGTGGCAAGGAAATGGGAAGGAGCGTGGGCACATCACACTCCCAGGAGGCGGTCGCCTCCTGGGTCCATGCTTCTCCCTGATCTTGCAACAGCCCTGCCCAAAAGCTACCTGTTATCACCGCCTGTGGGGTTTAGCCCAAGCGAAAGGAATTGGATGATTCATGATTCCTCCTTAGCAGGCCGTGGTCCAGAAGCCCCTGAGGATTCACTTGGGGCCGGATTATGCCAGCCTTCATAAGGTGCAACCAGCTTGTCCGCCTCCGGTGGACCCCAGGTATTGGGCGCGTACTCATAGACAGGAGTGACGTTCCCCAGGATGGGATCTACTATCCTCCACTGTGCCTCGACGGAGTCCTCGCGCACAAAGAGCGTTTCCTCACCCTTCATGGCTGCTGCGAGGAGCCGCTCATATGGCGGCATCTCGTCGGGAGCCTGGTGGACTGCGACAAGCTCGACTTCTTCACCCCTCATGGCCTCTCCCGCAATTTTAGCCCGGGCACCAAGTGAGATCTTGACGATGGGACTGATACGGAAGCGGTAATAATTAGACTGAGGAGGTTGAACTTCCCCAAATACGGCCTGGGGTGGACGTTTCAGTGCAACCTCTATCTCCGTGGCAGTCACAGGCAGGCGCTTACCAGCCCGGATGAAGAACGGCACATCGGCCCAACGCCAGGAGTCGATAGTGAATTTCACCGCCGCGAACGTCTCGACCTGCGAGTCAGGGGCGACGCCATCTTCCTGGCGGTAGCCCTGGTATTGCCCCCGCACAACATCCGAAGGATCAAGTGAGCGCACTGCCTTGAGGATTCTGGACTTCTCGTCGCGAGCGGAATCAGAATCTTCAGTCGTAGGGGCATCCATCGTGAGAATCGAAAGTAACTGCAGCATGTGGTTTTGCACGACATCGCGGATTGCCCCGGCCTCTTCATAGAATTTTCCCCGGCCGGACACGCCGAAGTTCTCAGCCATGGTGATCTGCACGCACTCGATGTAGTTCCGGTTCCAGATGGGTTCGAGAAACGAGTTGGCAAAGCGGAAGTAAAGAATGTTCTGGACAGGCTCTTTGCCAAGGTAATGGTCGATGCGGAAGATGGCAGGCTCGGGAAAAACGGAGTGCAGGATCTGATTCAGGGACCGGGCAGAGGCAAGGTCACGCCCGAAAGGCTTCTCGACGATTACGCGGGCATTTTTAGCGATGCCTGTTTTTCCCAGCCCCTCCACTACGGGGCCAAACATACTGGGCGGGATTGCCAGGTAGTACAGGGGTTGTTGCGCGGAACCGAGTGCTTGACGCAGTTTTGCATAGGTTGCCTCATCGTGATAGTCACCGGAGACGTACTTAAGGAGTGAGCACAGCTTCGCGAACGCCTCCTCGTCCACGCCACCGTGCTCCTCAAGACTGGCACGGACTTGAGCTTGCAACTGTTCGATGCTCCAGGGTCTCCCTGCGACTCCGATGACGGGCATGTCGAGTTGTCCGTGCCGGATCATCGACTCCAGGGCCGGGAAAATCTGTTTATACGCAAGATCGCCCGTAACTCCAAAGAAGACGAGCGCGTCCGAATGGGTATCTGTCACGATGCACCTTCTGACTTAGGATTCTCCACTTCCAGGTGGCCGCCAAACTCGAACCGCATTGCGGATAACAACCTGTTGGCGAAATCGGCCTCCCCACGTGAGCTGAAGCGTTCGTAGAGCGCTGAACTCAGCACAAGGGCTGGAACGGACTCATCGATGGATGCGACAATTGTCCAGCGCCCCTCCCCAGAATCCGATACCCGGCCCGAGAATTTGTCGAGGTTGGGGCTCTTGAGGAGCGCACTGGCCGTCAGATCCAGCAGCCACGAGCCGATCACGCTGCCGCGCCGCCAGACTTCAGCCACATCAGGAAGGTTGAAATCGTACTGGTAGTATTCTGGATGCTCTAGCGGGGATGTCTCGGCGTCGATCAGTTGCTGATTCTTGCCGACATTAGCATGACGGATAATATTCAATCCCTCGGCGTAAGCGGCCATGACGCCATACTCGATGCCGTTGTGGACCATTTTGACGAAGTGACCTGCACCGTTTGGTCCACAGTGGAGGTAGCCTTGCTCGGCAGTTCCCCCCATGTTCTCCCGGCCGGGGGTGCGGGTTGCTGCATCGATGCCGGGGGCCAGGGTAGTGAAGATCGGGTCGAGATGCTTGACGACCTCGTCCTCTCCACCGATCATAAGGCAGTAGCCGCGCTCGAGTCCCCAAACGCCGCCACTCGTGCCAACGTCAACGTAGTGGATGTCTTGAGCCTTGAGCTCGGCTGCGCGCCGGATATCGTCGTGATAGTATGAGTTGCCGCCATCGATGACGATGTCGCCGGGAGCGAGGTGCGGGACAATGTTACCCAACGTCGCATCCACTGAGGCCGCGGGTACCATGAGCCAGATAGCGCGAGGCGTGGAAAGCTTGTTGACGAGATCTTCCAACGACGTTGCTCCGTGCGTGATGGCCCCCTCTTTCTGGAGTTCCTGCACTTTTTCCGCGTGGCGGACATAACCGACGACAGTATGACCAGAACGTAATAATCGTTGTGCCATGTTGGCGCCCATGCGCCCAAGTCCGACCAATCCGAGTTCCATAGTCTGTTCCTTTCTCTATACCTCCATTCGGTGGCTGGTACAGTGAGCAAATTGTTTTCTGTGCCTACTATATCATAGTACACGACTCAAACGCGTTTCGAGTGTTCAACAGGGGGAATTTTTTCGCAAGGGATTGCGATGACGGGTCTGAAAGGCTAAAATGGGGTAGGCGCGGCTGAATAAGGAATGAGACAGCTGAGGATGACAAGATGAACATGGACCCTTCTGCGAACAATCAGGCGCATGCTCACCCTGATGGGGAGGATCACACCGGTCGACAAGCTGACACAGAGGTACAGAGTCGTCCGGCGACTGTCCTACCACCTCCGAGCGATCTTGTGGCTGAGTCGGGAGCTGGCCAGGTCACGATGCGCTGGCAACCGGTGGTCGGGGCGATGGGCTACTTCGTTCATCGCAGCGAATCTGCTCATGGCCCATTCGTACGCCTTGATCATGGTGGGATGGGTGATATGCTTGCCGTGCCGGGACCATTGTTCGCCGATACGACAGGCATACCCGGCAAACGGTACTGGTACGCAATCGCCTCGATCTTTGATGTGAATGTCCCCCCGGGTGAGCTTTCGGCGCCTGTTGAAGCGAGCCCAGGAGTGGAGAACGCGCAGCCGCTGACTCTGCGCGTCCAGGCAAGGACAGCGGCAGGGCAGCTCGACCCTGTCTGGCATATGCTCGGCTCTGAGCACCTCTCGCAGCTGTTCTACGGCGAGGGACCTGGCGGCAGCCAGATTGGCGCCCAGTTCCAGGAGGCCCTGAGCCTGGCGCGAAGGGAACTTGGCGCCACACACATACGTGCCCATGCCATTCTGGACGATGAGCAGGGGGTGTACAGGGAAGTTGCAGGGGAGGCCAGCTACGATTTTACGGCCATTGATCGCATATACGACCGCCTGCTGGACCTGGGTCTTCGCCCCATTGTAGAGGTGTCTTTTATGCCGCGTGATCTTGCGTCCAATCCCGAGGCGACGGTTTTCACGTACCGTGGGATCACCTCACCGCCACGCGACTGGCAGCGCTGGGGCGAGCTGAATCACCAGCTCGCTGCGCACCTGGTGGAGCAATATGGCATCGAAGAGGTCAGCCAGTGGGGCTTCGAGATCTGGAACGAACCCAACCTGGTAGGGTTCGGGCCCAACTTCCCAGGGTTCTGGACAGGCACCCAGGTGGATTATTTCCGACTGTACGACCAGGCTGCCCGAGCCATCAAGTCCGTTGAAGAGCGACTGCTAGTGGGGGGACCGGCTACGGCAGCGGTGGGATGGATAGCCGACTTTCTCGACTTCGTGCGTCGAGAGCGTGTGCCGCTGGACTTTCTCTCGACCCATTCCTATAACAATCTGCCGTTAGACTTGCATCAGACGCTCAAGAGCTACGGCTTTGAAGGGGTAAGAATCTGGTGGACAGAATGGGGTGTGTCACCGACGCATTTCGGCCTCGTCAACGACTCGGCATTTGGCGCCCCGTTTATCCTTCATGGCATGAAGAGCGTACAAGGACGCGACGACGCTCTCGCTTATTGGGTGATCAGCGATCACTTCGAAGAACTGGGCCGGGCTTCACAACTTTTTCACGGGGGTTTCGGCTTGCTCACGATTGGAAACCTGCGTAAGCCCCGCTACTGGGCGATCGCTCTTGCGGAGGGCCTGGGGACAGACCTCGTCCAATGTGAGCTGCGGGGCGATGGCGCCAGGTCACTGGTAGACGCCTGGGCAAGTCGCAAGCCCGATGGTACGATAGATATCCTGGCCTGGAACGGCACCCTCGATCAATCGAAGAGCCAGGGCGACCCGCTGCTGGATCGTCACCTCGAGGTGCGCATCGAACAACTAACGGAGCGGGCATACCAGTGTTCACTGGCACGTGTCGATGCTGTTCACTCGAACATCGCGAACCACTGGAAGTCGGAGGACGCCTGGCCCACAGCAGAACAATGGGCGAAGCTGCACGCTGCCAACATGCTGGATGAACATCCATTACCGGATATAGTTCCGCATAATGGCATTGCTCACGTTGATTTCGACCTGCCGATGCCCGGAATTGTCAGGTTACGGCTCACCCCCAAATAGGTCTTATACTGGGATCAAGCCGATAATTGTGATGACCTGGGAGAACCAGATCCTGGCCCACCGCGATCACTCCATCCATGGAGGATTCCTCTCTTGTTTCTTTCACTCCTCCATGTTATCGTTTAACATCCGGTGCGGGAAGTCCCTCTCCGTTGAGGGAGAGGGATGAAAGCACCGTTCCTTGTTTGGCGGATAGAGTGGCAGGGCACGCAACAACCTTCCTCATTTTCCCTGACACTCCTCAATGTAGCGTTTGATGATCTCCGCCGAGACATTACCAGCCGTGCCTACGTAGTAGCTGCTCGTCCAAAGATGCTCCTTTCCACACATCTTCTTGAGTTGGGGGAACTGTTCGCGCAAATAGCGTGACGAGTACCCCTTGAGCAGGTTGGCTATCAGAGCTGGACTGAAACGAGGCGGTGCGCTCACAAACACATGGATATGATCTTCGTCGGTCTCCAGTGCCAGGAGTGTCAAGCCTTGTCGATCACAGCATTCCTGTATCAGCCGTTTGGTCTCTTTCTGTACCTCACCGCTGAGAATGCGGCGGCGATATTTGGGAATCCATACCAGGTGATACGCAATCGAGTAGTGGGTATATCTGGTTTTACCCACTTGCAAACTACTCTCATTCATGCTAGAATTATACTCATGAATACGGTAAAAATCTACCAACTGAATCACTTGTCGCCCAAACAATTCCAGCGCTGCAAAGCTGCCCAAATGGAGGCGGCGAAGGTCTGGAATGTGTGTATGGAGACCCACAAGGCTGCTCGTCTGGGGCATAGAGCATGGCCCGGACGTGATGTGTTGCAGAAAGCCACCAAAGGGGGGCAATTTGAACTGCACAGCCAATCGGTTCAGATGGTAGTAGGAGCCTTCCTTGCCAACATCAAGACCACGAAGGAACTGCGCCAGACCCACCCGCAAATGCAGATGAAGTATCCCTGGCGCACCAAACGGTTCTATGCGGTCAAGTGGCCTGCTCAGGCCGTCTCCAAAGAACATGGGCGCGTGGTCTTGCCAATGGGCAAAGGTCGTCCATCTCTGGTCTTGCCCATCGAACTGCCAGAAAACAGCGGCGCCTGCACCCTGGTTTGGAACAATGGGTATGAGTTGCACGTCGGCCTGGAAGCCCCACAGGCCGAAGAAGCCCCCGGAACGGTTCAGGCGACCGTAGACCTGGGCGAAATCCACCTGGCAGCCGTCACGACGAACACGGGCAAGGCCATGATCGTCACGGGGCGAGGGATCCGTTCGATCAAACGCCAGAGGACGAAGCAACTTGGGAAGATCGCAAAGAAGCAATCCCGTTGCAAGAAGTACTCCCGGCGTTGGAAGCGATTGCAGTACGCCAAAAATAAACAGTGCCGCCGAGCCGAGCGGCGAATTCGTGACCTGCGGCACAAAGCCACCCGCAAGGTGATCGACTTCTGCGTTGAGCAACAAGTCGGCCCCCTCTTCATTGGCAATCCTCATGGGGTCCGCAATGAGAACAAAGGCAGGCACCACAATCAGCGCATGGCCCTGTGGGAATATGGCAAGGATATTGATTATCTGACCCACAAAAGCCAGGCTGCTCACATCATGAGCTTCACCGGCTCCGAACGAGGAACATCGAGCCGGTGTCCTAGATGTGGGCACAAACACAAACCCAAAGGCAGAAATTGGGTATGCCGAAAATGCCAGTTTTCCGGGCACCGGGATCTGGTTGGTTCGGTCAATATGCATCAGCTTGCGTATGGTTCTGATCAAGTGAGGTTTCCTCGTTCCTTCACGTATCTACGTCCGTCGGGCCTGGTTGCCCGGCCAAGTAGTAGTAGGGCAGACACGCCCCAACGTTGTCTAAGTAAGAAGCTGGCCCAACCACGTACTTCAGGTATGGTCTCTTCGGAGACGGGCCAAACCAGCGACGTTGCTTAGAAGCCCGTCCCGTAAAACGGGACGTGGAGTGTCACGAACGATGAATTTCATGAAAGAAATGGGGTCAGGTATGGAGGAAGAGCAGATTTTGCGCAAGGTGAAGATAGAAGGGGGTAATCTACGCTTTAGCTCGGCCCACTTTATCACCTACGGCGGGAAATGCGAACGCCTGCACGGCCACAATTATGGCGTGCTGGTTGAAATAGAGGGGACGCTCAACGAAGATAACCTTGTTTTTGATTTCACGGTGCTGAAACGGTTTACAAGGGAGATTTGTCAGAAGCTCAATCATCGTTTCCTGCTGCCATTGCATAATCCCCACCTGCAACTGGCTGCCACTCCTGAAGCGTGGGAGATTCAGTTTCAGGATAAACGCTATGTCTTTCCTCGCAGTGACGTTGTGGAATTGCCCATCGATAACTCCACAGCGGAACGCATTGCCGAGTATGTCTGTAGTGAACTCATGGTCATGCTTGGGCAGTACAATATCTCGCGTCTCCACACGATTATGGTTGGCGTTGAGGAGGCACCAACTCAGATGGCCTATTACCGCCGACCGCTGCACAACGAGGAGTGAGCTCGACCGATGCGTTTAGAGCAGATAAAGCGTGCTGGAGCTCCAGGTGATGGAGCAGAAGCGGTATGATAGTTCCAAAAAATATAGCGTTTTATTGCATCGCTATTTTTCTTGGCTTCGTGAGGGTTATCCTCACAGGATGGACTACGTAGGGGGGTACCCTACCATCCTCTACACCCTCCGGCCCGAAGGCATCAGGTGCTACTTTTCGGATCATGTTGTACGCGCCGTTGATGTCGGCATTGATGTATCGCCCGTCTGACGCTCGGTATAACCCACGTTTCACGCGCTTGCCGCTAAAGGAGTGTTTGGTGTCGTCGTTCGGGTGACGAACAGGGAGCGGGTCACGATCAAGGAAACTAGCCTTGCTCGTGTAGGACTCTTCCGTAATCAGCACAGTGATGCCGACGAGTTCGGCCTTGTAGGTGAGCATCTGGATGAAACGAGCATGGGGTATCTGTACAAAGTTCTGATTGTTGCGCTTGCCCATCTCTATCTCGTTCTTCCATCCGTCATTTTTCCCGATGGCCAGTATGCCTATTCCCTCTTTCACAAGCAAGTCAATGATGGAACGACTGGTGCTATGCATATAATGGTCAACGCGGCGATTGCGCTTGTTGGTCATGCGTTCCATGCGTGCGGTGGTACCTGTATGCCCAAGCTTGTGCTGTAACTCTGCTTTGCGCTTGTTGTAGAACTGGTTGGTGGACTTCACTGGACGCCCGTTAACGACTACCGGGTGGAACCCAGGTTTGTTTGAGGCTAGCGCTACCAGATTGTTCAGACCAATGTCGATACCAGCGTAGTACGCAGGATTGACCAGGGCTTGCTTCACGGCTTTCTCGTAAACGACTTCTACGATGTAATAGCCTTTACGAGGTACGATACGTACTTGATTGATGTTTGTCATGCGGGTTTTAATGCTGATGGCAAGCATAGAGGGCTGTACGAGACCCCGCTTTAGACCACGCTTGCTGAGAGCTTGGATGGTATACACGAGGAGATTGCGGCCCTCCTGCTTGTGTTTGTACTTGGGAAGTTGCGGGCGTCCAGTGAACTTGGCGGGGTTATCCTTGTAGGCTTTGCATGCTTCTTTGAAACTTGTCCAGTTGCGGTCAAGCACCATCAGGATTTGTTGGCTGACTTTGGCTGGCAGGGCGCGGTACGCCTCGTGCGACTGCATGAGGCGTTGTATCTCGTGGTAGTTGAGGTACTTTCCTTCGTGAATGAAGGCTTGCCGCATCTCGTACTAAGCTGCATTGTAGAGGTTCTTGGACTTGAAGGCAGCTTCGTCAATCACGGCATAGCGTGGATCCTTGCGACCAATGACGTGTTTCTCAACTAACTGCATGTGGCTCACCTCTTTCTGCTGCTCATAAGACATTCTTTTTCATGCTCTGCTCAACGGTAACGGGCTGGCTCTCTATTCACCGATCACCTTTCTTTCATCAATGGTTGAGCTTTCACTGAGATCACTTTCGGGGTCATAACATTTTTCGCCCTCATTTTCCCCGCTAAGCAGAAAGAAATTCGTGCAAAAGATGAGAAAGAGGTATGCCCAGCCAGGATTTGTCCAAATAATGCCGGGAAGTCGGTTCCGATCTCTCGTTTTCCCGAACAAACCTTTGCTCTCAATTATAGGAGCGCTACAACGTTCGATGAGGAAGCGTGCCTTCTCTGGAAACGCTGCTGAGGGTATCTGATGCTCCTCTTGCTTAGCGGGGAAAATGGGAGGAAAAAATGTTATGACCCCCAATCGGCGCAAGAACTTCATTGAGCAAGAGGTCTGCAAGCTCATCCAGCGGTTCGGTTTTCTTGTAGTAGAAGCGCTCGTCGTGCGCACTATGCTCAAACATCCCACATTGGCAAAAAGTATTGCTGATGCGTCGTGGTCGATGTTCTTCACGCACCTGCTCTGCAATGCGGAGGAAGCTGGCAGAGCAGTGGTGCGTGTGAACCCGGCATACACGTCGCAAACCTGCTCGGCGTGCGGGCATCGTCAACCGATGCCGCTCTCGGTCAGGGTCTATGGCTGCCCCCAGTGTGGCCTGGTGATCCATCGTGACCACAATGGGAGTCTCAATATCTTAGCAGAAGGTTTGCAAGCCTGTGGACGAGCAGGCCGAGTCGTTCCAGAAGCCCACGGCGCGGGAGCCGTGGGGAGTCGTCACTCCGTTACTATACTGCGACCAACAGCCTGAGTTACGGCCTGAACCTGTGGCATCAAACTTTGAAACTGATCGATGGTCAGGGATTGGGCACCATCCTTCAGCGCTTCATCGGGGTTAGGATGTACTTCTATCAAAAGCCCATCGGTACCTGCAGCCAGCGCAGCCAGCGACATAGGTGCAACGAGATCGCGCCGTCCCGTACCCTGGCTGGGATCGGAGATGATCGGCAGATGTGAGAGGCGTTTGATCAGTGGTATGGCGCTGATATCCATCGTATTGCGGGTTACCTTCTCAAAGGTGCGAATGCCGCGCTCGCAGAGGATCACGTTGCGGTTGCCTTGCGCGAGAATGTACTCTGCTGCTAACAACCACTCCTCAATGGTGGCGGACATACCGCGCTTGAGCACCACGGGTTTGTTTGTGCGACCTACTTCGTCGAGGAGCATATAATTTTGCATGTTGCGCGTGCCGATTTGCAGGATATCGGCATATTCACAGACCATCGGCACATCTGAGGGTGTCATTACTTCAGTAATGACGGCCATACCAAACTCTGAGCGGGCATTGGCGAGCAGTTTCAACCCCTCCTCACCCATACCGCGGAAGCCATAAGGCGAGGTTGAGGGTTTGAAGGCTCCCCCACGCAGGATGACGGCTCCTTCTTTGCGGACAGCCTCCGCTGTGGTCATCAACTGCTTTTCGCTTTCGACAGTACACGGTCCGGCCATTATCACAACTTCGGAGCCGCCAATTTGCACGCTACCCAGGGAGACACACGGCACGGGAATACTTACACGAGTATCCTCAGGGTGAAACTCACGACTGGCTAGTTTGTAGGGTTTGGAAACGCGCAGCACAGAATCGACGCAGGGGAGACATTCCAGGGACTCGCCAAGGGTGGGATTGATGCCACCAATACTCCCGGGTGTGCCAGAAGGGCCAACAGCGCCAAGGACACCGATGATGGTGCGTTCTACACCTCGCGAAGGGTGTCCGCTTAAACCGTGGTTCTCGAGGAAGGTTAATACATTGTCGATGTCTTTGTCATCGCAATGCGCTTTCATAACGACAATCATGATCAAAACTCCTTTAATAAATGTGTCAAAATGGATTATTGCTGCTTCGTCACTGCCAGCGCCTCGGCCTATCTTGACACCATTGTCATGACTGCCTGCTTACTGTAGATGCTCTTGCTTAGCTTTGCTGTCTGCAACGAGTATCTCGTGTTCATTGCTCAATACCCGGCCGCAGATTGACTGCACGCCGAAGATAAATATGCTGTAATTCCGCCGCGCTACGTGTAGTATTGACATGAACTAAGATACGAATGCACTTCTCCAAGCTGTGAGGAACAGGTATCTCGCGGGCACACATCAACGCTACATTATTCCAGCCAAGCTTACGTGCGGCCAATGCTGGAAATTCTGCGTCCAGGTCTTCTGTGACGGTGAAGAGAGCGCTGGCCACATCTTCCGCGCGCAGGTCATTGTTCTGGATGAGCAATTCTAATAGCTCCGTCGTAGCCGCCAGTATTTCTTCTCGTTCATTTCGTTCGACAGTCGTTGCTCCTCTGATACCCCGACAGTACATGGATCGACTCACCCCTTTTGTAGTTCTATCTACCCGCTCTACAGGTATATACGTGAGATATTTACGTATATCGAACAGAGTTGATACGTTGTCTATTGTAAGGGATGAAAGCAAGAGGAAGAAAGCATTGAGATGCCATTCCCGGTGCAGGTCTTTTTTCCGCTATTTCCGTTATCTCTTACGAAGGCTTTCGATATATTTTTTCACTGCTTCGACCTGTTGACTCTCCGGGTGCTGATCGATGAGATTGACCAGGGCGCTGCCCACAACTGCTCCTTCGACGTAGTTTGTAACCTCAGCAATGTGCTCGGGCGTAGAGAGCCCGAAGCCAACGACCAGCGGTAGGTTATGGTCTTTCGTATAGCCACGGACCCTGGTGATGAAACTACGTAGGTGTGTTGATATAGCCGACCGTGAACCAGTGACACCCGTGAGCGAAACACAGTAGAGAAATCCACCAGGGGTATTTGCAGCGGCTTTGACGATCCGGGCGATACGGTCATCGCTGGTGGTAGGAGGCACGAGGAAGATCAGCGCAAGTCCATGCTGGTTTGCGGCCTGTTGCAACGGCAGCGCCTCTTCGGTAGGGAGGTCAGGAATAATGAAGCCACAGACGCCGCTGGCCGCAGCTTCCTGGCAGAAACGCTCAAGGCCGTACGCCAGGATAGGATTATAGTAGCCCATGAAGAGCAACGGGACAGCGCATTGTGACGCGACCCGGCGAGCGATCTCCAGGCAACCATTGACAGTCATCCCGCGTTCAAGTGCAACATGTCCCGCGTGTTGGATCGTTGCGCCATCAGCGAGGGGATCGCTGAATGGCATACCCAGCTCAATGATATCGGCTCCACCTGTGGCTGCCGCCAGTACAAGCTCTATGCTTTGTGCTGCCGATGGATAACCGCACATAAAGTAGGGAATGAGTATGCCTCGCTCTTCATTCTGTGCACGCTCGAAGGCGTGCGTTATCCTGGTTGCTGGTAATATAGTGGCATGGTGTCTGCGTTGTACGCTGTTCTTGTTCGTCGTTTGCATCATTCATTCCTTTCTTACAGCGTCACATTCAGTGCCTGTGCCACGGTAAGCATATCTTTGTCACCACGTCCTGACAGGTTCACAATGATCAGAGACCCCTCGGGAATCTCCCTACGATTCCCCATTTCCAGCAGGTATCCCAGGGCGTGTGCTGGTTCCAACGCCGGGATGATGCCTTCACTCTGGCTCAATGCTTGTAATCCGCGCAGTGCGGTTGCATCGTTGGCTGAAACGTAGGTTGCGCGGCCCGTCTCTTTCATATAGCTATGCTCAGGCCCTACACTGGGATAATCGAGCCCGGCTGAAATGCTGTGTGTATCCAGTACCTGCCCATCGCCATTTTGCAGGAGATAACTCATTGCTCCATGAAGTATCCCTGGTCTACCTGCTACTAATGTTGCCGCATGCCGCCCCGCTTCCAGACTGGTCCCTCCAGCTTCCACCCCTAGCAGTTGAACATCTAATACGCCAGCGAAGGGATAGAATATACCAATAGCATTACTGCCGCCACCTACACAAGCAACGACCATATCAGGCATGCGTCCCTCATGTGCGAGAACCTGTTTGCGTGCCTCTTCGCCAATAATGGCCTGGAAGTTCCGCACGATACGCGGGTAGGGGTGCGGCCCAACCGCTGACCCGATAAGGTAGAAGGTTGTCTCAACATTGGTGACCCAGTCACGAATTGCCTCATTAATGGCATCTTTCAATGTACGACTGCCACTGCCGACCGAGCGAACCTCAGCTCCGAGTAACTTCATGCGGAATACGTTGAGCGATTGGCGTTGAATATCGATCTCGCCCATATAGACAATACATTCAAGTCCGAGCATGGCGCAGACGGTAGCGGTCGCAACGCCGTGTTGACCAGCGCCAGTTTCGGCAATGATACGTTTCTTGCCCATACGCTTGGCCAGCAAACCCTGACCCAGCGCGTTGTTAATTTTGTGAGCACCTGTGTGTGCCAGGTCTTCGCGTTTGAGGTACACTTTGATGTTGGGTGCGACCATTTGCGAGAAGCGCGGCACATAATGGAGCGCTGTTGGGCGCCCGACAAAAGTGGAAAGCTGTGCTTGTAGCTCGAGTTGGAAGCCAGGGTCGTTAGATGCATCGAGATACGCCGCTTCTAACTCTGAGAGGGCCGCCATCAAGCTTTCGGGAACAAACTTCCCTCCGAAGGGGCCAAAACGGCCACGCTCGTCGGGGTAGAGGTTATGCTGATATGTCCCTGCTTCTTTTGTGTGATATGTTTGCAAAGTTCTATTGCCTTTCAGTTTATGGATTTACGGTGGAGAAAATACAAGAAATAAAAAGTTGTGGCTACGAGTCTCAATGTATCGCGGCACTCATGCGCACGTTCTTAATGAATGCCTGTATCTTTGCCACATCTTTGGTTTTGTTGGTCTCTACCCCGCTGCTGACGTCGACACCCCATGGTCGGACGCGGGAAATTGCCTCCGCCACATTCTCTGGTGCCAGGCCCCCGGCGAGTATGATAGGGCTATCCTGTGCCACGAGGCGTGCAAGATCCCAATTGTGTGTCGCGCCTGTTCCGCCCCAGGCGCTAGAGGGTGTATCGAGCAGAATGCGCCACGCAGCCTCTTGATAGGCTTTGACCAGGCCGTAGTCCTTATTATCAGCGAGTTGAAGCGCCTTGATGACGGGGCGCTTGATGAACTGGCAGAAGTCTGGCGGTTCATTGCCATGCAACTGTACAAAGTGTAGCCCGACCTGTTCAACAACTTCGTTGATAAAGTCAGCTTCCTTATTGACGAAGACACCAACAAGATCAGGTGCGGCCTGTTCATCTCCAGGTGAAGAGGAGAAACGCGTGTCTTCTAGCAGCATTTTTACCTGTGCTGGTTCTATGTATCGATGACTCTGCTCGTAAAACATGAGGCCGAGCATATCTGCACCAGCTTCTGTCGCAGCATTCAGGTGTACCTGTGTGCGTAAGCCACATATTTTGACCTGGGCACTCTGGTTTGCTCCTTCCAATAATGAGCGCATCTGTCCCGGTATATCCTGAGATTTTACCAGTGACTCGCCTACCAGCATTGCATGGACGTCATAGCGAGCTAGCCGACGGGCGTCTGCTGCGGAATGGATACCGCTTTCAGCAACAACTACACGGTCTGCCGGGATGGTGTAGCGTAGTTCTCGCATGAGATAGGGGTTCATGCGAAAGGTCACGAGGTCGCGGCTGTTCACCCCAATGATTTGAGCACCGGCTGCCACAGCCCGCTGTGCCTCCTCGGCGCTATGCACTTCTACCAGGCAATGCATACGTTGATCATGGGCAACGTGAAGCAGGTGCTTGAGTTGTTCATCGTTGAGGATAGCGCAGATGAGCAGTATGGCATCCGCACCCCATGCTCGTGCCTCGTAGACCTGGTATTCATCTACAATGAAATCTTTTCGCAGCACAGGAATGCTCACCACTTCTTTAATTGCCCTCAGGTGCTGCAATGAGCCAAGAAAGAAATGAGGTTCTGTTAGAACAGAGATGGCAGTAGCACCATGCATTGCATAGATGCGTGCGAGAGCCACCGGGTCGAAGTGTGGCGCTAGCAACCCTTTGGAGGGTGATGCCCGTTTCACCTCCGCGATCAGATGTACTTGCGTTTGATTACTTGTAACAGTACCGCCTATCGCAGTGTCCACGATCCTCCTGGCGCGAAGGGCCTCCAACAGGTCACGTGGGGGGGGTTGAGCGACCGCATGGAGCATCATCTCCGGGGATGAGCATGCTTTCTTGCGCTGTTCCAGGTCTTTCAGCGTTTGGGTCACAATCTGGTTGAGAAACATGGGTCACCTCAACTGCTCAAAGCGCGAGAACAGGCAATAACGTCCTGTAGTTTCTGTTTTGCCTTGCCATCTTGCAAGGTGGCACGTGCCAGATTGATCCCCTCGCGCAGTGATGCAACCTGTTCGTTGGCTAACAAAGCTGCACCTGTGTTCAGACACACCATATCAGTGGCAGGATCAGCTTTGTATTCGCTCAACAAAGAGCGAAGCATACTGGCGTTATAGGCCGGGTCACCGCCGTGGAATGGCTGATGGTCAGTAATGCTGGTGAGGCCGACCTCCTCCGGGGTGATGACGTACTCCCGTAGTTCCTGGCCGCTGCGTACCTCACAAATGTGTGTCGGCGCACTTAACGAACACTCGTCGATGCCGTCTTCTCCATGAATAATCAAGGCGTGCTGACAGCCGAGGTGGAGCAAAACCTCACCCATCTTGCGCAATAAGGAGCCGTCGGCTACGCCCAGTACCTGGTAGCGAGCGTGAGCGGGATTTGTCAGCGGTCCAAGGATATTGAAAACTGTCCGGATGCCAATCTCTCGACGCGTTGGTCCGACATGTTTCATGGCAGGGTGATAGGCCGGGGCAAACATAAAGCCAAACCCAACCTCCTGGACACAACGGGCCACCTGCTCAGGGCCAAGATCAATGCGTGCACCGAGAGCCTCCAGCACGTCGGCACTTCCGCAGAGGCTCGTGGCGGAACGGTTACCATGTTTTGCTACAGAGGCTCCTGCCGCGGCAGCCAGGATACCTGCTGCTGTTGAGACATTAAAGGTACCCGCTCCATCGCCACCAGTGCCGCAAGTATCTAGAGCGTGCGTTGAAACGCGCTCCACCAGGTGAACCTGCACGGCTTTTTCTCGCATGATACACGCCAATCCCGCGATCTCTGCGACGGTTTCGCCACCTGGGCGGAGGCGCAAAGCGGTGAGAAACGCTCCCATTTGTGCCTGAGTGGCGACGCCAGACATAATTTCCTCCATTACTGCCGCTGCCTCGTCTTCGCTGAGGGTGGCGCCAGCTACGATGTGGGCGATTGCTTCACGAATCATTGCTTGTTCCTCTCTATGGAGCTTTCATTGTGTGTACTTTGGAGCTGCATCCTGCATTGCCCCTTGTATGCTAAAAAGTTCCGTAACAGGTCTTTCCCAGCTGGAGTCATGATCGACTCGGGATGGAACTGTACACCTTCGACAAGGTAGGTACGGTGCCGCAGACCCATGATCAGTCCCTCAGCCGTCTCGGCAGTGATCTCCAGTTCATTCGGGAGAGTGGAACGCTCAACGATGAGGCTATGATAACGATTGGCCGAAAATGGCATGGGAAGGTTTTGGAACACTCCTTGTCCCCGGTGAAATACTACGGTCGTTTTACCATGCATTGGTTCTGGCGCTCGTACAATCTTTCCCCCGTAGACTTGACCAATGGCCTGGTGTCCCAGGCACACTCCCAATATGGGTATGTGTGACCCAAAAGTATTGATGATCTGGCAGGACAACCCTGCTTCGTTCGGAGTACAGGGCCCTGGCGATATAACAATGTGATCAGGCTGCATTGCCTCTATTTGCTCTAACGTCACCCTGTCGTTCCGGTATACCGTAATTTCTGCCCCAAGTTCCGCCAGATACTGGTACAGGTTGTAGGTAAAACTATCGTAATTATCGATCAATAACAGCATAACAGCCTCCCACGCTGGGCGCTTAATTCAGGAACGCCAGATCAATCTCTTATACAACTGCTGCCTGCTCTTGAGTAGTCCTTCTTTCAAGCAGTGAAGGGCGTCTACGTTCATCGGCGATGAACTCGGCCTCGTCAAGGGCGCGAAGTAAAGCCCGGGCTTTATTCAAGCTCTCCTGGTATTCGGCCGCGGGGTCTGAGTCAGCAACAACGCCACAACCTGCTTGTATATAGGCGCGACCATTTTTAATGATCATCGTACGCAAGGCAATGGCCGTCTCCTGGTTTCCGGAGTGGCTGAAATAGCCTACCGCACCGGCGTAGACGCCTCGCTGTTCTTCCTCTAATTCATTAATGATTTCCATGGCCCTTATTTTGGGCGCGCCGGATACCGTTCCCGCGGGAAAACCAGCCCTGAGCGCGTCATAAGGAGACAGGTCGTCACGCAGCTGGCCTGTGATGTTGGAAACTAAATGCATCACATGCGAATAGCGTTCGATCTCCATCAATTCGCTGACCTGGATACTGCCAGGTATGCTCACCCGTCCTACGTCATTCCGCGCGAGGTCAACCAGCATGATATGCTCGGCGCGCTCCTTGGGATCGCTCTGTAGTTCCTGCGCGAAATCTTTATCGCGTTGACTATCGGTTCCCCGTGGACGTGTTCCAGCTATTGGCCGAATGGTTACTTCGTTATCCTCGTAGCGAACCAGTAATTCAGGTGATGCTCCGACGATGTGGAAGTCATGCATGTCAAGGTAGAACATATACGGAGAAGGATTGATGGCACGCAAAGCGCGGTAGATGGTGAATGGTGCAGCGTTGACCTGGCGACTGAGCCGTTGCGATGGCACAACCTGAAAGACATCACCTGCCTTAATATAGTCTATAGAACGACGTACCATGTCCTCAAACTCACTCTGCGTGCGGTTAGAGGTCACCTCTAATGCCACCGTGTCAGTAAGAGGAGCGGGTTCCTCTGGCAAACGTACTGGTTGTTGCAATCGTTTTTTGATAGTCTCGAGGATGTCTTTCCCACGCCGGTATTCGGCATCTATGTCCGGTGCATCGAGATGCAGGTGAGTGACAATCCTGGCGTGGTGTTTGACGTGATCGAAAACCAGCACCGTTTCGGTCAAACAGAAGACTGCTAGCGGCAGTTCAAGCTCGTTTTTCTCAGGTACCGGAAGATGTTCAAAACGTGCTGCGGCTTCGTAGGAAAGGTAACCGACGGCACCACCATGAAAACGTGGCAGGTCATTCTGAAAGACTCCATCAGGTGTTACAAGGCGATATTGCCCAAGTTCGGCCTCAATGAAGCTTAATGGGTCGTGACAGGGAATATCCTCGCTGCTGGAGGTTATCGTTGCGGAAGGTGCGCCCGGTATATCGCGCCAAAGTGTTCCCTTTGTTCGATAGATGGTTGCCAATTCTCCACGGTGGATCATGACCATGTAAGGGTCAAATCCAATAAATGAATAGCGACCAACACGCTCGCCACCGGTGACACTCTCCAGGAGAAAACTGTATGGCCCTTGAGCTGCTTTGCAGTAAGCCGAGACGGGTGTCTCCAGATCGGCCAGGATATCACAGTAGAGTGGCAGGAGTGGCCGTCCTGATTTCTCGACAGCAGGCGCCGTTTCTGCTGCTCTCAATTGTCTGACTTCGTCGAACGTTGGATAATACATAATTGTCCTTGCATAACTATCCCAGTCCTACGACATTTTTAACATGTTGTAGTGTAGCCTCTGCCATCGGGCGTACTTCGTCTGCTCCCTGCTTGAGGATTGCCTCCAAGGTGGGCAGGTCATTCATCAACGCATGATAGCGTTCCTGGATTGGTTCGAGAGTTGCTATCAACTGTTCGGTAAGAGCGGCCTTAAAGTCGCCATACCCTTTTCCTGCAAATTCTGCCTCAATCTCTTGCTCAGACTTTCCCGTCAACAACTGGTAGATGGTCAACAAATTGGTTATTCCCGGCCTCTCGGGATCAAATGTCACCAGGCGTAACGAGTCCGTCGTGGCCCGCGCAATCTTCTTTTTGATCGTCTTTGGATCATCAAGCAGATTGATACGAGAATTGTCATTTGGATCGCTCTTGCTCATCTTGTTGGTTGGATCATCAAGGGCCATTATGCGCGCACCTACCTCGCGTATTTGCGACTCTGGAATGGTGAACACCTGCTGCCCATACAAACTGTTGAAGCGTTGCGCCAGGTCGCGTGTAAACTCGATATGCTGACGTTGATCGTCTCCTACCGGCACAAGATTGGTTTGATACAGTAAAATGTCGCAAGCCATCAACGTAGGATAGCAGTAGAGACCTGCGCTGACGGATTCCACATTCTCGCCTGCCTTCGATTTGAATTGGGTCATGCGGTTCAACCAACCCAAAGGAGTGTAGCAGTTCATGATCCAGCTCATCTCAGCGTGCTGGCGGACATGCGACTGGACAAACAGCTTGCAATAGCGTGTATTCAGCCCGCAGGCAAGGTAGAGTGCCGCGAGTTGCCTGATGCTCAGGTGTAACTCTTGGGGATCAATGGGTACAGTAATGGCGTGCAGGTCGACAATGCAGAAAATGTTATCATACTCTGCCTGTACTGCTACCCAGTTGCGTATAGCCCCCAGATAGTTGCCTAAGTGGAGATTACCGGTTGGCTGCACACCGGAGAAAACGCGCTTTTTCACCTGTGTCTCCGTACTTAACCTGCTTAATTCAGGCTTGATGTTCTGATTTGTCTCAACTGGCATGATTGCTCATTCCTCCATCATGGTAATGCGTACAACAGCAATAAAAAAACGCCACTCTTCCCACTGTAGGGACGAGAGGCGTAAAGCTTTCGTGGTACCACCCTTGTTCAGATTATCCTTCATGCCCTTGATGGGCACATAATGAATAATCCCTCATTGCCGGATACAATCCACCTGTGAAAATGAATGGATGATATCCTGTCCTCGATAACGGGGGACGTTCCGCAAGAGACTACTAATTGTTGCAGAATATTCATCTGCTGGATGTTTGTGCTCTGGCTCCCAGGACCATTCTACGACTGCTCAGGTATCGGTTTCCACCTGTTCCGACTCTCTGTTTCCGTTGCAAAGACGTGTACTTTTCCTGTTCATAGCTTTCAAGGTATTCATTTGTATTTAGGCCAAGTATACGGGTGATTTGCGATTGTGTCAAGTGTTTTGAAGCCCAAAAATTGAGTTTCAAGTTGGCGATTGCTTGCCGGCATATTTGGCGCTCTAGCAGTCTTTACGCGTCCGACAGGCTTATTTCTACTCCTACCATTTTGTTATGAATACCTTCGGCAGCATGACTTCAAACTGAGGAATATGCGTTTCGATATCGCCAGTGGTCTCTGTATTATTGCAGGTATTGGCTTCTTCGCACTCTATTGCTATTATCTCTTCCATGATCCCCTTGCTTTCTCACATGCGGAAGCGAGGTGGGATCGCAAGTTGAGCGTTCCCGGTTATGCGGTACTCAGAACGGTCCATGCAATTATCATCAGTCAAGGGGTTCTTAGCTTCCAATCCTTGCGCAACATTCTTGATCTAATCCCGGATCTATTCATGGTAGTGCTGGTTATTCTTGGCTTTGTTGGCCCCTGGAAGTTCCGGCGCGACTTATGGGTCTATGCCATATTTGCCGCAGCATTCTTTGTTTTTCCGCAACTCTTCCCGTTTGCCGGCCTCTATCCCTTACAAGCAATGGCTCGTTTTTTGCTACCGGTCTTTCCGGTATTCATCGTGCTTGCTGCAATCGGCAAAAATCGGAAGCTCGATGTCGGCTACCTTTTGATTTCAGGCTCTGTGCTTTTCTTCCTGTTAACTCAGTTTTTGACGGGCCACTGGATTATATAAACATAATCCTTTTCCGTTGTATCGCAACCATCACAAATTTGTGGGCATCCGAAATCCCACTTAAAAAGCCTTGACAATTTTTGCATATAGATGTAGAATGCATATAGTGACAAAAAGGTTTTCCGTAGTTCTCAATATAGACTGCTTGACGCGAGTTTGTGCGAGACTATAAAGGTGAAAAAAGATTACATAGTCCAGCGATCGCAGAAATCTGCGAAGAAGGAAGAAAGCGACAAGGAGCAAGAAATGGTAGAGAAAAAGGCAAACGAGGTTAACGAGACCGTATTAAATATGGTCAAAACAGCTCAGGAGACCAACGAGAAAATTGCTGAAAGCGCAGTAGCTGCTCAAGAGCGGAACATAAAGTATGCACAGAGCACAATCGCGAACGGTGTTGAGGTACTGAGAAGCCAGGCCGAGAATGTCCTTGCATTGATGCAGAGCGCAGTGGAGCAGTCTAAAAAGCAGCCAGGAGGTTTCCAGAACGTGATTGACAGTGCTATTGCGGCTCAGGAGCAGTACCTGAAATATGCTCAAGGCACGATAGTGAATGGCATGGAGGTGCTCAAGAGCCATGCTGAGAGCACGCAGGCACTGATTCAGGAGTTGGAGCAGCAGACCAGCAAGCAGCAAGAAGCCTTCAAGGAACTGGCACGTGAGTCGGCAGACGTATACACGGACTACTTCCGCTCCCCGTTCTCTTTCTATCAGCAGGCCCTCAGCACTGTTGAGGCGGCCACTCGGCAAAGCATGGAGGCCTTTCAAAGCGCAACAGAGACCTTCCAGAAGTCCACGCGACAGGGTCTAGATACCTTTCAGAGCTATGCACACCAGGCACAGAATGCCGCGCAAAAAAATACCAAATAATATATGTAGAGCGCACACAAAGGGGGTCAGGGCGAAAGCCCCGGCCCCCTTTGCTATTTGTTGCATTTCAATATGTGAGTTACTATATGTGATGATGCTAGTCTACGTGTTAAAGGAGCAGCTTATAATGGCAGAAGAATCAAAGGCACGGGGACCAATGGATCCAAGGGATTTTTGGAGACAATGGTATGAAGCAACAACCGGAGCCCTGGCAAAAGCAGCGGAACTGGAGGGAGATCCGCTGGGTATGACCGCTCAGTGGTTGAAGGTGATGGAAGAGAACCGTGCTAAAATTCTTGCTGGAGCAACAACCCCTGCTGAGCCGTACACTTTTTTCAAACAGTGGTATGAAGCCTCCAGTGAAACGTGGTCAAAAGTTGTTGGCGATATCATCGGGGAAGAGAAGTTTGTCGAAAACGCCAGCCAAATCATGGAGAGTTATACGAGTCATTACATGGTTACTCGTCGAGCCAACGAAGATTATTTTAGAAATCTGCAACTTCCCACTCGCTCAGACCTGGCCCGTGTTGCTGAAATTATCATTGCTTTAGAGGAAAAGGTTGACCGCATTGATGAAGCCTTCGATGATATCAAGGATGGATCTTCACAGCTGGCTACGCGGGACTCTCTGACAGATCTAGAAGTTCGCCTAGGCCGCGTTGAGAAGAAATTGGATACTCTCTCCTCAGTTCTGGAAAAGCTTGAAGCAGTAGAGAAGCTTGTAAAACACACGGATCATATTGAGAAGAAGGCTGAGTAAACTATGTAAATCATGCAGAGTAAATCATCAGTGTTGATGCATAGCAGCAAAGAGGAGGGCGAAATGACCGGGGAAAATACTATAACAGATGATATACAAAACAAAATCGAGAAGTATAAGGCAGGTATGCAGATTATTTTCGAAGGGGCGAGAGCTGAAACGGGACAGACACCAAAAGAGATAATCTGGACAAAGAACAAGGCGAAGCTTTACCACTATGAACCGTCGATAGAAAAGAGATTTCCCGTGCCGATTTTGTTGGTGTATGCCCTCATCAATCGGCCCTATGTGTTAGACCTGATACCAGGTAACAGCCTCGTAGAGCATCTGGTGAGCAATGGTTTTGATGTCTTCATGCTCGACTGGGGAATACCGGGTGACGAGGACAGCAATCTTACCTTTGAAAACTATGTCCTGGACTATTTACCGCGCGTGGTAAAAAAGGTACTGAGAACATCTAAGGCTGAGGAGATTACTCTACTGGGTTACTGTATGGGCGGAACGATGACTGCAATGTACGCAGCACTTTTCCCGGGCAAACCTCTTAGAAATTTGATACTGCTCACTGCTCCTATTGATTTTTCCCGGGAGAACACGGGGCTCTATGGATTGTGGACTAGCGAAAAATTCTTTAACCCGGATCACATGGTGGAGGCATTCAGGAATATTCCTGGTGAACTCATCGACACTGGAAATCGTATGGCTAAACCCGTCACCAACTACGTGGGATCCTATGTCACGATGTGGGATCGCATTTTGCAGGGTAAATCAATGGATACCTGGTTAGCCATGAACAAGTGGGTAAACGATGGTATACCTTTTCCCGGGGCAGCATTTCGCCAGTGGATTCGCGAATTTTACCAGCAAAACAAGCTTGTCAAGGGTGAAATCAAGCTTCGAGGGCAGCGTGTAGATCTCTCTAAGATTAGCTGCTCTGTTCTGAATATCGCAGGGAAGAAGGACCATATCTGTACTCTCCCACAAGCAGAAGCCACCATGAATCTTATCTCGAGTGACGATAAAGAATTTTTTGTTCTTGATGCTGGGCATGTCGGGCTGTTAACCGGATCAGAGGCTAAAAAAACGCTCTGGCCGAGGGTCAGCAGCTGGCTGGAGCTCCGCTCGAATTAAAGTATCTCAGCGTAGAGAATAAAGCAGGCTCTCATGGGTAGTTACCTGTGAAAGCCTGCTTTATTCTGCTTTTATGTTGACATTCGTATGTGCATCAAGTACTATTAAAACAAATCCGGTTGGCATTCCCAAGAAATAGCTCGTGCCATCCGCTACCTGGTTGTGGATGGCAACTACATCACGGGTCAGATGCTCAACGTCAATGGTGACTTTTACATGAAGTAGTATTTTTAGAGCAGAGTTAGGAGGACAACCTGGCATGAGCAGCAATCTCAGTTTCGAGCATACCGACAACATCCTCATTGAAGATCGGTTATTTCCACCACCCGAAGATATTGTAAAGAATGCGAACATCACCGCATACATGAAGTCTAAAGGCTTCGATGATTACGAGGCATTCTACCGGTGGTCAATAGCGAATCGCTTCGAGTTTTGGAACGATATGGCGAAAGAACTGCACTGGTTTGAACCGTGGAAATCGACCTTTGAATGGACAGACAAGCCTTTCTTCAAGTGGTTTACGGATGGCAAGTTTAACATCGCCTATAACTGCCTGGACAGGTACATGGGTACCCCTATAGAGGACAAAGTTGCATTTTACTGGGAAGGTGACGACGGCTCAAGCCGCGCCTACACGTATAAAGAGATGTACGTCCTGACGAACCGGGTGGCGAAAGTGTTACAAAACCAGGGCGTGAAGAAGGGCGATCGTGTGGCGATATATATGCCAATGATCCCTGAGATGGCGGCGTCAGTGCTAGCATGCGCACGCCTGGGGGCTCCCCACATGGTAGTGTTTGGAGGGTTTGCAGCCAGTTCTCTGCGCGACCGCATGAATGACTGTGATGCCAAAGTACTCATTACAGCCGATGGTGGCTATCGCGGTGGTAAAGTTATTGAGCTCAAGAAAATTGCTGACGAAGCTGTTGCCGAAACTCCTACAATTGAAAAGGTGTTTGTCCAACGGCATACAGGGTTTGAAGTACCCATGAGTGGGGGCCGCGATGTGTACCTGGATGTCCTGCTGAATGATATTCCCGAGGATACCGTTGTACCTTGCGAACCGGTGGACAGCGAGGATATGCTCTACATTCTCTACACCAGCGGTAGTACTGGTAAGCCAAAGGGAGTTGTACACGTCCATGGCGGCTATGCAGTAGGCTGCTATGCTACCACTAAATTCGTGTTTGATATCAAACCGAGCGACGTTTTCTGGTGTACAGCCGACATTGGTTGGGTGACGGGTCATAGCTACACTATTTATGGCCCAATGATGAATGCCGCGAGTATTGTCCTGTTTGAGGGCATACCGACCTACCCTGCCGCTGACCGCTTCTGGAGTATTGTCGAGAAGTACAAGGTAAACATCATCTATACTGCTCCTACTGCTATTCGTAGTTTGATGCGCTTTGGGGAAGAATTACCTGCCAAGCACGACCTGTCAAGCTTGCGTATCCTTGGTACCGTGGGTGAACCGATCAATCCAGAGGCGTGGATGTGGTATCGCAAGAACATCGGTCACAACGAATTGCCCATTATGGATACCTGGTGGCAGACCGAGACCGGTATGATCCTGATTAGCCCGACGCCTATCTTGCCGCTCAAGCCTGGAAGCGCAAGTCGACCGCTTCCCACGATCGAAGCTGATGTGGTAAACAAGGATGGCAAACCTGTTGGTCCGGAACATGGTGGGTTTTTGATCATTCGCCATCCGTGGCCAGCGTCGATGCGCACGATTTTTGGCGAGCCTGAACGTTACAAGACGTATTGGGAGACGATCCCGGATGTGTACTTTGCAGGTGACGCTGCGACGATGGATAAGATGGGCTACTTCCGTATTCAAGGTCGCGTGGACGATGTGATTAAGGTCAGTGGACACCGCCTGGGTTCTATGGAGATCGAGTCAAGCCTGGTTAGCCATCCTGCGGTTGCAGAAGCTGCGGCAATCGGAAAGCCGGATGAGGTAAAAGGCGAGCACGTCAAGGTGTTTGTAATCCTCAGAAATGGTGTTGAGCCTACGGAGTCCCTGGCAGTGGAGCTCAAAAGACATGTTCGTACTGTGGTTGGCCCACTGGCTACACCAGACGAGCTTGAATTTGTGACAAGCTTGCCCAAAACTCGCTCCGGCAAAATTATGCGCCGCGTTGTCCGGGCCAGAGAACTAGGTGAACCCGTTGGCGATATCACAACGCTCGATGTTTAGCAACCGAGCGCCAATTGTAACACTATTGCCCCACAATAGAGCGAGAGCTTTATGGCTGTAAGACCATAAAGCTCTCGCTCTATTCGATTGATCCTCATAGAACGTAAAACCAAGCGACCAGTCTCTTGACAAATAGCGCCTCTAAATGTAATATGCATATAGATGCTGTTGCACTATCTCATCTCCTGGCATATAGATGCGAAGTTGTCTACGTGAGCGGGGGCGAAACAATGGAATATCGAGGGGAGAAGTTCGACATGCCAGTGAGAGCAATTACGGCATGAATGTTGATCCTTTTGTTGAGAAGAAAACAGTGATTGAGTCAACTTCCAAGGAACGAAAACTATGAGTAAACCCTCCAGAGACCTGGCACCGCTTCCAGCCATTGGATTGCGAGCATCACGTTCACGTACGATTACTGAGGACGATATTGACCTTTTTGCCCACGTCAGCACCGACAAAAATCCCATTCATATTGATGAGAGATACGCCGCGCTCACACCTTTTGGAGGGCGTGTTGCACACGGAATCATGGTCGCTTCGATGATATCAGCCGTGTTAGGCAATGATCTCCCTGGGCACGGGAGCATCTACCTGGGTCAGACGTTAAAATTTCTCGCACCTGTTCGTATTGGCGATACCATTACTGTTACTGTTGAGGTAATTTCCCTACGGGAAGATAAACACATTGTCACGCTGCGTACTGATTGTACAAATCAGGAAGGGGCATTGGTTCTCACCGGCGAAGCAACAATAAAATATGTACGAGTGTTAGATGAGCGGTAAATAATCCAGATCAACGCGAGGCACAAGATGACGCTCCACCCAAATAGTGAAGGTGGAGCGTCATCTTGTGCCTCACTACTTGACGGGAAGATGTCAAGTGATAAAATTTGAGTAATATTGTGAGATGGGCGGTACCAGAACGGAAACAGCGATGAAAATGGAAGAACCTCTGAGCGCAACAGTCGAAGAATACTTAGAAGCGGCTTATAACATGAGCATGGAAGATGAAGTGGTAATTGGGGCGCGTCTTGCTGAGAAGTTTGGTGTTGCGCCTCCAACCGTAACAGAAATGCTCAAACGTCTCGTACGCGATGGATATATAACGATGGATAACAAGCGACAGGTGACGTTGACTGAAGCTGGTATCCAGGCCGCTGAAGCCGTGTTGCGACGACATAGACTGACAGAGCGTTTTCTTGTCGATATGTTGGGAATGCAATGGCACCAGGTGCACGAAGAAGCCTGCCGCCTGGAGCATTTCATCTCTGGCGCGGTAGAGGCTCGAGTCATTGCTGCTCTGAACAATCCAACCACCTGTCCACATGGTAACCCTATCCCTGGCTCTGTTGTAAATGCCCGCAACTATCTCAAGGATCAGGGTGCGATACGTCTATCCTCAGCCTCTAAGGGAGAAATCGTCACTATTCTCTGTATCTCGGAGGTGGTCGAAGACGAAGAGGCGCTCATTCTCTACCTGCACGAGAAAGGTCTGACGCCCGAAACAGAATTAACTGTGCTCATGCAGGGTGGTGGAAGCGGTAGTGAACAGGATGAGAGCTTTATCGTGGAGGTCGCAGGTCGCCAGGTTTATATCAATAAAGCGGCGGCAGCGAAAATCTGGGTAAAACGCTGATAGTTACGACGTCAAACACCCTCTGTTTCTGGATTATCGCTGCGAATTTCGCAGCGATAATCTCTTTTTGTAAAGAAATTCGTAGAAAAAGCCTCTAAAGAATTGCTAATTTCTTCAGTTGTAGGTTACAATAGAGGAGGTAACCTGTTTTTGTGCTGTTAAAACATTGTGTTACTACTATTTTCAACATGACCTCTTCCCAAGAGGAAAGGAGCTATTATGCTTCGGGAACCGATTACGATTAACCCAAGAATTGTAGAAGAGATCGTCGTCCGCGAAGAGGGAGAGTTCAGGAAGCGTACTCCCCGCTCGCACGAGATTCACGAACGCACGAAATTATCAATGCCAATGGGGGTCTCCAGTTCGTTCCAGGCGGTGCCCCCCTATCCGCTTTTCATCAGTCGCGCGGAAGGCAGTCATATCTGGGACTATGATGGCAATGAATATGCTGACTTCCACCTGGGCTTTGGAAGCCTGCTCGTTGGCCATTCACATCCCCTATTGGTAGAGGCCTTGCGCGAGCAGCTTGGAAAAGGCAGCCTCTATTCGTTGCCATGTCCTGATACTGTTTTCCTGGCGGAGGAACTAGTGCGTCGATTCGCGCCAATCGAGCAATTGCGTTTCTGTAACTCTGGTACTGAAGCGACAATGGATGCCTTGCGCCTGGCACGAGCTCATGTTGGCCGTGATAAGATCGTCAAAATCGAGGGTTCTTATCATGGGCATCATGACGCCGTCCTTATGAGTACCAAGCCTCCGATTGATGCAGCAGGCCCTGTTAGCCGCCCCAATAGCGTTCCGGCCTCGAAAGGTATACCCTCGGACGTCAAGAGCAACACTATTATTGCCCCTTATAATGATGCAGAGGCCCTGGAACGGATTTTGACAGAGCACGAAGGTGAGGTAGCGGCCGTTATCATCGAGGCAGTATTAATGAATGTTGGTATCATGCTGCCTGAAGAAGGTTATCTCGAAAGCGTGCGTGAAATCACCCGTCATCATGGAGTATTGCTCATCTTTGACGAGGTAAAAACCGGAGTCACGGTTGCCCCAGGTGGTATCACTGAATTGTATCCTGTAGAACCTGACCTTATCTGTCTAGCTAAATCGATTGGTGGCGGCATGCCTATCGGCGTTTTCGGAGGCCGAGAAGAGGTCATGCGCCATATTAACCACCAGGAAGTAGTGCATCTGGGGACATTCAATGGTAACCCTATGTCAATGCGCGCGGGCCTGGTCACGCTAACCCAGATTTTCACGCCAGAGGCTCACGCCCATGCAATCGGCCTCTCGAAGCAACTGGGAGAGGGATATGTGGGCATCATTGAGGAATATGACATGCCCATGCATGTGGCCCACATTGGCGCGAAGGGGTGTGCCATGTTCCGTTATGAGCGCGCGCGTAACTATCGTGCCTGGTGGGATATTGATATGCATCTCTCCTATGCGTATTGGCTTTTCCTGGCAAATCGTGGCATCCTCTTTCCGCCAGGGTTTGATGACCAGTGGACGGTTTCCATTCAGCACACGCAAGCCGATATCGACCATCACTTACATGTGTTCCATCAGTTTGTCTCAGAGTTGACGAGATAAGTAAGCAGCCACATAGAGGAGAGGGTAATCTATTTCACCATCTCCTCTATGTGGCTGCTTACTTAAAGTCCTAATATTGATGATTTAACTGATGAATTAATGGACGAACGCCACATACTTTGCTATACTTACTGGTACAATAACGCTCCCGGTATTGTTACATATACATGCAACAATGTTATGCAGAATAGCTGATTGAAAATGAGTAGCCAAAGCATTCCTTTGCGAGATACCGCCCATAGTGAGAATGAAGCGGGGAAAGGAGATCATGCCGCTTTAGGCAGACCAACTGATCCACCTGTGGATAATGGAAAACGAATCAGGGGAATTACACCATTCTGGCATGATCGGTTCATTGAAATAAGCCTGGTCTTATCAATGACAGCGTATTACGTCATTGGTAATGTGCATCTCGGTACAGGTTTCCTCTTTGCATTAAATCCGTTGTTATCTCTGCCGTTTTTGCTGGTATTCGCGATCCTATGCTGGTATCGTTTACCAATTGCCATAGCATTACTTCCTTTGACGTTACCCTTCTATTTCTACCAAAAGACGATATTTAGCCATTACTCTTTTAGTCTTGCAGAGATAACACTGGGTATCTGCCTGCTGGTTGCGCTGTTACAACTTGGGCTCCGGAGAAGTAATTGGTCATACTGGCTTTCGTGGCCAGAGTTGCGAGACCGCCTGGGGCCATTTTCTATCCCAATATTTGTTTTCTTTCTAGCTGCGACACTTTCAATATTCGTAGCGTATGATAAAGGTTCAGCTCTGCGTTATTATCGTGAAGAGGTAATTGATCCGCTTCTCTACTTGATGCTTGCTCTCTACTGCTTACGTACACGCGGTGATGTGACACGTTTATTGCTGGCGATGTTGGGTACCGGGTTGATGGTGGCGTTAGTTGGCGTGATGCAGTTCTTTGACTTTAGAAACACGTTGCAACTCGAGTCTGATGGCGTACGCCGCGTCCATGCCATGTATGGCAGCGCAAATAGCATCGGATTGCTCTTTGACTATGTATTGCCAATTGGATTTGCATGGATTGCCGCGAAATCACCGTTCATGCTGAATACATGGGCTTTCTGGAAAAAGAAGCTATTTGCTGTTGCTGTTTGTGTACCATTACTCTACGTGCTCTTTTTGACGCAATCCCTTGGATCCTGGATTGCCCTTGCTGTGGCGGCCGTTTTTATTGCCGCAATCTCAATTCGCCAGCGCAAAGTACTGTTGATAGCTGTAGCCATCTTTGTTGTTGCACTGGGTATTGTGCTTTTTCTCTTTCATACTCATATCACAAATTTTTTCTTTCATAGTCATGTCGACATTCATCAGGTCAGTACAACCACCAAGCGTCTCTATTTATGGGAGAGTGCGCTGAATATGATTCACGATAGCCCCTGGTTTGGCTACGGCATGGATAACTGGCTCTGTCACTATAGTGTCAATAAAATTTGTTTTACACCTCAACTGCACCATTACCTGATCGCTCGCGATCCTGTAACTCATGTCTCGACCGACCTCAAGTTCGAGCCAAATTTGTCTCACCCACATAATGTCTTTCTGCATGTGTGGGTAAGTATCGGAATCTTTGGCGTGTTAGCGTTTATCGTAGTGTTGATACTCTTCGCGTGGCTATTTATACGGATGATGAGAAACCTGCGTGCTAACGAGACAAAGGGAAGCCTGCTACTACGATGGATGACAATCGGCATCGGTGGCGCAATGCTTGCTGCCATGGTTCAGGGGCAAGTCGATAGCGCATTCCTGGAACAAGATTTAGCCTTCTGTTTCTGGATGGTGGTTGTGGCACTCCTGCTGCTCCGCGTACACTCCGGAACCTTCTGGAGAGGCCAAGTAAAGCCTAAGACTTAAAGCCGATTGTGTGGTAACTCACTTTTTGAAGGCGAAATAGTTCATTGTTCCGCATTTTCTCCTCAATTATACTCTGTGCAAAGATCATTTCGTCGAGGAGCAAGAATGCCCATATTCACCACTTTTATCGATATCTCTGTTTCCACGTTGCTGACCTGGTTGGCATGCCATTTTGTCGGTGATTTTGCCTTTCAAAGCACCTGGATGAGTGTCGAGAAGGGGAAAAGTTGGGAAGTGAACTTCTATCATTGTGCCACCTATACTGCTGTATTCGTGCTTTTTGCACATCCTTCTATCCTCGCCGCCGCTGCCTTGTTTGGTACTCACTTTGTCGTTGATCCACTCAAGTCGCGCTATAAAGTGATCGGACCAATCTGGGTTGATCAATTGCTCCATATTCTGACGATATTGCTGATTTTGGGCCTCAAGTTTTGACGACGAGGGTTACCTGGTACCTTCTGTTGCTCTTCCACTTATTCCTCCTAAAATGTCTTCACATCTCGTTTAGTTCGATGTATTGCTTTTATGGGATGTCGCACTCTGGTAATCGCGAGGGGTTGCGCTACATGGCCCAACGATGTGCATAGATGCTTATATCTGGTGCTACATGTAGTCAGCACCAGGCATGTAGATGCCAGGGCTTGAAGGTAAACGGGGTATTTGTATGTCTGATCTTGAAGGCATCATGTTGAGTGAATATTTCCTTTCGCAATGTATCAGAAGGGGAGGGGTCGCAGACGTCTACCGAGCTCGTCAGAACGGTGAAGATAGTACGGAAACGCCACAGCAACCCTCAACGGTTACGAATGGTGGTTCAGAAAACACGGAGAATCGCCAGAAAGATGTCCTGGGAGAGAACTCTGTTGCTGGCAAACCTCGTTTCTGGATGGTGGATCCCGACCCTGTCGAGTGGTCGCCTATCACCAGGGCAAAAGTGAATTTAATACCATTGAACGCTGATGCCTACTTGAGCAATCAATCAGTAGTGATAGGGCCAGAGGTTCAGTCTCCTGCTCCTGCGCCTCAGTCTGCCGAGAAAGAAGGAGAGCATACTGAAGAGAAAGCCGAAAGCGCGCTAGCGGCACGTCTGAGAAAACTCTTACCTGTGGTCGTCGTCATCCTGTTATTACTCGGCCTGTTAGGGGCGTTGCTCTCATCGTTCTACTTTCCGTGAGACAAGTCAGGCGCCTTTTTGATGCCACATCACAGTCGTGAGCAGAGCGCGAAAAGCATGTTGAATGGTCGACACCTCTGGCCCTGGGATTTAGCGTTGCTCCAATTCGCGCTGCAGTGCCTCTACCTGTGCTGATAAACGGAGAATGATCTCGATTCCTGCCAGATTGATACCTAGGTCGCGGTGTAAGCGCCGGATGCGGCGCAGCCGCTCTGCATCTTTTTCACTGTAGCGTCGTTCTTCACCGACCATTTCTACACCTTCGATTAAACCCACCGCATGGAGGCGGCGAAGCATGTGGACCTCTACCTGGCAGTATTCCGCAACTTCCTGCTCGCTATAATACACTGTATACCCGCTATCGGGGATGATGATGCGCTTCATTTGACGTTCCTCCATAGCTACCTCCAGTTATGCGCTTTTACTTTGAGCAGTATACCCGATTGATCGTGCAAAGGCCTCAAAGAGGCGGCGCTGTTCTTCGTTAAGGTGTGTCGGAAGCACGACCGACACCTCGGCAAAGAGGTCACCACGTTTGTCTGGTTGCCCCAGGTGAGGCATTCCTTGTCCACGCAGACGCAGCACGCTGCCGTTGGCTGTGCCAGCAGGGATACGCAGCATCAGTTTGCGGCCATCGGGGGTGGGAACCGGTACTTCACCTCCCAGCATGGCTACTGCAAGCGGTACCTCGATACGTGTGCGCAGGTGAATACCTTCCCTGGTAAATTGGGGATGGGGAATGACCTGCACGACAAGGTAGATATCGCCACGTCCCGCTGTACCCTGTTCACCCTTGCCCGCGATACGTATACGTGAGCCATCGTCCACTCCGGGAGGAATCTTCACTTCCAGATGGCGGGTAGTGCCATCAGCTTCGGCAAGCTCAAGGACTCGTGTCGCACCTTTGTATGCTTCCGCCAGAGACACCTCTATGGGAGACTCTATGTCGCGACCCTTTGTAGGCTGTTGCCGCCTCCTTCCAGTTGTACGCCGTCGCTCACCTGCTTCTGGTGAAAAATCTGAGTGAAAGAAGGTTTCGAAGAAATCTGAGAAGGGGGATTGTTCGCCAAAGATGTCCCGCAGGTCTTCCTCGTTGACCGTGCGGTACTGGTAGTGTTCCCCTCCTGCGCCTGTTCCCGCAGCGCCAGGCCATTGACCATACTGCTGGTAGTAGCTGCTCATCTCATCATATTTTTTGCGCTTCTCAGGATCAGAGAGCACCTCATTGGCCTCGTTGATCTCCTTGAATCTGTCTTCAGCCGTTTTGTCGTTCGGATTGACATCTGGATGATACTGGCGCGCCAGTTTGCGATATGCCTGTCGAATCTCTTTCTCACCCGCATCCTTATTGACCCCAAGGATTTTGTAATAGTCTTTATATTCGACAGCCATAGACATGTTCCTCCTACGCTTGCTGTATATTTTACGTTGAGTCTACAATCAAATAGCGCCAACTGCAAGTTTTACCGATTCCTCCTCATCGCTTCGCTCTTTGTGATGATACTTTGGGATGGTGCGGGTGTGACAGTCACGAGCGGCGAGAAGCGCTGAACAGGTATGCCTATGCTTTTTCCTGGCTGGGACGCGTTTGCATTGCGCGGTATTCTTCCATGACCCTGGCGTGTTCGGGTGAGCGCAGGCAGTCCTCCTGTGCAACGATAAATGCAGCCATTTGCGTGGTGGTATCCTGTTCGAACGCTGCATCAATCTGCTCTTTGGTGTGCAAGAGGGCGGTAAACGGGATATCCAGTAACTCGTGGGCGATGGCCAGCGCACGTTCGTCGAGCTGGGCAGGATCGACCACCTCGTTGATGATTCTGAGGGCATAGCCTTCTTCGGGAGTGAAACGGTGGCCGAGCAGGCAGAGTTGCTTGGCGGGGCCAGCGCCAATGAGCCTGGCAAGGCGCATCGGACCTAAAGCGGCAACAACGCCTTCTCTGACAGCGGGAATACTGAGTACAGCATTGGTAGCCGCAATGCGCAGATCACAGGCGAGAGCGACTTGTAAGCCACCTCCCAGGCAGTAGCCATGTATTGACGCAATGCTGATAGCCTCGAGGTTAGCCAGCGCGATGACGCCCCGTTCCCAGGTCTCAAACCAATCGATGGTGAGATTTCCTTTGGCGAGTTCTTTAGTATCCAGGCCGCTACAAAAGGCGCGACCTTCACCGCTGACAATAACCACACGCGTTTCGGTGCTCTGCGCTAAATAGTCGGTAGCGGAAACAAGATCTTGCACCCACGCCCAGTTGGCGGCATTGAGGGCCTCTGGACGATTGAAACGCAAGCGCGCCAGATGGCCATCCAGTTCGCAGCGCATCGTCTCGAGTTCTAACGTTGGCATAGAACAATTCTCCTGCTTTCTTGAAGAGAGGTACGCTTACAGCTTTCTAAGATCGACTACCCTGCGGAGTTTTCCACCTTCACTGCGAGGTATCGTAGCTGGCACCATCAGTGTGACTTTCATATTTAAGCCGATCATGCCTTTGATCTCGCTTTGAATGCTGTCGCGCAAGTTGCGCATGTGATGGTCAGCCTCCAGGATATCTTCGGACCATGCTTCTTGAGTTATCTCACGAAAGACATCTTCGGCCACTTCAACCTTGACCTCGGCGTCGTCGAGTGTCCCTTCGCGTGTCACCACGATCTGATAGTGTGGAACCACTTCAGGAATGCTCTTCAGCACCTCTTCTACCTGGGTGGGATAAAGATTTACACCGCGTATGATCAACATATCGTCTGCGCGACCCCTGATAGGGCCCATCCTGACATGCGTTCTGCCACAGACGCATGGTTCGTGTGTCAGGTAAGTGATGTCGCCAGTCCAGTAGCGCAGGAGGGGCATAGCCTCCCTGGTCAGGTGAGTGAAAATCAATACGCCTTCCTGTCCATCGAGCAGTGGTTCGCCCGTGTTGGCGTCCACCACCTCAGGATAGAAGTGATCCTCCCAGATATGGCTGCCAGCACGACCTTCGATACACTCCTGTGAGACGCCAGGGCCAATAATCTCGCTTAGACCATAAAGATTAGTCGACCTGACCCCGAGGTTTGCGTCGATATTCGCACGGATGGTCTCTGTCCAGGGTTCCGCTCCAAGCAGGGCATACTTGAGACTGAGGTCCTGAGGTGTGATGCCGATCTTTTTGAATTCTTCGCCCAATGTTTGGGCGTAGGAGGGGGTACAGCAAATAACTTCCGGTTTTAAATCGAGGATCAAGGTGATTTGTCGCTGCGTCATGCCACCTGAGACCGGTACCACGGTCATACCCAGCTTCTCCGCGCCGTAATGCGTTCCGAGGCCGCCTGTGAAGAGACCGTAGCCATAGGCATTGTGCAGGAGCATGCCGGGACGCGCACCCGCTGCAATGAAGGATCGAGCCATGACTTCAGAAAAAATAGCGATGTCGTTGCGTGTGTAACACACGACGGTGGCTCTCCCAGTAGTGCCGCTGCTGGCGTGGACTCGAATGGTCTGTTCGCGGTGTACGGCGAGCATGCCAAAGGGATAGTGGTCTTTCAAGTCCTGCTTTCTGGTGAAGGGCAATCCGGGTAGATCTTCTACTGAGCGAATGTGGCCGGGCTGAATGCCCAGCTTGTTAAATTGTTCCTGGTAGAAGGGAACCCGCTCATAGACGTAGCTGATTATCTGGCGCAGTTGTGTGTCTTGGAGCTCTCTGAGTTTGTCGCGGGGTAGGGTTTCGAGTTCGTTGTAGTACATCAAAGATTTCCTTGCCTCCCTTGTTCCTGTGGTTTATGACTACGTTGTCCCAGCAGTAGAGTGCCAACCTCATTGTAGGGGGACTGTGCCCGGGTCGTCAAGTGGGTTAAGGGCTACTGGATGTATGAATGCCGAATTGGTCTTTTGATGTTGTGCTAAGAAAGCGTATTTGTCAGAGAGTGTTCGGCCTCTACTTCACGCGATTCACCAGGCGTATCGTTAGATGCTGCTTGTGTTGATTTATACGAATATTTGTCGGCGCGGCCGCCGGGGAAGAGGAACATTAGCGCTACGCCAATGGCGGCGAAAGCGAATACCAGAGCGTATACCCAGAACAGGCTCTGTGAGAAAGCAGACTGTAGTTGATGCAGGAAGTCGATTGGTAAAGTGTTTCGTACATCAGGGGTCAGGAGCACATTGGACTGCGAGACGTTTTTGGGCAGGCTAGCAGTGGCCGCGGGGAAGCGGGCGAAGATAGCCGGGAAGCGGGAGGCCATCTGCGCGTTGAGGATGGTGCCCATGAGAGCAACGCCGATCGTGCCACCGATCGTGCGAACGAATTGGGTGGTGGCGGTTGCCACGCCGCGAAGTTTCCAGGGAACGGCGTTCTGTACGGAGAGGATGAATGCAGTACTGGCGAGGCCGAGGCCAGTGCCGATGATGAACATGGATACTACGATAAAGGGAAGCGAGGTCCCTGCTGTGAAGAGTGTGATCATGCCTGTGCCAATTGCGGCAAAAGCCATGCCGAGCACTGATGTGAAGCGATAGCCATAGCGAATGACAACTCTTCCGCTAATCGTGGCGGCAATTGGCCAGGCCAGCAGCAGCGGCCCAAGGGTGATGCCGGCGCTGGTGGCGGTGCCTCCCTGAACGCCCTGGACGAAGAGCGGCACGTATGAAGTGATACCAAACATGAGGATGCCAAGAACAATGCCACCCAGACTTGAGACTGCTATGATGCGGTTAGTGAAAAGCGACAGTGGCAGTATCGGGTCGGGAGCTCTCTGCTCCTGGAAGAGGAATGCCGCAACGAGTACGAGGCAGAGCACAAGGAGTCCCAAGCTTGGCAGCGATAGCCACGGCCAGGTTGTCCCACCCTGGAGCAAGAAGAAGAGCAGGGCCACGATGCTCCCCGTCAGCGTCAAGGTACCGATATAATCAAGCTTTTGTTTCTTGCGCTCGACGTTTTCTTTCAAGGCAAGAGCCAGTAACAGGCAGGAGAGGATGCCGAAAGGGACATTGATGAAGAAGACCCAGCGCCAGGAGAAATGGTCGACAATGAGACCACCAAGGGCAGGCCCAATCACACTTGAGACGCCCCATACACCACTGAATAACCCCTGAACCCTGGCACGCTCTTTGAGTTCAAAAATGTCACCGATGATGGTGAGAACGATTGGCAGTACCGCGCCCGCACCCAGGCCTTGAATGGCGCGAAAAATAATCAGTTGTTCCATGCTCTGCGCGGCTCCGCACAGGATTGAACCCAGCAGGAAGAGTGTCGAGCCGAAGAGGAAGATGGGTTTGCGCCCGTAGAGATCGGCCAGCTTGCCATAAATTGGCACCGTTGTCGTGGAGGTAAGCAGAACAACTTCAGAATTAGTACGCATAATCCCACAGATGGTTAATGCACTCAAAGCCATTCTTGAAGGAGCAGCGGCATGAAACAATTTACCAGCATTGAAAAGCTAGACACCGGCATGCCTCAACGTGCGCAACCACATGGTACTACCCAACGCTGGAGGAAAGTCTTATCCAATTGTCGTGATGTGCGGTTCAGGTTTGATCGTCTCTGTTTGGCTCTCATCCTCTGCTTGAGCTTGATACGAATACTGTTCAGGGCGGCCACCAGGGAAGAGGAACATGGTTGCTAACCCGAGAACGGCAAGGGCGAACATGAGCGCATAAACCCAGAAGAGACTTTGGGCTAAGGCTGTTTGGAGCTGATTGAGGAAGTCTCCAGGGAACGATTGGCGTACATCGGGGGTGAGTAGCACGTTGGAGGGGGTGATATTCTTCGGCAAATGGGCCACGACCGCCGGATAACGTGCGAGGATGGGCGCGAAGCGTGCAGCCATCTGGAGATTGAGGATGGTTCCCATCAGGGCAACGCCAACGGTCCCGCCGATGGTGCGGAAGAACTGCGTTGAGGCGGTGGCCACTCCACGGACATTCCAGGGGACAGCATTTTGCACGGAGATGATGAAAGCGGTACTCATCAAGCCCAAGCCCGTTCCAATCACCAGCATCGCGACCACAATAGAGGGCAGCGTTGAACTCGCCTGGAAAAGCGTCACCAATCCAACGCCTATGGTGACAAGCAAGGCGCCAATGACTGCTGTCAGGCGATAGCCAGAGCGCAGAATGAGTTTCCCACTCAACGCCGCGGCAATCGGCCACGCAAGTAACAACGGCCCAAGGGTGACTCCGGCGCTGGTGGCGGTTCCACCTCTGACACCCTGCACGAAGAGAGGAACATACGAGGTGATCCCAAACATGACTACTCCCAGGATGACGCCTCCAATGCTTGAAATGGTGATAATCCGGTTGCTGAAGAGAGTTAAGGGCAGGATTGGCTCAGAGGCACGCGCTTCCTGGAAGAGGAAGAGGGCGATCAGGACGATGGCAAGCGCGAACAAACCCAGGCTCGGGAACGAAGTCCAGGCCCAGGTGACACCTCCCTGAAGCAGGGCGAACAGCAGCGCAACGATACCAACAGTAAGCGTCAGGGAGCCTACATAGTCTATCGAGTGTTTCTTGCGCTCGACGTGCTCTTTGAGGGAGACGATGAGCAGGAAGGCGGAGAGCAGGCCAAAGGGGAGATTGATATAAAAGACCCAGCGCCAGGAGAAATGGTCAACGATGACCCCGCCAAGAGCAGGGCCAATGATGCTGGACACACCCCAAACGCCGCTGAAGAGTCCCTGCACCTTCGCGCGTTCTTCCAGCGCGAAAATATCACCGATGATGGTCAGCACGATAGGCAGAACCGCTCCTGCGCCTAACCCCTGGATGGCACGGAAAAGAATCAGTTGTTCCATCGATTGAGCTGCTCCAGAGGCCATGGAACCGATGAGAAAGACGGCAGTGCCAAAAAGAAAGAGCGGCTTGCGGCCAAAAAGGTCGGCCAGCTTGCCATAAATGGCGACGGTACTGGTGGATGTCAGTAAATAGGCTGAAAACACCCATGAGTAGAGGGTGATCCCTCCCAACTTCCCGACGATACTGGGTAAGGCAGTCCCGACGATGGTGGTGTCGAGGGCAGCCAGCGACATGCCAAGCATGAGGGCTATGGTAACAATGATCTTCGTCTTTTTGGTCATAGATATCTTTGCCTATATAAAGCTAAATATGTGGAAAAAACCATACGATGATCGAAACACAGCACGAGGAGTAATTTATTCCCAGAGAATGCGCTCCTCGAAACAGGGGTAGTGGCATAAGTGAGAAGGAGGTGGTAGACTGTGAGGGCCAATTCCAGATGAACAAGAGGAGTATTCAAGGGTGACGATCACCCTTTCCTGTCCCCACTGTAGAAGCAAGGCGCTGGTGCGCGATGGGCATGCCCCTAACGGCAAGCAGAAGGATCGCTGTCACGCCTGCGGGCGTCGCAGTCGCGAGAATCCTACTCCCAATGCCTATCCAGAAACTCGCCGTGAGGAGATTCTGCACGCCTCCCAAGAACGCGAGCCTCCTGCGTGGCCTCACGCGCACCTTTGGGGTCTCTCGCGCCACCGTCTCCAGTTGGATTAAAAAAAGGAGCTCAGCTTCCTCCTTTACGGACCACCTTGCTCGCTCCCGACCCAGAGGATGCCACTTCCACTACTCTGGAACTCGATGAACTGTGGTCGTTTGTGCTTAAAAAAGCGCACGACTCCTGGCTTTGGATCGCCTTGTGCCGAAAGAGCCGTCAAGTGGTCGCCTCTGCCGTGGGTGATCGGAGGAAAAAGACCTGTCAACGCTTGTGGGAGGCCATTCCAGAGGGGTATCGTCAGGGGCATTGTTTCAGCGACTTCTCGGCGGCATATGCGGCGGTGATCCCACAGGAGCAGCATACCGCTGTGGGAAAAGAGAGAGGCTTGCCTCCTGATCTTTCTTCATCGCTATAATCTCGATCGGGCTATCCTTCTCACATGAGCCACTCCCAGAAATATATGCGACAGGTGCGCACAACTCGACCACGTGGGCAGACCTGGAAGACCTTCTTACGCACTCATGCCGAGCAGATCTGGGCCTGCGACGCGCCTCCCTGTCACGGATCTCTTCTTCCACTCGCTGTTCGCCTTCTTCATCATCGAACTGCACTCGCGCAAAGTGATCCACGTCGGCGTGACACGATATCCCACCGACGCTTGGACTGCACAACAGCTTCGGGAAGCCACCGCCTTTGGTGTGGGGCCGAGGTACCTCATCCGTGATAACGATGGCAAGTTTGGTGTGTGGGCTTCGCTCGGGTTGCTCAGACGAGTGACATTGAGATTCTTAAAACTCCTTATTACGCCCCGCGCGCGAATGCCATCTGTGAGCGGTTCCTCGGCAGTGTACGGCGTGAGTGCCTCGATCATCTGCTCATCCTGCATGAGAAGCAGCTCCACCGCGTGCTCAACGCGTATATGCACTCCTTCAACCGAGCCAGACCGCATCAAGGCATCAAGCAGCAGATTCCGGAGCAGAAAGCTGGGTCAGTGCCACCACATCATGAAAGTGGTAAGGTCATCTCCTTCCCAGTCCTGGGCGGCTTGCATCGTGACTATCGCAGAAGTGCATGAGTTTTTTCAGAGATGAAGATCTGACTGCCTGAAGTATACGCGAGATACTTCAAGATGCACTCTTGTCGTTGAGTTGAGACCCAGCAAGCAGTTTCTTATGGTTTTCCTTGAGAGAAGAGAGAGGTTGGTGTCATGGGCAGTGAGTTTCTGTCTGGGATGACAAGAACATACCCCCCAAGCCTCGCTCAATGGGCTATCAGTCATCAACAAGCTAGTAATTGATGAGGTAAACTATCAGTTTGCTCGTCGGATATCATATGTAGCCAGCACAGCACCACCAGGCATGAAAATGGGCTAGGCAGCCACAGCCGAGTAGCGCTCTAGCAGAAAAGAGCCTATACTCGAAGCAGGACCGAGTCAGGTCACACAGGTCGAAAACACTTTAGCGCTCCGAGCCTGAATAAGAAACTGACTGGGGGTACCTGGAACCACCACCACATGTCGCACTCGCCGGAGAAGCACGCAGAGGAATTTCTTTGTTGGTGGTATCCCACCTGGCAAGGTTCTCTCACACACGTGTTGATTCTGATGGAGGAACCCATGCAAGTGATCTACACCCGCTGTTGCGGAATTGATCTGCACAAAAAGGTCATCGTGGCCTGTTTACTCATCTGCACAGCGCAAGGAGTTCAGAAAGAGATCCAGACCTTTAGCACAATGTTGCACGATCACTATCGGCTGCGCGATTGGCTCAAAGCCAACGAGTGTCGGGCAGTCGCGATGGAGTCGACGGGGGTGTTTTGGAGGCCGATCTGGAATGTGTTGGAAGGAGAGATGGAACTCCTGCTGGTCAATGCCCAGCATATCAAGGCGGTTCCCGGACGAAAATAGGACATCAAAGACGCCGAGTGGATCGCCGACTTGCTCCAGCATGGACTGCTGCGAGCCAGTTTTGTGCCCCCACGCCCACAACGCGAACTGCGGGAATTGACGCGCTATCGCAGCACGGTCGGCGGAGAGCGGGCACGGCTGGTCAATCGCATTCATAAGGTGTTGGAGGATACCAATCTGAAATTAACGTCAGTGATCACCGATATCACAGGCAAGTCTGGACGGGCTATTTTGAACGCCCTGTTACAGGGAGAACAGGACCCGCAGGTCCTGGCCGAACTAGCGCTAGGACGTATGCGAGAGAAGCGCGAGCAGTTGATGGAAGCGGTGCAAGGGATGCTCTCGGAGAATCATCGCTTTTTACTGAAAAGTTAGTTGCGCCAGTTAGACTTTCTCGATGGGCAACTGAGGGAGTTGGATCAAGAGATTGCCCAGCGTCTGGGTCTCCCCAGTGGTCAAGACGACCCTGATCCAAGAGCAGGCCAAGCAGCCAACGCGGAACCAGCCAGCGAGGAGGCAGCTGCAACCGAGGCTGAGGCTCTACCCGCCGAGCATCCAGAGCCGCTCTGCGCGCCGCCAGATCGCTCCACCTCTCTGAGCAGCGCCCAAGTGATCGGCATCCTTGATGAGATCACGGGCATCAATGTGCGCATTAATGAGATCGTGGTGGCCGAAGTGGGGACGGTGGTGGATCGCTTTCCTACCGAAGCTCATCTCGTCTCCTGGGCGGGCCCGTGTCCTGAGGCCAAGATCAGTGCGGGCAAACGGCTGAGTACGAAAACAGGCAAAGGGAACCGATGGCTGCGTCAGGCCCTCATGGAAGCGGCTTGCGCCGCCGCCCGTAGCCAGGGGACGTACCTGGGGGCCTACTACCAACGCCTGCGTAAACGCATGGGACACAAGAAAGCCCTTGTCGCCCTGGCCCATCGCATCTTGGTTATCATCTATCACCTGCTCAAAGAGCAGCACCCGTATCGCGAACTGGGACCCGATCATGCCGACGAGCAAGCCAACGAAGCCTCCAAGCGCTGGGCGATGCGGCGCTTGGAGCAACTGGGCTACCAGGTCTCCTTGCAATCAGTAGAGGTTGCCTAGGATATGATACTGGGGAAGCATTATTTTCAGAGGAAGTAGCCACTACAGGGGAAGAAATCATCCCTGCCGGGCGCTCCAACTGGCTCCATTTTGTCTGGCTCTCGTGGCAGCAAGACCAGCAGCGCCGCGTGTACGAGTACATCCGGGGTCGGAGCCAGCCCTAGCGATCTACCGAGCGGCCGGAAGTCGCGCCAGCGCAGGGCATCGGCGCAAACCCTGCCTCCCTGCTTCTCCCTGTCGTGAAATGTGCCTTAGAGCATGTAAAAAATGTAACAGGCCCTCGAGTACTATTCGTAGAAAAGATGCTCGTTATCGTAACTTTGCCAGCGCTCTGACAGGAAAGGTCCCTACCCCTTTGAACTTTGGCGGAAGAGCACTAAAGGTAAATCCTTCGTCTGGAAGTTGGCCCAGATTGCACATATGCTCCAC
>WNGQ01000097.1_pt1 | contig 167586 bp, 141 predicted proteins | sample 5407661 | NCBI WGS metagenome assembly WNGQ01 (sample SAMN13153382, study PRJNA577476) | soil metagenome | isolation source: 60 cm soil or saprolite under Garry oak tree replicate 2 | place: USA:California | collected 2016-06-15 | reverse complement strand
AACGCGGCAAGGGAGATCCTGCGAGATGGCAAGCGATAAAGCGAGAAGCGACGGAAGGACGGAAGGACGGAACGTGGGGGCGCGGACGCTACTGGTGCCCGTCCTGCTGTGCGCCGCCGTCTTTCCACTCGTGGCCCAGTCCAACGCCGCGCGGATGGCGAACGACGCGTACACACGGTCCCACGACTACGACCTGATCCATCAGCGCATCGAGGTCCGGAACTTCGACTGGGACTCGACGTCGCTCGACGGGCGGGTGACGACCACGCTCGTGGCGCTGCGTCCCGGCCTCGACTCGGTGATCCTCGATGCCGGCCGGTTGCTCACGGTACGGGCCGTGGTGGAAGCGAATGCTGTAGGGGCACGGCATGCCGTGCCCCTACGGCATGCCGTGCCCCTACGCTTCGCCGCGCACGGCGACACGCTCGTCGTCTATCCCGCGCGGCCGGTCGCCTTCCACGACACGCTCCGCTTCACCGTGGAATACCATGCGCGGATCGACAATGGCCGCGGTCTCACCTTCATTACGCCGCAGGGCCGGGAGCACCGCCCCCAGCAGATCTGGAGTCAGGGCGAGGACCACGACAACCACCTGTGGTTCCCGACCTACGACTTCCCGAACGACAAGATGTCGTGGGAGCTCGCCGCGACGGTGCCGGCGGAGTACCGCGTCGTGTCGAACGGCCGGCTCGTGACCGACCGGAAGAACCCGGGCGGGACGCATACGGTGACCTGGCGCCAGGACCGGCCCAGCGCCACCTACCTGGTCTCGCTCATCGTCGCCCCGCTCCTCAAGTTCGCGGACGCGTGGCGCGGTGTGCCCGTGGACTACTACGTGTACCGCGCGGACTCCGTCCGGGCGCGGCGCCTGTTCGGCGTCACGCCCGACATGATCGACGTGTATTCGCGGCTCACCGGCCTGAAATACCCCTGGGACAAGTATGCGCAGACGACCGTCGCGGACTTCTTCGGCGGCATGGAGAACGTGAGCGCCACGACGCTCGTCGACTGGCTGCCCGACGACCGCGCTTATCTCGACCGTCCCTGGTACCAGTGGATCCTGATCCCGCACGAGCTCGCGCACCAGTGGTTCGGCGACTACACCACGACCGAAAACTGGGCGAACATGTGGCTCAACGAAGGGTTCGCCGAGTTCATGCCGGGCCAGTACTGGGGCGCGAAGCTCGGGCGCCATGCCGAGGACGACTACTACCTCGACGAGTACCGGCAGTACCGCCAGATCGACGCCCGGCGCCGCATGCCGCTCGCCGCCCTCGGCTCGAACAACATCTACCCCAAGGGCGCGCTGGTCCTGCGGATGCTGCTGCGCTATCTGGGCCCCGAGCGCTTCTGGGCCTCGATCAACGTGTATCTCAGGCGCCACGCGCTCGCCAACGCCACGACGGACGACCTGCGCCAGGCGGTGCTCGAAGCCACGGGGGAGAACCTCGACTGGTTCTGGGACGAGTGGATGTATCAGGCGGGCCACCCGCAGTTCGCCGTCACCGCGGCGTACGACACCGTGGCCCGCAAGCTGACGTTCACCGTCAAGCAGACGCAGTCCGATAGCACGAAGGCCGACAGCACCGGCCTGCGCTACACCACGCCGGCCGTGTTCCGCATGCCCGTCACGGTGCGCATCGGCACGACGGAAAGCGACGTCGTGAAGCGTGTGGACCTGACCGCACGGGAGCAGACCGTCGAGGTCGCGAACTTGCCCGGCGCGCCCACCATGGTCGCGTTCGACGACGGCAACACGATCCTCAAGGACATGACGTTCGACCAGCCCACCGCCTGGCTCGCGACCGCGCTGCGGCGCGACGCCGATCTGTGGAACCGCCAGTGGGCCATCGAGCAGCTCGCCCAGCGGACCGCCGACACGGCGGCCGCCGCCGCGCTCGCCTGGGCGGCGACCCGCTCGGATTACTTCCTCACCCGGGCCGCGGCGTGCGAAGGCCTGGGTCACTTCCCGGCCGGGGTGGCTCAGGCGCCGCTCGTGGCGGCGCTGCAGGACACGGCGGCGCAGGTCCGTCGTGCCGCCGTCACGGCGCTGGGGCAGCTCTCCGGAGCGGGCGCGCGCGTCGCCGAGCTCGCTCGGGCCACGTTCCGCGGCGACCCGAGCTACGAGGTGCGCGCGGCGGCGCTGCTCGCGTTGTTCCAGGCCGACTCGACCAAGGCGACGCGCGACGGCGCGGTCGCGTGGGGCCTCGCGACGCCGTCGTACCAGGACGTGATCGAGGAGTCGGCCTACCGCATCATCGCGCAGGGCGGGGACACGGCCGCGATCCCCGCGCTCGAGGCGCGGCTGGGCGGCGGTCGCTTCCCCGCGCACGTGCTCGCGGCGCTCGCGAGCCGGGGCAGCACGCATGCGCTCGACGTGCTCGCCGCCCATCTCGACGACGAGCGCCGCTACGTGCGCCGCTGGGTCGTGGAGGCGTTCCGGTTCACGCTGGCGCACCCGCTCGCGACCGAGCGGCTCAAGGCGGTCGCCGACAAGCTCAAGTACGCCGATACGAAGCAGGAGGTGGGGCAGGCGCTGGAGCAGCTCGCGAAGCCGGGATCGGAGGACGAATAGCGACCCGCCGCCACCAATAGTAGAACGGCAGCCCCGCGAGGATCAGCGCGGTGCCGATGCCGGCGTCGCGCGGCTGCTCCGCGATGGTGTTCCCCACCAGCCACGCCGCGAACGCGATGAATACGATCGGCGTCACCGGATAGCCCCAGGTCCGGTACGGCCGCGCCAAGCCCGGCGCCCCGTGGCGCAACCGGATCACCGCGCCGCACCCCGCCGCATAGGAGACGAACTCCGCGAAGATGACGTAGGTGAAGAGCTGGTTGTAGGTCCCCGTGAACGTGAGCGCGATCGCGATGACCGCCTGGACCACGAGCGACGGCACGGGCGTGAGAAACCGCGGGTGCACGCCGGCCAGCCAGCGCGGCAGCACGCCGTCGCGCGCCATCGCGTACGGCACGCGCGCGGCGGTCAGCACGATGCCGTTGTTCGAGCCGAGCGTGGCGATCATGATCGCCACGGCGACGAGCCCCGCGCCCGCGCGTCCCAGCGTCACCTGGGCCGCGTCCGACGCGACGAGTGACGAGGCGGCCATCTTCGCCGGGGACAGCACGTAGGTGAACGAGGCCGTGACGAGGCAATACAGCGCGATCCCGATCACGGTCGAGAGGACGATCGAGCGCGGCAGGTTGCGCTCCGGGTCCTTCACCTCCCCGCCGACGTACGTGATCTCGATCCAGCCGTCGTACGCCCACAGCGCCGCGACCATCGCCACGCCGAACGGCGCGATCAGGCTGCCGAACGAGCCCTCGGGCCATAGGGGCCGGAAGTTCGCCACGCTGCCGCCCGGGAGCACGAACCCAATGACGATCAGCGCCGCGAGCACGCCCATCTTGATCAGCGTGAGCGCGTTCTGCGTGACGGTGCCCGGCTTCACCCCGAGGCAATTCAGCACCGTGAGGGCGACGATGGAGGCGATGGCGACCGCCTTGATCCCGGCGGCGCCGAGCGGGGTGAAAAAGCCCAGGTAGGTGGCGAACCCCACGGCGATCGCGGCGATCGACGCGGGATTGATCACGACGCCGCTCGCCCACCCGTAGAGGTAGCCCCACACCGGCCCGTACGCCTCGCTCAGGTAGACGTAGAGGCCGCCGGCCCGGGGCATCGCCGCCCCCAGCTCGGCCACGCACAGCGCCCCCAGCAGCGACACGGCGCCTCCCACGACCCACACCAGAATCGTGGGCGCCGACGCGTGGAGCTGGAGCGCGATCGTGCTCGGCACGATGAAGATCGCGGACGCGATGATCGTCCCGACGTTGATCATCGTCGAGTCGAGCAGGCCGAGCTGGCGCTTCAGCTCAGCCACGACGCAACCGTTGGCGATACGCCTGTTTCAAGAGGTTCTGGAAGTGATAGACGCCTCCCTCGAAGCGCACCGAGAACCGCCCTTTGTCATAGGCGCGTGACCCGAGGCCCTGCTGCACCCGCGCGCAGATCTCGGCGTCCTCCCGTTGCACCTTGTCGGAGAAGGCGACGTCGGCTTCGATCCGCTGGCGCGCCGCGGCCGACTGCACGTCCTCGTAGTAGTACCGGAAGATCACGCGGCAGCGATCCGACGCGACGGGGATCACGACGTTCGACTGCAGCCGGCCCGGCACGACGTTCAGCATCAGATTGGGAAAGACGTGATAGTAGAGCGCATCACCGCCGCCCGCGGTGTAGACGTTGCGGTCGCCGGTGAGCGGGCCCACCTGCACCGAGTACCAGTCGCGCACCTCCGTCACGTAGCCCTCGTAGTCGTACAGCGTGAACAGCTCGGGGTGGACGTAGGGGACGTGGTACCCCTCGAGATAGTTGTCGACGTACACCTTCCAGTTCGCGTGCACGTCGTAGTCGACGCGGCGCGCGAACTGGAGCGAGTCGAGGCGCGTCGGCGCGATGCGCTCCCGGATGCCCGCGACGTAGGTCTCGAGCGCCTTGGGGCGCTCGGCCAGGGTCACGAAGACGAGGCCTTCCCACACGGCGAGCGGCACCGGCGTGAGGCCGTAGTCCCGCTTGTCGAACAGCTCGACGGCGTTGAAGTGCGGCACGCCCCGCAGCATCCCGTCCAGCCGGTAGGTCCAGCCGTGGTACTTGCAGATCAGCATGTCGGCGTTGCCGTCCTTCAGCGCCAGCGGGCCGCCGCGGTGGCGGCACACGTTATAGAAGGCCCGCAGCGCGCCGTCCTTCCCCCGCACCACGATGATCGGCTCGCCCGCGACGTCGGTGACGACGTGGTCGCCGGGCCGGCCGAGCTGGTGCTCGTCGGCCACGTGCTGCCAGGTGGCCGCGAAGATCGCGTCGCGGTCGAGCTCGTGGAACTCCGCGCCGGTGTACCACAGCGAGGGAATCGTCTCGGCGCGCGCCAGCGGGCGGACCCGCAGGTCGGCCGCAGCGATCTTGGGAAAGGAGCCGTTCCGCGCCATCAGGGATTGAGCCGGTTGTACTTGCGCAGGGTCTCCCGCAACCGGTCGTGCGGCAGGGCGTACACCGTGACGTCGTCCGCCCCCGTCATCGTCTGGGCGGCGAGCATCGCGTTGATGATCGCCTCCTCGGTGGCCTGGACCGTCGCCTCGAACAGGGGCGTGATCTGGTCGTTGGAGATCATGGCGACCTGCGCGAGCCCGGAGTCGCGCGATGCGCGCGGGTTCGCGGTGGAGAACGCGATGAAGATGTCGCCCGACGAGTTGCCGGCGAGCCCGCCCATGCGGCCCACGCCGAGGGCGGCACGCTTCGCGAGGCGTTTCAGCTGATGAGACAGGAGGGGCGCGTCGGTGGCGACGACGATGATGATGGAGCCGAAATCCGGTGGGATCGCCACGGGCAGCCCGGAGCGCGGGCCCCCCCCCCGGCAAGGCTCCCGGCACGGCGTCAGGTCGGTGATCTCCTGGCCCACCGGCACGCCGGCGATGCGCAGCGGCCGGCGCCGCCCGTAGTTGCACTGCACCAGCACCCCCACGGTGTATCCGCCGTCGCGCGTCTCGAGCCGCCGCGACGCCGTCCCGATCCCGCCCTTGAACTGGTTGCACACCATGCCCGTGCCGCCGCCCACGTTCCCCTCGACCACCGGCCCGCCGCGCGCGCTGTCGAGCGCGGCCCACGCGTCCTGTTTCGTGACATGGAAGCCGTTGATGTCGTTGAGGCCGCCGTCCCACGTCTCGGCGACGACGGGCAGCGACCACTCGTCGCGGTGCAGCCGCTCCTTGCGCACATACCACTCGATCACCGCGTCGCGCACCACGCCCACCGAGTGCGTATTGGTGATCGCCACCGGGCCCCACAGAAACCCCGACTCCTCGACCCAGGTCGTCCCCGTCATCTCCCCGTTGCCGTTCATCGTGAACCACGCGGCGAACACGGGGTCGGCCGAGTCCCTGCCGCGGGGGAAGATCGCGGTGACGCCCGTGCGGACGGGCCCCTTCCCCACCACGAGCCTGCCGCTGCCCGACAGCAGCGTGCGATGCCCGACCTCGACGCCGGCGACGTCGGTGATGGCGTCGAGGGGGCCGGGGGTGCCTTCGAGCGGGATGCCGACGTCGCGGGCGCGCTCGCGACGTTGCCCGTGAGCGGCGGCCGCCGTCACGATGAGCGCAAGCAGCGACGTCCGAACTTTCACGCCATCGATCCGTAGGGGTGGGCTAGGATAACCGGGTGCCCGAGAGCACCGCAAGGCGCAGTAGATTGTTGACCCTATGACCAGCATCGGATTCTCGTCGTTGACAACCCCCAGCTCCTACTGGCAGGCGAGCCGCGCGCCGCGCTACAGTCTGTTGTTCGCGCTGCCGTTGCTGCTGTTCTATCAGACGCTGGCGGTCTCGCTGTCGCACGGCGCGCGCTCGGTGCGGAACGGCGCGGACGTGATCCTGCAGAGCCTGTTCGTCGCGCTCGCGGGCAGCTGGGGGCCGTTGCTCTTCATGCTCTGCCTGATCGGCGGGGGGCTGTGGCTCGTGGCGCGGGACATGCGCGCCCACGGCTCGCGGCTCCGCGGCCGCGTGTTCGCCGCGATGCTGGGCGAGTCGGTGTTGCTGGCGTCGCTGTTCGGCCTCGCGGTGGGGAGCGTCACGTCGGGCGTCCTGGGCTTGCTGCAGACGCTGGCGCTGCCGCCGACGCGGGATCTCGACTGGTGGACGCGGCTCATGGTGTCGCTGGGCGCGGGGATCTACGAGGAGCTCTTGTTCCGGGTGGTCCTGGTCGGCGCGCTCGCGACCGCCTGCCGCGCGCTGTTCGGCTGGCGGCCCATCACGGCGGGCCTGGCCGCCACGCTCGGCGGCGCGGCGATCTTCTCCGCCTTCCATTATATCGGCCCGTACGGCGACCGGCTGCAGCTCTACTCGTTCCTGTTCCGGATGATCGCGGGCGTGTTCTTCTCGGCGCTCTACCTGGTGCGCGGGTTCGGGATCACGGCGTGGACGCACGCACTATACGACGTGTCACTACTGCTGCTCAGTAGACAGACATGAGACGGACCGGACAAGCAAAGGCTAGGCTTGTGCTGTATGCCTGTTGGCTATCTCCCGCAACCTGAATCTTTGGATCTTCCCCGTTGCCGTTTTCGGCAGCTCGGAGACGAACACGATCCAGCGCGGGTACTTGTACGGCGCGAGGCGCTGCTTCACGAACGCCTTCAGCTCGTCTTCCAGCGCCGGGCCCGGCGCGCGATCGCGCGCCAGCACGACGAACGCGAGCGGCTTCACGAGCTCGTCCCGGTCGGCCGCGCCCACGACGCCCGCCTCGACCACCGCCGGGTGCTCGACGAGCGCGCCCTCGACTTCCGCCGGCGACACCCACATCCCGCCCGCCTTGATCATGTCGTCGGCGCGCCCCGCGTACCAGAAACAGCCGTCCGCGTCGCGGCGATACTTGTCCCCCGTCCGCACCCACTCGCCCTGAAACGTCTGCGTGGACCGCTCGTGCTGGTTCCAGTAGGAGGCGCACGCGCTGTCCCCCTTCACGAGCAGGTGCCCGACCTCGCCCGTCGCCGCCTCGCGCCCGTCGTCGTCTACGACCCTCGCGTCGTAGCCCGGCACGAGCGTGCCACTCGACCCCGGTCGTACCCGGCCGCGCCGGTTGGCGATGAACGTGTGGCACATCTCCGTCGAGCCGATGCCGTCCAGGATCTCCAGCCCGAATCGCTCGCGCCAGCGCTCGTACAGCGCCTTGGGGAGCGGCTCGCCCGCCGAGAGGCAGAGCCGGACGGAGCTGAGGTCGTACGTCCGCTCGGCGCCCGCAACTTGGAGCAGCGCCGCGAACGCGGTGGGCACGGCGAAGAACAACGTCGGCCGCTCGCGCGTGATGATCTCGAACACCCGCGCCGGCTCGGGGCGCCCGGGGAACAGCACCGTCGCGGCGCCGACGTGGAACGGGAAGTAGAGCGCGTTGCCGAGGCCGTACGCGAAGAAGAGCTTCGCGACGGAGAAGGTGCGGTCGTCCGCAGTGATCTCGAGCACGTGGCGGCCGAAGCCCTCACAGCACACCGGCATGTCGTGGTGCAAATGAACCGCCGCCTTGGGCGTCCCGGTGGTGCCCGACGTGTAGAGCCAGAACGCGACGTCGTCCTTCGTCGTGGGGACGGGCTCCAGGTCATCGGACTCGCCGGCTACCAAGTCCTCGAGCGCCACCTGGCCGGCGCCCGCCCGGCCCGCCACGACCAGGTGCTCGAGGAACAGCAGCTGCCCTCGCACCTCCTCGATCGCCGGAGCCAGCTCCTCGCCCACGATCGCGACCGTTGCGCGACTGTCGTTCAGCATGTACGCGTAATCGCGCGGCTTGAGCAGCGTGTTGGTGGGGATGGCGACGGCCCCGATCTTGAGCGTGCCCCAGAACGCGTACACGAACTCGGGGCAGTCGGGCAGCAACAGCAGCACGCGCTGTTCCATCCGCACGCCGAGCTGCTTCAGCGCATTGCCGACGCGATTCGTGGCCGGGACGACGTCACCGTAGGTGAGGCGGCGACCGTCGTGCAGGATCGCGAGCCGGCCGGCCCGACCCTCCCGCACGTGCCGGTCCACGAACCACGCGGCGGCGTTGAAATCGCGGGGGATGTCACGCATGACGGAGAACGTACCGCTGGGCCCTCTCTTCGGACACCACCCCACACGGCTCTTGAAGATCCCCGCCCTCACGGGCGGGGCCATGGCGCGATTTCTCAGCCCCCACGGCGCCGGAATGATCCGTCCGATCGCAGCGGCGATTGTAACATGACACCCACGATCAATGGCCTGCCACAGTTTCGTCTGGGTTCGCGTTCATTGCGTATGGGCCACCAAGCGGCGGCAGCCCTGGATCGCACCGGAATGGCGGGAGCGTCTGTACCGCCATCTGGCGGCCGTCGCGCGACGGAAAGGTGCTCTGCTGCTTTGCGTCGGCGGCGTGCGGGACCACGTGCATCTCTACGTTTCGCTCGGACCACACCTGCCTCTCGCGCGCCTCGTGAACGCACTGAAGACCAACTCGTGCCGATGGGTCCACGAGACATTCCCACACCTCCGATTGTTCGCGTGGCAGAGGGGATACGCGGCGTTTTCGGTGAGTAAGCGCTCCGAACACAGGCTTGTCTCTTACATACGAAACCAGGAGGCTCACCATCGCGAGGAGACGTTCGCTGGGGAGCTGAATCGGTTGTTGACTCCGCACCGCGATAGGGCACCTGCCGATCCCGGGCCATTGCCCCGCCCGTGAGGGCGGGGTCTACTAGATCGAGCACCGGCAGCCGCGCCCGGTCGCCGCATACCCGCGGGGCGCCGTCAAGCTCGCGCCTCCGCCCGCCCTGTCGTATGTTGGCGCCGAGGGCCCGATGACGTCGCTCAGCCCAGTGCTCGCCCTGCTCCACCTCGTGTGGTCGCAGCAGCCTGACTCCCTCACCACGCTGCGGGCCGCGCGACGCGCGCAAGCAACCTTCGAGGGGATCCGGCGGCAGCATCTGCCGTATGGATCGGGCCACGCGGGCGGCCCGTGCGACCTGCGGATCGGGCGCTTCTGTTACTGGTACGACGATGACCGCCAGCCCCCCGAGCATGCCGCCGCGGAACCCCAGCTGATCCGAGACGCCCGGGCCACGCTCCTGGCGGCGCTCGACGACGCGGGCGCACGCCTCCCGGGCGACGAGTGGATCGCGGGCCAGCGGGTGCGTTACCTGGTCGAGGCCGGCCGCGACCGCGCCGCCGTCGGGGCGGCGCGCGAGTGCCGCGCGGACGGGTGGTGGTGTGCGGCGCTCGTGGGCCTGGCGCTGCACGCGGCCGGGGACTTCACGAGCGCCGACTCGGCGTTCGACGCCGCGCTGCGGAACATGCCCGCACCCGAGCGGTGCCGCTGGTACGATCTCGCGCCGCTGCTCCCGGACGAGCTGCGGCATCGCTACGAACGGCTCAGCTGCGACGACCGCGCGGCATTCGAGGCTCGCTGGTGGTGGCTCGCCGCCCCGCTCCTCTCGCGAGCGGGCAACGACCGCCGCACCGAGCACTTTGCGCGGCTCACCCTGGCGCGCATCGGGCAGACGTCCGGCACGGCGTACGGACTCGGCTGGGGCGACGACCTGCGCGAGCTGCTGTTGCGCTTCGGGTGGCCGACATACTGGACCCGCGAGGCGTCTCCTTCCGTCACCGCGCCGGAGCCGTTGATCGTCGGACACGACCCGACCCCCGCGTTCCACTTCTTCCCCAGCGCGCGCGCGTTCGACGCCCCCGCGGATGCAAGGAGCGACGACTGGACGCTCGCCGCGTCGCATGCGCCGGAAGGCTACGCTCCGGCCTACGCGGACACCTTTCAGCAGCTCGAGGATCAGGCAGCCATGTTCCGGCGCGGAGACTCCTGCCTCGTGGTCGCTGCATACGATCTCTCCGACGACGCCCTGTTCGGGCACCAGGCCGCGCAGGCGGCCCTCGTCGTGGCGCGCGACGAGCACTCTCGCTGGGTCGCGCAACACCCGGCCCGATCCGACGGGCCCGACGTGCTCACCCTCTCGGCCTCCTGCGACGCACAGCTCCTGAGCCTCGAAATCGTCGCCCCCGGGGCCCGGCGCGTGGCCCGGGTGCGGCACGGCATTCGCGCGGGCGGCACGTCCGGATCGGGGCCTGCGGGGCTGGACGTGCTGTTGTTCGACGCGCCCGATTCGCTACCGGGCGAGCTCAGCGCGGTCCTGTCGCACGTGCTCGGCACGACCCGCGTCCGAGCGGATCGGAAGCTCGGTTTGTTCTGGGAGCTCTACGGCGTGACCTCCCCGGCGGGGCCCGTCAGCGCGTCACTCGCGGTCACGCCACTGGGCGTCGGGTGGCTGCGCCGGACCGTAGAAGCGCTCGGGCTCGCCTCCCACACGGCGACCATGCGGCTGCACTGGGATGAGGGGCCAGCGACGCGCGCGGGGGACGTCGCGGTCGCCAGCCGTGCGCTCGCCGTGGACCTGTCGGCCCTGTCGCCGGGCCGATACCGCATCGAGCTGACTGTGAAGGCGCCGGGCCAGGAGCCCGCCACGGCGAGTCGTGAGATCGAGGTGGTGCGGCCCTAGCGAGCGTCGGTGGCCAACCGCGCGTACACCCCACGCGCGTCCGCGAACTGCTTGAGCACGGCGTCACGCTCCTGAGGCGTGTTCCAGCCGGTGTGCGCCCCGGCCGCGACCATGAGTCGGTCGATCCACCGCACGAAGAACGCCGCGTCCTCGGTTGACCGCACCGGTTCGCGGCCCACGGTCACGTAGATCGGGCTCGTCGAGGCGAACGGATAGATATCGAGCACCGGGAGCCGGGCGCGGTCGCCGTACGCCCGCAGCACGTACCAGCCGCTCCGGCTCACATCAAGCGACACGGTGGCGTGCGCGGCCGTAGGGGCGCCCGCGAGGGGGATCGTGGCCACGATCCCGCCGTTGCCGACGATCTCCAGGTGATCCACCGGGATGCTCGACCGCAGGCTCACCCGCGCGGTGAGGCGGGCGCCGGCGGGCAGCCGGATCTCGTCGCCGATGTCGTGACCGGCGAGGGTGAACTCGAGCAACGGCGCGTTCGTCACGAACGTCTGGCCCGCTTTGATCCCCGCCAGCCAGCGGCGGTGATCGAGCGTGGCGCCGGTCTTCACGTAGACGCGCACCAGGCCCGGAGGCCCGCGCAGCGACGCGAAGTTGGGAAAGGCATCCGTCCCCGCCCCCGCGGGGAGCCGGAAGCCGCAGTTCAGCAGGCGGTACCACACCCGCGACGTCACCAGATGGTCCGAATACCCCATCACCTCGATGTAGTCCACCTTGCCCAGCGCCACGTCGGCCGGCAGCTCGTGGGTGAGCGGCTCGGTCGTGTCGGCGGGGTCAGGCGGCGTTTCGAACGGGTGCACGTAGCCGACCAACGCCCCTTGGGCGTGCGCCAGATCGGCGACGTCGGCGTTGGTCGGGGAGAGGCTCGCGGCGGCGGTGTTGGGATACCCGGCGTACTCCGGGAGGAGGTAGTGGTCGGTGAGCCCGAGCAAGGCCGCGTGTCCCCAATAGCTCGTGTGGTACTCCTGGCCGTGCATCAGCAGGAAGCGGCTCGTGGAGACAGGATCAGGACCGGTGCGGAAATAGGCGATGTCGGGGATGCGCTGTTCTTTGTTCACCACCAGGGCTTCCACGACGTGCAGGTCCTCGGCGCGTGCCTGGAACGCGAGATGGGCCGGGGTGTTGCGGTATGCGCCGCCATAATTCATGTGCACGTGCAGGTCGCCGCTCCACCACCCGTGCGCCGGGAGGTCGGCGAGCCGCTCGACCACGATGCGTCGCGTGACGGTGCGCGCGGAGCCGACCGTGAGGTCGGCGTGTGCGACGCGGTACTCCGGCCCGTGCCACACCTCGATGTGTAGTGCCCCCCCCCCAGCCGGAACGGTCACGTCGGCTGTCCCCGCAGTGTGAAAATAGGAGTACTCGAACGGGCGCTCGGCGCGATCGAACGCCTCGTCGGCGTGGCGCCACGCGTCGTCCGGGGCATAGGCCCGGCCGTCGGGCCCGCTCACCGAAACCCGCGCGGCCAACGCATGGCCGCCCCGATCCACGATGACGATCCGGAGCTTCCCCATCGGCTCGCGATACCGCCGGTCGTTGACGACGACCCGCTGCTTCCGCGCCCCCGGCAGGTCCAGGATCCAGAGCGACGTGTTCCCGTCCTCGTTCGAGATGTAGGCGATATGACGGCCGTCGCGCGACCAGCGCGGCGCCGTGGCGTCGAACTCGCCGTAGGTGAGGGGAAACACGTCCCCCCCGTCGGCGGTCATGAGCCACAATTGATTCCACTGGCGGCCGAGGTAGGAGCTGTACACGACGCGGGTGCCGTCGGGGGACCAGTCGGGGCGCGCCTTCCACGTCGTCTCCTCGTAGCGCATCTCGCGCAGCGGCGCGCCGGGAGTGGCGTCCATGCGCCAGAATCCACCCGTCCCGTGGATATGCCCGCGGTTCGATACGACCAGCAGCTCGCGCCCGTCCGGGGACCACGTGGGCGAGATATAGTGGTCCCACCGGGAGTAGTAGTAGCGCGGCAGCCGGGAGTCGTTGTCTTCCGTGAGCCGGGTGATCTCGCCGCTGGCGGGTATCACCGTGAAGACGTGCCAACGCCGGTTGTAAATAGAGGACACGAACGCAGCCCGCGACCCGTCGGGGGACCAGCGCGGCTCGACGTTCACGGCTCCGTTCCTCGTGAGCGGCCGCACGGCGCCGGAGGCGAGGTCGAGCAGCTCGAGCTCGATCGCGTCGCTCGCGTAGCGCGCGAACACGACGAACCGACCATCGGGAGACCAGTCCGGCTGGTAGTCGTAGCCCGGCCCGCTCGTGAGCTGCCGGGCGACCGTGGAGCCGATCTGCTGGCGCCACAGCGATCCCTGCATCGAGTAGATGAGCTCCGCACCGTCGGGCGACCACGTCACGGCGCTGGGGCCGCTCGTCACCTGAGGGACGTACATCTCGCGCCAGTAGTAGGCGTGTGGCAGGGCGACTTGCCGGAGCACCGGGGCGCGCTGGGCAAACGAGGGCGCGACGCCGCAGCAGAAGAGTGCGACTGCGACGACGCGCTTCATCCCTTCAGATACAGCTTCCCGGGGTCGAGCACCTCTCGCAGCAGCCGCAGCTCCGTCTCGCTCGGCGGCGCCACCTCGCGGAGCCGGGGGTGACGGCGCAGCGGCCATCCCACGCCGGCCTGCACGTCCGCAGGCTCGACGCCGGGATACAGCGCCGCGAGCATCATCTCGCCGCTCTCCTCGTCCGCCTCGAGGATCGCCTTGTCGGTGATCACCTTCACCGGCCCGGCCCCGGGCATCCCCAGCTCCCGACGGCGCTTGCCGTCGGGGCGCTGCCCCGGGCTCGTGATGAAGTCCACCCGCTCCGGGAACGCGCGTGGATTGAGCTTCGAGACGATGAGGGTGCGTTTCGCGTGGATCGCGATCTCGGCGGCGCCACCCGACCCCGGGAGGCGCACCGCCGGCCGCTCGTAGGGCCCGATCACTGTCGTGTTGATGTTGCCGTAGCGGTCCACCTGCGCGCCGCCCAGGAAGCCCACCTCGATGCGGCCGTTCTGGAGCATCAGCTGGAACACCCCCGCCATGCCGCACACCATGAGCGACCCGGTGACGAGCGCCGGATCGCCGATCGAGACGGGCAGCCGCTCCGGGACCGCGCCCACGGCGCCCGATTCGTAGATCAACACCAGGTGGGGGGCGTGCGTCCGGCGCGCCAGATTGCACGCCAGGTTCGGGAGGCCGATGCCGACGAACACGACCTCGCCGTCCGCGAGCTCCCGCGCGGCGACGGCGGCCATCATTTCCGCGGGCGTGTACGCCGGTTTAGAAGCCGTAGTTCACCCCGCTCGAGTAGCGTTCCTGCGCCTTGAGCCTGGCGACCAACGACGGCTGTTTCGCTATGTACGCCGCGCGGTCGGGGACGCCGCGGACGTACTCCTCGAGGTAGCCCTCGAGCCGCCCGGGATCGCGCGAGATCCCCTCCCATGCCACGTAGAAATCGTTGTCGCGGTCGTAATAGCCCTGGGCGTACGACGGGTGAGCGCCCCACGGCTCCACCACCACGGCGTCCACGATCATCCCCGGGATGAGCGTCCGGTTCGGGTCGGACCGGATCACCGCTTCATCCACGAGCTCTTCCACGACCACGATCACGCGCGTCGAGGCGAAGGCCGCCTCCTGTTGCACGCCCACGAGGCCCCAGATCTGCGTATTGCCCGCGACGTCGGCGCGCTGCGCGTGGACGACCGTCACGTCGGGGTTCAGCGCCGGCACCGTCGCGAGCCGCTCGCCGGTATAGGGGCACGCCACGCTCCGGATGCGCGGGTTCGCGGCCGGCAGGTCGGTCCCCATGTAGTCCTTGAGCGGCCAGAACGGCAGCCGCGCGGCACCCGCCGAAAGGCGCGCGACCATGCCGAAGTGGGAGTATTCCTCTAGCTCCAGCGGCGCGGCGCCCTGCCGCTCCACGGCGCGTCGAAAGGCGTGTAGTGACCCGACACCGGGGTTGCCGGCCCACGAGAAGACGAGCTTCCGGGCGCAGCCCGCGGCGATCATCTGATCGTAGATCAGGTCCGGGGTGAGGCGGGCGAGCGTGAGATCGCGCCGGCCCTGGCGGATGATCTCGTGGCCCGCGGCGAAACAGATGAGGTGCGTGAACCCCTCGATGACGACCGTGTCGCCATCGTGCACGAAGCGGGCGATCGCCTCCCGCATCGGCATCACCTTGGAGTTCGTTAGTCGGTCATCTCCCGCAGGCACGCGTCAATGATCCCCAGCGCCGTGTCCACGTCGTAGTCGTCGATCACCAGGGGTGGGGCGAGGCGGAGCGAGCTCTTCCCGGCGCCGAGCAGCAACAGGCCCCGCTTGAACGCCCGCTCCACCAGCTCGTGGGGGATCTCGGGCGCCGGCTCGCGGGTCTGGCGATCCTTGACGAACTCGACGCCGATCATCAGGCCGCGGCCACGCACCTCGCCGACGCCCGCGTACTTCTGCTGCAGGCGTTGCGCGCCCGCGAGTAATCGCTCGCCCAGCGGCGCGACCTTGGGCAGCAGCTCGCGCTCCACGACGTCCAGCGTGGCGAGCGCCGCGGCGCAGCACACGGGGTTGCCGCCGAACGTGCTGCCGTGCGCGCCCGGCTGCCACTTCATGGTCGACTCCTTCGCGATGATCGCGCCGATCGGCATGCCGCTGCCGAGGCCCTTCGCCGCGAGCAGGATGTCGGGCTCGATCCCCTCGTACTCGCAGGCGAACATGCGTCCGGTCCGCCCGATGCCGCTTTGGACCTCGTCGCACACGAGCAGGATGCCGTAGCGGTCGCACAGCTCGCGCAGTGCCGTGAGGTACCCGGGCGGTGGCACGACATAGCCGCCCTCACCCTGGATCGGCTCGACGAAGATGGCCGCCACGCCCTTGGGATCGAGCCGTTTGGCGAACAGATCGTCCTCGATGGACGAGACGCACCGCATCGTGCAGGCGGGCTCGCCGCGACAGAAGTCGCAGCGATAGCGATAGCCGTAGGGCACGTGGTACACCTCGGGGAGGAACGGCGCGAAACCGGCCCGCTGCACCGCCTTCGAGGCCGTGAGGCTGAGGCCGCCCATGGTGCGGCCGTGGAACGCGCCCGTGAACGCGATCAGCGCCGGTCGCCCGGTCGAGTGGCGCGCCAGCTTGATCGCGCCCTCGACGGCCTCGGTGCCCGAGTTCGTGAGGAACACCCGCTTCTTGCTCGGGCCCGGCGCCAGCGCCGCGAGCCGCTCGCACAACGCCGCGAAGCTCTCGTAGTAGAAGTCGCTGCCGCAGATGTGGAAGAACCGCCCCGCCGCCTCCTGCACGGCGCGCACGACCTGCGGGTGACCGTACCCGGTCGACGCGACGGCGATCCCCGCCATGAAGTCGAGATAGCGGTTCCCGTCCACGTCCTCGACCACGGCGCCCTCCCCGCGCGCGACGACGAGCGGGTACTCCTTCGGGTAGGATGTCGAGGCCCAGCGATTCTGCCGCTCGACGACCGCCCGCGCCTTCGGGCCCGGTGGCGGCACGACGATCCGCGGATAGTCCCGCTTCATCGCGCCTCCTCGATGACGGTCCGGCTCTGCTCCCGCATGAACTGCGCGACGTAGTACGGCCCGCAGCCACCCTTGCCGCTCGACCCCGATCCCTTCCACCCGGTGAATGGCTGCGCCCCCGGCCAGGCGCCCGTGGTGGCGCCCGTCCGCTTATTCACGTAGCAAACGCCCGCCTCGATCTCGTTGAAGAAGCGCTCGACGTCCTCGGGCCTGGTCGAAAAGATGCCCGCCGTGAGCCCGTACTCCGCCTTATTGGTCTCGGTGATGGCCTGGTCGAGCCCCGACACCTCACCGATCGCGAGCAGCGGCACGAACAGCTCCTCGAAGAACAGCGACGACGCGAGCGGCAGCTCGACGATGGTGGGCGCCACGTAGTGGCCGCGGTCGAACACGCCCCCCGTCAACCGGGCGCCGCCGAGCAGGATCCGCCCCTCCCGTTCGGCTTGCGCCGCGGCGCGCTCGAAGCGCGCCACGGCCTCGCGGTTGATCACAGGTCCGAAAAACACGTCGCGCTCGGTCGGATCCCCCAGGGTGATCGCTTTCGTCTTCGCGAGCAGCTTCTCGAGGAACGGCGCCTTGACCCGGCGGTGTACGTAGACGCGCGACGTGGCGCTGCACTTCTGATTCTGCAGCCCGAAGGCCGAGCGCATCACCCCTTCCGCCGCGGCGTCGAGATCGGCGCTGTCCATCACGACGGCCGCGTTCTTCCCGCCCATCTCGAGCAGGCACGGCTTGATCCACTGCTGCGACAAGCCTTTGAAGATGCGCATCCCGACCGCCTTCGATCCCGTGAACACCACGCCGTCCACGCCGGGGTGGTGCCACAGGGCCTCGCCCGTCTCCTCGCCCGTGCCCGGGAGATAGTTGAAGGCGCCGGCCGGCACCCCCGCGTCGCGATACACCTCGTACAGCTCGAGGCCGGTCCAGGGCGCGTCTTCGGCCGGCTTGTACACCACGGTGTTGCCGGCGACGAGCGCCGCCGCGGACATCCCCGTCGACAGCGCAAGCGGGAAGTTGAAGGGCGCGATGCAGGCGAACACGCCGTAGGGGCGGAGCACGTCGGTGTTCCGCTCCACGGGCGTCACGCGCGCCATGGGGCGCACGAACCCGTTCGCGTCCTCCACCTGCTGGCAGTAGTAGTCGATCAGATCGGCCGACTCTTCGGCGTCGCCCATCGCCTCGAGCCGGCTCTTCCCGACCTCGAGGCTCATGATCGCGGCCAGCTCGAACTTGCGGTCGCGGATCAGGCCCGCCGCCTTGCGGAGCGTCGCCACACGGTCGCGCCAGCCGCGGTGCAGCCACGCGGGCTGGGCCGCCCGCGCCGCCGCCACCGCGCGGTCCACCTGCGGCGCGGTCGCCGCGGCGAACCGTCCCAGCACGACGCTGGTGTCGGTCGGCGACGTGTCCACGAGGGGCGCTCCGCTCTCCTGCCCGACCGCGTCGCCCGCGATGTACAGGGGATGGTCCCGGCCGAGCTGCGCCCGGACGCGCGCCAGCGCCTCGTCGAACTGGCGGTGAAACAGCTCCCAGTCGACGTTGGCGGAGGTGTAGGTGACCTTGGACTGTGGGGATGCCGTGGCGGTCACGGGCGCTCCACTTGATGACTGACGACCTTGCTCACCGTCGCCTCCAACGCCACCGTGAGCCGTTGCACGATCTCGTCGATCTCCTGCTCCGTGACGATGAACGGCGGCGCTACCATCACGAGATCGCCGTTCACGCCGTCGGCGTGGCCGACGTTCGGCCAGACGACGAGCCCCGCCTCCTGTGCGGCCTCGGTGAACGCCTCCGCGAACTTCGCGGCGCGCGGGAAGGGGGACCGCGTGACCTTGTCTTCGACGAACTCGATCCCCACGAGCAGCCCGCGCCCGCGCACGTCGCCCACGTGGGGCAGCTGCTTGAGCGCGGCGAGTCGCCGCTGCAGCACGACGCCCAGCTGGGCGCACCGCTCGACCAGCTTGCGCTGTTTGATCAGCCGAACCGCGGCGAGCCCCGCGGCGCAGCCCACGGGGTGGAACGAGAACGTCTGGGCGTGGAGGAAGCTCCCGGAGCCGCGGGCGATGGCGTCCACGATCCGCTCTGACGTGGCCACGGCCGACAGCGCGGCATAACCCCCCGAGATGCCCTTGCCCAGCGTCATGATGTCGGGCGTTACGCCGTACGGCTCGATCGCCCACCATGTACCGGTGCGGCCCGCGCCGCACAGGATCTCGTCCGCGACGAACAGCACCTCGTACCGGTCGCAGATCTCGCGGATCCGTCGGAAGTAGTCGGAGCGCGGCGTCGAGGCCCCCGTGGACGATCCGCCCACCGGCTCGGCAATGAACGCCGCCACCGTGTCGGCGCCGAGCCGCCGGATCGCGGCTTCGAGCGCGGCGCCGCTGCACGTCGGGCACGCCGCGTCCTCGCCCCGGCACTCGCAACGGTACGGGTACGGTGCCGGGATCCGCGCCACGTCCACGAGCCACTCGCGGAACGGCAGCTTGTACGGCTCGCGCGCCGACGCCGAGAGGGCGAGCAGGGTGTTGCCGTGGTACGACGGCGCGAGGGCGATGATGCGGTGCTTGCGCGGCTTCCCGGCTTCGATCCAGTACTGCCGCGCCAGCTTCAGGGCGGCCTCGACCGCCTCCGAGCCGCTCGAAAGGAAGTACAGTTTGTCGAGGTTGCCGGGCAGGGTGGTGGCGAGCTCGCGGGCGAGCTCTTCCACCGGGCCGTGGGTGAACGCCGTCGCCGAGAGGTAGCCGAACTCGCGCGCCTGCCGTGCGATGGCCTCGGCGACCTCGGGGTTCGAGTGGCCCACGTTGGCTACGTAGGCGCCTCCCACCGCGTCGAGGTAGCGCTTGCCCTGCTCGTCGACGAGCCAACATCCCTCCCCGCGCACGATCCGCGGGTAGGAGCGCCCCAGCTTGCGGTAGAAGACGTTGCTGTCCGGATAGCGATACGGGCCGCTCATGGGCCTGAAAGCTACACGCCCGGGCCCGGGGGCGACTAGTTTCGGTCCGGCACCAGCCGCCAGGTGAGCGGCCCGCCGGCCGAGTCGAGCACGGCCACCGTGCGGGCCTGCCCCGCCACGACGGAGACTGGCCCGGCCAGGAGTACCGTGTCTGGCATGCTCGAGTGGGACACCACGAGCCACCAGTCGCCCGGCGGGACGTCGGTGAAATCCGACACCGCGCGGAAGAAAAACGACGATACCGGTACCGACCCGGCGCCACCCGCCTCCGAGAAGTGCGCCACGAGCCCCGCGACTTTCGAGAAATCCGCCACGCGCAGCGCCGCCTGACCGGCGGCCGGACCGGGGCCGCTATCTGAGGCCACGCCCGACGCGATAACCGCGCCCGACGACCCGGTCGTGTCCGTCACGAAGACGATGTAGTTCACGCTGTCCGCGGCTGCCAGCACCCAATCGAACGACGAGGTGTCGGACAGGGACTGCCCGAACAGCGTGTGCTGGCCCGGCAGGACGACGATCGCGGGGGTGAGCGTGCCGAAGTGGAAGTTCGCGTTCACCACCCTGCCGTCCACGCTCAGCCGGAAGGCGGCTCCGGGGATCGTCTCGAGCACCCGGAGCCTCGACCCCATGGGCGGCGCGGGGCCGCCTCCGGTGTCGCAAGCGGCGAGGGCGAGGAGCGCGGCGAGGCTGAAGGAGGGGGGACGCATCACAGCGAGGTGAACAGCGCCCGATCGATCTTGGTGCTGTCGCCGACCACCGCGAACCGGAGATCGTGAAGGTACTTGCGCGCCACGCGCTGCACATCGGCCGGCCCGACCGCGCGCACCCGGGCGATGAACGTGTCGGCCCGGCGCCAGCCGCCGCCCAGCACCTCGTAGCTCCCCAGCGCCGCCGCCTGGTCCATGTTGGCTTCCTGCCGGAGGAAATAGCCCGTCAGAAAGCCGTTGACCGACTCCGCCACGCGGTGCGGCGGGATTGGCTCGCTCTTCAGCCGCTCGACCTCGTGCCGCATCACCTTCAGCGCGGTGTCGGGCTGGACCGCCGTCACGTAGAGAAAACCGCTGTTCAGGCGCTCGTTGTTCACCGCGGCGAACGGCGCGTACGACAGGTTGCGCTTCGTGCGCACCTCTTCGAACAGCCGCTTCGACAGGATGTCGATCGCGACACGCAGCGCCGCGTAGTCGCCGTCCGCCGCTGCCGGCGCGGCGAACAGACCGATCACGTAGTTCGTCGGCAGGTCGCGCGCGACGAGCGCCAGGGCCGCCGGCCGGGCCGGGAGGGGAGGCAGGGACGCCGCCCGACCCCCCTTCCCCGGCAACGGGCCGAACGCCGCGGCGACCTTCGCCTCGAGATCCGCCCGCGACACGTTGCCGACGACGACCAGGAGGAGATTCTCCTTGGTCATCCGCTCGCGATGACGCCGGACGAGGTCGTCCCGGGTCAGGCCGCTCACGGCTTCCACGGTCCCGTCGGGATCGACGCCATAGGGATGCCCGGCGTAGAACAGGCTGTCCCCCAGCCAGCGGAGCAGCGCGTCGGGATTGTCGCCGCGCTGCCGCAGGTCGTTCACGATCTGGGCGCGCACCAGGGCGAGCTCGCTCTCGGGGAACGTCGGATGGAGCGTCGCCTGGACGAAGAGATCCCACGACTCGTCCCAGTAGTCGCGCACGGCCCGGAGCGTGAACACCGAGTAATCGCGCGTCGTCTCGGCGCCCAGCTCGGCGCCCGTCCGCGCTGCACCGGCGGCGAGCTGGTCCTTGGTGTACTTCTCCGTGCCGTGCGGCGCGAGGGCGCCGATGACCCGCTCGACTCCGGCGGCGGCCGGCGTGAGGTTGCCGCTGCCGCCCTTCAGGTACAGCCGGACGGCGATGACCTCGTTCCCCGGCACCGCCTTGAAAATCACCGGCACGCCGCCGGCCCGGAACTCGGCGACGGTGGTCTGCTGGGCGACGAGCCGCGCCGCTGCGAGCAGGGCCGCGGCGACGAGCGTGGGCGCGCGCGTCATGGCACGGCCTCCCCGGCGAGCAGCGCGTCCGGCGTCAGGTTGAGGCCGGCACGGGCGGCCGGAGCGATCAGCACGCCGGTCACGTGGGGCTTCCCGATGAGGTAGCGGCGTGCGTAGGCGGCGATGTCCGCCCGGGTGACCGCCTGCATCCGCGGCCGGTAGCCGAGGTAGTAGTCGAGGCCGGCGACGGCCCACCAGAACCCCACCGTGTGCGCGAGACCGCTCGGCTGCTCCCGCTCGTACGTCCCCTGCACGGCCACCTGGTTGCGCGCGGCGGCCAGCTGCTCGGGGGTGACGTAATCCGAGTCGCCGAAGTGCGCGATCTCCTCCAGGATGGTGATCTTGCGTGTAGTAGAAGAGGTTCGCCGAGAACGCGAGGCCGCTTCCGACGAGACGCTTGTAAAACCGGCCCGTCTCGTTCTGGAGCACGGTGGAGAAGACGTCGGCCGCGTACGTCGCCCCGGGGTCCCCGCTCACGCTCGGCCCCTGCCAGAAGATCGCCAGCGTCACCGAATTGACGGGCTTCTCGATGATCACGGCCTTGGACTGCGTGAGCGGGGGCGGGTTCGGGGCCGGCGTGGCAAACGGGTCGTCCCCTTTGGGCCAGTCGCCGAACACCTGCTCCGCGAGCGCGAACCCCCGCTCCGGCGTGAGGTCGCCCGACAGGATCAGCGCCGTGTTGTTGGGGACGTAGTAGCGGCGCTGGATCGTCTGCATCTTCTCTTGCGTCGCGGTGCTGATGACGGTCCGGTCGCCGATCACGTTTTTGTGGGAGTAGTAGCCGGGCGACCAGAGCTCCTGCTGCACCGCCCGGTTCAGGTGAAAGAAGGGACTCGCCTCGCCCCGGTCGAACTCGCCGAGCACCACGGGGCGCTCGCGCTCCAGCTCGTCCTGCTTGAACAGGGGATAGCGGATCGCGTCCTCCATGAACTGCATGGCCGGGACCACGCTGTCCACGCCGACCGTGACGAAGTAATTGACCCGTTCTTCCGACGTCGTGCCGTTCCAGACGGCACCGAGCTCCGCCAGGCGCTCGAGGTAGCGCTCCTGGTTCGGGATCGTGCGGTTCGCTTTGAAGAACATGTGCTCGTACAAGTGCGACAGCCCGTCGTACTCCGGGGTCTCGGTGAAGGCGCCGTTCTTGACGTCGAGCTCCACCGTGACGAGCGGCACCGCGTGGTTTTCGACGACGATGACGTCCAGCCCGTTCGCGAGCGTCTTCTTGGAGATCGGCAACCCGGACTGCGCGGCCAGCGAGGCCGCCCCGAGCAGGACGGCCAGGGCGCACGTGGGGACACGCATCTGCACCTCCGGAAACCAAGGACGACGGCGGGATGGAGGGAGTGTGGCGGCCGGGCGCCGGACTGTCAAGGCGACCGGTAGGCCTGCTCCCGGTCCACCACGTAGACGTTCCGTTGCGCGGTGGGCATGATGATCAGGTCGAGGATGTTCACGTGCTCCGGGAGATTCACCACGTACGCGATCGCGTCGGCGACGTCGTCCGCGGTGAGCGGGCGGAAGCCCTGATACACCCCCGCGGCGCGCTCTCGATCGCCGTGAAAGCGCACGTCGGAGAACTCCGTCTCCACGAACCCCGGGTCCACGCTGGAGATCCGGATCGGCGTGCCCGCCACGTCGAGGTTCATTCCTTCGGTGAGCGCCCGCACGCCGAACTTCGTCGCGTTGTACACGTTCCCCATCGGATAGGTCTGGTGCCCCGCGGTCGAGCCGATGTTCACCACGTGGCCGCGGCGCCGCGCGACCATGTGCGGCAGGACGGCGCGGGTCACGTACAGCAGGCCCTTCAGGTTCGTATCGATCATGCGATCCCAGTCGTCGGGATCGCCCTCGTGGATCTTGGAGAGGCCGCTCGCGAGACCGGCGTTGTTGAGCAGCACGTCCGGCACCTGCCCCGCGGCGACGAGCGCGTCCGCCGCGCGGTGCACGGCGGCACGGTCGCGCACGTCCACTTGCGCGAGGCGGACGGTGCCGCCGTGGCGGTCCCGCAGCTCGGCGGCGAGCTGCTCGAGCCGGTCCAGCCGGCGCGCCCACAGGGCGAGGGTCGCGCCGTCGGCCGCGAACCGCCGGGCGCACGCTTCCCCGATCCCCGAGCTCGCGCCCGTGATGAGGATGACCTTTCCTTTAATACGGTTCACGTCTCGACGGTTCCCCTCGACGTCGTTCCTCGACGCCTTTGTTTATCTCATGTTCCCCGTATGCCCCAGCGAGTATCGCCCCGGCTGCGGCCATACGCACAGCCCGTGCGGCTCGCGCCCCACCTTGATGCGGTGCGTGAGCCGCCCGGTCTCGGTGTCGAACACGTACACCTCGTCGTCGTAGCGGCCGGAGACCCACAGCTCCTTGCCGTCGGCGCTCACGTTGCCCATGTCGGGGCTGCCGCCGCGGGGCACGGGCCACGTCGCGACGATGCGCTCGGTCGCCGGGTCGAGCACCGTGATCGTGCCCGGCCCGTGTTGCCCGCCCGCGGTGGTGTTCCACCCCCGGTTCGTGACGTACAACAGCCGCCCGTCGCGGCTCGGGTAGATGCCGTGCGTGCCTTTGCCGGTCGCGACGAACCCGATGCGTCGAAAGGCCTCCGGGTCCACGAGATAGACGCCGTTCGCCCTCATGTCCGCGACGTAGAAGACCCGCCCATCCGCCCGGGAGCGGATATCCTGCGGCATGGCGGCGCTGTCCAATCCCCCTGGGTCGAGCGTCAGGTAGCCCAGGACCGTCCGGGTCGCCAGGTCGACCTTCACGAGCTGGCCAGAGAACTCGCACGTGGCGACGGCGTCGCGCCCGTCGGCCGTGAACTCCATGTGGTCGACGCCCTTGCACGCGACCGGCAGCGACTGCACCAGCGCCATGGTGTGCGCGTCGCGGAAATCGAGCCGCCGCCGCCGCTCGGCGATCACGATCGCGAACCGCCCGTCCGGCGTGAAGTAGAGATTGTAAGGATCGTCCACCGCCACGTTCGACCCCTCGCGCCCGGTTGCGGGATCGATCGGCGTGAGGCTGTTGCCGAGGTTGTTCGCGACCCACAGCGTCGTGAGATCGTAGGACGGCACCACGTGCTGCGGCAGCGCGCCCGTCGGAAAGGTCCGCACGACGCGATACGTGGCGGGATCGATGACCGTGACGGTCCCATCGTGCGAGTTCGGGACATAGACGAGCGAGCGGGCCCGCGCCGCCGCGGGAGCGAGGGCGTTCGCGCCCGCGTGGGCATAAATATCGGTCGTATCCGTGGTCTGCGCCCCGCCAGGGGCCACGCCGGCAAGCGGGGCGAGGAGCGCCACGACCAGTGCCACCCGTCTCATGCGACACGAAGATACATCAGCGATCCCCCCACGCGATTACGATCTTTCCCACGTTGCGGTTCTCCCGCAATCGCTGAAACGCCTCCGCCGCCCGCGCCGGCGGGAACGCCGAGTCGACCGTCACCCGCAGCCCCCCCTTCCCGGCGTCAAAGCTCGACAGGAGCTCCTCGCGGAATCGCGCCACGAGGGCCGCCTTCTCGGCGCGGCTGCGCGACCGCAGGGTCGAGCCGACGAGCCGGGCGCGCTTCCGCATCAGGAGCCCGAGGTCGGTCTCGACGACGGCGCCTCCCATCGTCGCGATGACCACGACCCGGCCGCCCGGGGCGAGCACCCGCAAATCGCCCGGCAGGCTCGTCGCCCCGATCGGATCGAGTACGACGTCCACGGCGTCGCGCCCCCAGCGTCCCTCGATCTCCGCCGCGAAGTCCGTGCTGCCGGCGTCGATCGCCAGGTCCGCGCCCGCGGCCGCGAGCGCGCCCAGCTTCGCTGCCGTGCGCGTCGTCGCGGCGACGCGCGCCCCGCACAGCTTCGCGACCTGGATCGCGGCAAGCCCCACGCCCGACGCTCCCGCGTGGACCAGCACGCCCCTGCCGGGCGCGACGTCCCCCCTCCCTTCGACGACGAGATTGACGAACGCGGTGAGGAACGCTTCCGGAATGCCCGCGGCCGCCACGAGGTCGACGTGCGCGGGCGCCGGGAACACCTGCCCCGCCGGCGCGGCGACGTACTCGGCATGCCCGCCGCCCCCGAGCAGCGCGCACACCCGCTCCCCGGTATCGTCCACGGTGCCCGACGCCTCCATGCCGAGGATCTCCGATTCTCCCGGGGGCGGGGGGTAGCGGCCGGCGATCTGTGAGAGGTCGGCACGGTTCACCCCGGACGCGGCCACCCGGATCAGCACCTCGCCCTGCTCGGGCACGGGGCTGGCCGTCTCGCGCAGCGACGCGGCGTAGCGTCCTCCTCCCGGCTGCTCCGTGACGTGGAGAAATTTCATGGCGCGAATACTAGCCGCGCGGAACGGACGAGTGCAAAATTCGCCGCCGATGATCAAACGCTGCTGGGTCGGGGGGGACGATCCCCTGATGCTCGCCTATCACGATGAGGAGTGGGGCGTGCCCGTCCGCGACGACCGCGCCCTGTTCGGGAAGCTCGTACTCGACGGCTTCCAGGCCGGGCTGTCGTGGCGCGTGATCCTCCACAAGCGCGCCCGCTTTCTTGAGGTGTTCGACGGCTTCGACCCTGCGCGCATGGCGCGCTACGATCGCCGGAAGGTCGCGCAGCTGCTCCGGGATCCCGGCATCGTGCGCAACCGCCAGAAGGTCGCGGCCGCCGTGACGAACGCCCGCGCGTTCCTCGAGTTCCAGGCGAAGGAGGGCGCCTTCGCGCCCTTCCTCTGGAGCTTCGTGGGTGGAGCACCCAAGCAGAACCGCCGCCGCTCGCTGCGCGAGCTTCCCGCGCGCACCCGCCAATCGGACGCCATGAGCGAGGCGCTCGCCGCGCGCGGGTTCCGCTTCACCGGCTCCACGATCTGCTACGCGTTCATGCAGGCCGTCGGGATGGTGAACGACCACCTCGTGACCTGCTTCCGCCACGCGGAGCTCAGGGCAGGTCGGCCGTAGTGAAGAAGCGCGGGGGCCGGCGCGCTTTCGTCGCCTGCTCGAACGCGTACGCCAGCCTGATCAGCGTCGCCTCGCTCCACGGCCGTCCGACGAACGACAGCCCCACGGGCAGGCCGACCACGTAGCCCAGCGGCACGGTGACGTGCGGATAGCCGGCCACGGCCGCGGGCGACGAGAAGCTGCCCCCACCCCCGGGGTCGCCGTTCACGAGGTCGATGAGCGCGGGCGGTCCGCCCGTGGGCGCGATGAGCGCGTCGAGCTGGTGCTCGGCCATCACGGCGTCGATCCCCTGGGTGCGCGCCAGGAGGTGATCCTTGTCGAGCGCCCGCAGGTAGTCTTGGTCGGTGAGCAGGCCCTTCGCCTGCGCCTGCACGAAGATCTCCTGCCCGAAGTAGGGCAGCTCCCGCGCCTTGTTCCGCTCGTTGAAGCCGATCAGGTCCTCCAGCGTCTTCGCCCCGGCCGCACCGGGGGCCCACTCGGCGAGATAGCGGTTCAGGTCCGCCTTGAATTCGTACAACAGCACGGTGAACTCCGCATCGTCGAACTGGCCCGCGGTGGCGATGTCGGCGGGGTCCACGACGACGGCGCCGAGCCGCTTGACGGTGTCGATGGCGCCCTCCATCAGGGCGTCGGTCGCTGGACTGTACCCCATGAAGTGCGATCGGCACACCCCGAGCCGGGCGCCCTTCAGCCCGTTCGGGTCGAGAAACGCGGTGTAATCGGTGCGCGCCTGCCCGGCGCTCGCCGCGGTGGCGTCGTCGCGGGGATCGACCCCGGCGAGCGCGCCCAGCAGCACGCTCGCGTCCGCCACCGTGCGCGCCATCGGCCCGGCCGTGTCCTGGCTGTGCGCGATGGGGATGATCCCGGTGCGGCTCACGAGCCCGAGCGTGGGCTTGATGCCCACGATCGAGCAGCAGGTGGACGGCGACACGATCGACCCGTCGGTCTCGGTCCCGATCGCCACCGGGCACAGGTTGGCCGCGACGGCCACGCCCGAGCCGGAGCTCGAGCCGGACGGCGTGCGGTCGAGCGCATAGGGGTTCCGGCACTGCCCGCCGCGACCGCTCCACCCGCTCGAGGAGTGGGTCGAACGGAAGTTCGCCCACTCCGAGAGGTTCGCCTTCCCCAGGATCACGGCCCCGCTGGCGCGCAGGCGCTCCACGATGAACGCGTCTCGCGGAGGTGCCACGCCCACCAGTGCGAGGGAGCCCGCGGTGGACTGCATCCGGTCACGCGTAGCGATGTTGTCCTTGACCAAGACCGGAACACCGTGGAGCGGCCCGCGCGGGCCCTTCGCCTTGCGCTCCGCGTCGAGCGCCTCGGCCTGGGCGAGCGCGTCGGGGTTCACCTCGAGCACCGCGCGCAGGGCGGGCCCCTTGCGATCGAGGGCGTCGATCCGCTGCACGTAGGCTGCGGTCAACCCGCGGGCGGTGTACTTGCCCGATTTCATTCCGGCCTGCAGCTCGGCGATCGTGGCTTCCTCGAGCTCGAACGGCGCGGCTGAGGGCCGACTGACCCCGCGCGCCAGCGCGGGGACCCTGGACTCCACTGCCGCCGCTCCGCCCGCGGCGGCGAGGCCGACAAACGTGCGACGATCCATCGTCCGATCGCTCATGGGGTCTCCTCCCGAGATCATGACAGGGGCCACGAACCGGGGCTAAACTTGCTGCGGGACCGGGAGGGTGGCCAGCGATGGAGCGCGTGGTCGGAGGACAAAGCGACGTGGGGCGGCTGCGGCGCGTAGCGGTGAAACACGCGCGTGACGCGTTCCGCAGCGACGCGAGCCTCGATCGTCAGTGGAGGGACCTGAGCTACACGGCCCGCCCCGACCTCGCCCGGGCGACGTCCGAGTACGAGCGATTCCTCGCGTTGCTGCGCGGCGCCGGCGCGGACGTGCACTGCCTGCCGCCCAGCGAGCAGGTCGGGCTGGACTCGCTGTACGTGCGCGACGCCTCGATCGCGTGCGACGGCGGGCTCATTCTGTGCAACATGGGGAAGCCGCAGCGCGCGACCGAGCCCGCGGCGCAGGAAGCGGCGTTCCGCACCCTGGGCCTGCCGATCCTCGGCGCCATCACGGGCGACGGCCGGCTGGAGGGGGGCGACGTCTTGTGGCTCGACGAGCGCACGCTCGCCGTCGGCCGGGGCTATCGCACCAACGACGCGGGGATTGGCCAGCTCCGCGCGCTGCTCGCCGGCTCGATCGACGAGCTCATCGTGGTCCCCCTGCCCCACTGGCGCGGCCCGGCCGACGTGTTCCATCTCATGTCGATCGCGAGCCCGCTCGACCGGGATCTGTGCGTCGTGTATTCACCGCTCTTGCCCGTCCCGTTCCGGGAGGCGCTCCTGGCGCGCGGCATCACCCTCGTCGACGTGCCCGACGCCGAGTTCCCGACGCTCGGCTGCAACGTCCTCGCCGTCGCCCCGCGCACCGCCGTCATGGTGGCGGGCAACCCCGAGACCCGGGCGCGGTTGGAGCGCGCCGGCGTCCAGGTACACGAGTTCGCCGGGCGGGAGATCTGCCTCAAGGGGGGTGGCGGCCCCACCTGCCTAACCCGGCCACTGGTGCGGGATTAGGGCGCCGGGGGACGCGATTTCCTATATTGGGACCGACCCCGGCCGTTTCGGAGGACCTATGCCGAGGACGTTCTGTGCAGTGTTAGCCGTGTTTGCGATCATGGCGTGCGGCGGCAGCCACAAGCGACACACCCGCGCGCCCAGCAGGACCGCCGCTCCGGCCGCGACCCGGCCGACGGCCACCAAGGGTAAGACACAACGGAGGCCCGCCGCCCGACCGGACACCGGCCAGCACAATCCCCTGATGAACCGCTAGGCCGACAGCTTCCGCAACTCGGCGTCCACGCGGTCGCGTTCCAGGGCCTCGCCGACAGAATCGAAGATCTCGCGCGCGCGCTCCAGATAGGCGCGCGCTTCCTCCCGCTGCCCGAGCCGCTCGCGGAACAGGCCGTACTCCAGGTACACCTCGCCCTCCGTGGCGGCCGCGCGCTCGACGGTCTTGCACAGCTCGATCGCCTGCTCGAAGAAGACAAAGCCCGTCTCGTCCTGCTGGCGGCCGCGCAACCGGCCCATGAGGATGTAGACCTGCGCCAGCCGGCGCGTGAGATTGCCGGCGATCGCGACCTGCTCGGCGCGCCGGAGCTCCTCGTCGACCTCGAGGAACCGCTCCGCATCGAGCTGCAGCTCGGCGAGATTCAGGCGGATGGCGAGCTCGAGCGCCGGGTCGCGCGGCGCCCGCTGCGCCCAGGCCAGGGCCTCCCGGTAGGCGATCGCCGCCGCGCCGTGCCGCCCCAGCTGCGCTTCCAGCTGTCCCTGCGTGTTCAGCACGCGGGCCATCTCGTCCGCCGCGCCGGCGGCCTCGGAGGCCTCGCGGGCGCGGCGCAGGTGGTCGCCCGCCCCGGCCAGATCGCCCTGGCGGCGGGCCAGCACGCCGAGCAGCCGCTCTAACTGGCCCTCCGCGCGGCGGTCGACCGACGCCTGGGCGAGCCGCAACCCCCGGGAGTACCAGGCCTGCGCGCCCGCCCATTGCCCCTGCCACAGCGCCGCGTCCCCGAGGCCCTCGCAGGCGGCGATCGCCCCCGCCTGGTCGAACTCCGCTTCGGCGAGCGCCAGCGACCGCTGGAAGTAACGCGCGCCCTCGGCGTGTCGGCCGAGCTCCAGCGCCAGCCACCCCAGCGCCTCCAGTGATTGGACCTCGGGGCGGCGATCCTGCAGCCCCTCGGCCACCCGCAGCGCCACCTCGTACCACGCCCGTGCCTGCGTCGGCCGGCCCACGCCCTCCTCGAGCCGTCCCGCCTGGAGCAGCGCCGTGACGACACCACTCGCGTCGCTGCGTTGCTGCGCGTCGAGCGCCTCGACGTATGCCTTGTACAGCGCCTGGAGGTGCTCGGTGATCTGATGGAACGCACGCGGCATGTGGCGCCGCAGCTCCTCGGGCTGAATCCCCCGTTTGCCCAGGGTGAGGTACGGGCCGGAGCTCGACCACAACGACCGCTCGTCAGGACGGGAGATCGACACGAGGAGGGCCCGCAGCGGCGCGACCGCCTCGAGCTCGGGGAGCAACCCGAGCGCCCGTTCCACGCGCACCGGCGGCAGCGGCGCGCTCACAGGCCGTACTCCTTCATCTTGCGGGTGAGCGTGTTGCGGTGGATCCCGAGGAGCTCGGCGGCAGCCCCGATCTGCCCGCTGGTGTGGGCCAGGACGCGCGCGATGTGGCGCGCCTCGAGCTCGGCCAGCGTCAGCAGGGCGCTCGCCCCCTGGGGGCGGTCGGGGAGCGACGCTTCCTCGCCCCGGAGCTCGTCCGGGAGGTGCTCGGCACGCAGCGTGTCGTCGGTGGCGACGATCACGCCCCGTTCGATCACGTTGCGCAGCTCCCGCACGTTCCCGACCCACGCGTGGTTGCGCAGCAAGTCCAGCGCCCGATCGGAGATCGCGCGGACCTGCTTCCGGTAGCGCTCGGCGAACTGGCGCACGAAGTAGGCGGTGAGCAGTACGAGATCGTCACCGCGGTCCGCCAGCCTCGGCAAGCGGATCATCACGACCGCCAGCCGGTAGTACAGGTCCTCGCGGAACCGGCCCTGGGTGATCGCCTCGCGCAGGTCGCGGTTGGTCGCGGCGATCAGCCGCACGTCCACCGGGATCGTCTCCGCGCCGCCGACCCGCTCGATCTCGCGCTCCTGCACGGCACGCAGGATCTTCGCCTGCAGCGCGAGGCTCATGTCCGCGACTTCGTCGAGGAACAGCGTGCCGCTCCCGGCCTGCTCGAACCGACCGATCTTGCGCGTGATGGCGCCCGTGAAGGAGCCCTTCTCGTGCCCGAACAGCTCGCTCTCGAGCAGGTTCTCGGGAATGGCGGCGCAGTTGACCGCGACGAACGGCCCCGCGGCCTCCGCGCCGTTCTGATGGATGGCGCGGGCCACGACCTCCTTGCCCGTCCCCGACTCGCCCTGGACGAGCACGGTCGCCTCGCTCGCCGCGACGCGCGCCATGAGCTTGTAGACCTCGAGCATCGCGGGGCTCTGGCCGACCAGGGCGTAGGGCCCGACGGCATGATGCTCGACCGCGGGCAGGGCGACCGGCACTTCGGTGGCGGCGGCGCGGACGCGGCGCAGCGCCTGCAGCAGATCGTCCCGACGCAACGGGAGGGAGAGGAGGTCGAGCACCCCGAGCTTCTCGGCGCGCAGCACGAGGCCCATCGAGGGCGCCTGGGCGACGGCGACGAGCCGCGGGCTGCCGGTCGCGCCGCGCAACGCATCCACCCACCAGGCCAGGTCCTCATCGGCGTGCTCGCCGAGCAGTGCGAGCACGACGTCCCAGCGCTTCGCGGCGAGCTGCCGCACGGCACGGGGCAGGTCCGGTGCCGTCTCCAGCTCGAGCCCGGCGTCGCCGGCCCACTGGCGCGCGCTCTGCACCAGGCCGCCGCCCTCCTCGGCCGCGACCACGAGGATCCGTAACGGCGGACCGTTCTCTCTGCGGGGCGCGGCGGGCGACGGCGAGGGATGTGTCGACACGTGTGCCATCACCCGGCGGCCCCGGCGCCCACGTACCGTGCGACCAGCACGAGGGCGTCATCCGTCCCCTTGCCGTGTCGCGCGAGGATGTGATCGGCGAGCTGTTGCGGCGCCGCCTCGGCCGGCAGGCCATCGCTGAACCCGTCCTTGATGCCGTCGGTGGCGAAGATGAGCGTGTCCCCCGGGGTGAGCGAGATGACTTCGGCGCGCAGCCGCGGCAGCTCCGAGCCGACGATGCCGCCGCGCGTCATCAACGTCGTGCGGGCCCGGGGTGCCGCCGGGTCGGTGTACAGCAGCACGCCCTCGACGTTGCCGACGCCGAGCCACGTCATGGACGCGTCGGCATGATCGAACACCGCGACGTTCATCACGACGCCGCGGGTTCCGTGCAGCGCCTCGTGGCAGCGGGACAGGAGCGGCAGCACGGACTCGTCGGCGTAGCGACTCAGCGCGGCGACCGCGGCCCGCGCCGCCGCGGCCGCCTCGGCGCCGTGCCCGAGGCCGTCCACGACGGACACCAGCACGCCGCTCCGCACCGCACGCACCAGGTGGAGGTCCCCCGACTCGGCCTCCCCGGTGAGCGTCAACCGCGCGACGCCCCAGTCGATCAGGGTGGGAGCGGGCAATCGTCCCTCAGGACGGGAGTCGCCGCCACTTCCGCATCGTCACGGTCGTCCCCTGTCCCACGACCGAGGCGATGTCGAAGTCGTCCATCAGGCGCCGCGCGCCCGGGAGGCCGAGTCCCAGCCCGCCCGAGGTGGAGTACCCGTCCTGCAACGCCCGCGACACGTCGGGGATGCCCGGGCCCTGATCGCGCGCGACGACGACCACGCCCTGCTGGTCGCCGTTCGCAACCACGCTCAGGGAGATCTCCCCGCGTTTCGCGTACATCAGGATGTTGCGGGCGACCTCCGAGATGGCGGCGGCGATGACCGTCTGGTCGCCGGTCGAGAACCCGGCGCCGGCGGCGAGCTCCCGCCCGTGCTGGCGCGCCTGCACCACGTCGACGTCCGACGCGATCTCGACGCGCAGCTGGTCAGCCACGCTCGATGCGTCCACGTTCGCCCTTCTCGTCGAGCCGCCCCTGGGTGTGCTGGTTGAGAAAGGCGAGGCCCTCTTCCAGGTCGAGGGCCGTCGAGATGCCCTTGAGGGTCAGCCCGAGCTGCACCATCGCGAAGGCGACCTCGGGTTGGATGCCCACGATCACCGTTTCCGCACCCCGGAGCCGCGCCATGTGCGCGATGTCCCGCAGCGTCCGTACGGCGAACGAGTCCATCACGTCGAGCGCGGTCACGTCCACGATCACGCCGCGGGCGCGGAACCGGCCGACTCGCTCGATCAGCTTCTCCCGCAGCTGCGAGAGATCGGCGTCGGAGAGGGCCGACTGAATCGAAGCGATGAGAAAGTGACCCTGCTTGAGGATCGGGACGTCCACGGGTCACGCCTTGGGCGTCAGCTCTTCCAACGGCAATACCTTGTAGCCGAGCAACCGCTCCGCTTCCTCGATGCCGCCCTGCAGGTCGCCCACCGTCGCCATCTCGCTCAGATCCACGCCGATGGTCACGAGCGTCTGCGCGATCTCGGGCGAGAGGCCGGTGACGATCACCGTGGCGCCCAGCAGGCGCGAGGCCTCGACGGTCTGCACCAGGTGGTTCGCGACGTTCGAGTCCATGGCCGCGACGCCAGTGATGTCGATCACCACCACCTTCGCGCGATTCGTGCGGATGGCCTGCAGCAGCTGCTCGGTCAGCTGGCGGGCGCGTTGCGGGTCGATGACGCCGATGATCGGCAGAATGAGCAGTCGCTCGCGCACCTGCAGCACCGGCGTGGACAGCTCGCGGATCGCTTCCTGCTGCTGCCGGATGATGCGCTCGCGCTCTTGCACGAAGCCCACGGCCACCGTGTTGGCGACGCGGTTGGCCGCGGGCTCGTAGGCGTCGAGAATGGGGTTTAGCTTGTCGAAGTCCTCGTGGTACTTGCCGAACAGCGAGCGGGCGAGCACGTCGCGCAGCAGCAGCACGATCCCGAGGACTTCGTGCGTCTCGACGCCCCGCGGAATGATGCGCTCCGACAGGTTGCGCGCGTACGCTTGCAGCGCTTCGAAGGTCCCGGTCTCGAGCGCTTCGACGTAGTTGTCGTACACCGACGTCGCCTCGGCGAAGATCTCCTCTTCGGTCATCGCCGTGAGCAGCTGGGCCCGGGTGATCCGGCGGGCCCACTCTTCGCGCAGTTCGGTGCGGTTCTGCCGCAGGTGGGCCACGAGCTCGCGCAACAACGCGGCCGTGTCCTGCGTGTGCATGGGGATGCCGGCAGGCGGCGACTCCCGCTGCTCCTTCGACCTGGTGGCCATGGTCCGTCCTGAACGGGGAATGTTGCCCCCACGCAACAGCAAGGCTAGTGCCAATTGCTTGTTGCGGCACTGCCACCGTAACCCATTGACTCACAGGACGTTGTGACGTGAGGTCACGGTGTTCTGAGACCCCGATGCGACAGATTGGGGCGGAACGTCTTTTCGCACTGCACCAAAAAATAGCGTGGGGAGCCGGGCCACCATCGGGGTTCCACCGCTCGCGCAGGCGCAACGGCAGAACGCAATCCGCGAATGGTCAACGTGCTCGACCCGTACTCCCCCCGCTATGCTCGGACGGCCGCTCCGGCCGTCACGGACCTACGGAACTCGTCGCCGATCCCACGATGATCTCGCCGACGGTTTGGTACCCGATGATCTGCCCCAGCAAGCCAAGGATCGGGCTCTGCTCGAACACATGGATCATGTTCACCGTCATGCCGCTGCTCGTCACACCGTCGCCCGTCGGGATCTGCTCGTTCAGGACGACGTAGCCGACGCCCGGCAGCGTGATGTTGGTGTTGGGATCCACCGGCGCATCGCCCGAGGTCACGGGCACGCCCGCCACCACGAGGTTGTCGAACGTGGAGCCGTTGGCGTTGCTGGCGGCCCCGCTCGCGGTGCGACTGCTCACGACGTTGGCGACCAAGCCGTCCGCCGTGATCAGGCCCTCCAGGATGTTGATAGCGGCCGCGGTCGCGGTGCTTTGCGCGCCCGCCTCCGCGGTTCCCAACGCACCGCTCGTGGTGCTGTTGAGGAATTCCGTCGACAGCGTGCCGGGCACGCCGGACGCATCAGCCTCGGCGAACGCGATGTCCCCATCGGTTCCGCTGATGGCCGGCAGCACCGCGAGAGGAGACTGGCCCAGCGAGGCGGCCGGCGTGTTGACATACGTGCCGTATGCCTGGCCGCCAACGGACTGAGCGACGCCCGCCGTGGCGAACCACGCGCTCAGACCCGCCACCAGCGCCAGGGTCGCGAGCGGGTTCACCGCATGAATGCTCTTGACGTTCATCACTTCGCCCTTCCTTTCTCAGTGCTGTTGGATGTTGCCGCCCGTCAGCGGCGTTTCACCCGTGTCCCCGTGCCCGAACGTATCGTCGTCCATGACCTTCCAATGGAACGTGTCCGGCCCGGTGCCGGGGCTCGAGCCAGGCTCGCCGTTGTCGCAGGCCCGCATCCCGATCGGGTGCGGATGCCAGTCGCCGTTGACGTGCTTCACGCGCGCGGTGGCGAACACCGTAATGCACGTGCCGTCCACCGAGAAGGTCGGCGTGTTCCCGAAGCCGTCGAGGTTATCGTGGATCGATACGTGGTACTTGGTTTGGGAAGGGTGATGGACGACCTGGATCTCACCCTTGCTGACGACGCAATTCGTAGCGCCGTGAATATTGAACCCGAACGTGACCTTCCCGAACATCGTGTTCGGGGGCGTGGGATCGATGCGCCCGCCGCCCGTGAACTTCGTCTCGGGACACTGGTTCTCGCCGCCCCAGAAGCTCGGGCGCTTCAATGCCGTCGGCGGCGTCGAGTCCTGGCAGCCGGCCGCGATCAGCGCGACGGCCAGCAGGCCAGGCACAACGATGGAACTCCGATGTCTTGGCGTCATGTGCGTTCTGTCCTCCTTCGTTCTCGTTCACGCCACCTGCCTTCGAAGCGGCGGGGGAAGCAAGGCCGATGCCAGCGCGGTACACGAGTCGAAGGCGTTGTGATAGTGGGAGATGCGAGCGGCGTTGCAGCATCGCTGCGATGCGCGCACGGCGATTTTGCGTTCACAAGTGTGGCGCGCGCACCAGTTGCGCGCGCACAGCACCGCGTCACGACCCGACGGCGCTCTTCGCGGAGCCCACGATGATCTCTCCCGTCGTGAGACCGGTGAGGACGTCCTGCAGGATCACGTGGATCATGTTCACCGTGATGCCGCTGGACGACACGCCGTCGCCCGTGATCTGCTGCTCGTTCAGGACCACGTAGCCGACGCCCGGGAGCGGAACCTGGGTGTTCGGGGCGACGTCGCTCGCCATGGGAACGCCGTTGACCACGAGGTTCACAAACCCCGAGCCGTCGGAGCCGCTCTCCACCCCGGTCGCGTTCCGGTCGCTGCTGGCGATCGCCGTGACGTTGTCCGCCGTGATGAGCCCGTTCAGGATGCTCACGCTCTCGACCTCCGACGTGCTCTGCGCGCTCGACACGGCGGTGTCCAGCGCGCCGGTGGTCACGGCGGCGAGCCACTGGGCGTCGACCGAGCTCGGCACGCCGAACGTGTCGGTCTCGCCGACCGCCATCCCTCCCGTGTCGGGCAGCGTCGCCACGGGGGATTGCGTCGTGACGCCCAGCACGTTCACGTAGCTGCCGAACGCGCTGCCACCGACCGTCCCCTGCGCCGCCGCCCGGCCGGCGAGCGGGGCCACGCCGGCCAGCGCCGCCAGCGCGACCGTCCACCGGGCCCGAAAGTTCGTTGCCACCATCGTCGTTTCTCCTCTGTTTGTGGCGGAGCGCCCTCGCGTCACGGGCTCGTTTTCACAATGTCCCCACTCACCAGGAATCCCGCTTTGCTGTAGCCCGCGTTCGGGACGTTAATGCTGAAGAAGTCGAGCCCGCTGCCGCTCGGCCCGTTGTCGCACGCGGCCACCGTGAAGGTGTACTGGTTCGTTTCGCCCTCGACCTGGAGGATGCCGTCGAACTCCGCTCCCTTCGTCGGGTCGCTGCAGGCGGTCGAGCTATTCCGGTAAGCGGTGATCCCCGTCCCGGGGAAGTCCGGCCCCACATCGACGGTCGTGGGGCTGCCGTTCCGGACGAGGTTGTAATCGGTGTACTTGAGCGTGCCGGTCAGATCGGCCTTCACGTCAAACACGAACGTCTGATATTCCGAGCCCGTGGTCGGCGTGCCCGGGCCGATCGCGCCGTTCCCGGCGAGCTCCGCGACGGTCGCTCCTGCGCAGCTCACTATGAAGCTGGTCGTGGCGGTCCCACCGGCGGGCACCGAGACGCTCTGGGGGTTCGCACTGGTCACGGTGCAGTTGCTCGCGACCGTGAGCGCGACGCTGTGACTGCCCGCCGCGAGATCCGTGAACGTCACGCTGCCGTTCGGCGTGATCGGCTTGCTCGTCTCGCCCACCGTCCCGGGGTCCACCGTGACTGTATAGCTGCTCGGGAAGTTCGAGCCCGTGGTGGTGGTCGAGACCGTGAGATTACCGGTGGTCGGGGGCGCCGTGCAGCTGATGGTGAACGTGGTGCTTGCTGTGCCGCCCGCGGGCACCGTGACGGTCTGTGGGTTCGCCTCGGCCACGCTGCAGTTCGCGGCAACGCCCGAGAGCGCGACGCTGTGATCGCCCGCCGCCAGGGCGGTGAAGGTGGTGCTCCCGTTCGTCGCCATCGGCTGGCTCGTCGTGTTGTCCACCGTGACCGTGTAGCCGTCCGGATCGAGGTTCGAGCCGGTGGTGGTGTTCGTGACCCTGAGATCGCCGGTGCCGCCCCCGCCCCCGCCCCCGCCCTTGAGCCGGTGCTGCTGGATGTTGCCGCCGGTGAGAATACCCCCCCGGTCGTAGCCGAGGTCGGACAGGATGATGCGGATGTGGTCGCGGCCCTTGCCCGGCTCGCCCTCGTCGCAGGCGTGGTCCACGGTGAACGACACGGTCTGGTCGAACGAGTGGTCGTGGGCCTTGGCCCGTCCGGTGCCGGAGAAGCTGCCGCACTGTCGGTCCGGATGGTAGTGATCCACCAGCGCGGAGAACGAGCTGACGGTGCCGTGGAACGTGAAGCCCTGGCCGGGCGCGTTCCGGCTGTGGTCCACCCACTCGATCTCGCCGGATCCGTCACTGCTGTTGCAGGCCGTCGGACGCGCCTGGAACCCGAACGTCGCGAAGTCGCGGTCGGGGTTCTTGGATTGCGGGTACGGCGTGGAGGGCTCCGGCTTATCGATCCGGCCGCCGCCGGTCACACGAAAGCAGGCCGGCGTACCTCCGCCACCCCAGAAGCTGGGGCGTGCGGGCGTGCCGTGTGGAGTCGTCGAGTCGGTGCAGGCGACGGCCGCCAGGGCGATCGCCGCAGCGCCCGACCAGACCGGGAAGTTGCGTTGGAGCATACCCAAGCCCCTCGAGGAGTCGTGAGTGGCGATGGTGCCACTCGGACGGGGCGTTCAAGCAAGCGCGGTGCCAGGATGGCGGAGCGGCGATTCCGCGATACCGTCGAGAGATGGGCGATTGTGGCGGGACCGCGGCGATGCAGCTCCCATACAGTCGCGCTCCCGAAGTGTGGCGCGCGCACCGGGGGGAGGAAGGAAGAAGGGGATAGGGAGGCGACGCGGGGAGCGGCGTGCGGTCCGCTCCCCGCGCTGCACCTCTTCACTCATCGATTACCCTCCGGGGTTGAGAAGCCGTGTGCGTGCGCAGTCGGGGTAATCGGGGAACCGCGCTCCGCGGGAATCAGCTACACGTCGACGGGCTCAGGAACGGCGCGCGCCAGTCGCGCTGCCCGTGGCACTGCCACCACGACATCGTCGAGACCGTAGCGCTCGTCCTCACACAGCACCCGGGCGATCCGCTCGGCGGCGCGCCCGTCCCAGCGCTCGATCACCGGCCGCACGGGCGGTCGCCGTGCGACGGCGCGCTCGGCCGCCGCGATGATCGTGGCGCCGCGCGGCGGTACGAGCCGGTTGGTGCCGTTGGTGCAGGTGATGGGTCGCTCGGTGTTCGGCCGCACGGTGAGGCACGGCACGCCGAGATACGTCGTCTCCTCCTGCAGCCCGCCCGAATCGGTGATGACGAGCGCTGCGCCGGCGACGAGGCCCAACATCTCGACGTACCCGACGGGATCGATCAGACGCAGGTCGCCCGGGCCGTCGAGCGGCCATCCGGCGGCGGCGAGGCGCTTCCGCGCCCGCGGGTGCACGGGGAACACGACGGGGCGCTCGCGGCTCAAACAGAGCAGCGCGTCGAGCAGCAGCCGTAGCGTGGCCGGGTCGTCCACGTTGGGCGGTCGGTGCAGCGTCACCACCACGTACGCGTGCTCCCGCAGTCCGTGCCGGGCCGGGACATGGCGCTCGAGCGCCCGCGGCAGCGCCCAGCACAGCGAGTCGATCATCACGTTGCCCACGAAATCGATGCGCTCCGTGGGCACGCCCTCCGCGATCAGGTTGGTGCCGGCGTCGCGCGACGGAACGAACCGCAGATCGGACAGCCGATCCGTGACGACCCGGTTGATCTCCTCGGGCATGGTCCAGTCGCCGCTCCGCAACCCGGCTTCCACGTGACCGACGCGCAACCCGAGCTTGGCGGCCACCAGCGCGGCCGCGAGCGTGGAGTTCACGTCGCCGTACACGAGCACCAAGTCCGGCCGCGCCCGGGTGAGCACGGGCTCGAGCCGCTGCATGACGGCGGCGGTCTGCGCCGCGTGGGAGCCGGAGCCGACCCCGAGGTGGTGGTCGGGCGCGGGGATCCACAGCTCCTCGAAGAACGCCGCCGACATCTCCGGGTCGTAGTGCTGGCCGGTGTGCACGATGACGTGCTCGACGCCGGGCCGCTTGGCCAGCTCGCGGTCCACCGGCGCCAGCTTCATGAAATTCGGGCGCGCGCCCACGACCGACAGGATCCGCATCGCTCAGAACGCCCGCGTGATGCCGTAGATCGCGACGGGAATCGACACGATGACGCCGAGGATCCGCCACGTGGACTCCGCGTCGCGCTGGACCAAGCGCGGCACGACCAGGCGGTCGCCGTCGCGCAGGCCGACCTGATCCACCGTGAGCCCATGAGCGAGCACGGACTGCAGCGAGTCCTCCGCCAGGAGCGGCTTGCCGCTGCGCTCGATGCGCATCGCCGCCACCTTCGCCTCCCGAGTGGGACCTCCGGCCTGCATGAGCGCGTCGGCCAGCACGATGTCCGCCGACACCGCGTAGAACCCCGGACGCTCCACCTCGCCGAGGATGGACAGGTTGATGAGCGCCTTGGCGTGCACGACGGGCTCTTTCAGGTACCGGGCGAGCTGCTGGCTGAGGTACGGCTCGATGTCGGAGCGCCGCACCCCCGTCAGCGGGATGGCGCCGATCACCGGCAGCGTGAGCGCCGGGCCCGGTCCCACGGCGAAGGTCTTACTCAGCAGGGAATCCCCCTCCACCTGGAGGAGGATGCGATCGCCGACTTGGAACCCGCTGCCGGCCACCTGCGGCGCCGGGGCGGTCGCCGGCGCCTGCGCGCGCGCGCAGCCGAGACCGGCGGTAACGCACACGCACAGGACAGAGAGGATCGTTTTCATCGTCACTCCACGGTTACGCTTTTCGCCAGGTTACGCGGCCGGTCCACGTCGCAGCCGCGCAGCACGGCGATGTGATAGGCCAGGAGTTGCAGCGGGACCACCGTGAGGAACGGCGACAGGAGCGGCGGGCAGGCGGGCACGCGCAGCTGTCGCTCCGAGAGGTGGCGCAGATCGCCATTGCCCTCACTCGTGATCGCGATGATGCGGCCGCCGCGCGCCTTCACCTCCTGCATGTTCGAGACCACCTTGGCGTAGACGTCGTCCTTGGGCGCCACGAACACGACGGGCATGTTCTCGTCGATCAGTGCGATGGGCCCGTGCTTCATCTCGGCCGCCGGGTAGCCCTCGGCGTGGATGTAGGAGATCTCCTTGAGCTTGAGCGCGCCCTCGAGCGCCACGGGGAAATTGACGCCGCGCCCCAGGTACAGAGCGTTCGTCGCGTCTGCATAGCGCGCGGCGAGCGCCCGCACCTCGGGGTCCAGCTCGAGCGTGCGCGCGATCAGATCCGGCAGGCCCGCGAGCTGGTTCGCCACGCGGAGCCCCGCGTCCCGAGGCAGGCCGCGCTGGCGACCGAGGTACAGGCCGAAGAGGAGCAGCGCCGCAAGCTGCGACGTGAAGGCCTTGGTCGAGGCGACGCCGATCTCGGGGCCGGCATGGAGGTAGATCCCGCCGTCCGCCTCCCGGGCGATCGTCGAGCCCACGACATTGACGATGCCGATCACCGGCGAGCCCGCGGCCCGGGCCGCGCGCATCGCTTCCAGCGTGTCCGCGGTCTCGCCCGATTGGGAAATGGCGACGGTCAGCGTCCCCGGCACGCGCAGTTGCGTACGGTAGCGGTATTCCGAGGCGTACTCGACCGACACCGGAACGCCCGCGAGCTCCTCGAGCAGATGGCGTCCCACCAGGCCCGCGTGCCAGGAGGTGCCGCAGGCCACGATCACGATGCGCCGGATCCGCGCGCACCGAGCCGCCGGGAGGTTCAGGCCGTCGAGCCGCGCGCTGCCCTCCGCCGGGAGGAGCCGGCCCCGCAGCGTGCTCTGCACCGTCTGCGCCTGCTCGCAGATCTCCTTGAGCATGAAGTGCGGGTACTCCCCCAGCGCCAGCGTGTCGAGGTCCCACTCGATGTCGGCCACCGAGCGATCCTGGACCCGGGCCTCGCGATCGAACACGCGATAGCCCTCGTCGGTGATCACCGCGAGGTCGCCATCGTCGAGGTAGACCACGGAGCGGGTGTGCGGGAGCACCGCGTTCGCGTCGGAGGCCACGAGGAACTCGCCCTCGCCCACACCGATCAGGAGCGGCGAGCCGCGTCGCGCCACGACGAGCTTTCCCGGGTCGGCCTCGCCGATCACGGCGAGGCCGTAGGTGCCTTCCACGTGCGCGAGCGCGGCGATCACGCGCGCTTCGAGGGTCGCGCCCGGCGCATCCTCGATCAGGTGGGCGAGCGTCTCGGTGTCCGTGTCGGTGGCCAGCCGATGGCCGGCGCGCTCCAGGCGCGCGCGGAGCAGATCGGCGTTTTCGATGATGCCGTTGTGCACCAACGCGATCCCGCCGGTGCAGTCGCTGTGAGGGTGGGCGTTGCGCCCCGTCGGCGCTCCGTGCGTGGCCCAGCGCGTGTGCCCGATGCCGCAGCGGCCGTGTACCGGCTCCCGCGTCACCAGCGCGCGCAAGCCCTCAATGCGCCCGGCGAGCTTGCGCGTCTCCACGCCCCGGCCGTTGAGCACGGCGAGTCCGGCCGAGTCATAGCCGCGGTACTCGAGGCGCGAGAGGCAGTCCACCAGCACGGCCGCCGCTTCCCTCGGCCCCACGTACCCGACGATGCCGCACATCCGTCACGCCCTTTCGCGACTGGTTTCGAGCAGCGGCAGGCCGGTGCTCGCGAGGCCGAACCGCGCCAGGTGAGCCAGCGTGCCGTCACCCACGCCCACCGCGACGCCCTCGAGCATGAGGATCGCCGCGCCGCACCGATCGCACGTCGCGGTGCGGCAGCGGTCGTCTGGGGAGCGCCGCGTCGCGGGGCGCCCGGCTTCGCTCTGGCAGGGTTTGCACAACATCCGGATCCTCGACCCTCTCGTTGCTCGCGGTCGTGGCACTTCAAGTTTGAGGCCCGCCCTCCGCCGCCCCCCGGGGGGGTCGGTTAGCGCGCAGGTGCGCAACGGCTTAGCGGCGCGTCCCGGCCCCATTCGCGACGCGCGGGAGCGGCGTTTCGTTGCGCTGGCGCCGCACTCCCCGACCGTTCTGGGCGCGGCGCGCTGCGGCCCCGGGAGCGCCGTGGGCGCGGCGCGCTGCGGCCCCCACCTTGCAGGCGGAGCGTAGCGGCGCCCGCTCGCATCGCCGCAGAACAGCGCGGAGTTCCCCTTATGAGGGCGGAGTCCCTATGACCGATCGTATTCCCGTGGACGGATTACCTCTGGCGCTGGTCGCCGACGACCGCGAGGAGCGCACGCGCTGGCTCGCGCGCCTCCTCGAAGAGGCCGGGTACGCCGTGCTGCGGGAGCGCACGGCCCGGCACGCGCTGGAGCGGGGCCGCACGGCGCAGCCCGACCTGATCATCATCGGCGGCGATCTCCCGGACATGCCGGGGATCGAGCTGTGTCGCGAGCTGCGGGGCGACGCCCGCATCACGCACGGCACACCGATCTTCCTCGCGCCCCCCGAGCCCCTCACGCGAGAGGGGCGGCTGGCCGCGCTGCGCGAAGGCGCATGGGAGTGCCTGAGCCCGCCCCACGACTCGGATGAGATCGTGCTCAAGGCGAACGCCTACGTGCGCGGCAAGCTCGAAAGTGATCGGACCCGAGCCGAGGGATTGCTGGATCCACAGAGCGGGCTCTACAACCATCAAGGACTGGCCCGTCGCGCCCGCGAGCTCGCGTCCCAGGCGTTCCGGGAGCACAGTGCGCTGGCGTGCGTGGCCCTGGCGCTCGATCTCGAGGGCGGCGGCCTCACCCGAAGGGACGAAGCGGCGGAGGCCGTGACCCGCGGCGTGCGCGTGCTCCAAGCAACCGTCCGACGCTCCGACGTCATCGGCCGATTGAGCCCGGTCGAGTTCGCCGTGCTGGCGCCGGGAACGGACGCCTCGGGGGCGCGCCGTCTCGCGGAGCGGTTGGCGGGCTCGATGCAGGTCGCGATGGCCCCGGCCCACACCCCCGGAGCGACTCCCGCGACTTCCGCCGTCCTCGGCGTCGGCGTGCGGTTCGGCTACGAGGCGGTGGCCAACGTGGGCTACGCGCCAATCGAGCCCGTCGAGCTGCTGGTGCGGGCCTCCGCGGCGGTCCGCACGGGGAAAGCCGAAGTCGGGGGATGGATTCGCCGGTTTGACGACGCAGCTGCGTCGGTCCGCTAGACCACCAGCTTCCGGCCCGCGGGATACTCGTCCGTCGCTTCGTAGCCGGGGAGGTAATAGGAGTAGTAGCGGTAGCCCGCCTCGGCCGGCACGTCATTCAGCACGGCGCCGAGCAGGCGCACCGGCAGGCGGTGCAGCATCTCCAGCTTCGCGGCGGCCATGTCACGGTGGCTGTGCCCCGTCCGTAGCACCAGCAGCAGGCTCCCTGTCAGCGTCCCCAGAATGAACGGATCGACACCGCCGGCCAGCGGCGGGCTGTCCATGAGGATGACGTCGTAGTCCGGACGCACCCGAGTGACCAGCTGCGCCATCGCCTCCGAGCTCAGGAGCTCGGGAGCGTTGTGGACCCGGGTACCGCAACCGACCAGCGTGAGCAGCGGATACGCGGTCTGCTGCAGGATCGCCTCGAGCGGCACCTCGCCGCGCAGGCAGTCGGTGAGGCCGGGCCGCCGGCGAGCCGTCAGGCGGCGATGCAGCACGCCGCGCCGGATGTCGGCATCCACGAGGAGGGTGCGGTGCCCGCCCTCGGCGAACGTGAGCGCCAGATTCGCCGCGAGGAAGGACTTGCCGTCCCCCGGGCCGGGGCTCGTGATGGTGACGAGCATCGGCCCGGCCGCCCCGTACGCGTACACGAGATTCAAGCACGTGCCGCGCAGCGCCTCGACCAGCTCCGCGACGCCCTCATGCGGCCGTGCCGCCTTGGCCCCCCCGCTCCCCCCGCCGCCCGGCCCGTCCCGCCGTCCCTTGAAGTGCGGCAGCGCCCCAAGGATCGGCAGCCCCATCTCCCGCGACACTTGGTCGGGATAACGCACCCGCGGGTCCGCCCGATCGAGCAGGACCGCTCCCACGACGGCCAGACCGAAGCTTCCGATCAGGGCCACCAGCATGAGGCGCGGCGCGGTGTTCTTCACCGGCCGCTGAGGCGCGACGGCGGAGTCGAGGATCCGGACGTCCGGTATGGTGCTGGCGTCCGCGAGGCGCGCCTCCTCGTACCGCTGCTTCAAGTTGGTATACACGTTTTCGGCGAGCGTCACCGCGCGCCGCAGCCGCGCCTCCTCCATCGCGCGGGGCGGGATCTGGCGCAAGGAGCTGGAGCCAGCGTCGATCCGCCGGCCGAGCTCGGCCTCCCGCGCCGCGAGCTCGCCCGCGAGCGCCCGCGCGAACGCGGGGATCGTGTGCCGCTCCAGCGTCGCGATCTCGGTCAAGACGTGCTGCACCTTCGGGTAGGCGTCCGTGTACTGGTACCTGAGAGTGCGCAGGTCGGTCTGTTTCGTGACCAGCTCCTTCAGGGCCGTCGCGAGATCGGGACTCTTTTGCACGGAGGCGATCGCTTCGAGCGCGGAGGCGGGCACCCCCGAGTCGGGGGCCTGCGCGACCGCCTGCTCCAGCGCTTCCCGATCGCGTCGCACCTGGTCGCGCTCGAGCTGCAGGTCGAAGAAGCCCATCAGTACGGGGTCCCGGTCTGCCGCCGCGACGGGCCGACCGGGCGCCGCTCGGTCGGACGGCAGCGTGATCGTCCGCACGCCGAAGCTCTCCAGGGACGCCTCGGCGGCGCTCAGGTTCTGCCGCGCCGACTCGAGCTGCTGGTCGAGAATCTTCGTCAGCTCGATCACCTTCTCGCGCTTCAGCTCCGCCGCCACCTGCACGTAACGCTGCGCCACGGCGTTCACGATGGCCGTCACCCGCGCCGGGTCAGAGCCGCGCAGCTCGAGCCGGAGAAAATTCCCCTCGGGGTCGGTGCGAACGTCGAGCCCCTCATCCAGGCGGCGCGCGCCGTCCCGGAGGGTGGTCAGCGTGAACTGCACGCGGCGCCCGGGCTCGAGCGCGGCCCGCGGGCCGGGCGCCCAGAGGAGCCCCTGACGCCGACCGACCGAGTCTCCGAGCGCCCCTCGCTCGAGCTCGGTCCCCTCGTCGGTGGCGAGCGTGTAGCGCTGTGCCGCGGAATCCATGGTGAACTCGTAGCGGCCCGGTCGATACTCGCTGGCCACGTTCAACGAGGCCAGCACGGTACTGTCCGCCGGCCGCCGCGCCGCGAGGAACAAGCGCTGATCGCGCACCACCTGGTCGAGCACCGCGTACGACCGAAGCAGATCCACCCAGGCTTCGGGGTCGAGCAGATGCCCCGGGCGGATCGGGCCGCGATCCGAGGCGCGCCGGTCTGTCTCATCGATCCAGATGGTCGCCTGTGCCAGGTACTCCGGTCTGACAAACCGGGTCGCCGCGACCCCGGCCGCACCGCCCAGGAGCGTGACCGCAAGAATCAGCCATTTGAAGCGCTGGACGGCACCCAACACACGGCGCCAGTCGACCCCGACCTGCGGCTCGACAAAATGGGGTTGCACGAGAGCCAGCGGGGGCGGGTGTGCCGCCGCCGGACTCGTGGGCCCTGGGAGGGGGACGAGGGTGGCCCCTTGGTCGCTAGGCGTCACGTAGTGTCACTCCCGCCGGTCGAAGAGAGGTGAAGTACCGCCGCGGGGCCACAGCAAGTCCGATACCGCCGGCCGGTAGCGCCGTGGGGACCGGGATGCCGCAAATCGGTGCAGCTCTGCTCGGCCGGCGGATGCAGCTTGGTGCGATTTCGGCGCGGGTCGTGCTGCTGCGAGGTCGCGACAACGTGGCCCGAAGCCTGCGTAGGGGTGAGTCCGACCGCTACTGGATGAGCCCGATGTCTACACCGGTGGCACAGGACAGGATCGGACGATCAGGGGAGCCGGACGAGGCGTCGAATCTTGCGGCGCTGTTGCCAATCGGCTCCGACCTCAAGGCACGCGTCCGGATATTGATCGTGGACGACGAGCACACCCTGCGCGAGAGCTGCGCCAGTGTGCTGCGGCAGGAAGGCTACGACGTCACGGTGAGCGGTCGGGGTCAGGAGGCGCTCGACCTGCTGAAGCGCCGGGCCTTCGACATCGTCCTGGCCGACCTGTACTTGCCGCAAGTCGGCGGACTGGCCCTGCTGCGCGCGGCGCTCGCGACGAATCGCGACACCATCGTCATCGTGATGACGGGCAACCCGTCGGTCGATTCCAGCGTCGAAGCGCTGCGGCAGGGGGCCTTCGACTACCTGCCGAAGCCGTTCTCGGCCACGCACCTCCAGGTGCTGATCGGGCGCGCCGTCCACACCCTGCTCGTCGCCCGCGAGACGCGCGATCAGCAGGCGGAGCTGGAGCGGCGCCACGTGCACTCCGACAAGATCACCCTGCTGGGCACGGCGCCGGCGTTTCGCCGGGCCATCGAGCTGGCCCGCAAGGTCGCGCCGACGGATGCCTCGGTCTTCATCACGGGGGAGAGCGGTAGCGGCAAGGAGATGATCGCGCAGTTCATCCACCACCACAGCCGGCGCTCGAGCCGGCCGTTCGTGGCGATCAACTGCGCCGCGCTGCCCGAAGGCCTGCTTGAATCGGAGATGTTCGGGCACCGCAAGGGGGCGTTCACCGGCGCGGTGCGCGACAAACCCGGCCTCCTCGAAGCGGCCAACGGCGGCACGCTGTTCCTGGACGAGCTGATCGAGATGTCGAAGCCGATCCAGGCGAAGCTGCTGCGGGTGATCCAGGACGGGGTGGTACGTCGCGTGGGCAGCGAAGCGACCGACGCGGTCGTCAACGTGCGCTTCATCGCCGCGACCAACGGGGATCCCGAGACGGCCGTGAAGGCAGGGGACATGCGGGAGGACCTGTACTACCGCCTGCGCGTCGTGCCGATCCACGTGCCGCCGCTGCGGGAGCGGCCGGAGGACATTCCGCTCCTGGCCGAATACTTCCTCTCGACCTACTGGGTCCGCCATCGCAGCAAGGGGGCGCCGTTCCCGAAGCTGACCGAGGCGGCGCTGCGTGCCCTGTGCGCCTACGCGTGGCGCGGCAACGTGCGCGAGCTGCAGAACGTGGTCGAGCACGTGGCCGTCGTCGTGGAGCCGGGGGCGGCGATTCAGCCCGAGGACCTGCACCTCGCGGGCGACGCCGCGGCACCGGCCGGGGCGAACCCCGCGTCGCTGATCTCGACCCTGCTGGAGGAGAGCTACCACGTGGCGCGGGACCGCGTGATCGCGCAGTTCGAGCGCCAGTACCTCACGTGGCTGGTGAATCGGGCAGCCGGCAATATGTCGAAGGCCGCCCGGGTGGCGGGCGTGGACCGCACCACGCTGTACCGCATGATGGAGCGCCATGGGTTGCAGCGGAGCCCCACGGCCGGCTGGGTGGTCGAGCGCGACGTCGAGACGCCGGCCGAAGCGGAAGCCCGCGAACCGGAGAGCGCCGTGGCCGACGCCAAGGAGGCCTGAGATGCGAGCGACCGCCGCCCGACGCCTCGAGTGGATGGCCGTTCGGCCGACCCGGCAGCCGGAGCCCGAGCCTGACAACCTCGCCGCATGCCTGAGCGGTCCCAGCGGACTCGAGCTGGTGGTCGAGATGGCGCACGACCTGCGCTCCCCGCTGACGTCGATCCTGTTCCTGGCGGAGGCGCTGCAGCGCGGCCAGAGCGGCCCGGTGAGTGACGCCCAGCGCCGCGCCTTGGGGCTCGTCTACAGCGCCGCGCTCTCGCTCTGCACGTCTGCGAGCGACGTGCTCGAGCTGGCGCAGGGCGGGAATCGCCTGGTGGACCGTCGGCCCGAGCCGTTCTCGGTCTCCGAGGTGTTCGCGTCGGTGCGGGACATGATCCTGCCGCTCGCGGAGGAGAAACAGCTCGAGGTGCGGCTGGTGCACCCGGTGCCGGAGCGCCGCATCGGGCATCCGCGCGCGCTCTCGCGCGTGCTGCTCAACCTCGCCACCAACGCCGTCAAGTTCACCGACGCGGGCTCCGTCGAGATCGCGGCGCGGCCCCTCGACCGGAAGCGGCTCGAGTTCTCGGTGTGCGACACGGGCAGCGGGTTCGACGCCGGGGCCCTCCGGACGCTGTACCAGCCGTTCCGCAAGAGCCCCTCGGACCTGCGCCATCACTTCTCCAGCGCCGGCCTCGGCCTCGCGATCTGTCGCAAGCTCGTGAAGGCGATGGGCGCGGAGCTGGAGGTGGAAACCGTCCCCGGACACGGGACGCGGTTCTTTTTCGTGTCCGCCCTCCCGCTCGCCACGTCGCTTTCCTAAGGATCGGCGCGTCGTCGCGGCCGTTCTACACGCGCCGCTGGAGCGCTATGTGGCGCCGGCACCGCAGCGTCACTCCCTCACGCTAAATGCCTGAACGATCGTCGGTTAGCGACGGGGCACCCGGTCCATCGACGCGCATGGGGTTTGCCATACGGCGCGGTCATGGCGACGACGTTGGAGCCGCGCGTCGCGCGGCGCAGCATCACGCTCGTACATCGCGCGCCGCTCGGACCCATCGACCGCGAGCGGCGCAGCCGGCGCTGCCTCAACATCGCCGCGGCGATGGTGGGGATCGTCCTGACGCTGCCCCTGATGCTCGTCATCGCCGCGCTGATCAAGCTGACATCGCGCGGCCCGGTGCTCTTCACCCAGGCGCGGGTCGGGCTCGACCGGCGCGGCCTGTCGCGTGCCGGCGGCAACACGCGCCGCCAGGTCGATCTCGGCGGCAGGCCGTTCACGATGTACAAGTTCCGCACGATGTACCTGGACCGCGCGAAGGGCGACCGCCAGGTGTGGGCCCGGCCCGACGACGCGCGCGTCACGCCGATCGGGCGCGTGCTGCGGAAGGTCCGCCTCGACGAGCTGCCGCAGTTGTTCAACGTGCTGCTGGGCGACATGAACGTCGTGGGACCCCGTCCCGAGCAGCCGTCGATCTTCGTCTTCCTGCGGGAGCAAATCGAGGGCTATCAACGCCGTCAGCGCGTGCGCCCGGGGATCACCGGCTGGGCCCAGATCAACCAAGCCTACGATCGCACGGTGGACGACGTCCGGCGGAAGGTGGCTTACGACCTCGAGTACATCCGCAGGCAATCCGCGCTGGAGGATTGCCGGATCATGCTGAGAACGGTGCCGGTCATGCTGGGCCGGGGCGGCTGGTAGGCGCGCCCGCTCGTACCGTCCGATACACTGCTTCGTAGCGCGCGAGCCAGCGTCCGACGTCGAATTCCCGTTCCAGCCGGACCCGCGCGGCCGAGGCGCGACGTGCGGCTGAGGCCGCATCGCAATACACCGCCCAGATCCCGGAGGCCAGGGCGCGCGGCTCGCCCGGGGCCACGAGCACCGCTTCGGTCGCTGACACCACGTCCGGCACCCCACCGACGCTCGTCGCCACGATGGGCACATCGGCTGCCATCGCCTCGAACAGCACCACGGGCGTTCCCTCCGTGCGCGAGCTGAGCACGAAGACGTCGAACGCCGGGTAGAGGCGCCTCGCGCCGGCCACGCCGCCGTACCAGCGCACGCGCTCCCCCAGCCCCAAGCGAGCCGCGCGCGCTTCGAGCGCCCGCCGCGCCGGGCCCTCGCCGACCACACAAGCCGTCCACGGAAAGACGGGTAGCCGTGCCAGCGCGTCCAGCAGCAGCGCCGGTCCTTTTTCGTCGCTCAGGCGGCCGACCCATCCAATGCAAAAGTGGTCTCCGAGGGAGGGCACGCCGAGGACCCGGCGCGCCGGGGCGCGATCGAGCGGCGGGGCGGCGGCCCGCCAGGCGTTGGGGATCACGTGGATGCACTCCGCCGGGACGCCGCTTCGGGACAGCCGCTGTGCCAGAGGTCGGGAAACCGCGACGACGGCGTCGCACCGGTGGAACGCGCGGAGCTGCAGCCACTCGTAGCAGCGGTTCCTCCATCCGCCGCCCGTGAACCCATGCACGGTCGTCACGACCGGAATCCCAAGCCGCCGCGCCACGCCCGCGTCCACCACGTCCGCCCGGTAGCCGTGCGTATGGACGACGTCCGGGCGCAGTCGCTCGCACAACGCGGCGAGGGCGGCGCGCTCCTGGAGATAAGCGCGGGGCGCGACTACGATGGGGAACGCCGGGACGGCCGCAGTCCGGAGCCCCGCCAGGAACGCGTGGTCGGTCCCCGGGATGATCGCCGCCACGCTCGCCACGACCCGCGAGCCCGCCGACTCCATGGCGAGGGCCTGCACCACGGCCTCCAGCCCGCCATACGCCGCCGGCGCCAACACATGCAGCACCGAGAGCCGGGCTGCGGAGCCGCGGCTCAACGACACGGCCTCCCGCTGGTCTCGCACTAGCACAGCAGCTTTCCCGTCGTGAGCTCCCGCATTCCCATGAACAGCTCACGGGCGAGCTTGTCTCGGTTCCAGATCGCCCGCAGCGTCAGGAAACGGGCGGCGCGCAGCTTCTCCGCGGCGTTGAGCGGCGCCCGGACAACCGCGCGCGCCAGCTCCACCAGGTGCCGCCACTCCCGCAGATCGAAGCGACGTCGCCGGTCGGGATGCCAATAGGCACGGAACTGGAGGCGATCCATGCCGCCCGTGCCGCCGGGATGGAGCCTACGGAAAAACAGGGCCCCGGGGACTTCCCAGAACGTGCCGTACAGACTGAGCTCGGCCAGGAAGACGATGTCAGCCGCCAAGAAATCGCCGAACAACCCGGTGTGCTTCAGCACCTCCGCGCGCATCAGACCGTACACCGCGTTGCAAAGTCCCAGGAGCTCCAGGACCTGCCGGAAGCGCTCGCTCGCACGGGGCGCCTGGAGGTGCAGACGGTCGTCGTAGCACTCTCCTGTGACCCGGCCGTGCTCATCGATGAATCTGGTGCTGGGATAGGCGAGGACCGCGGCCGGTTCCTGATCCAACACCTCCACGCAGCGCGCCAGGGACTGCGGCGCGCAGACGTCGTCGGAGGCGGCCCAGCGAAAGTACTCACCCGAGGCGAGTGCAAAGCCGCGTCGGAAGTTCCCGCCGGCCCCGAGGTTCTTCTCGTTCCGAGCGTAGCGGACCCGAGTATCCCGGGCGGCGTAGGACCGCGCGATCTCGCCCGTGCGATCCGTCGACGCATTGTCGCAGATGATCAGCTCGAAGTCCTCGTAGGTCTGCGCCAGCAGCGAATCCACCGCTTCGGCGAGATAGCGCTCGCCGTTGTACACTGGCATCCCGACGCTCACCCGGGGCCTACGGCTCGAGCGCCAGCTTGTGCGCATAAAAGGCCTCGGCGTAGCCGCACGGCGCCGCCGCCTCAATCCCGCGGATCCGCATCAGCCCGCGAAACGTGTCGGCCGTGAACCACCGCTTCCCCAGCTGCGATTTGAAGGCCGCGAACAGGTATTCCGTTTTTCGTCGGCACAGGGCTTCGTCGAGCGGCACGTAGCAGTTCGGCGACCCCAGGTCGCCGTCGTATTTCGGTACTTCGTACTCGAGAATGAGATGGTCCCGGAACGTGTTCCAGGTGAGCTCCGAGATGAGGCGATGATCCTGATGGCGGTCCCCTCTATAGTGGGTGAAGATCACATCGGGCGAGGCCTGTTGCTTCAACGCTTCGAAGTACTCCTTGATCTCGGTGCCGACATACGGGAAGAATCCGTCGCGAAACCGCTCGACGACGATCTGGTGGTCCCCCGTCTTGGGGAGGAACAGGCCGGCGCTGCGCCGCGCCTCGGACTCGCGTTCCGCGTCGGCGCTGAACACGACCCAATGAAAGCTGGCCTGCGGGTGAGCCGATCCGAGCTTCAAGATCGTGCCACCGCAGCCGATCTCGATGTCGTCGGAATGCGCTCCGACGCACAGCACCCGGAGCGGCTCAGCCGCGCGGCGCGCGAGGTCCAGCGTGAGCATCAGCCCGAGAACCTCCCCCCGTCATGGACGGCCCAACCCCCCGCCCCTCAAGCAAGAGGTGTGCGCGGGAGGCCCTGCACGCAACCCGTTCGGCCGCCTCACCGTCGGCTCTGGCGTGGGACCCGAACACCGCACGACCGGCGGCCTCGTCGCTGCGACGACGCCACAGTGGCGAAGGAGGGGGAGGGGAGCTCCCGCTGAGAGTGCGCGGACGGCTCGAAGCTTGCTCGCTCGGGGCAGCAGCACTCCGTGCTCACCTCATCCAGGAGTGGCGGATGACCCATTCAGACGGCAGCGCCCGGCGAGCGCTCGCGTCCCCAGGCGGTGGCGTGGCTGCGGCAGTGGTACCGCCCCGTGCGGCAACAACGGAGGAGCGGGGGGCGTGGCTCTCGCGCGGCGGCGTGGGAATTCGCACGGCATGGTCCGTATGCGGCCTCACGCTCGCTCTCTGGGTGGCCCTCGAAGGGGTCTATCGTGTCCAGGGCGCCCTCCGCCGGGCCGTCGCGTCCGCGACGCGAGCTCAGGTCCCGCACCCGTATGCCGACCAGCCGTGGTTTCCCGCTTACCAGGCCGAATACCGGTTTGCGATGCAGTGGGAGCCGTATCTGTACTGGCGTCATGCGCCGCAGCGCGGTCGTTATATCAACGTGGACAGCGTGGGGCATCGGCGCACGGTTCAGTCCGTCCCGCTCTCCGGAGCAGTCCGCCACGTGCTGTTCCTGGGTGGCTCCGCGATGTGGGGCCTCGGCGCGCGCGACGAGATGACGATTCCGTCCCTGGTCGCCGCGCGACTCGCCGAGCGCGGCGTGCGGGACGTCGCGGTGACGAACTTCGGAGAAACCGGCTACGTCTTCACGCAGGAGTTGTTTCAGCTCGAGCTGGAGCTGCGACGCGGCGGACGCCCCGCCGTCGTCGTCTTCTACGACGGCTTCAATGACATTGCGGCCGCCGTGATCGACGGCCGGGCCGGCGTGCCGGCGAATGAACCCAATCGCGTGGCGGAGTTCGGCCTGGGACGCGCGCTGGGCTCCGACAGCGATCTGCGGGCGCTCGGGACGCTGACGGTCCTGGCGGCGAGCCGCTCGCGCCTCCTGCGACGCCTGCGGCAGCTGACCAGTCGGGCGAGCGGCGCCGCCTCCGGTTCCGCGCCCGATAGCACGGCCCGCGACGTCGTGCGTACGTACGCCGCCACCGCTCAACTGGTGGAAGGGCTCGCCCGACGCTATGGCTTCCGCACCCTCTACTTCTGGCAGCCGGCTCTGCACACGAGCCTCAAGCCACTCGCGCCCTACGAGCGGGTCCTGAGGGACAGCATCGAGGCCGATCCGTTTCAGCGACGGCTGCGGGCCGTCGACGTCGCCGCGGCTGCGGAGATCGATGCGGTCATGGCCGACATGGCGCCGGAGCGGTTCGTCAACCTGACGCACATGTTTGACGAGGATACGGCCACGGTCTTCATCGACGACCTCGGCCACGCGACGGAGCAAGCAAACGGCGAGGTCGCCGCCCGGATGCTGGGTCCACTGCTCGGGCAGCTGGCGTGCGCGCCCGCCCGGCAGGGCCTCGCGCCTAGAAGATCGTGTAAATGAAGGGCGCGAGCGCCGAGGTCTGTGCGAACACGAGCAGCGCGCCGACGAGGACGAGGAGCAGCAGAATCGGCGCGAGCCACCATTTCTTCCGGACCCGCAGCAGCGCCCACACCTCTCGCACCACGCTCGCCTGGTTCATCGCTTTGCGTCTCCTCAGAACAGACGTTCCATGTCACGCCGACGGCGGGCCCCCGCCTCCCGGGGAATCCAGCGGCTCGACTGCAGCCGCGGGCGCGCGATCGGATTCCGTCCCGCGAGGCGCAGCACCACACCGATCGGCGCGATCACGCCGAAGTACGCGATCGCGAGCACGATCGGCGTCGTGATGCGCGAGAGCGCGACGCCGAGCCGCATCCAGCCGCGCTCGAACGGCCCGAGCCGGGTCGGCGCCACGAGCGCGGCCACCACGAGGAGCGCGCCCAGCGCGGCGGGCACGGGTGCGGGGGCGTGCCCGCGCCACCACAGCACCGCGCCCAGCACGAGGAACATGCCCCCGACCGTGAGGCCGAACCGGCGTCCTTCGGCCGCGCTCAGTCGAGCTGGAACTCGCGTCTCCAATCGCCGCTCTCCTTCCAGTCGGGTTGCCGCGCCTTGTCGAGCAAGAACGGCCCCAGCACCAGATGGTCGAGGTGGGTGCGCATGAAGCAGCGGTAGGCGTCGGCTGGGGTGCACACGATGGGCTCGCCGCGCACGTTGAAGGACGTGTTCACGAGCACGGGGCAAGCGGTCAAGCGCTCGAACTCCCGGATCAGGTCGTAGTAGTTCGGGTTGGTCTCGCGCGTGACCGTCTGGATGCGCGCAGAGTAGTCGATGTGGGTCACCGCCGGAATATCCGAGCGCGGCACGTTCAGCTGGTCGATGCCCCAGAGGGCGCGCTGCTCGGCGGTCATCGGGATCTGGCGGTCCCGCTTCACCGGGGCGACGAGCAGCATGTAGGGGGAGTCGCAGGCCAGGTCGAAGTAATCGCTCGCGCGCTCGCGTAGCACGCTCGGCGCGAACGGCCGGAAGCCTTCGCGGAACTTGATCTTCAAATTCATCTGCGCCTGCATGCACGGGTTCCGCGGATCGCCGAGGATGCTGCGGGCGCCGAGCGCTCGGGGGCCGAATTCCATCCGTCCGTCGAACCACCCCACGACTTTTCCCTGGGCGAGGAGCTCGGCGGCGCGGCGGAGCAGGCCGCTACGCTCGAGCCGCTCGTAGGCCGCCCCGTGCGACGCCAGGCACGCCTCGATCTCCTCCGGCGAGAACTCGGGCCCAAGCAACGCGCCCCGCATCCCGTCCCGCCCCGGCATCACGGCGCGCGGCTGCCGGCAGTAGCGGTGCCAGATGAGTTGCGCCACGCCGAGGGCGCCGCCCGCGTCGCCCGCGGCAGGCTGGATCCACAGCTGCTGGAAGGGACCCTCCCGGAGGAGGCGCCCGTTGGCCACGCAGTTCAGCGCCACGCCGCCTGCGAGACACAAGTTGGGCATGCCGGTCTCGCGGTGCACGGTGCGCGCCATGCGCAGCAGGACCTCTTCGCACACGACCTGGATCGAGCGCGCGAGGTTCATCTCGCGCTGCGTCAACGGGGACTCGGGTACGCGCGGCGGACCGCCGAACAGCCGGTCGAAGGCGCCGTTCGTCATCGTGAGGCCGGTGAGGTAGTTGAAATAGTTCTGGTTGAGCGTGAACGACCCGTCCTCGCGCAGGTCCACGAGCTCCCGATAGATCACGTCCACGTACGCGGGCTCGCCGTACGGCGCCAGGCCCATCAGCTTGTACTCCCCGGAGTTGACCTTGAACCCGCTGTAGTAGGTGAAGGCCGAGTACAGCAGGCCGAGCGAGTCGGGCCAATGCAGCTCGTTGAAGAGCTCGAAGTCGTCGCCCCGGCCCACACCGAACGCCGCGGTGGCCCATTCGCCCACGCCGTCCACGGTGAGGATGGCGGCCTCCGCGAACGGGGACGGGAAAAACGCGCTCGCCGCGTGTGACTCATGATGCTCGGCGTACAGCACGTCCCCCTCGTAGCCGTCCAGCGCACGATGGATGTCGCGGTCGGTGAAGAGCTTTTCCTTCAGCCACACGGGCCCCGCCATGCGGAAGGAGGTGAAGCCTTTGGGGGCGACCCCGAGATAGGTCTCGAGGATCCGCTCGAACTTGAGGAGCGGCTTGTCGTAAAAGCCGACGTACGCGAGCTCGGACGGTGCGATTCCGGCCGCCTGAAGGCAGTACCGCACCGCGTGCCGTGGAAACGACGCGTCGCCCTTCTTGCGCGTGAAGCGCTCTTCCTGCGCCGCGGCGATGATCTCGCCGTCTCGAAGCAGACAGGCGGCGCTGTCGTGATAGAACGCCGAGAGGCCAAGAACGTAGCGGTGTGTCACGTCTCGGAAACCGCGGCCGTCGCGAGCTGTCGCATCGCGGCCCACACCTCACGGGCGAGCTTGTCACGATTCCAGATCGCCCGCCGCGCGAGGAAGCGGCCGGCGCGCAGCTGCTCCGCGAGCCCGATCGGCGCCCACGCGATCGCGCGCGCGAGTTCCAGCAGGTACCTCCACTCGGGCAGATGGACCCGACGCCGACTCGTCGGATCCCAAACGACGCGCAGCTGGGCGCGATCCATGCGGCTGGCGGCCCCGGGATGGAAGCGACGGTAGAACAAGAAGCTGGGAACCTCCCAAAACGTGCCGTGCAGGCTCAACTGCGCCACGAACACGACGTCGGCGGCCGGATAGGAGCCCAACAGCCCCGTCCTGCGCAGCACCTCGGCCCGCAGCAAGCCGAACTGCGCGTTGACGTAGCCCACCCGCTCGAGCAGCTGCTGAAACCGCATGCTGGGCCGGGCGGCCTGCAGGTGCAGACCGTCGTCGTATGTCGCAGTGACCCGCCCGTCCGCGTCGATGAGCTGGGTCCTGGGATACGCGAGCACGACCGCGGGGTGCCGATCCAGAACGGCGACGCAGCGCGCCAGGAATTGCGGAGCGCACACGTCATCAGCCGCGTGCCATCGGAAGTACTCACCGGAGGAGAGCTGGAACGCCCGCTTGACGTTTCCCGCCAACCCGAGGTTCCTCTCGTTGCGGACGTAGCGGACGCGCTCATCCATCGAGGCATAGGACCGCGCGATCTCGCCCGTGCCGTCGGTCGAGGCGTTGTCGCAGATGATGAGCTCGAAGTCGTGGTAGGTCTGCGCCAACAGTGAATCCAGCGCCTCGCCGAGGTAGCGCTCGCCGTTGTAGACGGGCACCGCCATACTCACCCGAGGCGTGGCATGAGCTCTCATGGTCGACCCCGGCAGCGACTACGCCGCGACGGCGCAGCGCGCGAGGTCCGGCGCGGGCATCAGCCCGAGCGCAGCGCTCGGCGGCGCGGCGGGCGCTGCATGGTCCCGACGGCGTCAGGAGCGGCCGGCGCAGAGCGCTTCCAGACCTCCCACGGCGCGGCGCCCTGGGCGTACAGGTCCTCCAGGCGCTGCCGGTCCTTGAACGTGTCCATCGGCTGCCAGAATCCGTCGTAGCGGTAGCCGACCAGCTGGTCCTCGGCGAGCAGCCGCTGGAACGCCTCCGGCACGAGTTCCTCGCCGTTTCGCAGGTAGTCGAAGATCTCGGCCTTGAAAATGAAATGCCCGCCATTCACCCGCAGGCCGATCTCCCCGATATCGCGAATGTTCGTCACCTCGCCGCTGGGCCGCGACAGGACGAAGTGATAACTCAGCTGCGGCTTCACGCAGAGAAAGCTCGCGATCCGGTCGTGCCGCCGGAAATGCTCGAGCTGCGCCGGCACCGGCACATCCGTGAGGCCGTCGCTGTAGTTCGCAAAGAACTCCCGCTCCCCCGCGAGGTGCGGCTCCACCGCCCTCAACCGCTGCCCGATGTTCGAGTTGATCCCCGTATCGACGAACGTGATCCGCCACTCGGCGATGTCGCTCTGCAACAGCTCCAGCCGCCGCCCGCCCTCGCTGAACACGAAATCGCTGGAGGCGCACTCGTCGTACGTCCGGAAGTAGTTCTTGATGACGTCGCCGCGATATCCGAGACACAGGATGAAATCGTGGTGCCCGAAGTGCGCATAGTACCTCATCACGTGCCACAGGATCGGGCGATAGCCGATGAGCACCATCGGCTTCGGCACGCTCTCCTCGCGGTCCCGCAGCCGCATCCCCAACCCGCCGCAGAACAGGACGACTTTCATTCCGGACCTCCCCTCGATGGACGGCCCTACCCCAAGGCCGTGAAGCAAGAGGTGTGCGCGTGACGCCGTGCGCACCACCCGTTCAGCCGCTGCGGCGACGCCACACTCCGGCGTCGAGACGCCCGTCCCTCACATGCGTTTCTGCGCCAGCGCGATGAGAGTGTAACCCAGCCCCGCCCACTCCTTGACGCGCTCCAGGTAGCGCGGCGGGATCACCCAGCCGAGCGCCGTGTTGAGCCTGTACGAGTTCACGAGTCGGAAGAAGCCACGATCGCCAATGGGCATGATGCTGGTCATCCGCAGCACCCGGAATCTTTGCCGCAGCATCCGTTTGAACTCCCGGCGGCTCACGAACAGCTTGATGTGCGCGGCGTAGTCGGGACCCCGGTCCGTCCAGCGCTCGATCACGAGGGGATTCGCGCTGGTGATGATGAGAAATCCGTTCGGCTTCAGGACCCGGGCGATGAGGTCCAGATATGCCGCAGGAGCCTGGACGTGCGCCAGCACCTCTTGGGATACGACGACGTCGAACTGCTCCACGGGGAACGACAGCTCGAACAGATTGGCCGCGACAAACGGCACGTGCGGGTAGGTCGCCTTCGCGTAGGTGATGGCGGCCTCGGAGAGGTCGAGGCCCGTGGCTCGACCCACGTGGGACAGCTGCTCCGTGAACCACCCCGTGCCGCAACCGAAATCGAGGATCTCCGGATTCGTCAACCGCAGCGACCTGAGCAGGTCGAGGATCGTATCGCCCCGTCGTCGCTGATAGTCGTTCGGGAGCCGCTGCCGGTCCCAGCGCTCGTCCCAGTAGCGCCGCTGATCGGCGAGCGCCGGCAACGGCGGCTTGGAAGTAGGGTGCTCAAGACGCGAAAACACCCGGCTCGCTCCTCGGGTCAACGGTCAACGTCGCCGGGCGAACGCTGCATCTGGCGACTCCGGCAGGCGAATCGGAGCCGGCTCGCGCTCGTACAGGAGACAGAGCTCTTCCGGCACGTGGGACAAGTCGGTTCCCCGGAGATAATCCCGCATCGTCGTCCCCGTACACTTCGAATCGATGTTCGGCGCGCCGCGCCGGGCCGCCACGTCGTCGATGTGGATCGTGCGGAAGTCGACGCTGAAGCGGGTGCGCCCGGACGTGTTCGGGACGGTCGAATGCATCTGCGCCGCGGAGAACATGATCAATCCGCCGACCGGAGGTATCAGGCGGATCTGCGGATCGAGTTCCAGCGGCTCTTCGGCGTGCGGCTGCTTGCGCGTATCCGTCTTGACCTGTGTTGCGGCGGTCTTGCGACCCTGACGGTTCCACTCGTCGTAGTTGTACTCGCTCGACCCGTTGCGAACGGGTTGACTCCAGGCAGCCACCAGTTGACCTGGCACAGCGGCGCCGAATACCACGTGTCCCGATGGGGATGGAACGCGTACGCCAATCCAGCCGTCAGGTAGTTGTCGCTCGTCGCCGTCCTCATGCGAGGCACGTCGAAGTAGGTCCTGCCGAGGTCGCATCCGAGCTCGCGGAGGATGCCGCGGATGTGTTCCTTGCTTTGCGGGTGGTGGATGAACCTCGGCTTCAGCTCGGCGAGCAGCGCCGCGTACTGCTCGACCGGCATGCTGTGCTGGGCGCTCTCCGGATCGAGCGGCGCGAACGCGGCCTGAGCCAGGGACCGTGCGAACTCGCACAGTGCCAACGAGCTCGGGGTCGGCGAGTACACGAACAGCTGCCCGTGAAACAACTGTTCGCGCCGCCCATCATCGCGCGCCGCCGCGTCAACGAAGACCGAGTGCATGCGTGCCTGCACGGCATGTGGCAAACTCGGCGCCACCGTCGCATCCCGCCGATCCGCTGATCGCTCCAGGAGATACGCGCCGGTGTTGCGGCAGCGCCTCAGCGCGCGCGCAGCATTTCCCGGCGCGATGCGATGACCGCGTGCACCAATCGACCGCCCAGGGAAGACGCCCGCGCGGTTCACGAAACGGCCTCGAGCAGACCGAAGGCGCGTGCGTACTGCGTGTCGAGCGCGGCACGGACCGCCGGCACCCTCCGGCCGAGCGCTTCCGTGACACAGGCGGCCTGAGCGGTGAGGGCGAGAAAGCGATCCTGTAACGTCTCCAGCGTCACGAGCCCGATGTCGACCGCGTACTCGGCCAGCCCCATCTGCGCCATGAGCTCAATCGACTTGCGGTGATAGGCGATGCTGAGCACGGGTTTGCGTCGCATGAGCGAGAACAGGGTTCCGTGGTACCGCGTCGCCACCACCAGGTCCAGACCGTCGATCACGGCGACCAGGTCGTCGAAGGAGCGCACGCTGGCTTGGGTGCCGTCGTGTTTCATGACGTGCCGCACGTCGTCGATGACCTGATGGTCGACGAGCAGCTGCGTCGCGAAGAACCGCACGTCGTACCCCCGCTCGACGAGCCAGTCTGCGAAGGCGGCTAGCGTGCGGACGTAGTGCCCGTACACCCGGGAATCGTGCTCCGGGTAGTACGTGTCGTCGAACACCGGCATGGGGTTGATGCCCACGATGCGACGCTCGGTCCGGGCGACCGAGCGGTGGGGAGCGTCAATCGTCAAGCTGAAGGCGAGATCAGGCACCACTGCATGCTCTCCCACGACGCCGAGTCGCATGATGCACCTCTGCGCGTCGTCGTCCCGGAAGGAGCGGTAGCGCGCCAGGCGTAGCGCTTGCCTGACGAAGAACTTGCCCAGCGGCGTCTCGAGCGGTCCCGCACCGACGCTGAGGAAGGCCACGCTCGTGCCGGACGCCCACGCCAGCAGGGACCACTTGAACAACGTGAAGGGGAACGCCCACGGCCCTCCCCAATAGTCATTCAGCTGCTGCGAGCCCGCGACCAGCAGCAGGTCCGTGCCGCGGAGACGGCGATACGACTGGACGAGAAACCGGAGCTCCAGCGCGACGGCGCGCGCCGCGTTTCCCAGCCGTCGCGCCGCGCGGACCAGTCCCGGCAGGACCGGGACGCGCCGGAGCCGGGCACGGAGGTCGCGCCCGACGCCGAGGGACTCCGACCGCGCCGCCCTGGTGACGGGGCCTCCGTTCATGCGACGGATCGGAAACGCCGCGATCCCGTGCCGCTGCTCGGTATCCTGGGGGCGAGTGGTGAAGGCGCGCAGCTCCACCTCGGGAAAGCGGCGTCGCACATTCTCGACGACGGCGGCGATCAACGCCTCGTCGCCGAGGTTCTGGTTCCCGACGTGACCGAAGACGCCGATCCTCACGGGAGCTTCTGCGCCAGCGCCAGCAGGGTGTAGCCGAAGCCGGCCCACTCCTTGAGCCGCTCGACGGAGCGCGGTGAGAGCAGCCAGCCCAGGGCCCGGTTGAGCTTGTAGGAGTTCACGAGGCGGAGAATCCCGCGGTCACCGAGGGGGATGATGCTCGCGGTCCGCAGCACGCGGAACCGGCGGCGCAGCATCCCTTTGAGCTCCCGGCGCGTGAGGTAGAACTTGATATGGGCGTCCGGATCGGGCCCGTAGTCCCACCGCTCGATCACGAGGCGATTCGCCGCCGTGATGATGAGGTGTCCGTTCGGCTTCAGGATCCGCGCGATGATCGCCAGGTAGCGGGCCGGATCCTCGACGTGGGCGACGACTTCCTGCGACACGACGACGTCGAAATGCTCGGCGGGGAACGTCGCCTGGTAGAGGTTGCCCGCGATGAACCGCACCTGGGGGTAGGCGGTGCGGGCCTGCGCGATCGCCACCTCGGACAGATCGATCCCCGTCGCCCGTCCCCGACGGGCCAGGTCCGCCGTGAACCACCCGGTGCCGCACCCGAAGTCGAGGATCTCGGGGTCTCGCAGGCGCAGCGAATCGAGCATCGCCAGGACCGCGTCACCGCGGCGCCGCTGGTAATCGTTGGGCAGTCGCTGCCGGTCCCAGCGCTCGTCCCAATAACGCCGCTGCTCGGCGAGCGACGGTAGCGATGCCCTAATCATCGCCCGCCCACCGGAGCGTCGCATCCACGCGCCCCTCGCGCTGCAGCTGTTGGATCCGCTTGATCCGCAGGAACCGCTCTCCCAGGAATTGCTCGCGGGTCAGACCGTGTCGCTGGTACGCGGCGCAAACCTCTCCGATGCCGCGTCGCACCGTCCACTGCGGCTGGAACTCCGGCAGGGTGGCCGCGAGCTTGCTGCAGTCGACCCGGTAGCACCGTGGGTCGGGCCCACCACCGGCGGCGTACTTCACCGTGCAGCCGGGCAGGGCTACGGCGACCATCTCAGCCAGCTCGCGGATCTGATAGTTCTCTTCCATCCTCCCGACATTGAACGCCTCGTTATGGACGAGCTCCCTAGGCGCACGCAGCACCGCCAGAAACGCTCGGCAGATATCCTCGACATGTACCAGCGGCCGCCACGGGGTCCCGTCGCTCTGGATCAGGATCTCGCCCGTCGTGTGAGCGAAACCCACGAGGCTGTTGACCACGAGATCGACGCGCAGCCGGGGCGAGACGCCGTACGCGGTCGCGTTGCGGAGAAACGTCGGGCTGAAGTCGTCGTCCGCCAGCCGCGAGAGGTCGCGCTCGGCTCGGACCTTGGACTCCCCGTACGGGGTGACGGGGTTGAACGCGGCATCCTCCCGCAGCATCGCCTCGCCCGCCACGCCGTACAGGCTGCATGAGGACGCAAACAGGAACCGCGAGACTCCCGCCGCCTTGGCCAGTTGCGCCAGGCGGACGGACGCGCGGTGGTTGATCGCATAGGTGCAATCCGGATTGATGTCGCCGAGAGGATCGTTGGACAGCGCCGCCAGATGGATCACGGCGTCGCAGCCGCGCAGCTCCGCACCCGTGACATCCCGGACATCCACCCGCAGGCCCGCTCCGTCACGGGGAGCGTCCCCGAAGGTGCACTCGGCGAAGAGCTCGCTGTCCAGACCGACGACGTCCAGGTCCGCAGCCCGGAGCATCGGGACCAGCACCGAGCCGATGTATCCTTTGTGACCCGTGACCAGGACCCTCATCGCCCCAGACTCCCTTTGCTTCGAGCCTCAGGCTCGGACTGTGCAAGAGACATGCACGGCGAATGCGGGAGGTGACGAGCGGCGGCGACGCCGCCTGGACGCGATCCTGTTGCGTCCGCGCGACAGCGCTGCGCGTCAACCCAGCAGCCGATCGGTCAGGGTTCGGCCGATGCTGAGCGATGCGGTCGCCGCCGGTGAAGGGGCGTTGAGGACGTGGAGCGCGTCGTCGGTCTCGACGACGTAGAAGTCGTCCAGCAGCCTGCCGGCGCGGTCCACGGCCTGGGCGCGAACACCGCTGCGTCTGCCCACGAGATCGCGCGGGCGCAGCGCGGGAACGAGGCGCTGCGCCGCCCGGACGAACTGCCGTCTACTCACCGACCGTCGCCACTCCGCGAAGCCACTGCGCCAATGCCGCCCGGCCATCCTCCAGAATCCCGGGAAGGAGAGCATGCCGGCGATGTCCCGTGGCGAGACGTCCCAGGAGCGGTAGCCCTCGCGCTTCAGCGCGAGGACCGCGTTGGGGCCGGCCTCGACCCGATCGTCGATGGTGCGGGTGAGGTGGACGCCGAGAAACGGCAGGGTCGGATCAGGAACAGGGTAGATGAGATGTTTCACCAGCGGCCGGCGCTCCGGGGCGAGCTCGTAGTACTCCCCCCGGAACGGAACGATGCGGATCCCCGGGTCCACACCACACAGTCGCGCGACCCGATCAGCCTGCAGACCGGCACAGTTTACGAGCCGTCCCGCCCGCAGCTCGCCGCGCGTGGTCTCGATGAGCAGGTGCCCGGGCTCACGCCGCACACCGGTGACACGAGCGCCGGTCCAGAGCTCTCCCCCACCCGCCCGCACCCGCCGGGCGTAAGCGTGGGTGACCTGGGCGAAGTCCACGACGCCGGTGTCCTCGACCCACAGCCCGGCCAGGCCGGCCACCTCGGGCTCGAGATCGCGCAGCGCCCGACCCTCGACGCGCCGCAGCCCCGCGAGCCCGTTGGCCCGCCCCCGCCGCTCCAGCTCCTCGAGCATCGGGAGCTCCGCGGCCGTCGTCGCCACGACCAGCTTGCCGGAGCGGCGGCACGGCACCCGCTCCTCCAGGCAAAACTGATACAACGCCTCGCGTCCCTCACGGCAGGTGCGCGCCTTGAGCGAGCCGGCGTTGTAGTAGAGACCGGAGTGGATCACGCCGCTGTTGTGCCCGCTCTGGTGCGCGGCAAGGCGCTGCTCCGCTTCCAGCACGACGAGCGAGCGCCTGCTTCTCTCGAGCAGCGTCATCGCCGTGGCCAGGCCGACGATACCGCCTCCGATCACCGCGAAGTCGAATCTCGGTCCCGTCGTGTTCATCGTCCCGAAGTGAAACCCGGCCCGGTTGTTTTCAAGAAGCATACCGGTGGTGGCACGCATGTTGCGACTCCACAGGCTCCTAAGGGGGCAGCGCAAGCGTGACCACGTCGAGCCGAATCCTCCTCCCGAGCGAGCGCGAACGCACGCGGGAGCCGCCGGCCGCACATCGCGGGTGCTGCCGCCACTGTGGCGCGCCACTCACGCGCACCTTCATCGATCTGGGTATGTCGCCGCTGTGCGAGAGCTATCTCGACGCGGACCAGCTCGACGAGATGGAGCCGTTTTACCCGCTGCGCGTGTACGTCTGCGATCAATGCCTGCTCGTGCAGCTGCAGGAGTACGTCAGCCCCGAGACGATCTTCCGCGAGTACGCCTACTTCTCGTCGTATTCCGACAGCTGGGTCGACCACGCGCGCGTCTACACGGACCGGATAATCGAGCGGCTGCAGCTGAACCGCGACAGCTGCGTGGTGGAAGTCGCGAGCAACGACGGCTATCTGCTGCAGTGGTTCGTGGCGCGGGACATCCCCGTGCTGGGGATCGAACCGGCGGCGAACGTGGCGCAGGTGGCGATCCGCAAGGGCGTGCCGACGCTCGTCAAGTTCTTTGGGCGCGCCACCGCGCGGGACCTGGCGGCCGCGGGCAGGCACGCCGACCTCCTGATCGGCAACAACGTGCTCGCCCAGGTGCCCGACCTGAACGACTTCGTGGCGGGGCTGCAGGTCCTGCTTGCTCCCCGCGGCGTCGTCACCGTCGAGTTTCCCCACCTGATGCGGCTCGTTGCAGGCAATCAATTCGACACCATCTACCATGAGCATTTCTCGTATTTCTCGTTCCTGGCGGCGGAGCGGGTGTTCGCGGCCCATCGGCTCGTCGTGTTCGACGTGGAGGAGCTGGAAACGCACGGGGGCTCGCTCCGGCTCTATGCCCGGCATGCGGAGGACTCCTCGAAGCCGGTGGCGCCGCGGGTGCGCGAGCTCGCGGCAGCGGAGGAAGCCGCCGGCCTGCGGCGCCCGGATTACTACGCGGCCTTTGAGGAGCGCGTGAAGGACACGAAGCGCCGGCTCCTCGAGTTCCTGATACAAGCGAGACGGCAAGGTCGCACCATCGTCGGCTACGGAGCGCCGGGCAAAGGCAACACGCTGCTCAACTACTGCGGTATCCGGACCGATTTCCTGCCGTACACCGTGGATAAGAGTCCCTACAAGCAGGGCAAGTTCCTTCCGGGAACCCACATCCCGGTGCATGCGCCGGAGAAGATTCGCGAGACGCGACCCGATTACGTGCTGATCCTCCCTTGGAACCTGAAGGATGAGATCATCCGCCAGTTGGCGTACATCCGCGAGTGGGGCGGTCAGTTCGTCGTCCCGATTCCCGAGCCCCGAGTCTACTAATGATGTTTACGGCGTTGAGGCTGGCGAGCGCATTCCTGATCGAACCCGAGCTGCTGGAAGATGACCGCGGGTTCTTTGCGCGGACGTGGTGCGCGAGGGAATTCACGGCGCACGGTCTGAACCCCGCCCTGGTCCAGTGCAACATCTCGTTCAATCGACGCAAAGGGACGCTGCGGGGCATGCATTTCCAGGCCGCGCCGCATGAAGAGGCGCGGCTGGTGCAATGCTCGATGGGATCGATCTACGACGTGATCATCGATCTGCGCCCCGAGTCCGCCACATACAAGCAGCACCTCGCGGTCGTGCTGAGCGCGGAGAACCATCTCATGTTGTACGTCCCGGAAGGCTTCGCGCACGGATTTCAGACGCTCGAGGACAGCACGCAGGTCTTCTACCAGATGTCCCAGTACTACTCCCCCGCTCACAGCCGCGGAGTCCGATGGAATGATCCGGCGTTTGGCATTCCCTGGCCCCTCGATCAACCGATCATGCTGCCACGGGACCAGAACTACCCGGACTTCGCCGAGGCCGTGTACCGATGACGGGCCCAGACGGTGGCGCCCGGATGTGCCAGCTGATCGCCGAACTGTATCCGATCTGTCGGAGCATCACCGGGAACGGCGTGCGCGAGACCCTGCGCCTCGTGGGCAAGCACGTGCCGTTGTCGGTGCACGAGGTGCCGACGGGAACGAAAGTCTTCGACTGGACCGTGCCGAAGGAATGGAACATCACCGACGCCTACATCAAGGACTCCCGCGGCGAGCGCCTCGTCGACTTTCGCAGATCCAATCTGCACGTCGTGAGCTACAGCGTGCCCGTGCGGCAACGCATGCGCCTGGCGGAGTTACGGCCGCACCTCTTTACCCTGCCGCAGCATCCCGACTGGATCCCCTATCGCACCTCGTACTACCGCGAGAGTTGGGGCTTCTGTCTGAGCGAGCAGCAGCTCGCCACGTTACCGGATGACGTCTACGACGTGTGCATTGATTCCTCGCTGGAGGAAGGGTCGCTCACGTATGGTGAGTGCTACCTCCCCGGGGCCAGCGAAGAGGAAGTCCTGGTGTCGTGCCACATCTGCCATCCGTCCCTGTGCAACGACAACCTGTCCGGCATCGCCGTCGCCGTCACCGTCGCCCAGGCGCTCGGCGCGCGCGCCCGGCGGTACTCCTACCGGTTTCTCTTCCTTCCGGGCACGATTGGCGCCATCGCGTGGCTCGCGCTGAACGAGCGCCGGGTGTCCCGCATCAAGCACGGTCTGGTGTTGGTCTGCGTGGGTGACGCCGGAGCCTCCACCTACAAGAAAAGCCGCCGCGGGAACGCGGACATCGATCGCGCGGTGAGCCATGTGCTCAAGCACTCCGGCCAGCCCTACGAGGTCCTGGACTTCACCCCCTACGGCTACGACGAGCGACAATACGGCTCACCGGGCTTCGACCTTCCGGTCGGCTGCCTGATGCGGACGCCGCACGGACGCTTTCCCCAATACCACACGTCCGCCGACGACCTCAGCTTCGTCCGTCCCGAAGCGCTCGCCGATTCAGCCGCCAAGTGCCTCACGGCCTTCGACATCCTCGAGCGCAACGTCGTCTACCTCAATCAGAACCCCAAGTGTGAGCCGCAACTCGGCAAACGGGGACTGTACGAGGGCATGGACGGGCAGGCGCAGCTGCCGCACCACGAGTACGCGCTCCTCTGGGTGCTCAACCTCTCCGACGGAAGGCACAGCCTGCTGGACATCGCGGAACGGGCGGACATGAGCTTCGACACGATTCATCGCGCGGCGCAGGCGTTGCTCGCTCACGGCCTGCTTCGCCCCAGCGCCGACGAGGAAAGGAGCGCGATTCCCACGCTGTCGCTTCATCGCTGACTAGGGGTGTGGCGCCGTCGCAGCACCCCTCCTGCCCGCAGCCTGTTGGTCCCGCTCTTGCTCACACCGCAGGCGTCATGACGAGCCAGCCGATCCCCGCCCTGCCCACCTCGGAACCCGGTGCGGACGTCCGCGAGCTCGACCGATCCCTCATCCGCGGCATTGCGTGGACCGGCGGCGCAAAGTGGGCCAGCCAGCTCTTGACATGGGCGTCCACCCTGATCGTGGCCCGACTCCTCACCCCCGAGGACTACGGCCTCGTAGGAATGGCCTGGGTGTATCTGGGCGTGATCACGCTGCTCAGCGAGTTCGGCCTGGGGACCACGGTGGTCACGCTGCGCGACCTGGGGGAGTCGGAGGTGGCGCAGCTCAATGGGCTGTCGCTGCTGATCGGGGTGGGCAGCTTCGTCATCTCGTGCGGCGCCGCGATCCCGCTGGGGCGGTTCTTCCACGCGCCGCAGCTACCGGCCGTCGTCGTGGCGATGAGCATCGCCTTCGTCATCACGGCGTTCAAGACCGTGCCCTTCGCGTTGCTGCAACGCGAGATGCGGTTTCGGACGCTCGCGCTGATCGAGACCTGGCGCGCCGCGGTGCTGGCGGTGAGCATGATCGCCTGTGCCGCGCTCGGCCTGCGCTACTGGACGCTCGTCATCGGCGGACTGCTGAGCTCGGCGCTGTCCACGGCCGCGACGGTGGCGCTGCGGCGACCGCGATTCGCGTGGCCCCACCGGCAGTCCCTGACCCATGCCATGACGTTCAGCCGGCACATCATCGTCGGGCGGCTCGCGTGGTATGTCTACTCGAACGCGGACTTTCTCGTCGCGGGCCGGATTTTGGGGAAAGTGGCGCTCGGGCTGTACGAGGTCGGCTGGAACCTGGCGAACGTCCCCATCGAGAAGATCACGAGCCTCGTGGGTCAGGTCACCCCCGCAGTGTTCTCGGCGGTGCAGCGGGACCACGCGGCCCTGCGGCGTTACTTACTCCGCGTCACCGAAGGTCTCGCGTTGATCACCTTTCCGGCGAGCCTGGGCCTCGCCCTCGTCGCGCCGGATTTCGTGCTCCTCACGCTCGGTGACAAGTGGCAGGGTGCGATCGCCCCCTTGCAGCTGCTCGCCCTGAGCACCGGCTTCCGCGCCGTCACGCCCCTGTTGCCGCAAGTGCTGAACGTGGTCGGAGAAACGCGTCTCAGCATGCAGTACGGCCTGCTCTGCGTCACCGTTCTTCCCACGGGGTTCTACCTGCTGGGCGCGCGCTGGGGCACGGTCGGCCTCGCTCTGGTGTGGGTCGTCGTGTTTCCGCTGCTCGTGCTACCCGCATATCGGCGCGTCTTGCAGGTGATCGAGCTGTCGAGCGGCGAATACCTGCGGGCGCTGTGGCCGGCGGCCAGCGCCTCGCTGATCATGGGGGCGGCGGTACTTGCGGTGGAGCGCGCTGCCGGAGCAGCACAGGTATCGCGAGTCCTCGGTTTCAGCGCTCAAGTCGCCGTTGGAGCGATCGCCTACACACTTGTGTGCGCCGCTCTCCACCGCGAGCGTATCGCTGCGTTCTTCCAGCTGCTGCGCGAGATGCGTCAGCCGGGGCCGGCACGCGAGGTCTCCGTCGCATCCTGAGATACCCGACCGGTCCGGCCTGGAGGCGCCGTTGCCGGCTCCCGGAGCAGACGATCGACGAGCGGCGCGATCGCGTCGTAGGTGACCGGCACGGGGCGTCGAGCCCGCAGCCGCGAGCCGTCGTGCCACAGGTGCTCGAGCACGCCGCCGATGCCCGCCACGTCTCGGTGCTCGAAGACGGCCGCCCCGAGTCGGTTTCCCTCCACACCCGCGGCGCTCCCCGGTTCCGCCACGACGAGGGCCGGGATCCCCATAGCGATGCACTCGTACAGCTTGGCAGGGGTTTGCAGCTCCTGTTCCTGGGCCAGCACGACGGCCAGCCGTGACCGGGCGATCAGGTCGAGCGCTTGGGCGCGCGGCACCGCACCCAGCACCTCGACGTACGGCCCCAGACCCGAGGCGGTGACCTGCTCCCCGAGCGCGGCGGCGGACGAGGCCTCCGCGTGGCCGGCGATGCGCAGTTTCGAACCCGCTTGCGCGGCTTCCGGGTGGCGTTCCAGGAAGCCGCGAAACGCCTGCACTACGGGCCCGAGGTCGCGGCTGCCGTACAGCGTGCCGGCGTAGATGATGCTCAGCCCGGGATACGGATGCCGTGCGGGGGGCAGGCATTCCGCGTCGACGCCGTTGGGCACGCAGTGGACGGGCACCTCGGGATACTTCGCCGAGAGCACCGCCGCGAGCTGGGGAGTGTTAGCGATGACGCCGTCGGCGGCCCGGACGGCGAGCCGCTCCAGCCGCGGCACGAGGACGCCAAACAGTCGCGTTTGGACGACGGGATGGGATTCCCAGGCTTTCGAGTGGGGCCCTGCCCACGGATCGCGGAGGTCGATGAGCCAGCGCACGGGCTGCCCGATCGTCGCCAGCCGTGCCACGAGGTGGGCGGAGTGCGGTGGGCCGCTGCTCACGACCACCTGCGGATGGAAGCGTCGCACCAGCGCCCGAGCGCGCCGCGCGGCGCGCAAGGTCCAGCCCCTACTCTCGTCTGGGAACGCCAGGAACGCCGCGAGCTCCGTGCGGAGCGCGCCGAGGAGACCGCCCGGCCTGGCCGAGCGCGCCAACCGCGCGCCGTTGGGGAACGATCCGTCGGACCCCTCGTCCGGCCGCCGCACGCGCCGGTAGTAGTCGATGAGCGTGCGGCGCCGCGGACACCACTCCACGTGCGCCCGCACGGCCGGGTCGCTCGCGATTGGAGCCGCGGCCGTGACGACCGCCACCTGCCAGCCCAGCCGGGTCAGGTATTTCGTGATGCCCGCCCAGCGCAGGCCTCCGACCGAACCATCCGGCGGGAAGTGATACGTGACGACGAGCAGCCGGGGGGGATCGTCAGGCATGGACGGCGTGCGCCAGGGTGGGCTGTTGCCGTTCGGCGGCCTCGCTCACGGTCGCGAACCGGAACGAGACCATCTTGGAGAGGCCCTCCAAGTAGCGCGCGATCGTGGCGTAGAGGCGCTCCACGTCGGCCGCCCCGGACACCCAGGGCATGAGCCCGGCGCGGAGGGCCACGCTATGGAAAAACAGGTGGAGATGGCGCACGCCCCCCTCCAACGCTCCCCGGGAGAGAGCGAGCATGTCCCGCACCGACTCAAACTCCGGATTCAGAATGGTGCGTTTGACGACGCCGAGGCGGGCGCAGACGCCGGGGAGATGCACCGCGCGCACGGCGCGGGCGTGGAGCAGGCGATGGACGAGCGGCCAGCGCGTGGATGAGAACCTCGTGTACCCGCAGGTAATCGGGACTTCCACGAGCGGCCCGAACGGTTCGGGCACGCGCACGTCCCGCCCGGGGTCGGTCCGATACACGGCGAGCGGAGCGCCCACGAACGTCGGACCGTCGTCGGTGGCTTCCCAGCTCACGAACGGCGTCACGCTGCTGTCCACCTGGTAGCCGCAGCTGAGGAGGGCGGACACCGCGGCCGGCCCCAAACCGAAGCGGCCGGCGCGAAACGCCGTCGGCGCAGCCCCGAAGACATCGCCCAGCGCCGCGGTCAGGCACTCGAGCTTCGCGAGCTGGAGGCCCGGGGCGAGGTTCTTCATCAGCGTGTTGCGGCCCGACAGCGCTTCCTCGACCGGCGGCGTATTCCACGGGTGCAGGTGCGCGCCGATCTCGGCGCGGCCGCCGGCGGCGATCTCCCGCAGGATGTCGGCGGCGCGCGGATCGGTCGCGACCTGGTACGTCGTGAAGAACGTCGCCCGCACATCCAGCGCGCCGAAGAATCGTGACAGCCGCGGCAGCGCCTTGATGTTGTCCAGCGTGATCCCCGTCCGAGCCGGAACCCAGTTGTCCTCCTCGGTATCGACGGAGACGACCACCAGCACGTCGCCGCGGCATCCGAACGCTTTGGACGCAGTCACCATGCGGACCGTAGAGACAAGTTCCATGCCGTCAGACAGTCGCGGTGCGGCCGCGCGTCGTGGCGGCCGGGCCACAGAGATCCGCGTTTCTCACAGCAGCCGCTCCAGGTCGACGCCTGCTCCCAGGACCTCGGCCAAGCGCTTCACCTCCAGCACGTGAGGCTCCCAGTACCAGCGCGGTCCGCCGCGCTTGTGAAACTGCGTCGCCACGTCGATCAGGTAGTAGGCGAGTGCGCCGACGACTTCCCGCGGGCCGAGGGCGTGCTGGCGCGCGACCGCCGCGATGGTGCCCCGGCACGCCTCGCTCTCCGCTCCGCCCGCCATCAGGCGATCAATCCATCGGCCGGCCGTCGCACGTCGGCCGGCCCCGTACCGCAGGTCCGAGCAGGTGCGGACGAAGTGGCAGACGTCGTACAGCGGCACCTGCACCTCCCCGAACACCTCGAAGTCGAGCAGCCACCACGATCCGCCCGAATGCACGACGTTGCTGGGCCAGAGGTCGCCATGTTGCGGCGATCCGTGGAGCGTCCCGCCGGCACCGAGCGCCGTTTCCAGCGACCGAATGGACCCGCCCGCCAGGCCGACCGACTCGAGGTAGGCGAGGGACCCCCGAGCCGCCTCCCGCAGGCCAATCGGTTCGCCGCGCCCCAGCAGATTGGGCAGCGTCTCCGCCGCCCGCTGCGCCACGCGCCCCGTCACTGCCAGGATCTGATTCATGGTGCCGGCCCACTGGCCCGCGGACAGGTGGGCGACGGTGTGATCGAAGGGTGTCCCCGGGACGTACGCGCTGATGAGCAGTTGCAGCCCGCCGGACCGCACGCCCCACGTCTTCGGGACCGCTCTGCTCAACTCCGCATCGTGGCTCAGCGCCGCGAGCACGGCGATTTCGTGTTGCAGCGCCATGCTGGTGGCGGGACGGCACTTGCAGAAGTGGGTGGGCGCCCCCTCCGGGCCGAGCAACAAGAAGTTGAATCCGCAGCTCTCCAGGTACGTGTTCGCCAGTCGTCGCAACGGCGGGATGCCGCCCCAGTTCTTCAGCAGCACAATGCGGGACCAGTCCGACCCGGTTACGGCGGCGCCGTTCCCCCCGTCGATCCGGGCGATCGCCAGCAACTCGCGCAGCTCTTGGTTCACCGGTAGGCCAAGTAAATCAGGGAGCGATAGAGCACCGCGCCCAACCCGAGCCACGCGAGCGCGCGCCGCAGGCGGCCGTGGAGCGAGGGCCCCCGGGCGAGGCGCTCATAGGCGAGCACCGCGCGACGGTCGAGCGGGATGACGCAGCGCGGCTGCTCGTACGACGGCTCAGCGCAGTACACGCGCACCAGCGAAAACCCCGCGCGTGCGAGCCGACGCTTCAACCCGAGAACGCGTTGGGCGCCGCCGTCCCCGTTGGCGGCGCGGCCCCACCAGCGGGGATTGGCGAGGCCGACGTACAGACAGCCGCCCGGCCGAAGAATCCTGCGACACTCCTCCAGGAGGGTCGCCCCGGCGTACCCCTCATCGAGGGTGACGCAGTCGAACGTGCCGTCCCGATACGGCAGCGTGAGGGGAGTCGCGCAGGCGGGCGCCACGTTGGCGTATCCCTGTGCCGTGAGCCTGGTCCACGCCCGTCCGAGCGTGCTCCGGTCGAAGCCCAGGTAATGGACGCTCCTGAAATGCTCCGCGAGACCCGCCATCTGCGGCGCGCCGTCGCGGCCCAGGTCGAGTGCCCGCTCCCAGCGGGAGATTTCGGCGAGCCAGAGCCAGTTGGTTCGCGCACCGTCGTTCCACGGTGGCAGCCCGCTTGTCGCCGCCTCCAGCTGCGCCAGGCCCCCCGCCTCCCCCTCAAAGCCGACCATCCCGGAGACGCTCTCACTCATGACGGCAGTGGGATGCAAGAGGTACGCTGTGCCGGGCAACTTGTGGAACGGGTGGTTCAATTCCCGCTGCTACAAGGACTTCAGGGGGTGATGCTGAGTCCGGGCAGCGCCGTGCCTAGTCGATTCGTTGCGGCGCAGCAACACCAAGTGGCGCCGGGCCATTTACGCCACCACCGCCGGCTGCGCGGCCTCCCGGCGGGTGGGCTCCCACGTGGGCGCGCCCTTGCCCCGCGCGACCCGGAGGGACGCGTGGAGGGGGGCCAGGTTGCCCATCACGAGGTACGCGGGCACGGCGACCACCTTCGGCAGCCGCCGGCCCTCGGGCCAAAACCACGCCACCGGGGCGCACAGCGCCGCGAAACCGGCGAACCCCAAGGCCCAGCGGGCCCAAGGAGCGATCCACGCGAGGCACGCCAGCGCGCCTAGCGCCACGATCCCCAAGTGGGGAATGACCCAGCGGCAGACCTTGTGGCTCGCGAGGGTCCACGAGAACAGCCCGTAGCGGACGGGATTGAGCAGCTGGCGCTCCCGGTAGAGCGTTTCCATGCCGCGAGTCATGGTTCGGACCTTGCGCCGATATTCCCGCTGCAACGACGAAATCCGCGGCACGTAACAGACCGCCTCTCGAACCGAGACGGCGCGCCATCCGAGCTCCCGCGCCACGAGGCCGGCGGCGAAGTCGCGGCTCAACGACTCGGGCAGGAGGCGCATGTGGATCGGCGCCCGTACCGCGTATAAGCAGCCCGCCGCTCCGACGATCCCCGCGACCCGCGATTCCAGGTCGCGTACCCACATCTCGTAGCCCACGTACCAGGACTCGGCGTAGTTGGGGTGCTGCCGCGCCCGCGCCACACTGACATTGCGGTTCGACGCGACGCCGACGGTCGGATCAGCGAAGTGCGCGATCAACGCCTTGAGCGCTCCTCGCTCCACGTGCACGGAGGCGTCGGTATTCACGATGATCTCACCCCGTAACACCGGGAGCGCCGCGTTTTCGGCGCCTGTCTTCCCGCGACGGTGCGGCAGCCGCAGCAGGTCGACGCCGCGGCTCGCGTACTCACCCACGATCGCGTCGGTGCGGTCCGTCGAAGCGTCCGACACCACGAGGATCTGGCGCCGCTCGGCCGGATAGTCGAGCCGGAGCAGGTTCTCCAGCGTGTCGCGGATCAGCGCTTCCTCGTTGTAAGCCGGGAGGACGATGCTGATCCTCGGCCACTCGGCCAGCGGAGCGACCGGAGGGTGCCGGCGCCGCACGGCGGCCAGGATCATCAGCAGGAGGGGATAGCCGAGATAGGTATAGAACACAAACCCGCCAACCCCACACAGCGCCCACAGGCAGACAGCCGTCATCCCACGCTCCGCATCGAGGCACTCCGACGGCTCAACAAGCTTTGTGCCAGGAGGCAAAGCGGGTCGTCACGATGGCGAGCCCGGACATGTGGCGGGCGCGCAACGCGGCGGCTCGACCGGCCGCGTCAGGAGGCGGCCCCGCTCTTGCTGCACCGCATCCACGTATGTGCGGCATCGTCGGCATCGCGCACTCTGACCCGGGGCGTCCCGTTTCTGTGGCCGTGATTCGGCAGATGTGCGGGACGATCCGCCATCGCGGGCCCGACGACGAGGGGGTGTACGTGCACGGCCCGGTCGGCCTGGGCATGCGGCGCCTCAGCATCATCGATTTGGCGGGCGGGCGGCAGCCGATCTTCAACGAGGACCGTTCCAAGGTCATCGTCTTCAACGGCGAGATCTACAACTACCGCGAGCTGCGCCGTGACCTCGTCGCGCGGGGGCACGGCCTCACGACCCACGGCGACACCGAGACCATCCTCCACCTGTACGAGGACGAGGGCGCGGACTGTGTCCGGCGGCTGCGCGGCATGTTCGCGTTCGCGATTTGGGACGCGGCGGCGGAGACGCTGTTCCTCGCGCGCGATCGGTTCGGTATCAAGCCGCTGTATTTCACCGCCGCGCCGTGGGGTGTCGCGTTCGCGTCGGAATTGAAAGCCCTGCATGCCGCCGGGTTGACCGACCGGGCGCTCGACTGGGACGCGCTCGACATGTATTTCCAGCTCGGCTACATCCCGGCGCCGGCGACGCCGTTCGGCGATGTCCAGAAGCTGGAGCCCGGCCACACGGCCATGTGGCGCCGCCCCACCGGGCTCTCGATTCGGCGGTACTGGGATCTCCCGCGGCAGCGCGACCCCGCGCCGCGCGACGTGGAAGCGCAGCTGGTGACCTGGCTCGACGAGTCGGTGCGGGCCCACCTCGTGAGCGACGTGCCGGTCGCGGCGTTCCTGAGCGGCGGCCTCGATTCGTCGGCGGTGGTCGCGAGCTGGGCGCTGGCCAGCGATGCGCCGCACGCCTTCACGGCGCGTTACTTCGGCTCGAGCGCCGCGAGCGCGGATGAAACGGCCCTCGCCCGGCGCCTCGCCTCCCGCTACGGGGTGCAGCTGACTGAAGTGGACATTCACCCCGACGTGCGCGATCTGCTCGAGCCGATCACCTACGCCCTCGACGAGCCCCACGCCGACGAGTCGGCGGTGCCCACCTGGCTGCTGTCGCGGGCCGTGGGCGCAGCTTACAAGGTGGCGCTGACGGGCATCGGGGGTGACGAGCTGTTCGCGGGCTACCGCCGCCACATCGGCCTGCTGGTGGGCGAGCACTACGCCCGCCTGCCGCGCGGCGTGCAGTGGGGCGTCAGCGCGCTCGCGAATCTGCTGTGGGAGCCGCACGGCGCTTCGCTCACCGTCGACCGCCTCAAGCGGTTCCTCCGCCCCAGCAATGGATCCGCCCCGGACCGGTTCCTCGGCTATCTCACCCGCTGCCCCGATCCGGACCGGCACAGGCTGTACACCGCGGCAGTGCGCGATCAGCTGCGCGGCGCGCAGGCGAAGGCCCGGTTCCGCGAGCTCTACGGGCGCCATGGCGCACCGGGCGGCCTCGCGGCCGCGCTGTACCTGGACTACAAGACCTTCCTCGCGGACGACGTCCTCGCGCTGAGCGACCGCATGGCGATGGCGCACTCGCTGGAGATCCGGGTCCCACTGGTCGATCACGAGCTCGTGGAGCGCGTGTTCCCGCTCCCTGACCGCGTCAAGATCGGCCTGTGGCAGAACAAGCGGCTGTTGAAACGCGCGCTGCGGCAGCGCCTGCCCGAGCATCACCTGCGGGCGCCGAAGCGCGGGTTCGTGGGCCCCACCGCCGAGTGGCTCCGCCACGAGCTGCGTGGCGTGATCGAAGACGAGCTCGCCCCCGACCGGCTCGGCCGACTCGGCTACTTCGATCCCACCGCGGTGCGCGGGCTGCTCGATGACCACTTCGCCCGGCGCCACAACCGCGCGGGCATTCTGTGGGCGCTGTTGTGCTTCTCCGTGTGGCACCGCGCCTACGTCGAGGCCCCCCCCTCCGCCGTTGAGGCTCCGTCCTCGCCGGCATAGATCCGCTCGTATCGCCGGACCATGGCGTCGAGACTGAAGGCCTGCTGCACCCGTTCCCTCGCGGCCGCCCCGTCGGCCTCGCGCCGCTCGCGCTGCGTCAGCGCGCCGCGCCAGGCCTCGGCCAGCGCGGCGGGGTCTCCCGGCTGCACCAGTCGCTCGCGCAGGCGCCCGCCCAGGACCGCAGGAGACCCCCCGACCGCGGTGACGACCGGACACACCCCGGCGCTCATGGCTTCGAGCAGTCCGAGCGAGGTGCCCTCGCTCCACGATGAGAGCGTGAACACGTCGAGCAAGGGGTAGACGCGCTCGACGTCCTTGCGCCAGCCCGACAGGCGGGCGACATCCCGCAAACCGGACTGCTCGATGAGAGCCGCCAGCCGCGCGCGTTCCGGCCCGTCTCCCACCAGCAGCAGTACGGGCGCCGGTCCGTCGCCCCCCATCCAGCTCGCCCGCAGCGCGGCGAAGGCGTCGATCATCACGTCGTACCCCTTGATGGGATCGAGCCGGCCCACGCTGCCGATGATCGGCACGCCGGCCGGGATCCCGAGCTCACGACGCACCGCACCATTCACCGCCCGGGGACCGAACCGGCTGGTATCCACGCCGTTCACGATGACGCGAATGCGCGCAGGGTCGGGAACGACCGTGTCCGCCAGCTGGCGCCGCAGCGCCTCCGACACCGCCACCACGACGTCGGTACGGCGGGCGGCGAGCCCGTCCAGAAACCGCGCCATCCAGGGATCCGGGTGTGGACGGCCGTGATCGGTGTGGATGATCCGGGGCACGCCCGCGCGGCGAGCGGCGAGGGATGCCTTGTACCATACGCCGCTGTGCGTGTGCACGACGTCGGGGGCGATCGAGCGGATCTTGCCGCTCGTGCGTCGCGGCCACACCATCGAGAAGCGCGGGATCGAGTCGTCCTGATGCAGCTCGGCGAAGGCCGCGAGCCCCTCAGCGAGCGGACCGAAGTGGGTCATCGTCATCACGTGACTGTCGAACCGATCGTGGTCGATGAGACTGACGATGGCTCCGACCAGGCGCTGGAGGCCGCCATAGTCGAGCCGATGGACCACGTGGAGCACCCGCACGCGTCGCCGCTTCACGGGAGAGCGCGCAACAGGCCCGACATTCTCAAGACGAACCCGTGTCGGGACAAACCGGATGGGACATTGAGGCGCGGCACTGCATACCGGTTCACGCGGTCGGGCGAAAACCACCCGTTTCCCAGGCACAGCGCGCCGCGGTACCCGGCGGCGGCGGCCGCGGCTGCGACCGCCGGCGTGGCGAAGCCGTACGGGTAGGTCAGCCACGGAATGACCGACGAGAACCGTTGGCGCAGCCAGTCGAGCGGTCGCGTCAGCTCCGAACCGAGGTGCGCCACCGGGAGGCGCGCGAGATTGGGATGACTCCACGTATGCGAGGCGAGCGTGATGCCCGGGTGTCGCAGGGCGGCCTGCAGTTCTTCCTCCGACGCGACCGTCGCGTACTCCGGCACGGGATGACTCCCGAGGCCGCGCTCCGCGGCCCAGCGGCGCACCGCGTGATCCTCCCCCCCCAGATCCCAGATCGCGTGCTCGCGGAGGTCGCCATCCAGTCCCGGCGCCACGACGTCCCACCAAAACGTGCCGCGTCCAACGAACGCCGGTGCGACGAAGAGCGTCGCCGGGACACCCCGCTGTGCCAGCTCCTCTACCGCCAGCGTGACCGCGCCACGATACCCGTCGTCGAACGTGATGGCGACGCGGGGACGCCGCTCCCTCGAGGGGGCAGGTGCGAGGATCTCAGCGAGGGGCACGACTGAGCAGGTTCGCAGCAGATGGTCCAGCTGGTGCACGAACGACCGGTGCGGGAGATGCAGCGACCGATCACCGCAGGGCCAGCAGTCGTCAGGGACGACGTTGTGGTAGGCCAGCACGAGCGCTTGTCGGGACAGCCGCGCTCGCTGTAGCCCGGCGATGCCACTGTGCGCGAGCCCGGTTTCGAGCGCCGTCTTGAGTGCGGACCGTACGCTCATCGATCGTCTGGGGGAACGCCGCGTCGCAGCGGGTAGGCGACCGCCGCGAAGTGCGTCGGCGCGACCACCGGCACCACCGCCACCCGTCGGGGGGAGGCGATTCTGGCGAGGGCGAGGGTCATCCCCAACAACGCGTAGAAGTTCGCGGAATACGCCTGTGACAGGAACATGCCCGTCACGACGAACCCGACGAGCGACGCAGTGAGGGCCTGCGCTACGAGCGTCGCCTCGTTGGACGGCTCCCGACGCACGGCCGATAAGGTGCGGAACGCCGCCACGAGCAGCGCGACGAAGAGGATCAAACCCAAGACGCCGATCTCGGCCCCGATCTCGATGAACGCGTTGTGCGCGGCGGACCACTTGAAGCCCTTGCCGTACTGTTGCATGCGGGCGCCGCCCAAGGTGCCCTCCGCCACGTTGAAGGCTTGCGCCCCCACGCCCAGCACGGGATGGCTCGCCATGTAGCCGATGCCGCGCTTCCACACCTCGATGCGGCCTGTCTCCGATTGGCCGCTCCAGTTGTAGTCGGTTGAGGGATGGAGCAGCGTCTGCATGCGCTCGAAATAGGCATCGTCGGCCACGGCCACGAGCAGCACGCCGAGTAGGGCCACGGTCCCCACCCGCTTGGCCCCGGAGACGGCCCGCCACCGCAGCAGCAGGTAGGCCGCCACCGCCAGGAACCCGAGGAACCCGCCGCGCGAACCGGTCTTCCCCAGCGTCATCATGAGGAACACGATAGCCGCTGCCAGCGGCAGGCGCGCCGCGGGCCGGGCCGGCCGCCAGAGGTAGACGGCGAGCGGCAGCGAGCACACAATGAGCGTCGCCAGATCGTTGACGTCATAGTAATCCATGTTGTGCAGCCGTCCGTCGCTCGTCATTTGAGCCCGGGCAAGAATCACGGCCGAGAGGAGCGTCACGCCGGCGAGCTGGATCCCCGCGAGCCGTCGCAGGTCGACCAGCCCGCGCACGCTCCCGGCGACGAGGAGCATCAGGATGACGCTGCGCAGATAGTCTTTGAGCAGGAATCCCAGGCTCAGGCCGGGGTAGAGGCTTCCCGGAACCGAGAGGGCCACGAGCGCCAGAATGCCGACGGCGGCCCGGACCACGGGCTGATGCAGACCGCCGATGCGGCGCCGCCGATCGCGGTCGAGCCAGTACACGAGCAGCGCCACGACCGTGGCCGCGAACGGCAGACCGTAGATGGCGAGGATCGGGAACAGCTCGTGAACGCGCCACACCTGCACGCCGAGCAGGACCGCCAGGGTCACCTGCACCGCGTCCCACCGCAGCCGCTCCGCAGGCACGAGTGCAGGGGCGGGGGGGGGGGCGTCGAACGCGCGGGCGTGCGAGATGGTCGTCATCGCCGGTCGCTGAACATCCACGTCGCTGACGGCAAGACTCGCGCTCGCGGACCGCGCTGCAGACACCGTGGCTCGTGCCGCGACGCGCGTTGCGCCACCGCAACAGCTGCGGCCTGGCAATGCGAAGCCCCCCGCCCACACTGGGCGGGGGGCCCGCGCTGCCATTGCCGCTACTTCGGGATGCCGGAGAGGTAGAGGTGGTCGACCTGGATGTAGTCGTCCCGCGTCCGGGTGCCGCCGCCGCCGCCCCAATAGGGCCAGAACTTGAACGTGTAGAACCCCAGCGGATTGGCCGCGTCCACATACACCATGTCGCGGTAGTCCATGACCAGCGTCCCGTCCAACCACCACTGGAACACCCCGTCCGTCTGGCCGATCGTGTTGAGCTTCAGCACGAACTCCATACGGTGCCACGCGCCAATGCTGAAGACCGGGGACGCCGTGACCTCGGTACGGTTGTTGGCGCCCGCGACGGCACTCTGCTGCTCCATGTCGACCGGGAAATTGCTGGCGATCGTCTGCCCCGCTCCCGAGGGGTGGTACAGCATCGTGTAGAGCTGATTGCCCGCGCTCGCCTTCGACTCCCCCACGCCGATGTAGAAGAACTTCGTCCCCACGCTCTGGTTCTCGTAGTCGGCGCCCGGGAACCGGATCCAGAGGGAGAGGTACAGTTGGGCCATCTCGGTGCCGTAGCCGAGGCTGTTGGCCGCCCCATCCCACCCTTCCCACTTGATCGGCGTGTAGCCGGCCGTCCAGCCGGCCGGGTACTTGCCCTGGAACACCGGCAGCGGGCTCTTCGGCGCCGCCGCGTCGGCCACGTAGGCGTTGTTGCCGTCGAGGATCTCGGCCCGCCACAGTCCCAACAAGCCGGTGGCGGCCGTGTAGTCCAGCAGCGGCACCGTGAAGTCGTTCTCCCCGAACCGCTGGAACCCCGCCGGCTCGTTCGGATTCGTCCCCGGCTGCGACGGCGGGGGCGGGGGATCTCCCGCCGCTTGGGTCGTACCCGTCGCCACGTTGGACAGGTCGCCGAACACGGCGTTCACGTTCAGCGTGCCCCGGAACGCCACCAGCTCGAAGCTGTAGGTCGTCCCCGCCGCCAACCCCAGCACCGTGCAGGTCCGCTTCGACCCGATGGCGCTCCCCGCCACCGGCGTGGCGCAGCTGCCCTGCGTCACGGATTTCGCCAGCCACCAGGTGAGCGATGAGCCCGCCATGGAGCGCAGGTCGTAGCTCGCCGGCTTGCCCGTGCCGTCATTCACCTCCGTGAACGACAGGGTGACCGACGAATCCGTCGACCCAACGAGCGCCAGATCGGTCACCGTCCCCGGCACCGTTGGGGCTGGAGATTGCGTCGCGCCGGTGGCGACGTTGGAGAGGTCGCCGAACACGGCGTTCACGTTCAGCGTGCCCCGGAACGCGACTAGCTCGACGCTGTAGGTCGTACTCGCCACCAAGCCCAGCACGGTGCAGGTCCGCTTCGACCCGATCGCCGTCCCCGTCACGGGCGTCGCGCAGCTGCCCTGCGTCACCGACTTCGCGAGCGACCAGGTGAGCGACGCGCCGGCGGTGGAGCGCACGTCGTAGCTCGCCGGCTTGCCCGTGCCGTCATTCACTTCCGTGAACGACAGGGTGACCGAAGAATCCGTCGACCCAACGATGGTCAGGTCGCTCACCGTCCCCGGCACCGTGGGGGTGGGCGTGGTCACGGTGACCGTGGCGCTGCCATTCACACCTTCGCTCGTCGCCGTAATGGTAGCCGTCCCGGCGGCGACGCCGCTGCCCAATCCGTTGGCGTCGACGGTTGCGACGCCGTGATTGTTGCTGGCCCACGTGACGGTGCGTCCCGACAGGACGTTGCCGCTCGAGTCCTTCATGGTCGTCGTGAACTGTTGCTTCAGCCCAACCGTGTCGCTGGCGCTGGCCGGGGATACCACCACCTGCGCCACCGGCGCCGGAGGCGGCGGGGGCGGTGGGGACCCGGAGCCCACGCAGCCGATCGGCTGCGTGCTGATCACGATGTTGTCGAAGTAACGCTCCTGGGCCACGGGCGAGCCCGTATTCCAGTAGTTCTCGAAGAACAGCGCGTTGATGCCATACGCGCTGAACGACCCCAACCAGTTCAACCCCGTCTCCCGCGCCTCGAGGTTGCCGTTGATCCAGAATTCGAACACCCCGTTGGAGAGCGCGGCGTCGTTGAGCTGCGCGTGCGCCTCGACGCAGTACCACTGACCGACGTGGCTGGCGTCGAACAGGGGGGTCACCCCGGCCTGGGCGCCGAGCCAGCGCATGTTCGCGAAGTCGTTGTATTTCGTCGTGAGCAGGTTGCCGGCCGCATCCGTGCCCGACGCCGGATCCAGAGAGAGTTCCCCGCTCCCGGGCGGATCGCCCCACACATGTGCCATCATCGCCTCGGCCCAGTTGGACGTCGCGAAACTGATGGCCCGGCTCAGCTTGTAGCCGCCGCCGCCGCTCCAGCCGGTCTGATTGCGCACGTACATGCGCCAGTACACGTTCCGGTAGATCGCCGTCCCGGCGTCCACCGTCCGGAAGTAGCTGTCGGGCACCTTCCCCATCGCCAGGTGCAGCGAGCCCGCCGAGACCTGGCCCGCGGCAAAGTGCACCCGCATCCCGTAGGACCCATCCATCCCGACGCCCGCGGCGCGGACGAAGTCGCCGCTCGAGCTGTCGTACTCGAAGTACTGTCCCAGGCGGTTCTGCTCGAAGTCGTCGCACCAGATCCAGCCCGCCTGCGGCGTCGCGCACTCTCCCGCCGCCGGGGAGCTTCCCGTTGCCGCCGTCTGTCCGGTCGTGACGTTCGACAGCGGCCCGAACACGGCGTTCACGTTTAGCGTGCCCCGGAAGGCCACAAGCTGGAAGCTGTAGGTCGTGCCGGCCGTCAGGCCGAGCACCGTGCAGGTCCGCGTCGACCCGATCGCCGTCCCTGCCACCGGGGCCGCGCAGGTGCCACGCGCCACGCTGGGGACGCCCGATCCCCATGACAGCGACGGGCCGACGACGTAACGCACGTCGTAGCTCGCCGGTGCGCCGATGCCGTCGTCAACTTCGGTGAACGAGAGTGCGATCGACGTATCGGAAGCCGCCGCGACCGCGAGGTCGGCGACCCCGTCGGGGTTGCCGCTATTGGTGTCGAAACTCGGATGGGAGGGACTGGTGAGCGAACGGTCTGCTTGGTCGCAGGCGACGAGGGCCGCGAGCGCGAGAATCACAGCGCGCGGCTTCAGCCGCGCGAGACGCTTCGACAGTTTGAACGTGAACGGCATGGTGTGGCGTTCCTTCCACAGGTGGTTTTTGGCAACACGAAGGGCCGCCAGTGTGAACTGGTACTCGTCGCTGGCGGCCCGCCTGGTCATCGAATCGAGTCGGGTGCGGCGCACCGCACCGCCCGAGGTCTCGTATTACGTCATCAGCGTGCGCTCCATGCCTCCATCCCGCCGTTACTTCGGGACGCCGGAGAGGTAGACGTGGTCGACCTGGACATAGTCGTCGCGCGTCTTGCTGCCGCCGCCGCCGCCCCAATAGGGCCAGAACTTGAACGTGAAGAACCCCAGCGGGTTCGCCGCATCGACGTAGATCATGTCGCGGTAATCCATCACCAGCGTCCCGTCGACCCACCACCGGAACACGCCATTCGCCTGGCCGATGGTATTCAGCTGCAACACAAACTCCATGCGGTGCCACGCGCCAATGCTGAAGACCGGAGCCGCGGTGATCTCGGTCCGGTTGTTGACCCCCGCCACGGCACTCTGCTGCTCCATCGAAACCGGGAAATTGCTGGCGATCGTCTGCCCCGCTCCCGAGGGGTGGTACAGCATTGTGTAGAGCTGATTGCCCGCGCTCGCCTTCGACTCCCCCACGCCCAGGTAGAAAAACTTCGTCCCCACACTCTGGTTCTCGTAGTCGGCGCCCGGGAACCGGATCCACAGCGACAGATACATCTGCGCCATCTCGGTGCCGTAGCCGAGGCTGTTGGCCGCCCCATCCCACCCTTCCCACTTGATCGGCGTGTAGCCGGCCGTCCAGCCGGCCGGGTACTTGCCCTGGAACACGGGCAGCGGGCTCTTCGGCGCCGCCGCGTCGGCGACGTAGGTGTTGTCGCTGTCGAGGATCTCGGCGCGCCACAAGCCCAACAGGCCGGTGGGCGCCGTATGATCGAGCATCGGTACCGTGAAGTCGTTCTCCGCGAACCGCTGGAACCCCGCCGGCTCGTTCGGATTCCCCCCCGGTGGCGGGGGCGGCGGGGGCGGCGGAGCATTTGCCAGCACCGAGTCGACCGACGTCCCGTTCTTGCCCTCGCTCGTCGCCGTCATCGTGACCAGGCCCGCCGCGACCCCGGTTACCAGGCCGTTCGCGCTCACCGTCGCCAGCGCCGCGTTGCCGCTAGCCCACGTGATCGTCCGGCCCGTCAACGGATTGCCGCTGGCGTCCTTGGGCGTGGCCGTGAGCTGCACCGTCTGACCCACCCCCACGCTCGCCGCCGCGGGGCTGACCGCCACCGTCGCCACTTTCCGCACGTGCACCTTGGACGAACCCGAAGCGTTGCTCTGCATGCTCGTCGCGGTCACGAGGAAATCGCCCGACGCCGTGTCCGCCGTGTAGCTGCCGTTGCCGACAATCGAGCCTCCCGACGTACTCCACGTCACCGCCACGCCGGTACTGTCGCCGGCGGACGTGCGACCGTACGCTGCAAACTGGATCTGTTGGGCGGGAGCGACGGTGAGGCTCTCGGGGAGAATGACGATCTGGACGACAGGGGCGGGGCCCGTCGGCGCGGCCAATCGTTCACAGGCCACGCCCACGACGGCGAGCACCACCCACAGTCTCGCGAGACGCGCCGACAGCTTGTGCTTGAACGTCATGCCAATCTCCCGGTGCCTAGCACCCGATCCGCTGGGTGCTGATCACGATGTTGTCGAAGTAGCGCTCCTGGGCCGCGGGCGACCCCGTGTTCCAGTAGTTCTCGAAGAAGAGCGCGTTGATGGCGTACGCGCTGTAGGACCCGACCCAGTTGAGTCCGGTCTCGCGCGCGTCCAGGTTACCGTTGATCCAGAATTCGAACACACCGTTGGACGACCCGGCGTCGTTGAGCTGGGCGTGCGCTTCGACGCAGTACCACTGGCCCACGTGGCTCGCGTCGAACAGCGGCGTCACGCCCGACAGCGCTCCCAGCCAGCGGAAGTTCGCGAAGTCGTTGTACTTCGTGGTCTTGAGATTTCCGGCCGCGTCGGTGCCCGACGCGGGGTCCATCAGCAGCTCGCCCGTCGCGGGCGGATCGCCCCACAGATGCGCCATCATCGCCTCTGCCCAGGTGGACGTCGCGAAGCTGATCGCCCGGCTGAGCTTGTACCCACTGCCCCCGACCCAACCCGGCTGCGTCCGCACGTACATCCGCCAATACACGTCCCGGTACAGCGCCGTCCCTGCGTCCACCGTGCGGAAGTAGGGGTCGGGCACCTTCCCCATCGCGAGGTGCAGCGAGCCGGCTTCGACCTGACCGAGCGCGAACCGAACGCGCATCCCGTAGGATCCCCCCACGCCCACCCCCGTCACCCGCACGAAGCTCCCCCCGGCGCTGTCGTACTCGAAGTACTGGCTTAGCCGGTTCTGCTCGAAGTCGTCGCACCAGATCCAGCCGGGCTGCGGTGTAGCGCATTCCGGGGCACCGGATGGCGCGGTGACCGTCACGCTCGCCGAGCCGCTCTTGCCCTCGCTCGTCGCCGTGATCACCGCCGGCCCCGCACTGACTCCGGTCACCAGCCCCGTTCCGTCCACCGTGGCCACGACGGCGTTATCGCTGGTCCAAAGCACCGTCCGGCCGCTCAAGACGTTGCCGTTCGCGTCGCGCAGGGTCGCCGTCAGCTGCACCGTCTGCCCCACCGCCACACTCGCCGTCGCCGGCGTCACCGTCACCGACGCGACCGGCGCATTCGACACGACCGTCACCGTCGCCGCGCCGCTCTGCCCCTCACTCGTCGCCGTGATCGTCGCCTGACTCGCGACCGCCCCCGCCGTCACGAGCCCGCTCGCCGACACCGTCGCGACCGCGAGATTGCTGGAGCTCCAGGTCACCGTCCGCCCCGTCAGCACGCTCCCGCTCGCATCCCTCAGCGTCGCGGTGAGCTGCACCGTCTGCCCCAGCGCCACCGTCGCCGTCGGGGGACTCACCGTGACCGTCTTCACTTTCCGAACGCGCACGCGGGATGAGCCGGAAACGCCACTTTGCGTGCTCATGGCCGTCACCATGAAATCGCCCGACCCCGTATCGGCCGTGTAGCTGCCGTTGGAGGCAATCGAGCCCCCCGAAGTGCTCCACGACACCGACGCGCTCGTGCTGTCGCCGGCGGACGTGCGACCGTACGCCACGAACTGAACCTGTTGGGCAGGAGCAACGGTGAGGCTCTCAGGAAGGACGACAATCTGGGCGAGCTGCGGACCGGGACCCGTCGGCGCCGGGCCAAAGCGTTCACATGCCGATACGGCCAGGCAGGCGGCCAGGGCGGGCGCCATGGCGGCGCACACCCGACCTCGCATCCGTGCCAGACGCTGAGACAGCTTGAAGGTGAACGGCATCCGGTCCTCCTGTGCAAAAAAAACGGGCCGCCAGCGTGGAATTCGCTGGCGGCTCGGCGGACATAGCGACGGTGTCGCGTTAGTCCCGTAGCTCTGCGTCACCGCCTTTCGGCGGCTTTGCTCTGAGCAGCGTGTCTAACTGGTGTCGTCCTTGCGCAACAGGCATGCCGCCTTCATGGAGCGGGAGAGTAGCCGAGGGACGTTTTAACGAGTTACATAACAGGAAGATTCACCAACTTCGCCAAAATCTCACCAAAAATGTAGTGCAATACGCAATGATACTTGCACTTTGCTGCGCATTAAGGCGTTTCAGTGCTCAACACCCGATGCGCTGAGTGGCGACGATGAGGTTATCGAGATACCGCTCCTCGGGCTGGAGGGCGCCGGCGTTCCAGTAGTTCTCGAGGAACAGGGCGTTGATACCGTAGGCGCTGAACCCGCCAACCCAGTTCAGCTCGGCCTTTTGCGCGTCGAGCGTCCCGTTGATCCACAACTCGAAGACACCGTTCGCTTGGCTCGGGTCGTTCAGCTTGGCGTGGGCCTCGACGCAGTACCAGCGCCCTGCCGAGGAGTCGGCGTAGAGGGGCGTTGCGCCCCGCACCTGACCGAGCCAGCGCATCGCGTTCCAGTCGTTGTACCGGGTCGTTCGGAGCTGGCCGGCAGCGTCCGTACCGGAGGCGGGATCGAGGGTGAGGTAGTTCTGGTCCGGCCCGGGTGAGGTGCCGCTCCACACTTGCGCGGCCATCGCCTCCGCCCAGGTAGCCGACGCGAAACTGATCGCCCGGCTGAGCTTGTCGGCCCCGCCGCCGCGCCAGCCGGGCTGCAGTCTCACGTACACCCGCCAGAACAGCTCGCGATACAGCGCCGTTCCAGCGTCGATCGACTTGAAGTAGCGCTGCGGCGTCTTGCCCATCGCGAGATGCAGAGAGCCGGCGCTGACCTGCCCCGCGTCCCACCGCGCCCGCATGGCGAACGATCCTCCCACACCCACCCCGCCGACGCGCGCGAAATGCCCGTTCGCGTCGTCGTATTCGAAATACTTGCTCAGGCGATCCTGCTCGAAGTCGTCGCACCAGACCCACTCGGCGCGCGGCGTAGCGCACTCGTTGGGCGGGGGCGGACGGGAGGCAGCGCCGCTCCCCCCGCTCCCCCCGGTCCCGACGGTGATGGCGACGGTCCCGCTCTTGCCCTCGCTCGTCGCCGTGATCGTCGCCGCGCCCACCGCCACCCCGGTCACGAGTCCGCTGGTATCGACGCGCGCCACGGAGGTGTCGCTGCTGGACCACCGGATCACGCGGCTGGAGAGCGTCTTGCCCTTCCCATCCTCGGGCATCGCCCTCAACTGTAGCGACTGGCCGGCGGCCATCGTGGCCCAGGCGGGGCTTGCCGCCACTGCCGCGACAGGGCCTGAACAGCCCAGCGCCGCGGAGGTGACGGCTGCGGCAACCAGAGGCAGCGCCGACGCCGCCAGTCTCATCGTGCAGCCACGACCGGGGTGCCGCTGCCGACGTCCGGCGACTCGTACAACGAGCGATACAGCCTCAGCATGGACTCCCCAATCCGCTCCCAGGCGTAGTGACGCTCGACCGTGCGACGCCCCTCCGCGCCGAGCCGCCGTCTCAGCCGTTCGTCTTGGAGGACGGCGCGCACGGCCTGCGCGAAGCCGTCGGGGTCATCCCGGATGAGAATGTTGCGGCCGTCCTCGGCGACTAATCCCTCGCACCCGATGGAGGTGCTCACTACCGCCTTCCCCATGGCCCACGCATCGAGGATCTTGAGCCGCGTACCCCCACCGACCCGGAGCGGCACGACGTAGCAGGCGGCGGCGCGCACGAAAGGCCGGACGTCCTCGACGTAGCCGGTGAGCTCGACGCCGTAGCGCGCCCGGTAGTGGCGGCGCGCCTCCTCGGACGCACGCCCTACCCACCGCACCGGCGGCACGCCATCCCCCCCCCCGACCCGCATGTGGGGGAGAATCTCGTCACAGAAGTACTGCAGCGCGTCCCGATTCGGGAACCAGGTGGTCTCGCCTACGAACACGGCCCCCTTCTCGTGCCCTTCCTCCCGGCGCGGAGTCGGCCGAAAGAACTCGAGGTCGACGCCGTTCGGGATCACCGCGCAGTTCGCTCCGGGAGCAATGTGGTGGAGTGCCACGCGATCCGCGTTCGAGACCACGATGTTCATGCGGCAGCGCTCGCACCACCGGCGCTCCGCGCGCGCCATCAGGCGCGCCTGGTGCCGCACGTACACGCGCCGCCAAGCGCTCCGCTCCGCGCGCGCGCGGCGCTCGAGCAGCTGGGACTCGACGTTGTGGTGCACGCAAATCACCGGCGGGTTGCCGTCGAACAGGGGGAGGTAGCGCGACAGCGCGAGCGAATCCACGTGTATCAAGTCGAAGCGGCGCGTCCGGAGCAGGTGGACGAGGCGCGCCGCGACGGCCGGGGAATCGTAGGCGAAGTCAGTGTGCGGCCGGCTCAGTCCCACGCTGCGCAAGTGGTCCCACGCCAGGCGCCCGACGTTGTGCTCCTGTGGCACCGGAAAGGCCTCGACGTCGATGAAGGTCCGCAGGGCGGCGAGTCGCTGTGCGAGGTCCAGCGGTGGCCCGGCCCCGCCCTTGCGGCGAACGAAGCACAGCGCCGTCACGTCGAACGCGCGCGCCAGGAGCCGCAGCACGTGGAAGCTGCGGATGGCCACTCCCGAATCCGGGGGATATGGCACCGTCTGGCACAAGAACAGCAAGCTGGGGCGACTGCGCACGCCGACCGGCGGTGAAAGTTCCGTGCCCCGGAAGAACGCTCGACACCTCGCATCACCCGTTGCGGGATCGCATCACCGTTAGTGGATGCAGGTTGCTAGCACCGCGGGGATCGGAGCGCGGCTCGGAATTTGCGCCTGGCCCTCGCGAGCCATCCCTAGCGCCTTCTCATGTCGAGACCCAGCACGACGCTGACAGAAGCGGACATTTCGGTAGAAGAGCGGTCCGAGGCCGAGCGGCACGACCGGTTCTACGCGTCTCAGCCGTCCGCGTCACTCGTCATGGAGCCGGCGGACTGGGAAAAGTTCGAGTCGATGGACACGCCCCTGTGCGCTTACCATGCGTCCATGCTGCGCCTGGGAGACGTGCGCGGGCTGCGGGTGCTCGATGCCGGGTGCGGTGATGGCTGGCTCAGCGTGATCCTCGCCAAACGCGGCGCCATCGTGGATGGCTTCGACATCTCGCCCCGGGCCATCCAGTGCGCTCGACGGCGGGCGGTGGCGAATGGCGTTGCGGACATGACGGCGTTCGAGGTCGCGTCATTCTACTCCCTCCCCTACGACGATGCGCGCTACGACGCCGTCATCGGCCAGGCGATTCTGCACCACCTGAGGGAGAAGGGCCAAGTGGCGAGAGAGCTGTACCGCGTGCTCAAGCCCCGAGCCCCGGCGATCTTCAGCGAGCCCTTCGGGAATAGTTCTTGGCTCGAGCGCCTGCGGCTCCTCGTCCCAATCCCGTCCGGCGCGCCGGATGATCCGACGGAGTGGACGCGACAGCTCAAGTACACGGACCTCGAGCCGTTTCGCTCCCTGTTCGAGATCGACGTGGCAGAGATGCAGCTGTTGTCACGCCTCGAGCGACTCGTGTCCTCGCGCAGGCTGGTGGCATGGCTCAAGCGATTGGATGTGTCCGTTCTGCGGACCTATCCGTGGTTGCGACGGTATGCGCGTACCATCGTGGTTGAGCTGAGACGCCGCTAGCGCCTCACGTCTCTCCCGCCGCGGCCAGGACGGTCGTCAGATAGTAGGCCGACAGTCGATCCCGGTGCAGGTACCGATCGAAGAACTCTCTCGCCGCCACCTCCATCGCGCGCCGGCGGGAAGGATCTTCCAGCAGCACGCGACAGCGCCGGATCAGATCCGGGGGACCATCCTGGCAGTACGCGAGGTGGACGCCGTCGACCAACGGCGTCTGCAGGCTCGCGCCGTGCGGCATCGCGACCACGCAGGATCCGACCGCCAGATATTCCACCAGACGGAAACAGAACGGTCCCTGTCCGGGAAGGTCGATGCAGATCCTGGAGCGAGCGACCTCCCTCAGGTACCGGCTGTAGCGAACCATCCGGTCGCCCCCGTGGAACCGGAACAGCGCCGTACGGCCCAAATGCCGTAGCGCGTCTCCCCGCACACCGGGCGAGAACTCCAGGCTGAAGCGGCCATACACGTCGAACAGACTGGGCCGTCGATCCTTCGCCCGCCGGAGGTAGCCCAGCAGGTCGTACAGCATCGGAGAAGCGGGCAGGTACCCGGCCGGTACGACGGGCAGCTGACCATACCCCTCCCGGCGATATTGGAACTTGAACGTCACCAGGCTCTCGCGCGTGCACTCGGCGTCGAGGTGCTCGGGGTAATCGGCGACGTTGAAGGCCACCTTGTGCACCCTGCCATCGACCTCGAACTCGGTGAGGATGGTGCCTCGATAGGGTTGCGGCAGCTGCGCGCTCACTAGTCTCACGCGGCGCCGGAGCAGCTCCCGCAGCTGGTCTCCCCCCTTGGCGTACGACGGCCAGTGATAGGCGCGGGGCCAGCGGACGGTCACCCGCTGGCGTACCTCGGCCGGCAGGTCGGACGGCGGCTCGAGCCCGTGCAGCCGACCGCCCGCTCGCAGCACTGCCTCGGTCGCCAGGTCCGGCCAGGTGCGCACGTCGAGCAGGCGCGTGAGGTTCACCAGGCGCTGCCATCGAAGTAGGTCATCGACCAGTCCCGAATCGGCGGAAGTTCGGCGCCCTCCCGACTCAGGTGCACCACCACCGGAAGCGCGTCGGCGCGCCGCACGAACCCGCATGCCTTCAGGGAGCGTGCCAACGCGGACTCGGCCAGGGTGAACATGCTCAACTTCTTGCACCCGTCGTCTCGCGCTGCCCGGGCGACGGCGTGCAGCACGGATGCCGGAGACACTCGGGCATCGTCCCACACCGCATCGATGACGCTCGCGGTCGCCGCGCCAGGCGGTCGCGCCGTCAACACAAGGCCGGCGACCGCGGTTGCCCCTCCCCCCTCACGGTCCGCTCGCAACACCAGCCACTGCCAGTTGGGAATCGTCTCGCCCCCGAGGCGCGTGGCGTACAGGTCCAGCGAGCGTTCTCCTCGGAACCAGGCGCCCGGCCGGAGTGCCCGCAGCGCCGCGGCGACGCGTGGGTCAGCCCGACCACCTACGCGCTCGACCGACAGCGGCTCCGCTCGCGCCTTGATCCGAAAGAATCCGAGATACAGGGGCTGGAGCGGCAGGACAAAGCGGTGCAGGGTGCCGACCTGGGTGAAGCGCAGCGCCCGAACGAGGGCGAGGCCGGGTGGCGTCGGATCAGTGTAGGCGAAGTCGAAGTCCCCCGTGGCGCTCAAGTCCGCCAGCGCCCGCCGACACAGCTCCACCGCCGACCAAAAGTTGCGGTGCGCGGCGTCGAACACGTTGTCGACCAGCAACGCCGCACGCGCCACTCGGGTCGCGTCGCGGAACACGCGGGGGAAGGCTGCCAGGTGGCCGACCATGGCGCCCCGCCCATCGCGGGCGACCCAGCTCCGCGCGCCCGCCGACACGGCGTAGGGGTAGGCGCGGTCGAAGAACGCCGGGAATGTCGGACGATCGTTCCGAAGGAACAGCGCCTTGATCTCGTCGCCGTGCGCGAGGCTGTCGCAGCGTTCGATCGTGAGGGCCGCCACGTTCCGCTGAGCAGGCAAACTTCGAGCCGCCCGCGCGCGGCGCGGGCCACCACAAGCTGTGGCGCGCCCGCCACACCACGCCGTGCGCGCGAGTCCCCGCGCCGCCGGACCGGCCGCGCCGCTCGCGCTGGCACCGCCCATGCACCAGCCGCCCAGGCGAGTGGGATCGGGCGCCTGCGCACGACACGAAGGCCCATCCCCCAGAACAGAGAGGAGCGAGTCCGTGAACAACGGTCTGGACGGTGCGGCTGACCTCACTCTCGACCTGTTCGCGACCTGCGCGCAGTCCAGCGACGGAGATCGAGAGACCTACGTCCGCCGGGTGGCCGATGTCGCCCGCTGGAGCGAGCGGGTCGGGTGCAAAGGTATTCTCGTCTATTCCGACAATCGCCTCGTCGATCCGTGGCTCGTGTCGCACGTCATCATCCAGAGCACGACGCGGTTGTGTCCGCTCGTCGCCGTCCAGCCGATCTACATGCACCCGTACGCCGTCGCCAAGATGGCGGCGTCGTTCGGCCATCTGTACGGGAGACGCATCTACCTGAACATGGTGGCGGGCGGATTCAAGAATGACCTGGTCGCGCTGAACGACCCGACCCCGCACGACAAGCGGTACGATCGCCTGATCGAGTACACCCTCATCATCCGCGAGCTCCTGAACGGGGCCTCCGCCCTGTCGTACGACGGCGAGTTCTACCAGGTCAAGAATCTCAAGCTGACGCCCGCGCTGCCGAGTGACCTGTTCCCCGGCATCTTCGTGTCCGGCTCGTCGGACGCCGGGCTCGCCGCGGCGAAGGCCATCGGCGCGACGGCGGTCAAGTACCCCAAGGCGCCCGGCGAGGAGGTCGCGTCGGACGAGGGGGTGGGCGCGGGCGTGCGGGTCGGCATCATCGCCCGCGAGGACGGCGACGAGGCATGGCAGACGGCCCATGAGCGGTTTCCCGAAGACCGCAAGGGACAGCTGACCCACCAGCTGGCGATGAAGGTTTCGGACTCGGCCTGGCACAAGCAGCTGTCCGACCTGGCCGCCGCGACGGCCTCGGGCGAGAGTCCCTACTGGCTCGTCCCGTTCCAGAACTACAAGACCATGTGCCCGTACCTCGTGGGCAGCTACGAGCGCGTGGGGGAGGAGTTGGCTCGCTACATCGGGCTCGGGTACCGGTCGTTCATCCTCGACATTCCGCCCACCGAGGAGGAGTTGCACCACGCGAGCCAGGCCTTCCAGCGGGCCGTGGATCTGGTGACGCGATGACCTCGCGGCTTCAGCAATGGGTGACGGAGCAGGCGGAGCGCCGTCCGGACGCGACGGCAGTCGTGATGGGCGCCGACCGGTTGACGTACGGGCAGCTGGACGCCCTGAGCGACCAGCTGGCGCGCACGTTGCGGGCCGCCGGGTGCGGGCGCGGCGACCGGGTCTGCTTTCTCCTCCCCAAGTCACCGCTGGCTATCGTGAGCATGCTGGGAATCCTGAAGGCCGACGGCATCTACATCCCGGTCGATCCGTCGAGCCCTGCCCCGCGGGTCGCCAAGATCGTGCGGTCGGGAGAGCCACGGGTGATTCTGGCGGGTTCCCGCGCGGCCCCGCTGCTCGACGAACTGCTCTCGGACGAGCGGCTGCGGGCGTCGATTGCGGTCGGGTGGCTGGACGTTGAGCGGGCCGTGCAGGAGCACGTCGCGCCCGCGTTCTCGCTCGAGGACGTGCGGCGCGCTCCGACCGGCCCGCCGGACTGCCGCAACGGGCCGGGCGATGCCGCGCACATCCTGTTCACATCGGGCTCGACGGGCACGCCGAAAGGGGTGGTCATCACCCACGGCAGCGTGATCCGCTTCGTGGAGTGGGCGAAGCGCTACTTCGGGCTCGGGCCGGCGGACCGCATCTCGGGCCATCCGCCATTGCATTTCGATTTGTCGACGTTCGACGTGTTCGGGACGTTCGCGGCCGGCGCCCAGATCCACCTGGTGCCGCCCGACCTCAACTTGCTCCCCACCGCCTTGGCGCAGTTCATCCGCGCCGCGGAGCTGACGCAGTGGTTCTCCGTGCCGTCGCTGCTCGGTTACCTGGCCAAGTTCGACGTGGTGCGGTTCGACGACTTCCCCACCCTGCGACGGCTGCTGTGGTGCGGAGAGGTCTTCCCGACGCCGGCGCTCCGGTACTGGATGACGCGGTTGCCCCACGTGACGTTCACGAACCTGTACGGGCCCACCGAGACCACCATCGCCAGCAGCTACTACACGGTGCCGAGCTGTCCGGAGGACGATCGGGCAGCGATCCCGATCGGTTCACCCTGCGCGGGTGAGGAGCTGCTCGTGCTGAACGAGCGGTTGCAGCCGGTCCCCCCGGGCGAGGTCGGGGACCTCTACATCAGGGGGGTGGGTCTGAGCCCGGGATATTGGAGAGACGCGGAGAAGACACGCGCCGTGTTCTTGTCCAATCCGTTCGGGTCCGATCCCGCCGATCGCATCTATCGGACCGGGGACCTCGCCCGGATCGGTGACGACGGGCTGGTCTACTTCCTCGGCCGCGCCGACTCCCAGATCAAGAGTCGCGGCTATCGCATCGAGCTGGGGGAGATCGAGACCGCGTTGAACGCCCTGAGTTGCCTGCGGGAGTGCGCTGTCGTCGCCGTCGCGACGGACGGCTTCGAGGGCACCGCGATCTGCTGCGCCTATGTCCCGTCGCCCGGGGTAGCGGTCACCCCCGGCGAGTTGCGCCACGCGCTGGCCAAAGTGCTGCCCGCTCCGATGCTGCCGTCCCGGTGGATGGCGTACGAACGATTGCCGCGGAACGCGAACGAGAAGTTCGACCGCCGTCTGCTGCAGGAGGCGTTTGCGAGTCATGAAACTGTTGCCGCTGGATAGCCCGGAGCTGATCGAGCTGGCGGCGGGCTGGCTCGGCGAGCCGGAGAACTACAAGTGGCTGGACTTCGGCAACGGCGTCCAGACGCTGACGCCGGTGACGCTGAAGATCATGACGCAACGGGAGATCCAGGTCATACGGGCCTACACGGCTGATCACGGAGACCTTCCCGTCGGCGTGGTGGGCCTGACCAACGTGGATCGGAAGTTCAAGACCGCTTCGCTGTGGGCGGTGCTGGGCAACAAGCGCTACGGCGGTTCCACGACCGAAGCGTGCGACAAGATCCTCACGCTGGGCTTCACCGAGCTGGGCCTTCAGGCCGTCAACGCCTGGACCCTGGAGACGAACCGGCCGGCGCAGCGCGTGCTCGAGCGCCTCCACTTCAGGTACATCGGGCGGCAGCGCCAGTGCCACTGCATCGACGGCCGTCGGCTCGATCGCCTGCTCTACGATCTGCTGGCCACCGAGCACGAGGCCATGTAACATGCCCGACTCCACGACACTCGAGCACCGCATTGCCGCGCTGTTCTCGGACAAGCTGAACGTGCAGGTCCCGTCGCTCGAAACCGACTTGATCGAGACCGGCCTCGTCGACTCGCTCACCTTCGTCGAGTTCCTCGCACATCTGGAACAGGACTTCGGCATTCACGTGTCGCTCGAGGATCTCGAGATCGATCACTTTCGGACGATTACCAGCATCGCCGCGTTCGTGGCGACCAAGTCTCACAACGGCACCAGGGCGAGCGCTCGAAAGTGACCACGGCCGCGTGAAGCCGTCGGCACATGTCTTGGAGCTCGCATCCCTTGATCACGCAGGATCACACGTGCGGGAATCACCTTCCGCCGCTCCCGACGAGCGGACCGAGGAAGCGTTCTACACATCGTACGGCTGGTGCCTGAACCCATTCCTGTCGGTGCGCGAGCTGTTCCAACGACTGCGGGAAGACCTCAACCGTGTGGCCGCCCTCGACTGGCAGCGCGAGGAGTGTCGCATCAACGTCTATCTGTTCAGCTGCGCGATCGCCTGTACGGTAGACGACTATCTGGCGCGTCCCGCGGGCAACCCGACTCCGTACCTCAAGGGGGTGCCCGGGGCCATCGTCCCTTTGCTCGAGAGGGCCACCGAGCACGCCCATTCCTTGTGGGCGCGCTTCGTGGATCGCCGGGTTATCCGCTGGCGGGACCGCTGGCAGCGATGGGTGAACGTGGCGTGCGAGATTCTCGCGACCCACGCGGACCCCGGTGACGCGAAGTGGGCCGAGCTGCGGCACGCCGTCGAGCTTTTCGAGAGAGCGAAGTTGCCGGAGCGCTTGCTGCGCCGACGGATGGCAGTCCCGGCGGCGTTCCGGAACCAGGACCTGACCCATCACGATGTGCGTGCCCTCGCCTGCCGCTGTGCCGCGACGGGCAGCGATCCCGACGCGCCAGTGGCGGTCATGGGGTTGCGCACCGCAGGCGCGTATCTCGCGCCCCTGCTCGCGACCCACCTGACCCTGCTGGGGCATCGAGCGGTCGCCTGGATCGCGATCCGCCCCGGGCACGCGCTCCCTCGCTGCGAGCGGCAGCGGCTTCGGGAACTCCTCGGTCACGGCGGGCGCGTGCTGGTCGTCGATGAGTTCCCGAGAACCGGACGAACGTTCAGGCTTGCGCTCCGCCTCCTGACGCGTGACTTCGCGGTCAACGCGGAGCGAATCACGGTCGTTGCACCGCTGCATCCCAGCCAACCCGAGTGGAGCCTGGTGCAACCACCCGAAGCCGCTCCGCCGGTCAAGCAAGCCACGCTCGAGCCCTCCGAACTGTTCAAGGCTCGGTGGTTGCTGTCGGACGCGACGGCGGCACCCCTCCTCCGCGAGTACTACAGTCGCGGCGGCTGGGAGGATGTGCGTCTTGAGGTCTGCCCGGAGGCGGACGCCGTCGACGCGGAGCTCCAGCGGCAGCCCGAAAAGGGGAGGGAGCGTCACGCCCGGCTGAAGCGGGTCTTCAGGGTGCGGCTTGAGCAGAGCCGAGCCGCACCAATCGTAAGGTACGTCGCGGCGAAAAGCGTCGGTTGGGGTTGGCTGAGCTACCACGCCTACCTCGCGGGCAGCGGGCTTGCCGGGCTGGTGCCGCGCGTGCTCGGCCTCCGCAACGGCCTGTTGTGGACGGAGTGGGCTGGGCCCATTCCCAGCCGGGATGAACCCGGCATCGGAGGACCCGCCGCTGCCACGCTCCAGGGCATCGACCCCGGGGCAGTGGGTACGTACGTCGCCCGGCGAGCAGCGCGCCTGCGCCTGGCCGAAGACCCCTTTGCGGGAAATACCGCTCCCGACCTGAACGGCTGGGCCGTGCTGACACAGATCCTGCGGCGCGTCTACGGCGTCCGCCTCGGCCGTCTCAAGTCGCCCGTGCTGCGTCGCGCGCTGGGACGCTACGTCAGCCCGGTCCCGGCACTCGTCGACGGCCGCATGCACCGGCACGAGTGGATTATCACCGACGGGGCGATTCTCAAGACGGATTTCGAACAGCACAACTTCGGCAGTGGTGAGCTGAACATCGTGGATCCGGCGTACGACCTGGCCGCCGCCGCGTTCGAGCTGCGACTGTCTGAGGAGGCGGAAGCGGCCCTGCTGAGCGCCTATGCCGAGGGAAGCGGCGACCGAACGGTGGGGGCCCGGCTGCTCCTATACAAGCTCCTCTACGGCGTCGTCACCATGCGAGAGGCGGCCAGTCAGCGGCCGGTGGACGCTCGACAAAACGACCGCTATCAGGCGGCACGGAGGTTCCTGGTGCACGAGATGCACCGTCACTGTGCGACGCGGATTCTCGAGGCCCCGGGAGCGGCGTGGTCGCGTCGGCTCTTCGCCCTCGACCTGGACGGGGTGTTCGACTGTGACGTACTGGGCTTCCCCCACACGAGCGCCAGCGGGCTGACTGCCCTCGCGCTGCTGCAGGGACATCGTTACTCAGTCATCCCGTGCACCGCACGCAGCATCGCGGACGTTCGCAGCTTCTGCCGGACATACGGGCTTCCCGGCGGCCTGGCGGAGGACGGCAGCGTGTTCTACGACGCCGTCGAGGACCGCGAGTGGTCGCTGCTGGATGACGTCGGCGCCGCTCAGCTCGCGCGGTGCCGAGAGGTCATCCGGCAGTTGCCCGAGGTCTTCACCGATCCGGCGTATCGGTACGCCATCCGCGCCTATCGCTACCAAGGCCACGAGACCGTTGCCCCGGACCGACGTGACTTGGGGGCCCTGCTGGCGCGGGACGGCCTGGATCGGCTCACGTTCAGGATGACCCTGGGAGACGCTCTCATCGCGCCGCGTGCCGTGAGCAAGGGTCGGGCGCTGCTGGCCGCCAAGCGGCGTCTCGAAGGCGGGGTCGAGTCCGTGGCGGCGATCGGCGACTCCGAGCGCGATGTCTCGATGCTCGAGGTGGCCGACTTCGCGTATGCGCCAGCGAACTGCTCGAACGGAATCCGCGAGCTCGCGCGCCAAGGCAGGTGTCGCATCATGGCTCTTCCCCGCCAGCGGGGCCTCCTGGCAGCCGTTCGAGATCTGCTGCGGCGGAGCGCGGCGGGGGACGACGCACTCCGTCTGCCCACCCGGGTCTGTCTCGAGCCCCACGACGACCCGGTCGTGGGCGTGCTCCGGGCGGCCGATCGAACGCCGCTGCGAGCGCTCCTCGCGGCGTGCGACTGGCGTAGTCTGTGAGCGCCTGCTTGGAGAGGACCGTTCAGCGATGACGGCCACGCCATTCCGCATGGCCCGGATCGGCCGGCACGGCATCGTCTACGGCGCGGGCATCGTCCTGAGCAAGGCGGCGGCCTTCGCGATGTTGCCCATCTACACCCGGTACCTCTCACCCGCCGACTACGGGCTCCTGCAGCTGGTCCAAATGGTTCTCGAGGTGGCCTCTATCATCGCGGGATCACGCCTGGGTGCGGGGATCTTCCGCTTCTACCATAAGGCTGAAACCCCAGACGAGCGACGGGCCGTGCTGTCCACGGCGCTGATCGTGCTGCTCACCTCCTACGCCGCTGCGGCGACGGGCATGTATGCCCTGGCTCCCTATGTCGCCGACTTCGCGTTCGGCACTCGTGACCATACGATGCTCGTGCGGCTGGCGGCGGCGAGTCTCGCCTTCGAGAGCCTGGTGCTCGTCCCGCTCGCCTACCTGCGGGTCCGAGATCAATCGACGTTCTACGTGGCTGTGACGACCGCAAAACTGGTGTTGCAGTTGACCCTGAACGTCGTGTTCGTGGTGCACCTGCGCTTGGCGGCCACGGGCGTGCTGCTCAGCACGCTCGTCACCAACATCGCGACCGGGGCGTTCCTGGCGTGCTACCTCGTCAGGGACGTGGGCCTCCGGTTCTCGAAGGGCTCCGCCCGTGACCTCCTGCGCTTCGGCATCCCGTTTATCGGCACCCAGGTGGCCACCTTCATACTCACATTCGGCGATCGATACTTCCTGCGGAGCGTATCCGACACGAGCGCGGTCGGGTTGTACGGCCTGGCGTACCAGTTCGGGTTCCTGCTCGCCATGATCGGCGAGGTCCCGTTCACGACCGTATGGGAGCCGGCGAGTTTCGAGATCGCCAAGCGACGCGACCGGAACGAACTGTACGCGCGGGGCTTCATCTACTTCAACGTGGTACTCTTGTCCGTCGCCGTGCTCATCATTCTGTTCGCCGGGGATTTTCTGCGAATCGTAGCCGCCCCGGCGTTTCGGCCCGCGGCGGATCTCGTGCCGGTCATCGTGCTCGCCTACGTCCTGCAATCGTGGACGATCATGCACTACATCGGCATCCAGATTCGGGAGCGGACGGAGTTCTACACGCTGGCGAACTGGGCGGGGGCGATCGTCGCCCTCGCCGGATATGCTGTGCTCATCCCGCGTCTCTTCGGCCTCGGTGCGGCGTTGGCGACGGTCGCGGCATTCGCGGTGCGAGAAGGGGCCGTGTATCTACTGTCCCAGAGGCTCTGGCCCATCCGCTATCGTTGGGGTCCGGTGGTACGCCTGCTGCTCGTGGCGACCGTCGTCTGCGTGGTTGGGCTGCTGTTGCCTCGCCCGAGCCTATGGTTCTCCCTCTCCGCCCGGGGACTGTTGCTGTTGGCGTACTGCGGTGGGCTATGGCACGCCGGAGTCCTGCCGGCAGACGATCGCCGGCTCCTCGGGGGGCTTATCCGCCGCCCAAGACTCGCGCTCGTCACCATCAGGGAACAACTGTAGCACCAGGCTCAGCCTTCGAGAATGACCACCGCCGCCGCCAGCCCGGGTTGATGCGTGAGGCTGAGGTGAATGTGTCGGACCCCCTTGCGGCGAGCCTCGGCCGCCGCGGATCCGGTCAGGCTCATGGCGGCGCTGCCGCCGTCTGCGCGGACCACTTCGACCTGTTGAAACGAGATGCCGCGCGCCGAGCCCGTGCCCAGCGCTTTGAGCAGCGCCTCCTTGGCGGCAAACCGTCCGGCCAGCGCTTGGGCCCGGTCGGCCCGGTCGGCGCACGTCGCCAGCTCTGCGGCGGTGTAGACCCGCTCCTCGAACCGCCCGCCGTGCAGGGCGAGCGCGCGGGCGATCCGCTGCGTTTCCACGACGTCGAGCCCCACTCCGAGGATCATCGGCCGCTCCTGATGACACCAAGCTAACCGATCGCTCGCTCCAGCTCACGCGCGCACCGCTCGATGCGCGCGTAGGCCTCCTCGAACACGGCGAGCGGCTGGCTCACGGGATCCCGGATCGTGCGGCCGTCCCCGGGCTCCGGGTCGAGATCGCCCAACACGAGCACGTCGCGCTCGGACCGCCCGAAGCGGTCGCAGACCTGGCGGCGCTGCGCGGCGTCCATGACGACGATGAGATCGGCCGCGCCGGCGCCGTGCGCGGTCAACAGTTGCGACCGGTGTGCGGAGAGATCGACGTCGTAGCGTGCCGCCGCCGCGACCGCCTCGGGCGGTGAGCGGCCACCAGGTCCGAGAAACCCGGCGGAATCGACCTGCACACCACGCCCCGAGAGCCACGGGCGCAGCAGGCCTGCGGCGAACGGGCTCCGGCACATGTTGCCGTGACACACCACCAGCACCGACCGCACCGGGGCGTGGCGGCGCAGCAGCGCGAGCGCCCGGCGCCGGCGCAGCGGGTGCAGCACCCGGTGGTGTACGCCACCCAGTCGCGTCACCAGTCGTCAGCCTCGTTCACCCGAATGCCCGGATCCACTTCCCCTCGGCTTTGGCGAGTTGCAGCGCGCGGGCGGCGCGCGCCAGCAGGTCCTTCGGCTCGACCGGTGTGTAGCGCACGTTGCCGACGGCATCATACCCGGCCCGCAGCTCGGGGGTCGGCATGGCGCGCCGGAACCGTTCGGCGAGCTTGACCGCGCCGACGGCATCCGTGCCTGGCGCGACCACGGCGAACTCCCCCTGCCCCACACGCCCGATCGCGTCAGAGCGGCGCCCGCCGGCGTGGAACGTCCGGCCCACCACCTGCAGCAGCTCGACTGACGGCTCGCCCTCGAGGGCCGGAGCGAACATCACGCAGGCCGCCGACGTGTTGTGGTGGGCGGCCTGGAAGATCAGCTCGCGGGCGCGACGCGCCAAGCCCTGCGCCGTGTACAGACCCGTCAGGTCGTCCACCACATTCTCCGTGGGCGCACGGTCGGCTTCGAGCTTGGCGCGGACGTAGGTGTCCAGCGCCAGCAGCAGCTCGTCGGGGTTCAGGGGCAGCGGGAGGAGCTCCCAGATGCCCACGCGAAGGGCGGCGATATGGTCGCGCGGCGTCGCATGGCCCGCCGTCATGAGCAGAATCGGCGTGCTCGTCCCGATCAGCGGATCGTCGCGCAGCGCGTTGCCGAGGGCGAGGCTGTCGCGGTCAGCGAGCCTGGCATCGAGCAGGATCACATCCGGGCGCACGTCCCGCGCCCGCTCGAGCACAGGGGCGCCCGCATACACGCGCAGCACGGAGTAGCCATGTTGACCGAGGAAGCCCTCGAGCTCCCGCAGGCCATGGTCCTGGTCGCTCGCGATGAGAATCCGCGGCGGACGGGAGAGACGTTCGCGATTTGCCATACGGCTCGGTAACCGTCAGGTCTCCGAACCTGCCGGGTCGAGAGCCTCAGCTAGGAGGTCTGCGGCGCCCAAGCGCGACACGTGGCTGGCACGTAAGGATGGCGGTTGTGGTGGCCCGCGGGGAGCGAAGCCACCACCCGGCGCCCGCAGCGCCCGCTTCTCCGAGCGCGTCGGGCCATGCCGCGATGGTCAACACAGCCGGTTCGCTCCCCTCGAGCCACGGCCCACATCTCGCAAGCTGGATGCCACGGATAAGCCAACCCAGCTCGTGGTGTCTTTGAGACTTGCGCTAGGGCGCGTGGCCGCGAGGCTGCGACCGTGGAGCCCGCGCTCAACATGCGGCTCGGTCGCCACAGCTGGTCCACGGGTCAGAACACGTCCCAGTCGGCGAGCGTGACGTGCCACGCGGAGGGCTCGAACAGCTCCGGCCCGCTCTCGCACAGCCCGCGAGCGAGCAGATCGAACGGGCGGGGGTTGAAGCGCTGCGGCACCCGGACGAAGCCGAGCCGGCGCAGCTCGCCAAACGCCGGGTGCAGACCCATCGTCACAGCGAGCACCGCCCCCGCGCGCCGGTCAGCCTCGAGCCGGGCGCGGATGAGCCGGCGCAGCGCTGCCTCTTCGCCCGCGAGGCAAGCGAAGTCCATGAGCATCGTGCAGCGCGTATCGGACAGGGCCGCCGGACGGGTGACGACGTAGGCACAGAGCCGTTCGCCCCGCGCGAGCGCCCAGACGGCGTATTCACCCTTCGGCTTCTCGAGGAAGCGCCACGTGAGGTAGCGGGAGCTGCGCTGGAGGCCCGTCCCCCGGCTGCGGGCAAAGGCGCGGACCACGGGCTCGAGGCGGTCGTCGAGGCGCTCGAGTCGGACGAGCTGCTCGGTGTCTTCCAGCGTGGGGCGGCGCGATCCCAGGGCGCGGGCGAGTGGTTGGAGCAAGCGACCGAGCCAGCGTCCCGCCGCGCCCAGGTGCATCCGCGAGACGAGCAGCGCGCTCACGTCGAGCGGCGCCACGTAGACCGGCACCCGGGCGACCACGCCGTAGCAATGGTCGCGGACGAAGCTCGGCAGGCTGCGCGCGTTCGGGAACGTGTAGATGAAATCCACGTCCCTCGCCGCGCGCAGGCGCTGGAGCATGAAGCCACCCATGGCGCGAAACACGCCCTGGCGACGGTACGCGCTCAGCGTCCCCACATCCTGGATCATGGCCCCGAGCGCCGGCCGCCCGCGGAACCGCATCCGGAACCGCAGCGCATGGTAGTAGCCGCACAGCCCCTGCTCTCCTTCGGCGACGACAATTAGCGACGGCAGCTCGTTCCGCAGGTACTGCCACTCCCACAGCGACCGATCGAACCCCTGGCTCTTTCGCCCGGCCGTCTCACGGAACACCTCGTCCATACAGCGGCGGACTGCCTCGTAGTCGCCCGGAACCGCTTCCCGCACCCGCAACCCCGCGAGCAGCTCCGTCCCCTCTCCCGCGCGGCCTCGCGGTAACACGGCGCGCTCGTCGCTCACCCCACGGGCTCCGTAGCAGGGAGGAAGTCCATCCCGAGCCGCTCAAGCACCGTGCGGGCCGGCGCGAACGGGAACTCGCGGAGCAGCAGCGCCAGCTTGCGCGCGTAGCCCGTGATCCCGACGCGATGACGGAGCGTACGGAGCGGCCCGGCGCCGCGCACGCGCGGCTGGTCGGGATCCAACTCCCACGGGTGCACATAGAAGACCGCCGGCCGCCCGATGCGCTCGAGGCGTCGCACCGCCCAACGCGTCAGCCACAGCGGGTACAACCGGAGGTACCCGCCGCCGGCCACGGGTAGCCGCACCCCACCGAGCTCCATCACCGAAAGCGGAACCTCCCAAATGCCTTCCGCGCGGCGGTGGATGGCGGTCGGCGCATCCGGAATGCCATAGCGGTCGTGCCACACCGGGAAGATCGATGAGTCGTAGCGGTAGCCCGCGCGCCGCAGCTGCCGCAGCGCCCACAGGCTGCGCCGGGTCACGGAGAAGGTCGGCGCCCGATAGCCGATCACCGGCTGCCCGCTCAACTGCTCGAGCAGTGTCCGCGAGCGCGAGACCTCGTCGAAAAACGCCGCCTCGCCCAACGTGTGGATCGCGGTGTGCGACCAGCCGTGACTCGCGATCTCGTGCCCGGCGCGCGCGATGTCGCGCACCAGCTCGGGGAGCCGCTCTGCCACCCACCCGAGAACGAAGAACGTGCCCCGCGCGTTCGTCCCGGCCAGCAGATCGAGCAGCCGGTGCACGTTGTCGTCGACGCGCAGCTCGCAGCGCGGCCACTCGTCGCGCCGGATGGCGTGGGCGTAGTTTTCAACTTGGAACCAGTCCTCGACGTCTACCGACAGTACGTGACTCTCCACTTGTGGCCTCGACGCGACACGACTCCAGGATGACGTGGGGACGCAGCAGAACCGCTGGCGGGTCTGGAGGAGTGGCAAGAATCAGGCCGAGCGCCTCACCCTCCGGCCACGCGCTCCAGCATTTCGCGCCGCTCATCCAGACTGAAGGGCTTCCGGAGGACGGGTCGATCGGAGCGCTGCAAGGCGTCGCGCGTGTGCGGCGAGATCGAGTCCCCGGTCGTGAACACGATGCGACGCTCCTGCCCCCGTCCCGCGAGCCGCAGCTGCTCGAACAGGTCGAAGCCGGTGTGCTCGTCATCGAGGTGCACGTCGAGCAGCAGGGCGTCGAAGCGCGCGCCCGGCTCCTCGAGCTGCCGCGCCGCGGTCGCGAAATCTCCTACGCTCGTTACCTCGTGCCCCAGCCGCTTCTGCCGTATGTTCAGGGACCGTGACCCACTGAGGAGGCGTCCCATGGCGGCTGTTTCGGTCGAGCGACTCGTCCAGGAATTAGAAAAGCTGAAGCAGCAGATGGACGCCGGCGCGCTGAAAGCCGGCGACTACGACCAGCGTCTCGCGCGGGTGATCCGAGAGCTCCGCGAGCGGAAGCTCGACGCCGATCGCCCGGCCATCGCCGCGGCGCTCGCGGACGCACTACAGCGGGGCGTCATCACGCCCGCGGTGAAGACGCACATCGAAAAGCGGCTCGGGCTCACGCCCTGAGCGCCGCGAACACCCCAACCACGGCGATCGCGAGACCCAGCGCGATCTTCACGGCCGCGGCCGCGGCACGTCCCAGCACGGCTCCCCAGCCCGCGCTCACCGCCACGCCGGCCCGCGCGCTTCGGGTGTACTCGAATAGCGCGGCCCCGGCGAATGAGCCCACGAACGCGCCGATGACGCTGCCCACGATCGGGACCGGCACACCGATCGCGGCCCCGACGAGGCCACCCACCAGGGCGCCCCATCCCGCTCGTCGCGAGCCGCCGTAGCGCTCCGCGAACCGGAACCCGAGCCACCACTCGATCACTTCTCCGAGCGACGCGAGTCCGACGACGAGCGCCATGACGCCGATGCCGACCGACCGGAAGGCCGTGAGCCAGCCGTAGCCGAGCACGCCGAGCACCATCAGCCACAAGCCGGGCAGCCCGAGAGGAATGAGCAGCAAGCCGGCGACGCAGCACGCGAGGAGTAGGACGGTCGGCAAGACATGAGGCATGCCGCCTAAGATGGGATGCAGGTCACTACGGGGCGAGACCTCGGCCACGTGGCGCGCCGATGCGATTCGCGGCGCGGCGCGAGGGGAGAAGTCCGAAGAGCCCCCGTCAGACTCCGGCCGAGTGGCCTGTCGTACTTTTCCGACGGCGAGCTGGGGTGGCGCTGGAGGTGACGAGGTGGTGTTCGATGGCGTAGCGAATCATGCTCGCGTTGCTCTTCAGCTTCAGCTTGTCGAGGATCCGACTGCGATACGTGCTCACCGTCTTTGGGCTCACCCCGAGTTCGGCCGCGATTTGTTTGAACGCGACGCCGGAGCCGAACATGCACAGCACCTGGTACTCCCGGTGGGAGAGCGCGTCGTGCCCGGGCCTCGTCCTGCCTCCCCCGAGGCCGGTGATGAGCATGCTGGCAAGCGACGGGCTTACGTATGACGCACCGCGCGCGACCTGTCGGATGGCATCGATCAGTTGGTGGCGCGAGTGATCCTTGCTCAGGTACCCCGCGGCGCCCGTGCCGAGGATGCGGAACGCTTCAGGGTCTTCCCCTCGCACATTCAGGACAAGCACACGGCAACGCCCGTGGCGGCGTTTCACGGCGCGGATGAGCCCGAGAAGCGTGGCGCCGCCGAGGAAGAAGTCGACGAGGACCACATCCGGCCTGGTCGCCCGGGTCTGCTCGACGGCTTCGTCCCAGGTCGCCGCTTCGCCCACCACCGACATGTCGGGGCATTCTGCCACGATGCGCTTGAGCCCTTCGCGGACGACCAGGCGGTCGTCGGCGAGGAGCAGCGTGATCGTGGCGGGCGCGGGGTGCAGCGGCCCAGCGGTCGGCATCACGAGTGTCTTTCAGCTCCGCACAAAAAAACGCCCCGTTGAGCCGTTCGCGGGCGCAACGGGGCCAGGAATAACTTCGGACCATTGAGAGTAACGACGCCCGCGCCGCGGTCAAGTGGGACGCGCAGCCGGAATCCTCGTGAGGTCAGTCACCGGCCGGGGACCAGCGCCGGGTGTATACTCTGCGCCGACCCGGAGGCAGCTCTTCAGGCCAGCTCCGTGCGCTCGCGAACCCGTCACTCTAGGAGGGGGAGTATGCGCACTACATTGTGCCTAGCGGCTGCCCTGGCCGTTACGGCGTCTCCACAGACCCAGGGGCAGACCGGCAACGGCGCTCCCAGCGGATCGCACTACAATCTCAACATCATCGGCGTCTCCCACGACAAGAACCCCAACATGAATGGGGGGAGCGGCAACGTCATCTTCGTGGACCTCGGGACGAGCAGCGACGCTGTCACCACGAAGATTCTGCTCAGTCAGGCCGCCGACGGCGTGTTCCAGGTGCTCGACAAGAACGGGACGGACGGCGAAGCCTCCTTCACCCTCCCCGTCCCGGGCACCTACACCGTCTGGGGACGGGCACTCGGCAAGCCGGGTGGACAGGCTCAAATGGCCACCTGCGCGACGTTCATCGATCCCACCACGGGCGCGCCGACGATGCTGTGCTCTACCGAGAATGAGGTGTTCGTGCGGGGGACTGGCAAGAGCAGCTTCCGCAACGTGACTAAGGCGCTCACGACGATTACGCTCGTCTCCGGGAGCCCGGCGGAGCTGGCGTGCGGCACGCCGACCGTGAGCCTCTTCGCCACGTGTCTGCAAGACTTCCTCTGGCAGTACGACAACAACGGACTGAAGCTCTTGCAACTCCGCTTCTATGCCAACCCCAGTTAGGAGCTGACCGAAGACAGAGAGCCCCGCGATCTGGCGGGGCTCTCTCGTTTTCGGCTCCATGGCCCAGCGCTAGGACGTGCTGCTTCGATTGGAGACGTCGAGTGCGACGCTCGCCGTATCGTGTATCGGCGTGGCGACACGCGCTTCCTCGGCGAAGCGGGCGACGGCCCCGCTGAGGATACCGAGCTCGGTGGGCCCGCCGGCCTCGAGGTCGACCAGAAAGCTCGGCTTCATGGCGGCGGGCAAGCCATCGATCAGGGCCAACACCCGTGCAGCCTCATTGTCGGGCAGGGCGATCCCGCGCGCCCGTGCCACGGCCACGACCTCGGCGACCGCGCGCTCCAGGAGGCGCCGCCCCAGCCGATGGGCGCGGAGCGGCCCCACGGGTGAGCGGGCGAGCCCGCACGCGGCGGCGAGCGCCGCGATGAACACGAACTTCTGCCACAGCTCCAGCCGGATGTGATCGGAGGCGCGGGCGTCCACGCCGGCGTCGCGCAACGCCGCGGCGATGCGGCCGACGCGCTCCGTGATCCGCCCGTCGAATTCCCCCACGACGACGATCTGCAAGGGACCGCGTCGCTCCACGACGCCAGGCGCAATGCGAATCGCGCCGATCGTCGTGAGGCCGCCGACCACGGCGGCCGGAGGCACGCCGAGCTGCGCGAGCCGCTCGGCGGTCTCGACTCCATTGAGCAGCGGCACGATGGCGGTCCCCTGTTGCGCGCAGTGTCGCACGACGGGGGCGATGCCCTCGAGCGAGTAACCCTTGACGGCGAGGAGGGCGAAGTCGGCGGGTCCGAGCGCCTCCACCCGGTCCGTGGCGGCCACACGCGCCTGGAACGTGCCCTCAGGCGTCCTGATCTCGAGGCCGCGCTCGCGCAGCGCCGCGAGCGTGGCTCCGCGGGCGAAGCACGTCACCTCATGGCCGGCACGCGCGAGCTGTCCGCCGTAGTAGGCGCCCACCGCGCCGGCGCCCAGCACCATGACTTTCACCGGGGCGATGCGCCCTCAGCTCACCGCGAGACCGCTGCGGGCTCGTCGTCGACGATCTTCGTGCCGAGCACCTGGAGGAACTTGGCGATCCATGCCGGGTGGGCCGGCCACGCCGGAGCGGTCACGAGGTTGCCGTCCGCCACCGCCTGGTCGATGCCGATATCGGCGTACTCGGCGCCGGCGAGTCTCACCTCGGGCGCCACAGCCGGGTAGGCCGAAACCGTGCGCCCTTTCACCACGCCGGCGGCGGTGAGGATCTGCGCGCCATGGCAGATCGCCGCGACGGGTTTGTCCTCGGCGAAGAAGTGGCGCACGGTGCCCAGCAGCACCTCGTTCAGCCGCAGGTACTCCGGCGCGCGGCCGCCGGCAATCATCAGGGCGTCATAGCGCTCGGGCCGCACGTCGGCGAAGGTGGCGTTGAGGGTGAAGTCGTGCCCCCGCTTCTCCGTGTACGTCTGATCGCCTTCGAAGTCGTGTATGGCGGTGCGGATCTTGTCCCCGGCCTTCTTCCCTGGACACACGGCGTGGACGGTGTGACCCACGGCGAGGAGGGCTTGGAACGGCACCATGACTTCGTAGTCTTCCGCGAAGTCCCCGACCAGCATCAGGATCGTCTTTGCCATGGGGCCACCTACTTTCTCGAGGGTGTGATATCGGTCACTGGAAGATCCCAGTGAGCCAGTAAGATCTCGAACCGCCGCTGCTCCTCGCGCTTGTAGGTCTCCTGGTCCGGCCACAGCTCACGGATCCAGGATTCTTCCTGTGGATTCGCGGTGGTCGCCACGGTTGAGTTCTTGAATTTGATCGTCACGCGATAATCCCAGCGCGCGTCTTCCGTCATGTGGTTGGCGGGGGTTTCGATCTTTACGGAAATCATGCGCCCACTCTCCACAACCTTTCTGAGCAGTGGGTAGTGGTTCTTGAGGAACAGTTGCAGGAACTCCTGCTGGTGCCCCCATTGCGTCTTGTAGTAGTACTCCATGGTGTAGGGTTGGTCTGTGGCAACTTGGGGCGGAGCACCCTGGGCGAACAGGGGCCGCGCGAATAGTGAAAGCAACAGCGCGGTCAGAACGTTCCTCATCGATCCTCCGAAGGTGAGGCAGGCTTGCGACGACGCAGCCCCGGCCACCGTGCAAACCGATGCCCGGGGCTCACCGGCGCCAGAGCTTCGGACCCTAGCGCTGCGGGCCCACTCGGCGCGTTTCCGGTCCCCGCGCCAGCAGCCGTTCGGCGAAGTCCAGGCGCTCCTGCGTCTCGCTCAGCTCCTGCCGCAGCGTGTTCAACTCGGCTTCGAGCGCTTCGAGCCGAGCGGGGAGCTCCTCGCGTAGCTCCGCAACTCCCCTATCGGGAGGGGCGACGACGGGCGGGCGGCCTTCTAGCCGCTTCGCGAGTGCGCTCGCAAAGCGCAAGATGATCGAGCTGACGGCGATGACGCCGATAACCGCGATGACCATCGGGAAGGCTTCGTGCATCGCATCGACTCCTACTTGGTACCAGGCTGCGACCCTCGCGGGCTGATTACGCTTGTTGATCTCAGATCGTGTCAAAACTCAGCGACAAGCCGCCAATTCGCCAGGCCATCCCATCGGCTGCGTTGGCCGGTGCGCACCAGTAGGCCGCGCCGCTCGCGTTCAGCGCCGCAAAGGTCCGGACCATCTGCTCGTCGGCGGTCCGGCCTTGATGAACAAGGCCTACGGACATCTCGGTGAGGTGCGGGTCCGCAGTGAGCAGTTGGAGTTCCGCGTAGAACACCACGCGGCCAAGCTCAAGTACCTCCTGGCCGCGTTGCGGGCTCCCGACTCTGTTTGCGACTCTGTTTCGGGAGCCGCTCCGCAACTAGTGGGCCTGAGTGGAGTTGAACCACTGACCTCACGCTTATCAGGCGTGCGCTCTAACCACCTGAGCTACAGGCCCTGCCGTGCTCACTCCCAGTCCCGCCGCGGTCCCTTCCGCGGCCGGAACTCCTCGTCCTCTTCGTCGTCGAACTCGTCGTCCAGGTCGTCGTACTCGTCCAGGTCGTCCAGGTCCTCCTCGTCAAGCTCGTCCTCGTCCAGCTCGTCGTCGAAGTCCTCGTCCAGGTCCTTGTCCTCTTCGAAGTCTCCGAACTCTTCGTCGACACTGTCGCCGCGGCGCTTGAGCGACCAGTCCGACGTCTCACGGGACAACATTGTCACCCCCAGCTAGGGTTAGGATTGATGGTGAACGAGCCTTCCGGTTCCGCCCCCCCTCCCCCGGCTACGACTCCTCCGCCGCCCGCGCGCTGCGGGCCAGCTTGCGACGCTCCGTGGCGCCCAGCGCGCGCTTGCGCAGCCGGATGGACGACGGCGTCACCTCGATCAGTTCGTCGTCCTCGATGTATTCGAGCGCCAGCTCCAGCGTCACCTGCCGCGGCGGCTCCAACACAATCATCTCGTCCGACGCGGTCGTCCGCATGTTCGTGAGCTTCTTCTCCTTCGACGGGTTGACGTCCATGTCCCCCGTCCGCGCGCTCTCCCCGACGATCATCCCCTCGTACACCGCATCACCCGGCTTCACGAACATGGTTCCACGCTCCTGCAGGTTGAAGAGCGCGTACGCCACCGCCACCCCCTCCCGGTCCGCCACCATCACCCCCCGGCTCCGTCCCGATAACGGCCCCGCCCAGGGGCCGTACTGGAAGAAGCGGTGATGCATGACTCCCGTTCCCCGGGTGTCCGTCAAGAACTCCGACCGGTAGCCGAGCAACCCCCGCGCCGGGATCTTGAAGCGCATCCGGACCGTCCCCACGCCCGGGTTGCGCAGGTCGAGCAGCTCCGCCCGCCGGGGTCCGAGCTTCTCCATCACCACGCCCAGGTACCCCTCCGGACAGTCGATCATCAGCTCCTCGTACGGCTCGAGCCGCTCCCCGTGCGGCCCCTCCCGCGGAATGATGCGCGGGCGGCTCACCTGGAACTCGTACCCCTCGCGCCGCATCGTCTCCATCAGGATGCCGAGGTGCAGCTCCCCGCGCCCCGAGACGGTGAACGTCTGGGGGTCGTCCGTCTCCTCCACACGCAGCGCGACGTTGCGCTCGAGCTCCCTGAAGAGCCGCTCCCGCAGCTGCCGGCCGGTGACGAACTTCCCCTCCCGCCCCGCGAACGGCGCGTCGTTCACCTTGCAGTCCACCGAGATCGTCGGTTCCTCGACGGCGATCCCCGCGAGGCGCTCGAGGTAGTCGGGCGCCGTCACCGTCTTCCCGATCTCGACGCCGACGAGCCCTGCCAGCGCCACGATGTTCCCCGCCGCCGCCGCCTCGAGCTCCACCCGCTCGAGCCCCTCGAACCCGAACAGCTTCACCACCCGGGCCTGCTCGTACAGCCCTTCCCCCACAGGACCGGGCTCGCCCAGGGGAAGTAACGCGACGGTGTCGCCCACCCGCACCCGGCCCCGCTCGATCCGCCCGATCGCGATCCGCCCCAGATAAGAGGAATAGTCGAGCGTGGACACGAGCATCTGGAACGGCCCCTCGGGGTCGGCCTGGGGCGCGGGGATCGTGTCCAGGATCGTCTGGAACAGGGGCCGCAGGTCCGTCCCCGGCGTCTTCAGGTCGAACGTCGCGGTGCCGGCGCGGCTCGACGTATAGAGGAATGGGCAATTGAACTGCTCCGGCGTCGCCTCGAGATCCAGGAACAGCTGCAACACCTCGTCGTGCACCCGCAACGGCTCGGCGTCCTGCCGGTCGATCTTGTTCACCAGCACGATCGGCTTCAGGCCCAGCGCCAGCGCCTTCCCCGCCACGAAGCGCGTCTGCGGCATGGGTCCCTCGGCGGCATCCACCAGCAACAGGAAGCCGTCCACCATGCGGAGGATCCGCTCCACCTCGCCGCCGAAGTCGGCGTGCCCCGGGGTGTCCACGATGTTGATCTTGGTGTCGCCCCAGCGCACGGCGGTGTTTTTCGACAGGATCGTGATCCCGCGCTCGCGCTCCAGCGGGTTCGAGTCCATGACGCGCTCGTTCACCTGCTGATTGACGCGGAACACCCCCGCTTGGCGGAGCATCTGGTCCACCAGCGTGGTCTTCCCGTGGTCCACGTGGGCGATGATGGCGATGTTGCGGATCTGCAAGGGGCTACGTCCTGACGGTGACCTAAATGAGGGCCGCGGTGCCTAAATGAGGGCCGCAGTATAGGAAGGTGCCTGGGAAAACACAAGCGGTGGCGTCACAGCACTAATCGCAGGTTGGGTCCCGCTCCATTTGGACCGTCACGTGCCTGATCCCCATGCCCCCGAGGCGCTGCTGCACGGCCTCGAGCACGCGCTGGTTGTCGGCGGGGTTCTGCACCACGAGATGACCGCTCATCGCGATCACGCCGCTCGTCACGGTCCAGACGTGCAGGTCGTGCACCGACGCGACCCCGGGCACTGAAGCGATGCGGTCGTGCACGTCCGAGAGGGGGATGTGGGCGGGAGCCGCTTCGAGCAGGACGTCGGCGCTCTCCTTCACGAGCCGCCACGCGCTGCCCAGGATCAGGACCGAGATGAACAGCGAGATGAGCGGGTCCGCCTCGACCCAGCCGGTCGCCAGGATGATCACGCCGGCGGCGAGGGCGCCGAGCGAGCCCAGCAGATCGCTGAAGATGTGGAGGTACGCGCCCCGCTGGTTGAGGGAATGGTCGTGCCCGCGGTGCAGGATCGCGGTCCCGGCGGCGTTCGCCGTGAGGCCGATCGCCGCCACGATCACGAGCAGCGCGCCGTGCACGGCGGGCGGTGTGCGGAACCGGTGGTACGCCTCGAGGGCGATGCCGAGCGAGATGACGATCAGCACCGCGCCGTTCACGAGCGCCGCGAGGATCTCGAGCCGCAGCAGCCCGAAGGTGCGCTCCGCCGTGGCGGGGCGCTGGGCGAGATAGGCGACGGCGAGCGACAGGCCGATCGCGGCCACGTCCGCGAGCATGTGTCCCGCGTCGGCGAGCAGCGCGAGGGAGTGGGCGAGCCAGCCGCCGATCGCCTCCGCGATCATCACGCCGGCCGTGATGGCCAGCACCGTCTGCATCCGGCGCCGGCTCTCGAGCCGCGAGGGGACGCGGTGCGTGCATTGGACGTCGATAGGGAGCGCACCTCCGCTCCCAGACGAGGAGAGGGGAGAGGGGAGAGGTTCGCTGCGACTCGTCATGACCAATCCATCACCGGAGCGTACCTCCCCCGTCTCCCTTCTCCCCCCTGATGCGCACCGCTTCCGCATGCCCGAACAGTCCTTCGGCTTCGGCGAGCGCAATGATGTGCTCGGCATCCTGTGCCAGCCGCTGCGGCGCGTAGGCGATCACGCTGGTCCGTTTCACGAAGTCGTACACGCCCAACGGCGAAACATATCGGGCCGTCCCCGCGGTGGGCAACACATGCGACGGCCCGGCGACGTAGTCGCCCACGGGCTCCGGCGTCGCGCCGCCCACGAAGATCGCGCCCGCATGGCGGATCCGCTCGACCAGGGGCCAGGGGTCCCCCCCCACCAGGAGCTCGACGTGCTCGGGCGCCCGCCGGTTCGCGACCTCCACCGCGGCATCCAGATCCGGCACCACGACGACCACGCCGTGATCCGCCAGCGACCGCTCGACGATCACCCGCCTGGGCGAGCGCGCCACCTGGCGCGCCAGCTCCCCTGGCAGCGCGTCCGCGAGCCGCGCGCTCGTGGTGACGCACCACGCGCTCGCATCCTCGTCGTGTTCCGCCTGGGCGATGAGATCGGCGGCGACCGCCCGCACGTCGCCTGCCTCGTCCGCGATCACCAGCACCTCCGTGGGCCCGGCCAGCATGTCGATCCCCACGATCCCGCCCCCCGCCAGCTGCCGTTTCGCCTCCGTCACGAAGCGGTTCCCCGGTCCGACGATCTTGTCCACCCGCGGCACCGTGCGCGTCCCGAAGGCGAGCGCCGCGATCGCCTGCGCGCCGCCCACGCGAAACACCCGCGTCACTCCGGCGAGCCGGGCCGCCGCGAGCACCACGTCCGGTGTGCCCCCCGGCGGGGTGACCATGACGATCTCCGGCACACCCGCCACGACGGCCGGCACCGTATTCATTATTACTGTGGAGGGGTAGGCGGCCTTGCCGCCCGGCACATACACGCCGACCCGCTCGAGCGGCACGACGCGCATCCCGAGCGCCGTGCCCTCCGCGTCGCGCTCGAGGAAGCCCCCCCCCTCGCTCGCGACCTGCTTCTCGTGATAGGCGCGGACGCGGGCCGCGGCGAGCTCGAGCGCCGCCCGGAGCGCCCGGGGGAGGCGCGCGAGCGCCTCCTCACACCGGGCGCCCGACACCTCCCACTGGTCCGGCGCCAGCTCCACGCCGTCCAGGCGCCGCGCGTGGTCCACGACCGCGGCGTCGCCCCGGGCCCGGACGTCCTCGATGATGGCGCGCACGGCCGTCGCCGTCTCGGGATCCGCAGCGGCGCCGCGCGTCGGCAGATACGGCGCCAGTACGTCGAACGGCGGCGCTTGAAGTCGAGTTACCACTGGGTATGTTCCGGCCTCTATGTCCGGATCCGCCACCGAATCGCTCGGCCTGCGCCTCGCGGCGCTGGTGGCGCTCGTGCTGGCGAATGCGTTCTTCGTCGCCGCGGAATTCGCGCTCGTGGCCGCGCGCCGCACGCGCATCGAAGCGCTCGTGCGGCGCGGCGACCGGAAGGCTAAGACGGTGCAGACGGCGCTGCAAGATCTCTACCGCCAGCTCTCGGCGGCGCAGCTCGGCATCACCGTCGCCTCGATTCTCCTGGGGTACGTGGCCGAGGATACCGTGGCCCACGCGTTCCGCGACTGGTTCGCCGCGCTCCCGCCGGCGCTCGACTTTCTCACCCGCGGCGGACTGGCCTCCGTGCTCGCCGTCGCGGTGATCTCCTTCCTGCACGTCGTGTTCGGCGAGCAGGCGCCGAAGGCGTGGGCGATCACCTATCCCGAGCGGACGAGCCGCTGGATCGCCGCCCCGCTGATCGTCTTCTCCTGGATCACGCGGCCGTTCACCGAGCTCTTGAACCGCAGCGCTAACCGCGTCGTCCGGCTGCTGGGCGTGAAGGGCACGACCGCGGAGCTCGATCGCATCCATTCGCCGGAGGAGCTGCGGATGCTGGTGGAGCAGAGCCAGAAGCGCGGCAAGCTCGACGCCGACGACGCGCGGCTGCTCCAGGGCGTGTTCGAGTTCAGCGAGAAGAGCGCCCGCGAGGTGATGACCCCGCGCACGGAGATGGTGGCCCTGCCGGCCGACCTCACGCTCGAGGAGGCTGCGGACCAAGTGGCCGTCGCCGGGCGCTCGCGCTATCCCGTGTACGGCGAATCGCTCGACGACATCCTCGGTGTGGTGCACGCGAAGGACATCCTGGCGGGCGTGCGCTCCGCGAAGGGAGGCGGTCTCCGGGCGGTGGTGCGACCCGCGATGTTCGTGCCGGGCACGCGCGAGGTCGAGGACGTGCTGGCGGACATGAAGCGGCAGAAGAGCCATCTCGCCATCGTGCTCGACGAGTTCGGGGGCACCGCTGGCCTCGTGACGATGGAAGACCTGCTCGAGGAGATCGTCGGCCAGATCTACGACGAGTACGACCGCCCCACCGGTGATCTGGTGCGGGCCGCCGCCGCAGGCGAAGCGCCGCTCGTGTCGGGCTCGACGCCGATCCGCGATGTGAACGGCGCGTTCGGACTGCAGCTCGACGACGGGGACTACACCACCATCGGCGGCTACCTGTTCGGCGTGCTCGGCCGCCTCCCCAAGGTCGGCGACCAGGTCGCCGTGAAGGGCGCCGTCTTCGAGATCGTCGAGATGGACAGCCGGCGCGTGGGCGCCGTGCGGGTGGTACGGTGAAGCCACGCTCGGCGATCGCGCCGATTCCACCCGGGGCGCTCGATCTCGCAGGCGAGGCCGTGCGCCGGCGGCGCCAGCTGCAGACGCGCATGCTGGAGCGGCTCGAGGCGGCGGGCTACGAGGAGATCATCCCGCCGACGTTCGAGTACGCCGAGGTGTTCGTGCGCGCCGGGGGGGAGGCACCCGATGTGGCCGACCGGCTGATTCGCTTCCTCGATCTCGACGGCCGGCTGCTCGCCTTGCGCTACGACTTCACGGCGAGCGTGGCGCGCCTCGCGGCCACGAAGCTGGCCGATCGACCCACGCCGCTGCGCCTCTCGTACGCCGGCAAGGTGTTCCGCCAGGACCCCGAGCGCGAAGGTCGCCGGCCCCGCGAGATCCTGCAGGTCGGCGGCGAGCTGCTCGGTGAGGCGGCCACCGGGGCCGATGTCGAGGTGCTGCGCCTCGCGCTCGGGCTGGTGCGCGCCTCGGGCGCGCGGGAGTTCCAGGTGAACCTGGGGCACGTCGGCGCGCTCGCCCCGGCGCTCGCCCGGCTCCCGCCCGAGGAGCGCGCCGCGGTGCGCCGCCTGATCGACCGCAAGGACGCCGCGGGCCTCGCGGCCGCCGCGCCCGGCGCGCTCACCGAGTTGCCGTTCATCATCGGCCGACGCGACGCCCTCGAGCGCGCGGCGCGCGTGGCGCGCGACTCGTCCCAGGCGCGCGAGGCGATCGACCGGCTACGGGCCGTCGACGCCGCGCTCACGGACGACGACCGGCGGCACGTGGTGTATGACTTCGGCGAGGTACGCGGACTCGATTATTACACGGGGATACACTTCGAGGTGTTCGTCGCGGGCGCCGGCGCCGCGGTGGGCGCGGGCGGCCGCTACGACGACCTCATGGCACGCTTCGGCCGGGCGCTGCCCGCGGTGGGCCTGGCGCTCGACCTCGACACGCTCGTGGAGGCGGTCCCCGTCTCGTGAACGCCCCCCTCAAGGTGGCGCTCGCCAAGGGGCGCCTGCTCGAGCCCACCCGCGAGCTGTTCAGGAGGATCGGTGCGCCCGTGGGAGTGGGGGAGGACCCCGCGAGCCGCCGGCTCGTCGTACCGTCCGAGGATGGCGCGCTCGCGTTCCTGCTCGTGAAGCCCGCCGACGTGCCCGTGTACGTCGCGTCGGGCGCCGCGGACCTGGGCGTCACCGGCACCGACGTGCTGCGCGAGACGGAAGCCGACGTGCTCGAACCGCTGGCCCTCGGCTTCGGCTCCTGCCGCATGGTCGTCGCGAGCCCGCAGGACGTCCCGTTTCCCTCACTGCCGAGCGGGCTGACGCCTCGGGTCGCGACGAAGTACCCGCGGCTCACGCGGGCCTTCTTCGCGGACAGCGGGCTCGGCGTCGAGGTCATCACCGTGGCGGGATCGGTCGAGGTGGCGCCGTTGCTCGGCCTGGCGCATTGGATCGTGGATCTCGTGGACACGGGACGCACGTTGCGCGAGAACGGCCTCGTGGAGCGCGTCAAGATCCTGGATGTGGGCGCGGTCGTGGTGGTGAACCGGGCGAGTCAGAAACTGAAGCTGGAGCTGCACCAGAAGCTGTTGGCCAAGCTCCAAGAAGCCAGCCGTAAGGCGTAGCGAGACCCATACGGCTTGCGGCCTAGGGCTTGCGACTGCGCTGCGCCAGCTCCACCGCCAGCTCCAGCGCCGCCCGCATGGAGCCGGGATCGGCGAGCCCCTTCCCCGCGATGTCGAGCGCCGTGCCGTGATCGGGCGCCACACGGGGAAACGGCAGTCCGAGGGTCACGTTCACGCCCGTGCCGAAGCCCGCCACCTTGACGGCCGTCATCCCGACGTCGTGATACGGCGCGAGCACGGCGTCGAACTCCCCCTTGAGCGCCCGCACGAACACGGTGTCGGCGGGCAGCGGCCCCGCAGCGCCCAGCTCCCTGGCCGCGGGCAGCAGGATCCGGTCGTCTTCGTCGCCGAACAGCCCCGATTCACCGGCGTGCGGATTCAACGCGCATAGGGCGAGACGCGGCCGGGCGATGCCCCACCACGCCGCGAGTGCCCGCTCGGTGACCCGGCCGCAGCGCAGCACGCGCTCCGTCGTCACCTGCGCGGGCACCTCCTTGAGCGCGATGTGCGTGGTCACGAGGACGACGCGCAGCTTCCCCGTCGCCAGCATCATCGCCGCATCTCCACCGCCCGCGAGGTGCGCGACCAGCTCGGTCAGGCCCGGATACCGGAACCCCGCGACGTGGAGCGCGTGCTTGTGCACCGGGCCCGTGACGATTGCATCGACCACACCGTCCCGGGCGAGCGCGACGGCCTGTTCGACTGCGACGCCCGCCAGCCGCCCCGCTCCCTGCTCCCCGCTCCCCGCTCCCCAGGACCCGACCCCGATCTTCCGCTGCGCCGGGATGTCCGCAATTTGCTCGTCCGCGCCGATCAGCGTGATGCCCGCGTTCAGACCCGGGGCGAGCGCCTTGGCCACGACCTCCGGCCCGATGCCCCGCGGGTCGCCGAGCGTGACGGCGAGACGGGGTGGGCGGCGGGACACGGCGTCAGAACCGGACGTCGACGTACGTGGTGCGACGCAGGATCTCGAGGTAATGCTTGATCGCGAGCTGCTGGGACAGGGCGTCCTTGATCCGGTCCTTCACGTCCTCGAAGCTCAGCTCTCCCTCGGGCACGCGCTTCAGGAGCTCGAACACGATGAAGCGGGGCCGCGGCGTCGCGGCGCCGGCGACGAACACCGGCTTGAGGCCGGGCACCGTGTCGTTCCCCAGCGCCTTGGCGTAATCGGGCGGCAGCTGCGCGATGGGCAGCCCGTCGGCGAGCTTGGGCTCGTTGGGGTCGGAATAGCGCCGGGCCAACGTGTCGAACGAGGCGCCCCCTCGCGCCGCCAGGCCGTCGTGCACCGAATCCGCTGCGCGCTTCGCCAGGGCGATCTGCGCCGGCGAGAGCTTCGCCTGGATCAGCACGTGGCGGGCGAGGATTTCCGCGGGCTGCGCGCGCTCCACCTGGATGATGTGGTAACCGAACTCCGTCTCCACCGGCGGCGAGATCTCGCCGGGCTTGAGCCGGAACGCGACGTCCTCGAACTCCTTGACCATCAGGCCGCGTCGGAACCAGCCCAGCTCGCCGCCCTGCTCGCGCGAGGCGCTGTCCGCCGAATACTGCTTCGCCACCTCGGCGAAGCTGGCGCCGCGGCGCAGCGCGACGAACAGCGATTCCGCGAGCTGCAGCGCGCGGGCCCGCGCCGCCGAGTCGGGCTTCGGGACGACCACGATCTGCCGGAACGAGATCGCCGGAGGGCGCTTCGGCTGCTGCCCCCGGTTCGCCTCCCAGAACTCGTGCATTTGCGCATCGGTCGGCGGGATCGGCCGCAGCTTGCCCTTGCCCTTCAGCTCTTCGATCAGCCGCTGCTGCAGGATCGAGCGGCGCTGTTGGTCGGCGAGCCAGCGCCGCCACTCCTCTTCGGACACGAACCCCGCGGCCTGAAGCTGCGCCCGGAACTCCGGGATGGACGCGAACTGCTTGCGCACGTTCTGGACCGTCTGCTCCACGGCTTCCTGGACTTCCTGCTCCGTCACCTTGATGGTGGTGTCGCGCTCCGCTTGTTGCACCATCAGCTCCTCGTCCGCCATCTGGGCGAGGATCTGGTGCCGCGCGGCGTCGCGTCCGGCCGAGTCATCCGGGATCTTCGCGCCCTGGGACTGCGCCAACGCGAGCTGCTCCTCGACTTGCGACGCGAGGATCGGCTTCGAGCCCACGATCGCCAGGATGCGGTCCACCGGACGCGGACCGGTGGGCGCGGGGGTCCGCGCCCCCCCCTGCGCCGCGATCGGTCGGGCCCCGAGGGCGGCGAGGCACAGCAGGACGAGCGCCGGGGGACGCGTGCGCATGCTAGCGAGGCGGTTGCTTGCCACGCTCCGGGGGAACCGGCGGCGGGCCGGGCGCGCGCTTGAGACCGGAGGGCGGCGCGGACGGAGCGCCCGCGGACGGACGGGCGCCGCCGCCGGAGTCCGCCGCGGAGCGGATCACCTGGGCGCGCTCCAGGGCGCGGGTGATCCCGGCTTCGTTGAGCGACCACGGCTCGCCCTGGCGCAGCGCGCCCGCGAGGAACGGCGGCACCGGGAAGAGCTGCGCTTTCCCTTCCTTCAGCGCGCGATCCAGGTAGGCGTCGAGCCGCGCCATCGCGAGCCGAATCCGCGCCGGCTCGCCGGCGGCGGAGTCTTTGAGCAGCTGCGGCGAGACACCGATCAAGCCCTCCAGCACGTTCAGCGCCGAATCGTGCTCGGCGCGGATCTGCCGCCAATCCTCGGGGGCGAGCGTCACGCCCGCCGAGTCGACCTGGCGCAGCAGCATGTCGCGCTGCGCCAGGATCCGCACGAACTGGGTCAGCTGCGCGTCGCTCGCCGACGTGATGCCGCGCACGTCGTTCGGGTCCAGGGCCAGGAGCCAGCGCGCCAGATCCTTCACACGGAAGGCGCCCCCCTGGTAGGTCGCGAGTTTGCGGCCGTCGTCGCGCGCCCCGACGATCTGCGGGATCGCCTGCCGCACCAGCGCCGGCGCTGACGACGCGATCTCGAGCCGACGCACCTTCGCGAGACTGTCGAGGTAGAGCGAGTCGAAGCGCATCGTCCGCCCGTTCTCGAGCTGCGCCTGGAACGAATCGCGTACCTCGGCGAGCGGCGGCCGCCGGATGATGTGGAACCCGAACGGGGAGCGGACCACGTCGCTGATCGCGCCCGGCTCGAGCTTCCAGGCGGCGCTGTCGAACGCCGGCACGAATTGCCCGCGGCCCGTCGCAGGGAGATAGCCGCCCCGCGCCTTCGAGCCGGGATCGTCGGAGTAGCGCTTCGCGAGCTGGGCGAAGTCGGCGCCGTGCCGCGCGGCGGCCTGCCCCAGCAGCCCTTCGGCCTGTTTCCGCTGTTTCTCCTGCTGGGGCGGCGCCGCATTGGGTGGCACGCGGATGAGAATGTGCTGGAACAGCCGCACCGTGCCCGCACGGTAGGCCGAGTCCGCCTGCGCCGGCGTCACCTTCACCCGTGCCGACACCAGCGCCTCGTGAAACCGCTCCCACCGGACCTGCGACACCGACGGCCACTCGGCGGCGAGCACCAGCGCCGAGTCGTCCATGTTGCGACCGCGCGCCAGCTCCACGACGAACACGGCGTAGTCGAGGTAGGCGCCCGCGACGCTCGTCAGCACGTCGGCGCGGAGCGGGATCCGCTTCGCGTGCCCCGCCAGGTCCGCCAGTCGCTCGACCGTGAGGGTCTGCCCGGCCGCCGTGCCCGCGACCTCCGGGTGCGCCGAGAACGCATCGCGCAGGGCGGTGCAGCCCGCGAGCGCGAGCACGACGAGAACCAGACCCGACCGCCGCATCCCGTCTCCTTTATGTACGAGAATCCTGCAGGACCGCCGTGAGAGCCCGCACCAGCCCGGGGCCCACGGCCTCGCCCCCGAGCCGGCGGAGCCGCAGGGAGAGCGGGGCCGAGCGCCGCACGTCGGCCTCGAATTGCACCGCGTCCAGCGCCGCCGTCAAGCCGGCGAGACGGGGCCGGGCGTCCCGCCGGAACGCGAGCCGCGCCTCGTCGCCCTTCACCAGCACGGTCTCGAGTCCCGCCCGAGCGCCGAGCGCGCGCAGCTCGGATACGAGGAGCAGCCGCTCGGCGGCGTCGGGCAAGGGCCCGAACCGGTCGCGCAGCTCCTCGCGCACGGCTTGAATCTCGCCAGGCTCCGAGGCCCGCGCCAGCCGCCGGTACAAATCGAGCTTCGCGGCCTCGTCCGGCACGTAGTCGTCCGCGAGATGGGCGGGTTGATCGAAGATGACTTCAGGCGGCGCGAACGTCCTGCTCCCCGCTCCTTGCTCCCCATTCTTGAGTGCTTCCACCGTTTCTTGGAGCCACCGGAGATAGGTGTCGAACCCGACGGCCTGCGCGTGGCCCGTTTGCTCCGCGCCGAGCAGGTTCCCGGCGCCGCGCAGCTCGAGGTCGCGCAGCGCGATGCGGTATCCGGAGCCCAGGTCGGTGTGATGCTCGAGCACGCGCAGCCGCTCGTCGGCGTCGGGGTCGATCACGTCCGGGACCAGCAAATAGCAGTAGGCGCGCCGGTGGCTTCGCCCCACGCGGCCCCGCAGCTGGTACAGCTGCGCCAGCCCGAACTGATCGGCGCGGCTCACGAGCATCGTGTTGGCGTTGGGCACGTCGAGGCCGGACTCGACGATCATCGTGGAAACGAGCACGTCCACTTCGCCGCGCACGAAGCGCGCCATCACCGCGTCGAGCTCCGCCTCCTTCAGCTGGCCGTGCGCCACGGCAATGCGGGCCCGCGGCGGGGCCAGCGCGCGCACCCGCTCCGCGATCGTGTCGATCGTCTCGATGCGGTTGTGGACGAAGTACACCTGACCGGCGCGGTCCACCTCGCGCGCCATCGCCTCCTCGATCAACGCGTCGTCCCACGGCTCGATGAACGTCAGCACCGGCGAGCGGTCCTTGGGCGGCGTCTCGAGCAGCGTCAGGTCGCGCAGCCCCGCGAGCGACAGGTGCAGCGTGCGCGGGATCGGCGTCGCGGTGAGCGTCAGCACGTCCACCGCGAGCTTCAGCGCCTTGAGCCGCTCCTTGTGCCGCACGCCGAAGCGATGCTCCTCGTCCACGATCAGGAGGCCGAGATCGTGGAACGTCACGTCGCGCGACAGCAGGCGATGCGTCCCGATCAGAATGTCCACTTCGCCCCGCGTCATGCGCCGCGTGACCGTCGCGCTGTCCTTCGCGCTGCGGAACCGCGACAGGACCTCGATCCGGACGGGATAATCGGCGAGTCGCTCGCGGAACGTCCGGCCGTGCTGCTCCGCCAGAATCGTCGTGGGCACGAGCACCGCGACCTGCTTCCCGGCCTGCACGGCCTTGAACGCGGCCCGCAGCGCGACCTCGGTCTTCCCGTAACCCACGTCCCCCACGAGCAGCCGGTCCATCGGGCGCGGCCGCTCCATGTCGCGCTTCACTTCCTCCGACGCGCGCCGCTGGTCCGGCGTGTCCTCGTACAGGAACGCCGACTCGAGCTCGCGTTGCCACGCGGTGTCGGGCGGAAACGCGAAGCCCGACGCCAGCTGGCGCCGCGCGTACAGGTCGAGCAGCTCCACCGCCATCCGCCGGATCGCGGCGCGCGTTTTCTCCCGTTGCCGCTGCCAGGTAGTGGCGCCCAGGTGATGCAGCCGCGGCGGCGGGGCGTCGCCGTCGCCTGCCGCGCGGTACGGCTCGAGCTGATCCAACCGGTACAGCGGCACGTTCAGCCGGTCGCCGCCCGCGTACTCGACCACGGCGACCTCGAGCGACCCGCCCTCGGCACCCACGGCGATCGTCTGGATCCCCCGATAGATCCCGATCCCGTGCTCCAGGTGCACGACGTAGTCCCCAGAGGCGAGGGCACGCGTCGCCGCCGTGGGCGCGGCCTCGCGATAACGCCGCGGCCGCCGCAACCGGCGCGCGCGGCGGAAGATCTCGTGATCCGTGAGCACCCGGAGCCCGGGGAGGACGAACCCGCCGTCGAGCGCACCCACGGCGAGCGTCGCCCGTTCCGTGTCCAGCAGCTCGTCGAGGCGCTCGAGCTGCCCCTCGTTGTCGCACAGAATCACGGTGGGCGGCTCGCCGGCGACGATGCGTCGCAGTTGTCTGATGTCGCGGTCCACTGCGTCCGGCGGGGCCAGGGGGAACCGCGCCGCCGCATCGTCCGCGTTCAGCGCCAGCCGGCCGAAGCGGGTGAGCTGCCGGCGCCACGCTCCGGGCTCGACGAACAAGGCCTCGCGCGCCGGGGGCTCCTCACCCAGCCGGCGCGCCACGTCGAGATGATGCGCCGCCTCAGCCCACGCGCGCTCGACTTCCTGCTCCAGCGCGGCCTCCTGTTCCAGCACGACCAGCGCGTCACTGGGCAGCAGATCGAGGAGCGACCGTCGCTCCGTCGTTCCGTCGTCGCGTCGCGCCGTCGCCTCTGTCTTTACGGGAAGCACCGTCACCCGGTCGACCGGCTCCCCCGAGCGCTGCGAGTCGAGATCGAAGCTGCGGAGCGACACGATCTCGTCTCCCCACCATTCGATCCGCGCGGGCGCGGCCATGCCGAACCCGTACGCGTCGAGAATGCCGCCGCGCACGCTGAACTGCGCCACTTCCGTGACCGTGGGGACCCGGGTATAGCCCATCGCTTCCAGGCGCCGGGCGATGTCGCTGAGGGTACCGCTCCCCCCTCCCCGCTCCCCTGCCTGGAGCACCAGTCGCATGGACTCGAGCGCCGCCGGCACACCCGTGCGCTCGGCGGTGGCACGCGCCGTCGTCACGACGATCCGCACGGCGCCCGACAGCAGCTGCTCGAGCGTCTCGATCCGTTCGCCCGCGATCTCGAAGTGCGGCTCTTCCGCCCCCAGGGCCTCCCGCTGCGGGTACAGCACGGCGGAGTCGCCGACGAGGGTCTGCCCGTCGGCGAGCCAGCGTTCGGCGTCGGTGGGCGTCGGTGTGACGACGACGAACACGCGCTGCGACAGCCGGCGGGCCAGGGCGGCGAGTAGCACGACGGCGCTCGAGCCCGGGAGCCCCGCGACGCCGAGTCGTGCGCCGGGCGCGGGCAGCTGCACCGCCAGCGCGCGCGTCGCCGGCAGCTCGTCGAGACGATCGATCAGGAAGTCGAGGGACATCAGCGGGTGAGCGTCGCGACCCCCAGCTCCACGACGGCCACGACCAGCGCGAGCGCCAGGAGGAGCCAGCTCCCGTCGGCGCGCCCGGTGCCGGCGAAGCGCGCGGCGGCAAAGGCAGGGTCCTCGAGCACCTCCGCGCCCAACAACCGACGCACCAGCGCGGTCGGCGCCGCCGCGAGCTCCGATTCGCGGGCGTCGATTCCGTAGACCGTCGCACCCACGGTGTCCGTGCCGCGCGTGCGGAACTCCACGCGCGGCGCGCCTTCCGCTTCCGCGACCGGCGCTTCGCCCCGCGCCAGCCGGTTCACGAGCGCATCCACAAACGGCACGAACGCCGGCGCCGCGGGGAGAGCGGTCCAAGCCGTGTCGAGGCGGCTGCCCAGGAGCAGCACGCGCCCCTCCCCCGGGTCGCGCACCAGCCACGGCTCGCCGTTCACCCTCGCGACGACCGTGCTGTCCTCGCCTCCTTCCAGCCGATACCGCCGCGTCACCTGAATCCCGTCGATCCCCGCCACACTCGACGCCGCGATCGGGCCTGGAGTTCCCGGTCCGCCGAACCTCCAAGGGCCCCCGCCCGCCGCCAGCGCGCGATTGACGTGGCCGACGAGCGCTGCGTCCGCCGGGGGGATCACGACGTTCGTCCGCGCTCCCCCCCTTCGGTCGGGCCGCTCGCCGATAGAGACGTCCGGGCCACGTCCCGCCCCCGCTATCCCCACCTTGCCGCCGTCCGCGAGCACGGCGAGCGCGGCGGCCACGAAGGGGCCCGCGTCCTGCGGCGCCGTCACCCGGGCGGGTGGCGCGACGCGCCAGGCGAACACGCGGCGGTCGTCCGCGCGCAGCTCGTCGGGGTCGAGCGTCGCCTCCCCCACCCACCAGCCGGGCGCGAGCGGTGGCAAGGCGATGGACACCGCCGCTCCCGGTGCCGCGAGCGCGCGACCCACTTCGCGACCGCGCACGCGTACCGTCACGGCCGCCGCCGCCGCGCCCGGCGTGCCGACGACGCCGACCGTCACGGCTCCGTCCGTGACGCGCGCCGTGCCGATGCCCCGGTTCGCGGGCGGTTGCGGCGGGGGCGCGAGCGCCAGCACCCGGACACCGCGCGGCACCTCGGCACGCCCAGCGCCGAGGGCGGTGCGCTGCAGGTCGCTCACGACGTGCACCTCTCGCGCCGGGAGGGGCTCGGCATCCACCAGCCGCGCGGCCTGCTGCACCGCGGCCGAGAGGTCGAGTCGCCGCGGCGACACCGCTGCGCTGTCCACCGTCGCCAGCAGTCGCTCGCGCACCCCCCCACGGGCGACGCCGTCCGCGAGGATGAGCCACACCCGGTCGCCCGCCGCGGTGCGCGCGAGCGACCCGCGCGCTACCGCCCGAAGGCGATCGAGCACCGGCCGCCCATCCACGACCACCCCGGAGGATGCCGAGTTATCGAGGATCACCGCGAGCGCCGTGGGCGCGTGGACCGTAGCCCCTCCGGTCCGAGCCGGGACGAGCGGCCGCGCCGCCGCGAGCACGATGAGCACGATCAGCAGCGTGCGCAGGATCAGGAGGAGGAGATGGCGTAGCTTCAGGCGACGCGCGCTCTGACGCTCCGCCTCGCTCAGGTAGCGGAGAGGGGGAAACTCGGCCTCGGGGGGAACGCGGCGCTCGAGCAGGTGCAGCAGTGCGGGGATCGCGGCCGCCACGAGTCCCACCAGCGCCAGCGGATGCAGGAACGTCACGCCAGCAGCCGCAGCGCCATACCGAACGGCATGTCCGTCAAGACATGATGGTAGGCGATCCCGTGCCGCCGGCATGCCGTGCGCCACGCCGCGATCTCGCGCCGCACCGTCTCGCCGTACACGCGGGCCAGCTCGCGCGGCCGCACCACCACGCTGGCCGCCGACTCGGGATCACGGAACCGCACCTCGGGGGGTCCCGAGAGCTCGGCCTCCGCCGGATCCATCAGATGCACGACGATCACTTGATGGCCGCGGTGGCGCAGGTAGCGCAGCGCCGTGAGCGCGAGGTCGCGGTCGAACAGCAGGTCGGAGACCAGGACCACGAGCCCGCGCCGCGCCAGCAGGGCCGTGAGCCGCACCAGCGCCGCCTGCGCCGCCGTGCCGCGTCCGTCCGGCGTCCTCACGAGCCCGCGCACCAGTCGGGCCCATTGTCCGGACTTCACGCGCGCCGGCACGACCTCGCGAACCGCTTCGTCGAAGGTGATGAGGCCCGTCGCGTCCCGCTGGCGCAGCAGGATGAGCGCCAGGGCCGCCGCCAGACGATCGCCGTAGGCGCGCTTCGTGAGGCGCGCCGGCGCGCCGCGCCACGCCATCGAGCGGCTCGCGTCGACCAGGATCATCGCCCGCAAATTCGTCTCCTCCTCGAACTGCTTGACGAACAAGCGGTCGGAGCGGGCGAGCATCTTCCAGTCGAGATATCGCAGCTCGTCGCCCGGCTGATAGGCGCGGTGCTCCGTGAACTCCACCGAGAACCCGCGGAACGGCGAGCGGTGGATGCCGGCGAGGAACCCCTCCACGACCCCCTGCGCCACGATCTCGATCCCCCCGAGGCGAGCGACTTCGGCGGGATCCAGCAGATCGACGCGCTGCACGTCAGTCATGGCTCGCGGAAGGTAATGGCCGGCGGTTTGTCCCGGGTAGAGGACACCGGGGCCAAGGTGATGCCCGTCTCACGATCACAACAGTAACCATGCCAATCGGTTATCTCACGGCCCGGATGGCTCGGCACCTGGCATGCAACCTGCCCCCCTGCTGCCAGTGGAGGGGAGTCCCATGTTCACGACCTTAGGCTTGCTCAGCTTGCTCACCGTTGCCGACCGCGCGCCCGCGCGCGCCCCGACCAGCGGTGGCTACCGCGCCCGCATCGAGGTGTGGACCAACCGCGGCGACGATCCCTATGGCTCCGGGCAATCCGTGCGCGTCTACTTCCGCGCCGATCAGGACGCCTACGTCACGATCCTGCGCGTCGACACCGATGGCCGCGTACGCGTGCTGTTTCCGCGTGAGCCGTGGGAAGACAACTTCGCGCGCAGCGGCCGCGACTACGAGGTCCTGAACGGCTCGGACCGGGCTGCCTTCTATATCGACGATTACCCCGGCGAGGGATACGTCTTCGCCGTCACGGCGGCCGACCCCTTCGTCTACGACGCCATCGAGAGCGGCGACCACTGGGATTATCGGGTGATCGCCGACGGCCGCATCCGCGGTGACCCGTACGTCGCCCTCACCGATCTGGCCCAGCGCATCGTGCCGGACGGCTACAGCGATTGGGACTACGACCTCGTCCCCTACTACGTCCAGCAGCGCTACGACTACCCGCGCTTCCTGTGCTACGATTGCCACACCTATGTGGGCTACCCGTTCTGGGTTCCCTACGATTACACGTGCACCCGCTTCCGGATCGTGGTCTTCGACGATCCGTACTACTACCCCTATCGCTACTACGGCGGCACGCGGGTCGTCTTCACGCGGCCGCTGCGGCCCGAGCCGCGCTTCATCTTCAAGGATCGCCAGGGCTCGGAGGCCTTCGTCACCCGCGTGCGGGAGCGGCCGACGACCGGCGACCGGCGCCGTGACGTGGGAGTCCGGGGGCGGGATCTCGGCGGAACCGGGATCATCCCACCGCCGGGTGTCCGACAGCGCGAGCAACGTCCCTCCGACGGCGACCAGGGCGGTGGGGGCGACGACGAGCGCCGTCGCCGGCGGCCCGACCGTCCAGATCACCGGGACCGTCCAGATCACCCCGATCATCCGGACCACCCGGACCACCCGGATCATCCGGATCATCCGGATCATCCGGACCGGCCGGACCGGCGGGATCGGCCCGCTAGCCGCGACAATCAGGATCGGCCTGACCGACAGGACCGCCGCGACCGGCCCGAGCGGCCGGACCGCCCGGACCGATCGGGGCACGACGCGGCGCGGCCGCAACCGCGCTCGCAGCCGGCGACCGCCCCGCCGTCCCGGAGCGAGCCGCGTGCCGAGCCGCGCGCCGCGCCGCAGCGCGACGCCGCGCGCGATAAGCCCCGGAGCGAGCCGGAGCTCAAGCGCCGAAAGCCTTGAAGGATCCTGACACCGGCGCACGCGCCCGGCCGTAGTCCCCCGCGGCCGGGCGCGTTAGCTTTCCCTCCCTTTCCTCGCAAGGCTCCGACCCGTGCGTCACCTGTCGCTGCTCTCGCTGCTCCTCGCGCCGTGCGCCCTGGCCGCGCAGACTCCGACGTCGATCAAGGACGCGGTGGAGTCCATCACACCGGCCGACGTGCGAACCCGCATCGGCATCTTGGCGGACGACTCGATGCTGGGGCGGGCGACACCAAGCCCGCAGCTCGAGCTGGTCGCGAGCTACGTGGCGCGCGAATTCCGGCGGTTCGGGCTCAAGCCGGGCGGCGACAACGGCACCTACCTGCAGCGGTATCCCATCGAGCGGTTCGAAGTCGTCGCCGAGAGCTCGTTCGTGTCGCTCGCTGGAGGGGCTGCTGCAACCTGGCGGCTGGGCAGGGACGTCCTGCTCTTGGGCGGCGGCCCGCCCCCGGACCAGATCGCGGGGCCGGCCGTCTTCGTGACCGGGACGCCCGCACCGGGCGCAGCGATGGATTCCGCGGCGATCGCTGGCAAGGTGGTGTTCCTGCTCATCGAGCGCGGGCCGACCCCCCTTGCGCGGCAGGTCGCCCGCCTGCATGCGGCAGCGATCGTCGGCATCAGCCCGATACCGGATTCCATCTGGACGGTGATCGCGGGACGCCAGTCCGGCGTCGTCACGCGCAATCCCTCGCAGAGCGCGTTCGGTCCGCCCGCGTTCCGCACGCGCGAGGCGACGGCGCGGGCCGTCCTGGCCGGGGCCGGGATCGACCTCGATTCTGCCCGCGCCGCGATGGCCGGCCCGGTGACCGTGCGCGCGCTGCCCGGCGTGAGCGTGCGGATCGCCGTCCGCCAGCGGGTATTCGACCGCGCCTCCGCGCCAAACGTCATCGGCATCCTCGAGGGGAGCGATCCCCGGCTGAAACGCCAGTACCTCTTCCTCACCGGCCACATGGATCACATCGGGACGCCGGGCGCCGGCGAGGGGTGCAGCGCGCGGGGTGGGGACTCGATCTGCAACGGAGCGGACGACGACGCCTCCGGCACCACGGCGGTGATCGAGGCCGCCGAAGCGTTCTCACGGCTCATGCCACGGCCCAAGCGCTCGCTCGTGTTCATGACCGTGAGCGGCGAGGAACGGGGCCTGTGGGGCAGTCAGTACTTTTCGGAGCACCCCACGGTGCCGCTCGGAGACGTCGTGGCGGACCTGAACATCGACATGGTCGGTCGCAACTGGAAGGATACGATCGTCGCGATCGGCAAGGAGCATTCGGACCTGGGGGCTACGCTCAATCGAGTGGGCGCGGCGCATCCCGAGCTGCACATGACGCCGATCGACGACATCTGGCCCCAGGAGAACTTCTACTTCCGCTCGGATCACTTCAACTTCGCGCGGAAGGGCGTGCCGATCCTGTTCTTCTTCAACGGCACCCACCCCGATTATCACCAGGTGGGCGATTCGCCCGACAAAATCGACGCGGAGAAGGAATCCCGCATCATCAAGCTGGTGTTCTACCTCGGCCTCGACATCGCCAACGCGGCGGAGCGGCCGAAGTGGAATCCCGACAGCTACAAGCGGATCGTTGGGAACGGCTCTTAGGGCGTCGCTTTCAACAGGTCCGCGTTCGTCCTGGCACGGCGCAGCTGGGTGAGCAGTACTTCCATCCCCTTCTCCGGCGGCAGCCCGACGAGGCCACGCCGGAGGTTCTGCTTCGCGGCCACGGTCGCGGGCTCGGCGAGCAGCTCTTCCCGTCGCGTCCCGCTCGCCGCGATGTCCACCGCCGGGTAGATCCGCCGATCGGCGAGGGCGCGCACCAGTCGCAGCTCCGCGTTGCCCGTCCCCTTGAACTCTTCGAATATCACGTCGTCCATGCGGCTCTCCGTCTCGACGAGCGCCGTGGCGATCACGCTGAGCGACCCGCCCGTCGGCACGGCGCGCGCCGCGCCGAAGAGCGCTTTGGGCTTGGCGAGGGCGTTGGCGTCGAGCCCTCCCGACATCGTCCGGCCGCTCGCGCGCCCTGTCGTGTTGTGCGAGCGCGCGAGCCGCGTGAGCGAGTCGAGCACGATCACGGTGTCCTTGCCGAGCTCGACCTGGCGTCGTGCGTGCTCGAACACCATGTCGGCCACCGCGACGTGCCGCTCATGCGGCAGGTCGAAGCTCGATGCGATCACCTCGCCGCGGCCCCAGTCGATCATCTCGCTCACCTCCTCGGGCCGCTCGTCGACGAGCAGGATGAGGAGGATCGCCGTGGGATGGTTGAGGGCGATCCCTTCGGCGATCGCCTGCAGCATCACCGTCTTCCCGGCCTTGGGCGGGGAGACGATCAGCGCGCGCTGGCCGAAGCCGAAGGGGCACACGAGATCGACGACGCGCTGGATCTCGGCGGTGCGCGGGCTCGAGGCCTGCGCGGTCTCGAGCAGCAACGGCCGCGACGGATGCACGGCGCCCAGCTTGGCGAACTCGGGGCGCTCCGCGAGCCGCTCCGGCGGAGCGCCGTTCACGCGCGTCACGCGGCCGTTCTCGAGCGTCACGAGGTCGCCGCGGCGCAGCCCCGGCAACCGGACGGCGGGGTCGCCCCGCGCGGGGAGGTAGCTGTTCGCCGCGAGGCGCAGCGAGCCGCCCTTCGGGGCGGGGTCGAACCAGCCGGAGATGGGAGGCATCGGAGCCATGTGAAAGATAGGTGTCAGGTGCCGGGTGTCAGGTATCAGGTGGGTGCGCTCTCTGACACCCGACACCTGACACCTGGCACCTCTATATTTCCCTCCCGAATGCGCCAGGACCACATCCGCAACTTCTGCATCGTGGCCCACATCGACCACGGGAAGTCCACCCTCGCCGACCGGCTCATCGAGCTCACGGGCACGCTCGACAAACGGCTGATGCGCGAGCAGGTGCTCGACACCATGGACCTGGAGCGCGAGCGCGGCATCACCATCAAGCTCAACGCCGTTCGCATGAACTACCACGCGCGGGACGGCGGGCTGTACGAGCTGAACCTCATCGACACGCCGGGCCACGTGGACTTCACCTACGAGGTGTCGCGCTCGCTGGCGGCGTGCGAAGGGGCGATCCTCGTCGTGGACGCGTCACAGGGGATCCAGGCGCAGACCATCTCCAACCTGTTCCTCGCCCTCGACGCGGGGCTCGAGATCCTCCCCGTGCTGAACAAGATCGACCTGCCCGGCGCCGAGCCCGACCGCCGGACCCAGGAGATTCACGATCTCATCGGCGCCAAGCCGGACGAGATCCTCCGCATTTCCGCGAAGGAGGGGACGAACGTCCCCGAGCTGCTCGAAGCCGTCGTGCGGCGCGTCCCGCCGCCGCGCGGGGGCCACGACGCGCCGCTCCGCGCCCTGATCTTCGATTCCTACTACGATCGCTATCGCGGCGCGATCCCCAGCATCCGCGTGGTGGACGGCGTGATCCGCCCCGGCATGAAGATCGCGTTCGCGGCGCACAAGGACGACCTGTACGAGGTGGATGAAGTCGGCTACCTGCAGCTCGGCCACAAGCCGACCGAGCAGCTCGAAGCGGGCGAGGTCGGCTATTTCGTCGCGAACGTCCGCGGGGTGCACGAGACGCGGCCTGGCGACACCGTGCTCGACGCCGAGCACCGCGACGTCGCGCTGCTCCCCGGGTATCGCGACATCAAGTCGATGGTGTTCGCCGGGCTGTACCCGACGGAGCCGAACCAGTTCGAAGAGCTGCGCGACGCGCTCGCGAAGCTGCAGCTGAACGACGCGTCGCTGCACTACGAGCCCGAATCGTCGGTGGCCCTCGGCTTCGGCTTCCGCTGCGGGTTCCTGGGCCTGCTCCACATGGAGATCGTGCGGGAGCGACTCGAGCGCGAGTTCAACCTCGATCTGATCAGCACCGTGCCGAACGTGGAGTACCACGTCCACAAGACCGACGGCGCGGTCGAGCTGGTGGAAAACCCCAGCCTCATGCCGCACGGCTCGACCGTGGACCACGTCGAGGAGCCCTACGTCAAGGCGCGGATCGTAGCGCCGGCCGAATACATCGGGGCGATCATGAAGCTCGGCCAGGAGCGCCGCGGGGTCTACCAGGCGATGCACTACGTGGACCCGACCCGCGTGGACTTCGGCTGGGAGTTTCCGCTCGCCGAGATCATCCTCGACTTCTACGACAAGCTGAAGACCATCTCGCGCGGCTACGCCTCGCTCGATTACGAGTTTCTCGAATACCGGCCGTCGGACCTGGTGAAGCTCGACCTGCTCCTCAACGGTGACGCGGTGGACGCCTTCTCCGTCATCATCCACCGCGACAAGGCGCACGAGTGGGGCAAGAAGCTCGCCGAAAAGCTGAAGCAGCTGATCCCGCGGCAGCTGTTCGAGGTCGTGATCCAGGCGGCGATCGGGACCAAGGTGATCGCGCGCGAGTCGATCCGGCCGCTGCGCAAGAACGTGACCGCCAAGTGCTACGGCGGCGACGTCACACGCAAGCGCAAGCTGCTCGAAAAGCAGAAGGAAGGAAAGAAGCGGATGAAGCAGGTGGGCACCGTGGAGATCCCGCAGGAAGCGTTCCTCGCGGTGCTCCAGGTTGACTAGTCTCGTCATCCAGACCGCATTCCTGGGCGACGTCGTGCTCACGACACCGCTGCTCGAGACGCTCGCCCGGCGTCACGGCCCGGTGGACGTCGTCACGACGCCCGCGGCCGCTCCCCTCCTCGAGACGCACCCGGCGGTGCGACGGGTGATTCCCTACGACAAGCGCGGCGCGGATCGGGGGTTCGCCGGGCTACTCGCGCTAGCCCGGCGGCTCCGGGCGGAGCGCTACGACGCGGCGTATCTTCCGCACCGGTCGCTCCGCACGGCGGCGCTGGCGTGGCTCGCGCGGATTCCCCAGCGGGTCGGCTTCCGGGACGGGTGGCCGCTGCTCTACACCGAGGCTCGAGCGCGGCCGCAGACGGGCCATGAGATCGATCGGCTGCTCGCGCTCGCTGGCCCCGCCGTGACGGGCGGGGCCATGGGGCCGCCCAGGCCGACACTCGTGCCCACCCCCGCGGATCGCGCCGCGACCGCGCGATTCCTCCGGGAGCACGGGCTCCGGGGGGAGGAGCCGTTCGTGGCGCTCGCGCCGGGATCGATCTGGGGCACGAAGCGGTGGCCCTACTATAAGGAACTGGCGCAGCGGTTGGCCGAGCGCATGGCGATCGTCGTGGTCGGGGGACCGGAAGACGCGGCGCTTGCGGGCGAGGTGGTGCGGCCGGTGGAGGGCGGCGGAAGGCGGTGCACGGCGGTGAATGCGTGCGGCAAGCTTACGCTCCGGCAATCGGCCGAAGTCATTCGGCGAGCGGCCGTGCTGGTGACCAACGACAGCGCGCCGCTGCACTTCGCACAGGCGGCCGAGACGGCGACGGTGGCGATCTTCGGGTCCACGGTGCCGGCATTCGGCTTCGGGCCCCGCGGCGCGCGGGACCAGGTCGTCCAACTCTCCGGGTTGCCGTGTCGCCCGTGCTCGGCGCACGGCCCGCCGAGCTGCCCGCTGGGGCACCACCGCTGCATGAAGTCGCTCACGGTCGAGGACGTGCTCCACGCCATCGAGGAGACGGGTGCGCTACGTCGTCGGGATTGACATCGGCGGGACGAACATCGTCGCCGGCACCGTAGCCGAGGACGGCTCCGAGGTGCTCGGCCTCGTCTCCGAGCCCACGCTCGCGGAGCAGGGCGCCGAGGGCGTGCTGAGCCGCATCATGAAGCTGGCGCGCGCTTCGATGGCCGCGGCGCGCGGCAAGGAGATCGCGGGGTTGGGGATCGGATCGCCCGGGCCGCTCGACACGACGACAGGCGTCGTGCTGCTCACCCCCAACCTCGGCTGGGTCAACTTTCCGCTGCGCGACCGGGTGGCCGGCGCGCTGGGGATGTCCGCCACGCTCGACAACGACGCCAATTGCGCGATCTTCGGCGAATGGTGGCGCGGCGCGGCCCGGGGCGCGAGCCACGTCGTCGGGCTCACGATCGGCACGGGGATCGGCGGTGGGATCGTGCTCGCCGGCCGGGTGTACCGCGGCAAATCGGACATCGCCGGCGAGATCGGGCACATGACCATCGATCTGAACGGGCGGCGCTGCAAGTGCGGCAACTATGGCTGCCTCGAAGCATACGCGTCGGGGCCCGCGATCGCGGCGCGCGCCATCGAAGGGATCGAGGCCGGCGCGGACTCGTCCCTGCCCCGCTACGTGAACGGCGACCTCGCGAGGATCACCGCGCAGATCGTGTACGAGGCGGCGCACGACGGCGACGAGTACGCGCTCGAGGTGGTGCACGACACGGCGAAGTTCCTCGGGGCCGGCGTGGCGAACGTCGTCAACATCTTCAACCCGGAGGTCGTGGTCATCTGCGGCGGGGTGACGCTCGCCGGCGACAAGCTGTTCCTGCCGCTCCGGAGCGAGGTGAAGCGCCGCGCCTTCAAGCCCGCCGTCGAGGCCTGCCGCATCGTGCCGGGCGAACTCACCGGGACGGCGGGCGTGTACGGAGCCGCCGCCGTCTTCATGCAGCGCACCTGGGGGACGGTGTGAAGCGGCTCGGCGTCATGGGCTCGATGGTGTGGGACACCATCTACGGCCGGGATCCCGCCCAGCCGGCGGTCGAGGAGTGGGGCGGGATCTCCTATTCGCTCGCCGCGCTCGACGCCACCCTCGCGGACGATTGGGTGATTGTTCCCATGGTGAAAGTCGGCCGGGACCTGGCGCCGCGCGCCAACCAGTTCCTGCGCACGCTGCGCCACCTCACGCCCGGCGCCCGCTTCATCGAAGTCCCCGAGCCCAACAACCGCGTCACGCTCCGCTACTACCAGCTCGAGCGCCGCTGCGAGCAGATGGTGGGCGGCGTGCCTCCCTGGACCTGGCCGGAGCTCGGGCCCCTCGTCGCGGACATGGACGCGCTGTACGTCAACTTCATCTCGGGCTACGAGATGGACCTCGCGACCGCGCAGCTGCTGCGCCGGGGCTTCTCCCGCTTCCTCTACGCCGACCTGCACAGCCTGTTTCTCGGCAAGGAGCCCGACGGCACGCGCGTGCCGCAGCCGCTCCCCAATGCGCCGGCGTGGTTCGGCTGCTTCGACATCGTGCAGCTCAACGAGGAAGAGATGCGGCAGCTCGGCGACGATCCGCTAGCCGCCGCGGCGGGCGCCCTCGGCCAGGGATGCCGCACGCTCGTCGTCACATTGGGCGCGCGAGGCGCGACCTACTTCACCGGGCGGCCGGTGCGCACCGCGCTGCTCCCGGCCGAGGGAACGCCGGTCCTCGAGGGGGACCCGACGGGCTGCGGCGACGTGTTCGGCGCCGCGGTGGTGGCGTCGCTCCTCGCCGGGGCGAACCTGGACGACGCGCTGCGGCTCGGCACCCGGATGGGCGCCCGCAACGTGACGCACCGCGGCGCGACGGGGCTCAGGGACCACCTGCTCGGCAGGCTCTCCACCGTATGACCCGCCTAGTCGACGTGCCGGCGCAGTTCGACGACCGCTCCTTCGATCAGTTCGCGGGCGCGTTCGCCGAGGCGGCCAAGGACGGCGGGCGGCTGCTGTTCGACGCCCACGCTGCCGAATGGGCATCGCCCTACGGACTGGTGGGGCTGCTCGTGGCGGGCCAAGCGGGACGCGGTGGCGGGGGAGCACGGGCACCGAGAAGCCGCTCCTCACCGCGCCCACCCAGGCGGAGGTGCTCACCTACTGGGCGCGCGCCGGCTTCTTCCGCGAAGCCGCGGACCTGTTCGAGGTGCACGGTCGGGTGCCGAAGTTGAAGGCGCAGGACGAGAGCGACGTGTTGCTGCCGGTGACGCCGGTGCGCGCCGCGGAGGACGTGCACGCCGTGGTCAGCAAGATTCAGCAGCGCGCGTCTGCCATCCTGGCGTCTGAGCTGGGACTCGACCCGAAGGCGACCATGGGATTCGCTATGGCGCTTTCGGAAGCGTGTCAGAATATTGTAGAACACGCCGGCACCGGCGGCTGGGTCGCGGTGCAACGATATCATTGGCGACAGAAGCTCGGCCGGCGGGTGGTCGTGATCGCCGTGGCGGACGCCGGCGTGGGCTTCCGCCATTCGCTCGAGCCGACCCAGAGCAAGCGGTTCGGCGCCCGGTGGGGTGACGCGGCGGCGCTCGAAGCGGCGCTGATCCAGGGCGTGAGCCGCTTCCGGGATCCAGGGCGCGGCCAGGGCCTCGCGGGGATCCGGCGCTATCTGGCCCGCTGGGACGGCAAGATCGCCATTCGCAGCGGCACGGCGCGCATCGCGATCGTGCCCAAGTGGGACGACGATGTGCCTCTGAAGGATGGCCTGCCACCGTTCCCCGGCGCGCAGGTGCTCATCATCATTCCCGAGCCGGAGTCCACCAGGAAGTGATACAGCACATCGACGTGCACGCGGTGCTTCAGGAATCGGTCCCCGGGGGGGGCGTCTACGGAGACCTGGTCACCCGGCCGACGGGTCGGGTGGTGCGGGAGCAGATCGAGCGGGCGATCGCGACGGCCGCGGTCGCCCGCGTGGATTTCACGGGTGTCGGCTGCATCGATTACTCCTGCGCGGACGAGATCGTGGCCAAGCTGCTGCGCGAACGGCCCGCGGTGCTGGTGCTCTCGGGGATCTCGGACGCCCACCGCGAGGCCATCGAGCCGGTGCTCGCGGGGCACGGGCTCGCCGCGCTCATCGAGGGACCGGGCGGCGCGCTCGAGACCCTGGGCGCTCCCGAGGCCGCCGCCGTTCTGCTCGAGGAGCTCGTCGCGCGGCGGCTCGCCGCCCGCACCCCCGGAGGGACCTTCGCGCTGACGCTGGCGTGACCGGAGGGGCCCTCTGAAGCGCCGCCTCGGCTTCTCGACCCGCGCCGTACACGGCGACCCTGAAGCCCGCCCCGACTGGGCGCCGGTGGTCGAGCCGCTGTATCAGAGCGCGACCTTCACCAACCCGATCGGCTCCAACCAGGAAGTCCTCTACACCCGCTACGGCAACAATCCCAACCAGGTGGCGATCGCGAAGCGTCTGGCGCTGCTCGAGGGCGCGGAGGCCGCGATCTTCGTGGGGAGCGGCATGGGCGCCGTGGCCCTGGCGCACCTCGCGGTGCTGCGGCCCGGGGACCACCTGCTGTCGAGCGAGTGGATTTACGGAGGCGTGCACCGCCTGTTCAGCCAGGAGTTCGGGCGGCTGGGGATCGAGGTCGCCTTCGTGGATCCGCTCGAGTCCCGCACCTGGAAGCGCGCCCTCAAGAAGAACACGCGCGCCATCTTCGTCGAGACGCCGACCAACCCGCTGCTGCGCGTGATCGACCTCGAGCCGGTCGCGGCGCTGTGCAAGGCCGAAGGCCTGGCGCTGCTGGTGGACTCCACCTTCGCCACGCCCCTGAATCTGCGCCCGCTCGAGCACGGCGCCGACGTGGTGATCCACAGCGCGACCAAGTACCTGAACGGGCACTCCGACGTGATCGCCGGCGCCGTGGCGGGGACCGAGTCGGTGATCGAGGAGGTGCGGAAGCTGATGCAGGTGTGGGGGCAGGCGCTCGACCCGATGGCGGCCTGGCTCATCGACCGCGGGATGAAGACGCTCGCGGTGCGGGTGGAGCGCCAGAACGCCACCGCGCTCGCCGTGGCCGAGTGGTGCAGCCGGCAGCCGCAGTTTGCGGCCGTGCACTACCCCGGGCTCCCGTCGCATGTCGATCACGAAGTCGCGCAGCGGACCCTGAATGGATTCGGGGGTATGCTCGGAGTGGAGTTGAAGGGCGGCGCGCGGGCCGCGGAGCGGTTCCTGCGGGGGATCACGATCGCAGCGCACGCGCCCAGCCTGGGCGGCGTCGAGACGCTGGTGTCCGAGCCGCGCCTGACCTCGCACGCCATGCTGGCGCCCGAGGCGCGCGCCCGGGCTGGCATTCCCGATGGGTTCTTGAGATTTTCCATCGGACTGGAGGACGCCGACGACATCGTTGCGGACCTGGCGCAGGCCCTGGCGCAGCTGTAAGTGATCAAGCTCACCAATGTCTTCAAGGCCTTCCCCAAGGGGGGGCTCGCCCTGAAGGACGTTTCCTTTCACATCGCGAAGGGCGAGTTCGTCTTCCTCACCGGCCACTCCGGCGCCGGCAAGTCCACCGTCCTGAAGCTGATCTACGCGGAAGAGCCCGTGACGAGCGGCGAGGTGCGGGTCTCCGGGTTCAACCTGGCGGAGCTGCGCCGGCGCGACGTGCCGAGGCTGCGGCGGCGCCTCGGCATCGTGTTCCAGGACTTCCGGCTGCTCGAAGAGCGGACGGCCGAGGAGAACGTGGCGTTCGCGTTGGAGGTGACAGGCGCGCGGCGCGCGTCGATTCCCGCGCGCGTGATGCGCGTGCTCACGCAGGTGGGGCTCGCCGCCAAGGCGCAGGCCTCCCCGCGCGAGCTGTCCGGTGGCGAGCAGCAGCGCGTCGCCATCGCCCGCGCGCTCGTGAACGAGCCCACGGTGCTGCTCGCGGACGAGCCCACGGGGAACCTCGACGAGCGGGCCACCCGCGGCGTGTTTCAGCTGCTGCGGGACATCAACGCCAGCGGGACCGCGGTCGTGATGGCCACTCACGACCTCGACCTGGTGCGCCAGGCGCCGTATCGCGTGATCGAGCTGCAGGAGGGCGCGCTGGTGTACGACTCCGCGGTGGACGAGCCGCGCGACCAGGCGGTGACGCCGTGAACCTCGTGATCCGCGAGGCGCTGCTCACGTTCCGGCGCGCGCCGCTCTTGTCCACCCTCTCGGTGACGACAATCGCCTTCTCGCTGTTCGTGGTCGGGCTGTTCGGGCTCGTCGCGGTCAACCTCCAGGACGCCCTGCGGGGCGTCGCCGAGCGCGTGGAGATCGTGGCGTACCTGCTCCCGGGCACGCCGATCGAGACGATCACGCTCGCCGAGAAGGACATCGAGACGTTCCCCGAGGTCCAGTCCGCGACGTACGTGAGCGAGGATTCGGCCCTGGGGCGCGCCCGCGGGGAGCTGGTGGAGTTCCGCGACGTGCTCCAGGAGCTGGAGCGCAATCCCCTGCCGGCCTCGATCGAAGTGAAGCTCACGCCCCGGTTCCGCGACGCCGAGCACGTGAACGAGGTGGCCGAGCGGCTGCGCGGCTTCGGATTCGTGGACGACGTGCGGTTCGGGCGCGACTGGGTCGAGAAGCTCGATCGGCTGCGCCAGATCGCCGCGGCCGTGGGACTCGTCGTGGGCGCGGCGTTCGCGGTGGTCGCCATCATCATCATCGGCACCACGATCCGGATGGCCGTGCTGCAACGCAGCCGCGAGATCGCCATCATGCGCCTGGTCGGCGCCACCGACGGATTCATCCGCCGCCCGTTCCTGCTCCAGGGCGCGATCAAGGGGATGCTCGGCGGCGTGGCGGCGATCGGCCTGTCGTACGGCGCCTACGTCCTGATCAACCGCTGGCTGCTCCAGGTGGCGTTCTTCTCGCGCGAGCAGGCGCTGGCCATCGTCGGGTTCGGGATGTTGATCGGGCTCTTCGGAAGCGCCGCGTCGGTTGGCCGGCATCTGCGGCGAGTATGAAACGGCGTCGAGGAACGACGTCGAGGAGCATCGTCGAGGAGAAGCGTGGGATGGGGCACGTCTCTCCTCGACGCCTCTCCTCGACGTTTTTCCTCGACGCCGTCTTGGCTCTGGCGATCCCCGCCGTCCTCGCCGCCCAGCGCCCTCAGCCGTTCGATCAACAGCTGCGCGACAACCAGCAACGCCTCGAAGGCATCCGGCGCGAGCGCTCGGACGTGGAGCAGGAACTCGAGCGGCTCCGCACCCAGGCCCACTCGCTCTCGGACGAGCTGGCGAACATCGAGCGGCAGAAGGAGACCACGAACCGCATCGTCAACGAGCTGGACCGGCAGATCAACTCCCTCTCCGATCAAATCGACCATACCACCGTGGACCTGTTGCTGGCGCAGGACGCGCTCAGCGAGAAGCGCGCCGTGCTCGAGCGGCGGCTCGTGGACATCTACAAGCGCGGGCCGCTGTACGCCTACCAGGTACTGCTCGCCGCCGAGAGCTTCGGGGACCTGCTGTCGCGGTACAAGTATCTCTACCTGGTGACCCGCCAGGACCGCCTGCTGGCGAACGACATGTCGAAGCTGCAGCGGCGCATCGCGCGTGAGCGGCAGACGCTGGTGGACGGTCGGGACGCGCTGGGACGGCGCAAGAGCGAGCGCACCGAGGAGCTCGACCGCTATCTCCAGCTGGAACACGAACGGCAGGCGTCGCTGCGCGAGACCCGGCGCAACACGCGCGAGGCGCAGCAGCGGCTGTCGGAGCTCGAGCGAGACGAGAAGACCCTGAACGACCGCATCGCGGCGCTCGAGCGCGCCCGGCGCGAAGCGGAGGCCCGCGGCGTCGCCCCCGGTGCGGCCGCCATCACCACGGCCGATCTCGGACAGCTCGACTGGCCGGTGGACGGGCGCATCCTCTACCAGTTCGGGACCGCCACGGGCCCGAACAACACCCGCATCCCGTGGCACGGCATCGGCATCGCGGCGCCGGTGGGCACGCCGGTCCGGGCGATCGCGGCCGGCACCGTGAGCCTCGCCGGACCGCTCGGCACCTACCTCACATCGGTCCTGCTCGACCACGGCGGCGGCTACTACACCTTCTACGGCTACTTGAACGACGCCAGCGTCACGCAGGGTGAGCGGGTCCTCAAGGGCCAGGTGATCGGCCACATCGGGGGACAGGCGAGCGACCAGGGACCGCATCTGCACTTCGAGATCCGGGGCCAGGGTGGGATCGCGCTCGATCCGGTCAACTGGCTCAAAAGCCGCAAGTAGACGTGAGGCGTCACGCAAAGGCGTCGCGAAGAACCGTCACGAAGAGGCGTCAGGCGATCCACGGTTCCCCGCGACGCCGGGTCGTGACGTCGTTCCGTGACGCCGTCTTCGGGACGGTTCTCGTTGCGACGGCAGCCTGTCACGGGGACGGAAGCGTGTTGCGGGTGTCCGGCACCGTCGAGATCCGCGAGCTGCAGCTCGCCCCGCTCGCCTCCGGCCGGTTGACGCGGCTCCTCAAGGACGAAGGGGACACAGTGCGCCGCGGCGACACGATCGCGGTGCTCGAGCAACCGGGGCTCGAGGCGTTGATCAGCCAGCGACGCGCGCAGGCACAGGCGGCGGCCGAGCGCACCGCGGAAATCACCGCCGCCGTCGCGGACAGCCAGCGCGCGGCGAACGACCTGCGGCGCGCCGTGCCGCTGCACGAGAGCGGGGTGATCTCGGCGCAGCAGTTCGAGACCCTGACGTCGGCGGCGACGGCCGCGGCAGCGCGGCTGCAGGCGGTGCGGGCCGCTACGCGGGACTCCGCGGCGGCGCGGGCCGGCGTGCTCGCGACCGAGGCCATCCGCGACCAGCTCACGGTGATCGCGCCCGACGACGGGATCGTGCTCAGCCGGTTCGCCGATCCGGGCGAGGCCCTCGCGACCGGCACGCCCGTGATCTCCCTCGGCCTCGTGCACCGCCCGTGGATCCGGGCGTACGTGGGCGACCGCTACGTCGGCCGGGTCAAGGTCGGCGCGGCCGTCACCGTGCGGCCCGACGGGTACGACCGCGCGTTCTCGGGGCGCGTCGTGGAGATCTCGCCGCGCGCCGAGTTCACTCCCCGGGCCGCGCTGACGGAGCGGGAGCGCGCCGATCTCGTGTTCGGCCTCAAGGTGGAGCTCGATAGCGCGGACGCCGGCGGCCGGGTGAAGGCGGGCATGCCCGTGACCGTCGAGATCCCGCTGCTGCCGTGATTCAGGCCGCCGTCGAGACCCGCGACCTCACGCGGCGCTTCGGCCCGCTCACCGCGGTCGATGCCCTCACCCTCCGCATCGAGACGGGCGAAGTCTTCGGCCTGCTCGGGCCCAACGGCTCCGGCAAGACGACGACGATCCGCATGCTGTGCGGGCTGCTCGAGCCGTCCGCCGGGTCGGCGCTGGTCACGGGACTCGACGTCACCGTCGCGCCCGAGCAGGTCAAGCAGCGGATCGGCTACATGGCTCAAAAGGTCGGCGTATACGAGGACCTGACGGTCGCCGAGAATCTCGATTTCTACGCGGGGATTTACGGCCTGCGGCGGGGCGCGACGCGGGCGCGCCTGGCCGACGTCGTTGCCTTCCTCGCGTTGGGCGATCGGCTCGGTCAGCTCGCGGGGCAACTCTCGGGCGGCTGGAGGCAGCGACTGGCGCTGGCGTGCGCGCTGATCCACCAGCCGGCGCTGCTGTTTCTCGATGAGCCCACCGCCGGTGTGGATCCCGCCGCCCGACGCCGGTTCTGGCGCACGATCCACGACCTCGCCAGGGCGGGGACGACGGTCCTCGTGACGACGCACTACATGGACGAGGCGGAACAGTGCACGCGGCTGGCGATGATGAGCCGGGGGCATCTCATCGCGCTGGGGACTCCCGCCGAAGTCGCGGCCCAGGTGGGCGGACGGGGGGGAACGCTCGAGGACGCGTTCGTGATCCTGCAGGAGCGCGACGAGCGATGATGCCCCGCTTCTGGCCGATGTTCCGCAAGGAGTTCATCCAGATGCGGCGGGACCGCCTGACGTTCGCGATGTTGATCGGCATCCCGGTGATCCAGCTGCTCGTCTTCGGGTACGCCATTCAGACCGACGTCCGCAACCTGCCAACCGTGGTGCTGGACCAATCCCGCACGCCCGAGAGCCGGGACCTGATCGCCGCGTTCGAGAACACGGGCAATTTTCGCGTGGTCACGCACGTCGACGGGCGGCCGGCGCTGGACGCCGCCATCGCGCGCGGCGACGCTCAGGCCGGCATCGTGGTGCCCTACGACTACCCGCGCGACCTGGCCCGCGGCACGACGGCCACCGTGCAGGTGATCGTGGACGCCGCCGACCCCCTCTCGTCCCAGGCCGCCCTTAACGCCGCGGTCGGCGTCGCCCAGGTGCGCAACCTCGCCATCCTGTCCCGGGCGGCGGGCCGCAGCCTCCCGGTCGAGGCGCGGGTCCGTCCCCGCTACAACCCCGGGCTGCGCAGCCCCAACTACATCGTGCCCGGCCTCGTCGGCGTCATTCTCACCATGACCATGGTGCTCATCACCGCCATGGCCATCGTGCGGGAGCGCGAGCGCGGCACGCTCGAGCAGCTCATCGTCACCCCTATCACGAAGACCGAATTGATGCTGGGGAAGATCACTCCGTACGTGGGCGTCGGCCTCCTGCAGATGACCGCCGTGCTGATCCTCGGCCGGTTCGTGTTCGACGTCCCGCTCACGGGGAATATCCTGCTGCTCTACGGCGTGAGCCTCATCTTCATCATCGCGAGCCTGGCGCTCGGCCTGTTCGTCTCCACACTGGTGCGGACCCAGCAACAAGCGATGCAGGCGAGCTTCGGCTTCATGCTCCCCAACATCCTGCTGTCGGGCTTCATGTTCCCCCGCCAAGCCATGCCGGAGTTCGCCCAGTGGCTCGGGCTCCTGGTTCCGCTGACGTACTTCCTGAAAGTGGTGCGGGGAATCCTGCTCAAGGGGGTCGGGCTGGAGGCGCTGTGGCGGGAAGTGCTCATCCTCGCGGGGTTCGCGGTCGTGCTGATCGCGGCGTCGGTGCGGCGCTTCCGCAAGACGCTGGACTAGCGTACGGGCACGGCATTGCCGTGCCCCTGTACGGGCACGGCATTGCCGTGCCCCTACTGAGCTGAGCCGCTACGTCTTCTCCCCCGCGACGCCGATCCGGTCGGGCTCGTGCTGCTTGCCGCGCTCCAGCGCCGCTTCCACCTGGGTGAACAGATCCTCGGGGCGCAGCACCTCGGAGTGGGGAAACGCGACCACGCCCGCCGACAGGGTCGGCCCCTGGCCCGCCCCCAAGTCGGGGAAGGTATGGCGCGCCACGACCTGACGCAGCCGCTCGACGAACTGCCGGCCCCCGTGCGTATCGGTCTCGGGAAGGATCAGCGCGAACTCGTCGCCACCGTAGCGCGCCACGAAGTCGGGGGCGCGGATCTCGCGCTGCATCATGGCGCCGATCTCGGCGAGCACCCGGTCGCCGGCCGGCTGACCCAGCCGCTCGTTGACCTCGCGCAGCCGGTCCACGTCGATCACGACGAGCGCGAACCGCAGCGAGTAGCGCCGCGCCCGCTCGAACTCGTCGCGCACCCGGCGGTCCAGCGCGTCCAAGCTGGCGCAGCCCGTCAGCACGTCGGTCACGCCCGCGCTGATCTGGCGGCGGTAGATCGCGGCGCGTCGCTCTTCGTTTTCGAGCACCCGCGCCGCGGCTTGCGCCATCGTGTTCGCGAACCCCACGTCCTGCGACCGCAGCTGGGGGTCGCCCTGCACCGTCCGCAGGAAGAACACCCCGGCCGCGCGTCCCTGCACGAACACCGGGAGCGCGACGGCCGACTGCACGTTCACCTCGAGCTGCTGCTGGATCCAGCGCTGGCGGATCGACTCGAACAGCGGGTGCTCGTGCACGTCGTGGATGATCACCGGTCGCTCGGTGCGGATCGCCTCCTGAATCTCCGGATAGCGCGCGAGCTCGACACGGAGGTCGCGGATGGCGGGGTTCTCGTACACGGCCACCACGCGACCCTTGTCCTCGCCCGGGGCGGTGAGCACGAACGAGCAGTGGGTGAGCCCGAACGCCTGCCCGACCCGGCGCACCAGCGTCTGGAAGATCTCGTCGGCGCGGAGCGCCGCCGACACTTCCTGGAAGATGTCGAACAGCAGGTCGCGCGAGCGCAGGGCGTCGCGCGCCTCCGCCAGCTCGCGCCGCATCCGCAGATCGGCGTCGATGCGGGCGCGCAGCTCGCCGAAGTGGACGGGGCTCATCATGGCGTCCAGCGCTCCCGCCTGGAGCGCTTCCGCCACCGCGTCCGCGCCGCCGTCCGCCACCAGCACGATCACGGGCGCGCCGCCGAACCGCGGCGCGCTCGCGAGATCGCGCACCGCGTCGGCGAGCCGGGCCTGCTCGGTGCCGACCGCGAAGATCACGAGATCGGGCGGATGGGTCTCCACCCGGTCCAGCGCGGGCGGGGGAAAGGGCGCCTCGGTGACCTGGAAGCCCCCGCGCACGAGGAACCGCTCCAGGCCGTCGGGCCGCGAGCCGGCCTCACCGACGAGCAGGATTTTGGGCTGGGTCTGGTCGGGCAAGGCTCCTGGCCGCACCTTGGAGCGTGTCAAGGTATAGTTCACCCCATGGGTCGGCAACCGGCGCCTGAGACCCGGCGCAAGCGGCGTCGCATGGTGGCGAGCCAGCTCGCGGCTCGGGGCATCCGCGACGGCCGGGTACTCGCCACGATGGCGTGGCTGCCGCGCGAGTGGTTCCTGCCGCCCCACCTCGCCGACGAGGCGTACGACGACGCGCCGCTCCCCATCGGCAACGGCCAGACCATCTCGCAGCCGTTCATCGTGGCGCTGATGACCGAAGCGCTCGCGCCACGGCGCGGCGACCGCGTGCTCGAGATCGGCACCGGCTCGGGCTATCAGACGGCGGTGCTCGCGCACCTCGGCGCGCGGGTGTACACCGTCGAACGGCTGCCCGACCTGTTGGTGGAGGCGGAGGAGCGGTTCCGCCGGCTGGGCCTCCGCGGCATCGAGACGCGGCTGGGCGACGGCGCGGCCGGGTGGCCGGAGCGCGCGCCGTTCCAGGGCATCATCGTCACGGCGGCGGCGCCGGCCGTGCCGCCGCCGCTCCCGGAGCAGCTCGCGCCGGGTGGCCGGCTCGTGATCCCGGTCGGTGACCTCGCCTCCCAAGAGCTGGTCGTGCTCGAGCGCGGGCCCGCCGGCCTGGTCGCGCGACGCGCCGGCGGCGTGCGGTTCGTGCCGCTGATCTCGCGCCTCGCGTTCACCGAAGAGCCGTGGGGCTGAAGCCGGGGCGCCTTCCCGGCGACCTGCTCGGCGCGCACGTGTCGACGCAGGGCGGCGTCGCGGAGGCGCCGGCGCGCGGCACGGCGATCCGCGCCACCGCGATCCAGCTGTTCACCAAGACGCCGAACCAGTGGCGGGAGCCGGCGCTCGATGACGCCGAGATCGGCCGGTTTCGCGCCGCGCTCGCGGGAAGCGGGATCCGGACCGTGGTCGCACACGACAGCTACCTGATCAATCTGGCGTCACCGGATGAGAGGTTGCGCAACAAAAGCGTGAGAGCCTTCGCGGGCGAGTTGCAGCGCTGCCGGGCTCTCGGCATCCCCTGGGTCGTGTCACACCCCGGGAACTACATCGACGAGCGCGCCGCAGGGTTGGAGCGCAACGCGCGCGGCTACGCCGATTGCCTCGCCCTGGTGCCGGGCGAGGTCGGCGTCCTCATCGAGGGGACGGCGGGCGCGGGCACGGCGCTCGGGTCGACGTTCGAGGAGCTACGGGCGCTGCGCGACGCGCTGCCCGCCGCCCCCCGGGCCCGCGTGGCCTTCTGTCTCGACACGGCGCATCTGCACGCCGCGGGGTATGACGTGGCCGGCGGGGGGGGCGGGCTCGAGGGGGTGTGGGAGCGGTTCGACCGGGAGATTGGGCTCGCGCTTCTCAAGTGCTTGCACCTGAACGACTCCAAGGGCGCGCCCGGGTCGCACCTCGACCGCCACCAGTGGATCGGCGAAGGGGCGATCGGCCCCGAGCCGTTCCGGCGCATCATGCGCGAGCCGCGCTTCGCGGGAGTGATTAAGATTATCGAAACGCCGAAGGGCGACGACCCGGTCCGCCACGACCGGCGGATGCTGCGACGGCTGCGCGCCTACGCGCGCGGACCGCGCGATAACATCCGGATGACCACAACCGTAGGCAGGGCGTGATCGCACCGACGACGCAGCGCAGGCGCGGCACCGTGCCGCTCGCGGCGGCGCTCCTGGTCATCCAGGGGCTCGCCGGGGGACTGGTGCCGCTGGTGCACGCGTCGGAACGGCTCAGCGCGCCGGCCCACATCGAGGCGCGGCACGACGCCGGCTGCCTCGCGCTGCACGACGAGCTGCGCTGCGCGCTGTGCCACTACGCGAATTCGCGCGTGCAGCCGCAGCAGGGACGGACGTTCGCCCCGACGGCGGCGCACCCCGAACGCACGGTGACCCCGCCGGCGGTCGCGCCGGCGCCGCGCTTTACCCGCCTCAGCTCCCCACCCCGAGCGCCTCCCAGCTCCCGGCTGTAGCAGACCGGCGGTCCTCCCGCCCCGCGCGGGAACCGCCGACCGCGCGCTCCCGCTCCGGAGGGGCGGGTCGCCAGCCGTGGAACGTTGGAACAGGAGACGCTCGACGATGAGTCGACATCGATACGCCGTGATAGCCGCGCTCGCGGGGCTCGTCGCTCTGCCGGGCGCAGGTTCCGCGCAGCAGCCCACCCAGCGCCAGATCGATTCTCTCGCGGCCCAGGTGCGCGCGCTCAAGGCGCAACTCGACAGCTTGCGCGCGGCGCTCGGGCGGAGGCCGGCCGCGGTCGCGCCCCCGGGGGGGGCGGCGGAGGACACGTCGCTCGCGGCGCTGCGGGCCGCCGCCGCGGCCGCCGCCGGGACCGACACGTTACGGATCCGGGCCGACACGGCCGGCCCCACCAAGTTCGTCGGCCGCGAGCGCAGCCAACCGCAACTGAACCCCGAAATCAGCGTCACGGGGGACGTGCGCGCCTACGGGCAGCAGCCGGGCGTCCAGCATGACAACTTCGATCCACGGGAGTTCGAGGTCGGCTTCCAATCGCCGCTCGATCCCTACTCGAGCACCAAGATCTTCGTGAGCTTCGAGAACGGCGACGTGAGTATTGAGGAAGGGTACGCCTACTGGACGGGCCTGCCCGGACACATCCGGTTCGACATCGGGAAGTTCCGGCAGCAGTTCGGCGAGCTGAACCGCTGGCACCTGCACGCGCTCCCCGAGACCGAATACCCACTCGCAATCCGCAGCTACCTGGGTGCCGACGGCCTCGCCGGAGCGGGCATCTCGCTGTACCGCGCCTTCGGCGGGTTGGGCACGCACGAGGTCACCGCCCAAGTGACGCGCAGCGAGACGGACTCCCTGTTCGGCGGGAGCGGGCGGCCGAGCTATCTCGTGCATCTGCTGAATTTCTGGCAGCTCACCCGGTCCACCTACATGCAGGTCGGCGGCACCGGCCTGTACGGCACGAACCCGGGCCAGAGCTTGCGCACCAAGGTGGCTGGGGTGGACTTCCGCCTGACGTGGCGGCCTCCCGCACAGGCGCTGTACCGCGAGTGGACGCTGCGCGGCGAGCTGTACGCGCTACGGAAGGAATACGCGGGCAGCGGCGCGACGCACCTCGGCTACTACGTCGGCACCACGTACAAGCTCGGCCAGCGCTGGATCGCCGGCGTGCGGTACGACTACGTCGAACATCCGGATTCCGCCTGGATCACGCGACAGGTCATCCCGTCGCTCACCCTGTGGGAGAGCGAGTGGGTCGAGCTGCGGGCGCAGTACACCTGGGCCAAGACCACCGGATTCGACGCGACGAACCAGTTCGCCCTCCAGGCGGTTTGGGCCATCGGACCACACAAACACGAGACCTACTGACATGCTGCCATTCATTCCCCTGCTCGTCGCGCTGCACGGCACCCCCGTGCCGCCCCCGGACAAGGTCAAGGTGGTCACGTCGCTTACCACGTACGCGGCGATTGCGCGCGAGATCGTGGGCGAGCGCGGCACGGTGTCGTCGATCGCCAACGGCGACGAGAACCCCCATTACGTCCAGCCCAAGCCGAGCTTCGTGCCCACGTTGTCCCAGGCCGATGTGTTCGTGACGACGGGTCTCGACCTCGAGCTGTGGGTGCCGGCGCTGCTCGACAAGGCCAACAACCCCAAGGTGACCGAGGGCGGGCCGGGCTACGTCGCCGCCTACGCCGGCATCGACCTGCTCGACGTGCCCACGAGCTTCTCGCGCGCCCAGGGCGACATCCACGTGTACGGGAACCCTCACATCTGGACGGGCCCGCTCAACGCGGTGCAGATCGCCCGCAACGTCCTCACGGGGCTGAAGCGCGTGTCTCCCGAGAACGCCGACTACTTCACCCAGCGGGAGAAGGACTTCGAGGACCGGATGTACCGTGCCCTGTTCGGCGATGAGCTGGTGAAGTTGCTCGGCGGCGCGACGCTCGCCGACCTGGACCGGCAGGGCAAGCTGTTCGATTTCCTCCAGTCCAAGTCGTACCAGGGCACCGCGCTCGCCACACGGCTGGGCGGGTGGCTCAAGCAGGCGCTGCCGTTCCGCGGTAAGGCAGTGGCCTGCTACCACAAGGAGTGGGACTACTTCTCGCGGGAGTACGGACTCCCTTGCGTCGATTACATCGAGCCCAAGCCCGGCATCCCGCCCACCCCGGGCCACGTGCTCGAGGTGATCAACGAAATGCGGGACCAGCACATCCAGGTGCTCTTCTCTACGAACTACTACGACCGGAGTCAGGTCCTGGAAGTGGCGCAGCGGACCGGAGCGAAGGCGGTGATCGTACCATCCAACACGAACGGCGCCCCCGGCATAAACAGCTACTTCGATCTCATGAACCTGTGGATCTCGGAGCTCGCCCGCGCGTTCGGCGGTGGCGGCCCCGCGGCCAACTGACGCCCGGAGGGTGTGATGAGTGGTCTGCAGTTGATGATTCCGCCTTTCGTGGCCTGCATGGTGCTCGTCGCCATGCTGTCGTACCTGGGGCTGCACGTGATTGCGCGCGAAGTGATCTTCGTCGATCTCTCGCTCGCTCAGATGGCGGCGCTGGGGAGCCTGACGGCGCTGCTCATCCATGTGGAGGCCGACTCGACCTGGGCCTACGCGTTCGCGCTCGTGGCTACCGCGGTGGGCGCCTTGCTCTTCGCCCTCACGCGCACGTCGCATCCCGAAGGGCGGAGAGTGCCGCAGGAGGCGTTCATCGGCATCGTGTACGTCGTAGCCTCCGCCGCCGCCGTGCTCGTGGCGAACAAGGTGCCGGGCGGCGGGGAGGCGATTGAGAAGACGCTCACCGGCAGTATCCTCTGGGTCACGTTCAAGCCCACGATCTTGAAGCTCGCCCTCGCGTATGCCGCGCTGGGTGTGTTCCACTACGCGCTCCGCCACCGCTTCCTCACCATATCGTTTCACCCGGAAGAGGCGGAGCGGCAGGGGTGGAAGATCAAGTGGTGGGACTTCCTGTTCTATCTCTCGTTCGGCGTCGTCATCACCCTCGCGGTGCCGGTGGCGGGGGTGTTGATGGTCTTCAGCTTCCTCGTCGTGCCTGCGGCGGTCGCGTTTCTGTTTACGCGTGACATGCGGCGGCTCGCCTACATCTCGTGGGGCTCGGGCGCCCTCGCGTCGATCCTTGGCCTGTGGATCTCGCTCGAGGGTGACTTGCCGACCGGCCCGCTGATTGTGTGCATGTACGGGCTGGTGCTAGTAGGGGCCCTGGTGCTGCGAAAGCTGGTGCGCGCGTCTACGTGAGCGACGGCGGGTACAACGAATGAACCCGGCGCCCGATCGCCGTGCGCGGCCTGTGGCTCGTCGCGGCGCGTCGGTGGGGCGGCCCCCGCAGCGTGCAGCTGCGGGTGAACATCGGGGCCTGAGCATGACGCAGGCCACGCCAGCGCGGAGGTGGGCATGAAGCGTCGCAACGCCGTACACCTGGTGGTGTGGTCCGTTCTCACGGCGGCGGGCTGCTCCAGCACCTCGGCACCCGCACTGCCCTCGTGCAGCTCCGCGCTGGCGTCCCAGGTCGCGCTGTCGATCGGCCGCGACACGACGCTCGACCCCGCCGCCGACTCGGGGTGCGTGACGTTCGCGGCGAATCTCTCGGCCATCGACTCCGCCGAGTACCTCCTCGTACCGCAATCCACCGCGGGGACCTTTGGAGAGTCTTCGCCTTTTCTGCTCCGGACGACCACCCTGACGGCCGCCGCGCCGGCCGTGGGCCAAGGGGTGATCCCATCGTCCTCGCCGCGGCTGGCGGCCGTCCAATTCGACGGGTTCCTGCGCCACCTGGCGCGCAGTGGCCCGGCCGGCGCCGCGGTGCTGGCGCGGTCGGCCGCCGCCGCAGCACCCACCCTGGCGGCGCCGCAGCCGGCAGGCCCGCCGAGCCCAGGAAGCATGCGGACGTTCACCGTGTGCGCGAACCTCACGTGCTCTTCGTTCCAGTCCGTCACGGCGACGGCCACCACCGTGGGTACGCACATCGCGATCTACGTTGACAACCTGGCACCCAAACCCGGCCTCAACTCAGCCGACCTCGACACCTTGAAGCAGGAGTTCGACTCGCAGCTCTACCCGCTCGATACGGCGACGTTCGGGGGCGTGTCGGACATCGACGCGAACTCCGTCGTGATCGTCCTCATGACGGGCGTCGTGAACAAGCTCGTGTCCAAGGCGACGTGCCTGTCCAGGGGCTTCATTGCCGGGTTCTTCTTCTCAGCGGACTTGGAGGTCACTGCCCCCTCGTCCGTCTCCAATCACGGCGAGGTGTTCTATTCGATCGTGGTCGACTCGGCCGGCAAGTTGAGCTGCGCCCACAGCCGGGCGGAGGTCAAGCGCGTCCTGCCGGGCACCTTCACGCATGAGTTCCAGCACATGATCAGCTACGTACAGCACGTGTTGGTGCGTGTGGGACAGTCCGAGGAGGGATGGCTCGACGAAGGATTGTCGAAGTACGCCGAGGAGCTGGCGGGCCGCAGCTACCTCCCGGGAGACACGGCCAAGTTCTCGCAATACGCGATCGGCGACGTCTACGACGCGTATCAATACCTCAGCGCCACCGGTACCTCCCCCCTGCTGATCGAGTTCGACCAGGGCACCCTGGCGGAGGTGGGGGCGAGCTGGCTGTTCGTGCGGTATCTCGTGGATCAGTACGGCGCTGCCTTGCCGGGCAAGCTCGACCAGACGACGCTCAGCGGTGCGGTGAACGTCGCCGCGCAAACGGGGCACGCCTTCGACACGACGGTCACCCGCTGGGCGCTCGCCAACTGGGTGTCCGACCTGCCCGGGTTCACCGCACCGCCCGAGCTCCAGTACACCTCGTGGCACTTTCGGACCACGTACGCGTCGCTCAACGCCCAGGATCCGGCGAACTTCCCGCTCCCCTACCCGCTCGTACCCACCAGGAGCGCGGGGAGCGCGGTCAGTCTCAGCGGCACGCTTCGCTCGGGGTCAGGCGTCTACCAGCGCGCGCTGCAGGGCCCGAGCGCGCCCGCCTACACGCTGCTGTTCCGGCGCAGTGCAACGTCACTCTTCCCCACCGCGCTCGGGGCGCGGCTCAACGTGATCCGGATTCGCTGAGCGGCGGTTGCCCCGTGAAACCGCCAGGTGTACTATGCGCGGCCATGGCAAACTGCGACGGAATGACGGAACGACGGAAAGGGGCGCGGGGCTCAGGCATCTGGCTCGCGCTCCTTCTTTCCGTCCTTCCGTCCTTCCGTCGCCTCTCGGCTCAGGTTTCGCTCCAGCTCTCCCTCGGCGCCCGTTATACGTCCACGATGGTCCACGACTCGATCGTGATGCCGTTCGACGTACGGCCCGCCATCGCGCCGGTCCTCGCGGTGTCCGCGACCACGCCGCTCAACGACCCCTGGTCGGCCGTGGCGACGCTCGACGTCTCCTGGAGCCGACTCGAGCGCCACGATCAGGATGGCGCCACCGCGGACCTGGGCGGGCTGGGTGCCCTCGCGGTCACGATCGGCGTCGCGCGCCGACTCGCTTCGGGCTTCACGGCCGAGGCCGGGATCGGCGGTCTCAAGTACCTCCCAGCTTCGGACAACGGCATCTTCGCCCAGGGAACGGGCGGCGTGACGGCGCTGGGGGCGCTCGGCGTGAGCTACGCCTTGCCTCTGGGGGGGAGCACGCTGCGTGGGCTCGCCCTGCGGGCACGCTACGACATCCAGCGCTTCCTCACGCCCGCGCTCCGGAACGAGGGGTTCACCTCGGGGGAGATCGTGCATCGCGCGGCCCTCACCCTGGGGTGGAGCGTCGGCCGGCACGGAGCCGGCGCCCGCCCGTGAACCGCGCCTGGTGCTGCGTCGCGCTCGTGGTCGCGTGCAGCGACCCCGCGGTCCCGTCGCGCGCCGACATCTACGGGTTCAGCTCCGGCGCCCCCCCGGACGTGTTCCACTGGCCCGCCGACCGGCTCCCGGTGCGCTTCTACGCGCAACCGGTGGGCAACCTCCCGTTCCTCGTGCAACGCGGGATCGACATCTGGGCGAGCGGGTTTCTGTACGGCGAGTTCACGGGCGTGGTGGTGGGCGATTCGACGAGCGCCGACGTCGTCGTCGAGGCGGACAGTGTGCCGGACGTGCCGCCCGACCCGGGGCCCTGGGTCTACGCCTGCAGCGGGGTCACGCAATATCCTCCGGTTGACGCCAACAACCGGCTGACTGGTCCGCCTCACGTGCACTTGACGGTGCTGGTCGGGCATACGGAGGTGGAGGTCGCGGCCTGCCTGCGACGCACCGCCGTGCACGAGCTGGGGCACTCCCTCGGCCTGTTGCAGCACAGCGCCGACTCGACCGACCTCATGTACCCGCCGCCTGAGGTGGCGGCCCCGAGCGAGCGCGACCGCCACACGGCGGAGGTGCTGTATCACACGCCCGCGACGATACTTCCGCCGCCTTGACACCCCCGGCCCCGACCGATAGCATAACTCCTTCACAAAAAAGGACTTGTGTCCTCGATGTCGACGCGCCGCCAGGAGGCCCTGGATTACCACTCGCAGGGTCGCCCGGGGAAGATCCAGGTCTCGCCGACCAAGCCCTTCAAGAACCAGCGCGACCTGTCCCTCGCCTACACGCCGGGGGTGGCAGAGCCGTGCCACGAGATCGCCGCCCACCCGGAGGAGGCATACACCTACACGGCGAAGGGCAACCTCGTCGCCGTCGTGACGAACGGCACGGCCGTGCTGGGGCTGGGCAACATCGGCCCGCTCGCGGGCAAGCCGGTGATGGAGGGCAAGGGGATCCTGTTCAAGGCGTTCGCCGATCTCGATGTGTTCGACCTGGAGGTCGGGTCGGAGAACCCCGATGACGTGATCCGTTTCTGCCAGCTGCTCGAGCCCACCGTCGGCGGCATCAATCTCGAGGACATCCGCTCCCCGGACTGCTTCTATATCGAAGAGCAGCTGCGCGCGACCCTCTCCATCCCGGTGTTCCACGACGACCAGCACGGCACGGCGATCATCTCGGGCGCGGCGCTGCTCAACGCGCTCGAGCTCGTGCAGAAGGACGCGGGGGCCGTCAAGGTCGTATTCGCGGGCGCGGGCGCCGCGGCGATCGCCACGGCGGAGCACTACGTGCGGCTGGGCGTCAACCGTGAGCGGATCTTCCTGTGCGATCAGAAGGGCCTGATCCACAGCGAGCGGGCCGACCTCGACCGCTACAAGAGCCGGTTCGCGCAACGCAGTCGGGCCCGCACGTTGGCCGAGGCGCTCAAGGACGCGGACGTGCTGGTGGGGCTCTCGGTGGGCGGGATCGTGACGGGGGAGATGCTCCAGGGGATGGCGCCGCGGCCGATCGTGTTCGCGCTGGCGAACCCCACGCCGGAGATCATGCCGGAGGAGGCGCGCCAGGCGCGGAGCGACGCCGTGATCGCGACCGGCCGCTCCGACTACCCCAACCAGGTCAACAACGTGCTCGGCTTCCCGTTCATTTTCCGGGGCGCGCTCGACGTGCGCGCCCGGAAGATCAACGAAGAGATGGAAATGGCGGCGACGCGGGCGCTCGCGGCCCTCGCCAAGGAAGAGGTGCCCGATGCGGTGATGCGCGCCTACGGGCTCGACCGGCTGCGGTTCGGGCCGGAGTACCTGATCCCCAAGCCGTTCGACCCGCGGGTGCTGTTGTGGGTAGCGCCCGCGGTGGCGTGGGCGGCGGTCGGGTCGGGCGTGGCGGGCCGGGTGATCGACGTGGACGAGTACCGGGCGCAGCTCGACGCGCGGCTGGGGCGGGCGCGCGAGGTGATGCGCGGGCTCTCGAGCCGGGCGCAGCAGGCAGCGCAGCGCGTGGTGTTTCCCGAGGGGGAGGACCCGCGCATACTCAAGGCGGCCCGCATCCTGGCCGACGAGGGGATCGCCGAGCCCATCCTGCTGGGCGATCCCGACGCGATGCGCCGCCAGGCGGACGACGCCGGGGTGACGCTCGAGGAGATCACGCTCGCGAACCCGCGGGCGAGTGCGCAGCTCGAGACGTTCGCCCGCGAGCTGTGGGAGCTGCGGCGCCGCAAGGGGATCACGCTGCGCGAGGCGCGCAATCGCGTGCTCGATCCCCTGTACCACGCCCTGATGATGCTCCGGTCGGGGCAGGCGGACGCCGTCGTGGCGGGGGTGGAGATGTACTATCCCGACGCGATGCGCCCCGCGCTCGAGGTGATCGGCGCCGAGGCGGGCCGGCGGCACGTCAGCGGCATCTACATGCTGGTGCTGCCGCAGCAGACGTTCTTTTTCGCGGACTGCACGGTGAACATCGATCCCGACGCCGAGACGCTCGCCGAGATCGCCTCGGCGACGGCGGAGTTCGTGGGGCGGCTGGGGATCGAGCCGCGCGTCGCGCTGCTCTCGTTCTCGAACTTCGGCTCGGTGCGCCACGGCGCCGCGGAGAAGGTGCGCCGGGCCGTGACGCTGCTGCACGAGCGCGAGCCCGCTCTGCAGGTGGACGGCGAGATGCAGGCGGACACCGCCGTGGTCGAGCGGGTCCTGACCAAGACCTATCCCTTCTCGAAGCTCCGCGGCCCGGCGAACGTGCTCATCTTCCCCAACCTCGACGCGGCCAACATCAGCTACAAGCTGCTCGACCGGGTCGGCGGCGCGCAGGCGATCGGGCCGATTCTCGTGGGGATGGCGCAACCGGTCCACGTGCTGCAGCGGGGTTCCGAGGTGAACGACATCGTTAACATGGCGGTGATCGCCGCCGTGGACGCGCAGGAGCACGGCCGGCGGCCGGGCACGCCGGAGGGGGGGCCGCGCCCGTGACCGCGCACGCCACGCGGCCCGCCGAGGGCAAGCGGGCCGCGGCACTCGAGGCCGCGGGGCTGGCGCCCCGCCGCCCTGTCCACTGGAACCCGGGCCCGCCGGCGCTCTACGAGCACGCCGTGCGCCGCGCCGAGGGCGTCGTGGTGGCGGGCGGCGCGTTCTGCGCCGTGACCACGCCGCACACCGGCCGCAGCCCGAACGACAAGTTCATCGTCGAGGAGCCGTCGTCGGCCGGCGACGTCCACTGGGGCCGGGTGAACCAGCCGCTCGAGCCGGGGCGGTTCGAGCGCCTGCGCGCGGCCGTGCTCGAGCACTTGAACGGTGAGGAGCTGTTCGTGCGTGACCTGTTCGCGGGGGCGGACGCGAACCACCGCCTCGGGCTGCGGTTCGTCACGCCGAACGCGTGGCACGCGCTGTTCGTCTACAACATGTTCCTCCGCCCCGGCCCGTCCGATCTCGCCGCCTTCTCGCCCTCCTGGCTCGTGCTCCACGCCCCCGAGTTCCAGGCCGACCCGGCGCTGCACGGCACGCGCTCGGGGACGTTCATCGTCATCCACTTCGGGTGCCGGACGATCCTGATCGGCGGCACCCGCTACGCGGGCGAGCTCAAGAAGGCGGTCTTCTCGATCCTCAACTACCTGCTGCCGAAGCGCGGCGTGCTGTCGATGCACTGCTCGGCCAACCTGGGGGAGACCGGCGACGTCGCGCTCTTCTTCGGCCTTTCCGGCACGGGCAAGACCACGCTCTCCGCCGACCCCGAGCGGGCGCTGATCGGCGACGACGAGCACGGCTGGTCGGACGGCGGCGTGTTCAACTTCGAAGGCGGGTGCTACGCCAAGGTGATCCGGCTCTCGCCCGATGGAGAGCCCGAGATCTACCGCGCCACCCAGACGTTCGGCACCGTGCTCGAGAACGTGGTCGTGGACCCGGAGACTCGCGAAGTGGACTTCGAGTCGGCGGCGATCACGGAAAACACCCGCGCGTCGTACCCGATTCACTACATCCCGAACCACGTGCCGGGCGGAGTGGCGGGGCATCCCTCGCACATCGTGTTCCTCACGTGCGACGCGTACGGCGTCATGCCCCCGATCGCGCGGCTCAGCCCCGCGCAGGCGATGTACCACTTCCTGTCCGGTTACACGGCCAAGGTCGCGGGCACCGAGCGCGGCGTGACCGAGCCGAAGGCCACCTTCTCGACCTGCTTCGGGGCGCCGTTCCTGCCGCTCGCCCCCAACGTGTACGCCTCGCTGCTCGGCGCGAAGATCGCGCAGCACGGCGTGCAGGGCTGGCTCGTCAACACGGGATGGAGCGGGGGCCCGTACGGTGTGGGACAGCGTATCCGCCTGGGCATCACGCGCGCGATGGTGCGCGCCGCGCTCGCCGGAAAGCTCGACCGCATTCCCACGGCTCCCGAGCCGGTGTTCGGGCTCGAGGTGCCGCTGCAGGTCCCCGGCGTCCCGGACGACGTGCTGCTCCCGCGGGGGACGTGGCGCGACCCCGCCGCGTACGACGCCCAAGCGGCGCGCCTCGCGCACATGTTCCACCAGAACTTCGAGCAGTTCCAGGACCAGGTCCACGCCGCCGTCCGGGACGCAGGCCCCGCGCGTTGACCCGGTTCGAGGTCGTCCGCGACCCGCTCTGGAACAACATACGCCTCGACCCGGAAGCGCTCGCCGTCGTCGACACGGCCGCGGTGCAGCGGCTGCGGTACGTGCGCCAGCTGGGGCACGCCTTTCTCGTCTATCCCGGCGCCACCCACAGTCGCTTCGAGCACGCCCTCGGCGCCTATCACCTGGCGCGTCGCCTGCTCGCCCAGGTCGAAGACGCGGGGGACGCGCGCGTCGAGCCGGCGGACCGGGTGCGGCTCAAGCTCGCGGCGCTGCTGCACGACATCGGGCACTATCCGTTCTCGCACGCGCTCGAGGAGGCAGGCCTGCCGCACCACGAGGTGCTCGCCGGCCGGCAGCTGGCGAGCGACGGGCTGGCGCAGCGACTCGCAGAGCTCGACGCCCCCGCCGAGCAGCTGCTGCCGCTGATCCAGGGGACGGCCCGCGAGCCGCTCGCAGGGCTCGTGTCGGGCTCGCTCGACGTGGACAAGCTGGATTATCTGTCGCGCGACGCGTGGATGTGCGGCGTGCCGTATGGAGTGATCGACGTGGATCGGCTGCTCACGTCCCTGACGGTCGCCTCGGACGTGGACGGCCGCCGCACGCTGGCGCTGCACGAGAAGGGACTGGCGGCGCTCGAGTCACTGCTCTTCGCCAAGTATCAGATGTACCGCAACGTGTACTGGCACCACGCGGTCCGCAGCGCCACGGCGATGTTCAAGCGCTTGGTGCGGCGTGCCATCGCCACGGCGCAGCTCGAGCCCGCCGCCGTGGCCGTCGCGACCGACGACGGGCTGATCCACGATCTGATGCAGCGGGACACCACCGGCCTGGCGCGGCGGCTGCGTGAGCGGCGGCTCGCGAAGCGGGCGCTCGACCTGCCGGCGACGGAACTGCCCGCCGCTACGCCCGGGTGGCCGGGCGAGGACCCCGACCTGCTCGAGCAGGTCGAAGACCGGCTGGCCCTCGAGCTTCACCTCGAGCCCGGCGAGTTGTTCCTCGACTTTCCGGCCAAGGCCGACATGCTGGCGCTCGAGCTTCCCCTCGTCAAGCGCGACGGGACGGTGACGCACCTCGCGGGGGCCGCGGCCACCGCGCACCTGGGGCTGCCGCGCGTCGCCGCCGAGCTGTACCGCTCGGCGCGCCGGCTGCGCGTGTTCGTGCTGCGGGACGTGGCGGTACCCGCACACGCGATCGTGGACCTGGTGATGGCGCCGCGGGAGGAGGTGGCGGCACGGTTGGCAGAGGACCGGGCGTTGGTACGTTGACGTGTAGGGGCACGGCAGGCCGTGCCCCTACGCATCATCGCGGCCTGCCTACCGCGGCCGCGCTCGCCCCCCCGGCTGCGTGATCTGCGTCGTGTCGCCCACGGGTGCATCCACCGCATCGATCCGAACGATGATCGCCGTGATGTTGTCGAGCCCGCCGTGGCGGTTCGCCTCGGCGATCAGATCGTCGACTTGGTCCTGGGGCACGCGCTTTCCCGCCAGTAGCTCCGCCAGCTGCGGGTCCTCGAGCATCCCCGTCAGCCCGTCCGAGGCCAGCAGGAACAGGTCCGTCGGCTTCACGGTGCCGAGGTAGATGTCCGGCATGACGTCGCTGTTCGCTCCCACGCAGCGCGTGATCACGTTGCTGTAGGGATGTGACCGGGCCTGCTCGGGGGTCAGGTAGCCCGCGTCCACTTGTTCCTGCACGTAGGAATGGTCTTTGGTGAGCTGGATCAGTTTGCCGTCGCGATACAGATACGCCCGGCTGTCGCCCACCTGCCCGATGAGGAACCGCGTGCCGAAGAGCACCAGCGCCGTCACCGTGGTCCCCATGCCACGCTTGTCGTGCTCGGTGAGGGTGCGCTGGAAAATCGCGCCGTTCGCGGCGCGGATGGCGGTGCGCATCCGGTCCGCGACCTGGTCGTCCAACAGGCCCTTCAGGGACCCGAGCTCGCGAGCCACGAAGCGCACCGCCATCTCGCTCGCCACCTCGCCCGCCGCGTGCCCCCCCATCCCGTCCGCCACCACGAAGATCCCGTGGTCGGGCACCATGAGGTAGCTGTCCTCGTTCCCCGAGCGGATGATCCCGACGTCGGTGCGGCCGGCGCAGGTGATGTGCACGGGACTCCGCTAGGCAAGCAGCCGGTGGAGGAGCGCGACGACTCCCGCACCCGCGAGGAGGAGCACCGCGGCACTCCCGCCGCATCCCTTGCCCTGCTTCGCGGGCGGCTGTTGCGCGGCCGGCCGCTTGGATGACGGGGGGGCGGCCGGCTTCGACGCAGCCGGCTTCGCGGCAGCGGGCCGCGGCCGCGGCGGCGCGGCCTTGGAGGCGGCAGGCGCGGGACGGGCGGGAGGGGCGGCAAGGGCGGCAGGGGCTGCGGAAGCGGCAGCGGCAGGAGTGGGCGCGATCGAGTGGGGAGTCCTCAGGATCTGCGTTCCCCCACCCTTCACCACGCCCACGGCATCGTCGGTCGGCTCGAAGACGAGCTGAACGTCCCCGAGCCGAACCGTCGCCCCGGGCGCGAGGGGCGCGTCTCCCTTTACTCGCTCGCCGTCCACGAACGTACCGTTGGTCGACTCGAGGTCCACGAGCACCCAGACGCCCTCACGGCGTTGGAGTTTCGCGTGGCTGGTGGACACCGACGGGTCGGGAATCACCAGGTCGTTGTAGTCGGCGCGCCCGATGTTGGCGACCGGCGTCTTCACCTGGAGCCGCTGGCCGATGAGCGCGCCGCTCCGCACGAGGAAGCTGGCGAGCGGCGCGGGCGCGGTTGGAGAAGCGGGGGGCGCGGCCTGCGGCGCGCTAGCGGCCGGCCCCTGGGGAGGGGGGGGCGGGGGGGGCGGACCGGCCGCCGGTGCCGCGTCCGCGTAGAAGCGGAACTGCTCCTCCCCGATGCGTATCACGTCCGCCCGCGCCAGGATGCGCTGTCCCTGCACCCGCTCGTCGTTCACGAACGAGCCGTTGGTGCTCGAGTCCACGAGCAGGTAGCCCTTCGGCGTCTGCACGATCTCGGCGTGGCGACGCGACACGTCCTTGCCGACGACGACCACGTCGGACCCCGCTTCGCGCCCGAACACGAGCGACGCTCCCGTGATCACGTATTCGCGGCCGTCGGTGAGGCTCACCAGGCGCCCGCCGGTCGTTCCGACGGCGGCGGGTTTGGCGGCCCCACCCCCTTTCCCCGTCCCCTCCATCTGAGGGAGCGCCTGGACGTATTGCGTGCTGCCCGAGCGACGCTCGTCCACGAAGGTGAGCTCGTGCCCGCCGACTTCCACTTTGTCGCCGTGCAGCAGCGGCGTGGGCTCCGCTCCGAGCCGCACCCCGTTGATCAACACGTCGGCGGCGGGTGACGCCTTGCGGATGATCACCTGGCCGTCGGCCTGACCCTGGAGCACGGCATGCCGGGGCAGGATGCCCGAGCCGCTGAGGGAGATGGCGCAACTCGCGTCGCTCCCGAGCGCCACCTCGCCCACCGAGATGGTGAACTTCTTCTCACCGAGTTCGAGCAGTGACATCTAGGGGGGCTCCTGAGCCGGAAAGCCAGCGCCGAGGAAGTTACGCCCGGCTCCGTAACCGCGCAAGGAAACTTAGCTTACGTCTCCCCCTCGTCCGGCAGTGCGACGACCTCTTCCTTCCCGATCAGGCCGCGCCGCAACCAATACCAGAACAGGAGCGAGCCCACGATCACCGTCGCGTAGCTGTTGATGAAGCGCCAAATGAGGATGTAGGTCGCAGTGATCTCGCGCCGCACGTAGATCTGCATCACTGCCGCCGACAACAGCTCGGCGAGCCCCGACGCCCCCGGGGTCGGCGCGAAGTAGAGAAGGAACGTGATGAACGTCTGCAACAAGAGGATATCGACGAAGTTGGCCGGGATGCCGAGGGCGCGCAACGCCACGTAGCCCGCGAGCAGCTTGTTGGCGTGCGACGGGGCCGACAGGAGCACCGCCCAGAACAGTGCGAGCAAGCCCCTGGGATTGCCGAACGCCACGATGCACTCGTGGGCCCGGTCGATCCCGCCGCGCAGCTGCTCGATCCGCGCCGCGATGCGGCGACTGCGGCGCTCCAACCGGCCGGCCAGCCAGTGCACGCCGTCCCGCAGCCACGCGGGGAACACCATGGCGACGAGCATCACCACGCCCAAGATCCCGAAGATGGTAAGGCTGGTCCGGAACAGGCCGTAGTACGTGATCCCCAGCACGACGTTGTGCTGCGCCAGCGACTTGCCGGCGCCCAGGTAGATCGCGAGCGGGCCCGCCAGCGCGAAGAAGGCGACCGTGGCGACGAAGGTCATGAACGTGGACGTCATCGCTTCGGGCAGCCGCACGCCGCCGCGCCGCATCGCCCACATCATCGTGGGGCCGGCGCCGGTCTGGAACGGCGTCAGGTAGGCGGCCCACGCGCTCATGCCGCCCGCGACGATCATGTCGCGCAGGCGGACTCCGGGGTGCACGTGGCGCGCCACGACCCACAGGCGCGCCCCGCCGCCGATCCAATCCATGGACGCGAGCCCGAGCCCCACCACGAGCCAACCCCAATGCAGGCTGAAGAGGGCCTGCGCGAACGCCTGGAAGTTGTTGCCATAGAAGAGCAGACCGCCGACGCCGGCGAGGGAAATGAGGGCGAACAGCTCCAAACCGCGGCGGAGCAGTCGCGGGGTCAGCGCTAGGGCCATGCTGGGGGGCGAAAGTACGGGTGTCAGGTGTCGGGTGCCAGGTGTCAGGTGCCGGGCGGCGGCACGTCACCCCTGACGCCCGGCACCCAGCACCTGAGACCTGTTATTTTATGGGGTTATGCCTCAGGCCCCCGGCCGCGTCATCATCCGCAACGCGCGGCAGCACAATCTCAAGGGGATCACCGTCGAGCTGCCGCGGCGCGCCCTCACGGTGGTCACCGGCCCGTCGGGGTCGGGCAAGAGCACGCTCGCCTTCGACACCCTCTACGCCGAGGGGCAGCGGCGCTACATCGAGTCGCTGTCGACCTACGCCAAGCAGTTCCTCGAGCGGATGCCGAAGCCGCTCGTGGACGCGATCGAAGGCATCGCGCCTGCGGTGGCGATCGAGCAGAAGAACCCCACGACCAGCAGCCGCTCGACTGTCGGCACGGCCACGGAGATCTACGACTTCCTGCGCCTGCTGTGGGCCCGGGTGGGGACGCAGTCCTGCGTGAAGTGCGGGCACGAGGTCAAGGTCGACACCGTGCAGGAGGTCGTGGACGAGCTCCTGGGACGGGGGACGGGGGACGAGGAACGGGTGGATCCGGTGCTAGTCACTTTCCCGCTGCCCCAGAGCGCCCATCGCCCCGAGGTGGAAGTCGCGGCCCAGTTGCGCGCAGCCGGGTTCGTGCGCGCGCAGCTCGACGGCGCCGTGGTGCGACTCGACGGGCCCGACGTCGAGCGTCGCGTGCGCGAGGCGGGGGAAGTGCTGGTCGTGGTCGATCGTCTGCCCGCCTCCGAAGCGAACCGCGGGCGTCTCGCCGACGCCGTCGCCACCGCGTTCAGCGAGGGCGAGGGGATAGCCGTGGCGCTCGAGAACGGCGACCGGCGCCGCTACACGGCGCATCCCACCTGCTCGCACTGCGGCACCGCCGCGCCCACGCTCGTGCCCACGCTGTTCTCCTTCAACAATCCGCGGGGCGCCTGCCCCGCCTGCAACGGCTTCGGCGCCGTGCTCGAGTACGACGAGTCGCTCATCGTGCCCGACCCGTCCCGCAGCCTGGCCGGCGGCGCGCTCGACCCCTGGACCAAGCCCCGCTACGAGGGCCGGCGCCGCATCCTGCGCGAGGCGGCGCGCGCCAGCGCTATCCCGTTCGACGCCCCGTGGCGCGACCTGCCCGAGCGCGACCGGCACGTCCTGCTGCACGGCGCGCGCGGGCGCTTCCTCGGCATGTTTCCGTTCCTCGTGCGACTCGAAGCGAAGCGCTACAAGCAGTACATCCGCGTCTTCCTGCGGCAGTACCAGCTCGCCAAGACCTGCCCGGCGTGTGGTGGCGCGCGGCTCAAGCCGGAGGCGTTGGCGGTCAAGGTGGGCGACCAGACGATCGCCGCCGTCGCCGGGCTGACGGCCGGTGCCATCCGCGACTGGATCAGCGGCCTCACGCTCACACAGTTCCAGCGCGCCGTGGCCGTTCACATCCTGGCCGAGCTCGGCGCGCGGGTCTCTTTCGTGAACGACGTGGGACTGGGATACCTCACGCTCGACCGGCTCACGCGCACCCTGTCGGGCGGCGAGGCCCAGCGCATCGCGCTGTCGAACGCCCTGGGGTCGCATCTCGTGGACACGTTGTACGTGCTCGACGAGCCGACCATCGGGCTGCATCCCGCCGATACCCACCGGCTGCTCGAGCTGCTACGGCGGCTCGCGGACGCCGGGAACACCGTGGTGGTGGTGGAGCACGATCCCGCCGCGATGCGCGCCGCCGACTGGATGGTCGAGCTGGGGCCGGGGAGCGGCGCAGCCGGCGGCCAGCTCGTCTACCAGGGCCCGGCGGCCGGCGTGCGCGACGCGGGCACGCTCACGGGACAGTACCTCTCCGGCGAGAAGCGCATCGGCGTGCCGTCGGCGCGTCGCGCCGCCAAGGGCTGGCTCACCGTGCGGGGTGCCCGGCTGCACAACTTGCACGGCGTGGACGCGCGCATTCCTCTCGGGACGCTGACCGCGGTCACCGGCGTGTCGGGCTCGGGGAAGTCGACGCTGGTGCACGACGTCTTGTTCCACCAGCTCGAGGCCCGGCTCAGCGGCGGCCACAGCGCCAAGCAGCATCTGGGCGAGCCGGTGGGCGAGGTGCGCGCGCTCGACGGGTGGGAAGGGATCAGGGACGTGGTGCTCGTGGACCAGGCGCCGATCGGCCGCACGCCGCGATCCAACCCGGTCACCTACATCAAGGCGTTCGACGAGCTGCGCGCACTGTTCGCCGCCGAGCCGCTGGCGCGCGCGCGCGGCTACACGCCGAGCACCTTCTCGTTCAACGTCGCGGGGGGGGGCCGGTGCGAGGCGTGCGAGGGCGCGGGGCACGTGTTGATCGAGATGGTGTTCCTCGCCAACGTGTTCGTGCCATGCGAGGTGTGCGAGGGAAAGCGCTTCAAGAAGGACGTGCTGGAGGTGAAGCTGCACGGCAGCTCGATCCACGATGTGCTCGAGTGGACGGTGGACCAGGCGCTCGAGCGGTTCCACCGTCGGCCGCGCCTCGCCCGCGCGCTGTGGCACCTGCAGCAGGTGGGGCTCGGCTACCTCCGGCTGGGCCAGCCCGCCACCACGCTGTCGGGCGGCGAGGCCCAGCGCCTGAAGATCGCGCGCGAGCTCGCGCTCACGAAGGTCCGGAGGGGGCGCAAGCTCTACATCCTCGACGAGCCCACGACCGGCCTCCACCTGGACGACGTGCGTACCCTGTGCCGCGTGCTCGATCGGCTGGTGGACGCCGGGCACAGCGTGCTCGTGATCGAGCATCACCTCGACGTCATCAAGCGCGCCGACTGGATCGTCGAGCTGGGGCCGGGCGCCGGCGAGGCGGGGGGACGCGTCGTAGCCGAGGGGACACCGGAGGCGGTGGCCAAGGTGGCGGAATCGCCCACGGGCCGGTACCTGCAGGACCTCGCGTGACGCGGCGGCAGGCGGACTTGGCGCTGCTCGTTGCGACGGCGATGTGGGGCACGAGCTTCGTGGCGGTGAAGAGCGCGCTCGCCTCCGCGACGCCGTTCGCGTTCCTCGCCATTCGCTTCGGGCTCGCGGCGCTCCTGCTCGCACCGGGGACCCGCTTCACCCCGCCGCCCCGGGGCCGGGAGCTCGCCGGCGGCCTGCTGCTCGGCGCGCTCGTGGCGGTCGGCTTCATCAGCGTGACCCTGGGGCTCGTGATCACCACTCCTTCCCGCTCGGCGTTCATCGTGGCCATCTCGTCCGTGCTTGCCCCGGTGATCGGCTTCGTCGTGCTGGGCCAGCGGCCGGCGTGGTTCACCGCGGCGGCGCTCGCGGTGGCCGGGCTTGGGATGTACTTCCTCACCGCCCCGGACGCCGGAGGGCTGAACCGCGGCGACCTCCTCACCCTGATCTGCGCGCTCTGCTTCGGCGGGCAGATCGTGGCCGTCACCGAGCTCTCCCGCCACAGCGATGCCCGGCGTCTCGTGTGGATGCAGATCGCGAGCACCGCCGTGCTCGCGGCGGTCGCCGCCCTGTTGTTCGAGCGTCCACGAATTGTTTGGACGCCCCCCTTCGTCGCTGCGCTCGCGTGGACCGTCGTGTTCGCGAGCACCGTCTCCTTCGTCCTCCAGGCCGAGGCTCAGCGCCACATGTCCACGGCGCGCGCGGCCTTGATCTTCTGCTGCGAGCCGTTGTTCGCCGCCGTGACGTCCTGGCTCGTGCTGGGCGAGACCCTCGCCCTCATGCAGTGGGCCGGGGGCGGGCTGATCCTCGCGGGCATGGTGCTGGTTGAAGTGCGGGTCCCGGCGCGCGATATTTCGGCCGCACGTATTCCCGAGTAGCTCAGCTGGTAGAGCAGCCGGCTGTTAACCGGCGGGTCGCAGGTTCGAGTCCTGCCTCGGGAGCTTCCCCGCTTTGTGCTGCACTTCCGCCCATCCGAGTCGCAAGAAACGCCCTAGGTGTCCTCCGGGATCGGCCGGGTCGTTTGCGGCCTAGTTCCTAGGGGTAAACCC